>Ga0194055_10001833_pt1 | contig 17107 bp, 15 predicted proteins | sample SepL449m_MetaG_FD_155482 | JGI IMG/M metagenome (GOLD analysis project Ga0194055, IMG submission 155482) | Anoxic zone freshwater microbial communities from boreal shield lake in IISD Experimental Lakes Area, Ontario, Canada - Sep2016-L442-9m | ecosystem: Environmental > Aquatic > Freshwater >...
AGATCTACCGATGCCTCCCGGCCGAAAGATCGCAATCGTTGCCTGCATGGACGCAAGGCTCAATCCGTATGGGCTGCTTGGCCTAAACGAGGGTGATGCACATGTGATTCGTAATGCCGGCGGCGTCATAACCGACGATGAGATCCGCTCGCTTGCAATTTCGCAGCGGCTGCTCGGTACAGAGGAGATCGTCCTGATTCACCACACAGACTGCGGAATGCTGACCTTCACGGACGATGAGTTCAAGCGTGGCATCCAGGATGAGATTGGAATCAAGCCTGAGTGGGCCGCGGAGGCCTTCACAGATGTTGACGATGATGTCCGTCAGTCACTGGCGCGAGTTCACGCAAGTCCGTTCATTCCGCTCAAGGACAGTGTTCGCGGTTTTGTATACGAAGTGGAGACGGGTAGGCTGCGCGAAGTTCTGTAACGGAGGAGAGCGCAGTTGGCTGAGAGGACAAACCGAAACTGGCCGCTGCGAATCCTGACCGCGACCCTCGTACTGGGGTCATTGGGTTTGGAATCGCGGTGGCCATTCAGCGGCGGGTAGTCGATGATGCGGTTCCGGTTCTAACTACCGCGCAGGGGTAGTAATCAAGCCTCCAGCTACGCGCCTAGTTGAAGCGCGAGGCAAAGCGCCTACTTGGAGGCCTCAAGCTCCTCGAAGTAGCGGTCACCCTCGATTGAAATCTTCGGCATGATCCTGTCGAGCCAGCGCGGCATGTACCAGCTGGCCTTTCCAAACAGGCTCAATGTTGCGGGTAGCAATACGCAGCGAACGAGCGTCGCGTAGATGATGATCGCTACCGCCGTTCCGACCCCAAACTGTTTGACGATCGGGTTGCCATTCAGCACGAAGGCTAGGAATACCGCGGTCATGATGATCGCCGCAGCGCTGACAATTCGCCCAGTCGATGCGAGCCCATCGATGATCGCCTGCTGTGGATCTTTGTCCGCCAGCCACTTCTCGCGAACAACGCTCATCAGGAAAACGTTGTAATCCATCGAAAGACCAAACAGGACGGCAAACATCATCAGCGGTACGTAGCTGACGACTGGAATCGTCCCTTCAAGGCCAATTAGCGACATGCCGCGACCGACCTCAAATACTGCTGTCGTCACTCCAAAGGCTGCGGCTACCGTGACCAAATTCATTACCGAGGAGATCAGCGCGATCCCCGGCGCACGGAAGGCCATCGTCATCAGGATGAAGCCAAGTAGCACGACGACGCCAATTGTTAGCAGCAGGCGCTCACCGATCAGCGTTGCAAGGTCGACATAACTGGCGGTTGTGCCGCCGACGTAAGCAGTCAGGGCGGTGCTCTTCGTTGCGTCGGGAATGGTTGTATCCCGAAGGTCGCCAACTAGCGTTGAAGTGTCCTGCGAGGACGGGCCGGTCGTTGGTGTCAGGGTGATCGTTGCCGCATCTCCTGCAGAATTGACCGATGCCGGTGACGCCGAGGCAACGCCCGAGGCGGCCGCCAACTTAGCGGTTAGGTTCTGGAGTTCTGATTGAACTGCAGCTTGGTCAGTCGAATCAATACCGATCGCGATCAGGAAGCCGGCGTTCGCCCCTGGACCAAAGCCACTGTCAAGCAGGTCATATGCAATCCGCGCTTGCGTGTCGGTCGGGAAGGAGCCGTTGTCCTGCTGTCCGAGGTAGAGCTGGTTTACCGGGTAGGCAAGCGCGCCGAGGACCAGGATCGAGATAGCCACTGCGGGAATGCGATGGCGGACGATCATGCGTGTCCAGCGCGCCCAACCTCCATCCGGCTTTGGTTGCTCCCGCTTGTCAATTGACAGGAATGGAATCGAAAATCGGTTTAGTGACTTGCCAGCCATTGCGAGCAATGCGGGCATCAGGGTCAACGATGCGAGCATTGCCACAAAGACCGCCAATGCAGCCGAGTAGCCCATTGCTGAGAGGATCGGCACCTTCACTACCGCAAGACAGAGCAGCGCGATAATGACCGTCGACCCGGCAAAAACCACGGCGCCGCCTGCGGTAGCTGTGGACCTAGCTGCAGCCTCTTCCGGTTCCATGCCAAGGCCCATGTGTTGGCGGTGGCGGCTGACGAGGAACAGGGCGTAATCAATGCCTACTCCAAGCGAGATCATTGTTGCGAGTGTTGGACCGATCGTCGGAACATCAACAAGATGGCCGAGTAAGTAGACGGCTGAGATACCGCTGATTAGCCCAACAAGTGCCGTGATCATCGGCATGCCCATTGCGATCAGCGTCCCAAAGGTAAACAGCAGAATCAGGATCGATGCGACGATTCCGATTGCGACGCTTAGGTCAACGCTTGGAGACGAGACCGCGTTACCGACGTATCCGCCGACGCCGACCGTCAGACCGGCGTCGCTGGCTGGAGCCGAGAGGTCAACAAGATGGTTTCCTTCATCGACCGTCAGGTCAGAGGGCGAATCCTTTGTCGTTACGCTGATCACCGCAACGGATTGATCTTTGCTGACCAACTGTGCTGATTGAGGGCTACCAGCAAGCGGACTTACGACTGAAAGTACGCCCGGATCGTTCTGGTACTTGGAAACCGTTGATTGGATCGCGCTGGTGTATTGCGGATCGGTGACCTTCTTGCCTGCCGGTGCACCCAGCACAACCGGGTTTGATCCATTTGCGGCCTCTGGCCAGCGGTCATTTAGTAGGTCGGTTGCCTGCTGGCTGCCGGTGCCGGTAAGGGTCAGGTTGTTGGAGGTGTCCCATCCTGCGGAGGTCGAAACTGCGTAAAGACCGCCAGCAATTGCCACCCAAGCAACGAGCACGGCGATGCGGTGGCGGGTACAGAAGCGACCGAGGCTGTAAAGAATTGCCGTGATCGGGGCAGGCTACACCTTGGCCGCATCGCTTTACTGCTGAGGTTGACTCTTCTAGACTCCGCTGCTGATGAGTTCGGCTACCGACAGCATCCGGACGATCCCTGATCCGCGCGAGCCGGTTCCGCTGTTCGCGTGGCCGACAATCTCTCTGTTTGTGATCGCGCTGGCGATGTTCATTGGATCCTGCTGGTTGGTTGTCTCGGGAGTTATGGCTTGGCCATTTGGGACGCTGATTAATGCGGTCGCTGGCTACATGATGTTCACCGTCAGCCATGAGGCAAGCCATCATGCGGCCTCCTCAAACAGGCGCCTAAACAACCTGCTCGGGCACCTTTCAATGCCGTTCTTTGCGCTGCCAATCGGGCACAGCGCCTTTCGCTACATCCATATGCAGCACCATCAACACACCAATGAAACGGACGGCAGCGATCCTGATGCCTACTCAATGGCTGGCGGCTCGCTTCTTTCCAAGTTCGGGCATTGGGCGACGCTCGACCTTCATTATTTCCGCTTCTACCAGCCGAAAGCCGGATCTCGACCCGCGCGCGAGAAGCGGCAAACGCTTATCGCGGTCGCAGCCTTTTTAGCTGTGCTCGCCCTCGCTGTCGCTACGGGGCACTTCTTCGATTGGTTGGTTCTCTACCTACTGCCGATGCGGCTTGCGGTGACCTTCCTTGGCTTCGCGTTCGATTACCTGCCTCACAATGGGCTGGTCTCCACCGGCCGTGAGAACCGTTTCCAGGCGACGCGCAACAGGGTGGGGGCTGAGCGGGTCGTCAAGTGGATGCTGCTCTACCAGAACTACCACCTAGTTCACCACCTTCATCCAGTCGTTCCGTTCTACAGGTACATCCGAGTTTGGCGTCGTTCAGAGGGCCAGTATTTGGAGCGAGACCCGGCGCTTGCAACTCTAGGCGGCCGGCCGCTAACAGCTGACGAGTACCGCCAGCTAAGGCACTTGGAGCACGAGCACTGAGCGCAGTTCCAACCAATTATTGAGAGCTGGGAGTAGCCGCGGAGCGGCCTCCAAGGGCTCCACTTATCAGCCCTGTTTTCGACTCGGATGCACTGTGGCTGTGGCTTGCTGGAACACCTGACTTAACTGGCGAAGCGGAATTTTCCGGCTGGATAAGTTAACTTCGAGCGCAATGCGAGTCGCCGATTGGATTGACCAGCATCGCCGACTGATGGTCTTAGGCCTGTTCCTGCTGACCACGGCGTTGATGCTGACTCACTATCTGCCTGCCGGAGTAGGGGATGAAGATGGCTACCTCAGGTATAGCCACGCACTTGTCAATGGTCACTATTGGAACACCAAATGGGGCGGCCAGTTTCTTTGGTGGGGGCCGGGGATGCCTCTGTTGCTCGCGCCGTTTGTGGTTGCCCATGCACCACTACTAGTCATCCGGCTCGTCTTTGGTCCGGTCATGTTGGTTGCGACTGTCTGCGTCATTTGGCGAGTTCTCATGATCGAGGCCGGTCCGCGGATTGCTGCACTTGGGTCTGCTGCGTTCGGACTGCTGGTCGCCTTTCTTGGGGTGACCGCAGCTGTTTCACGCGCGATCTATAGCGAACCTGCAAATGGCCTAGCAATCGCGGTCGCACTGCTCCTCTGGATTAAGTGCCGAGCAAATCGTGACTGGCGTTTCGCGGTCGGCGCTGGGATCGCTCTGACTGCTGCAGCGATGATCAGGGTTGAGTGGGGGTACATCATCTCTGCTGGGCTTGTGCTGGCTGTTCTGGTGTGGCTGATTCGGCGTAGCGCCCTATCCCGCTTGGGCCTAGTCGCGATGCTCGTGGCGATGGCTGGCTGTTTGCCTTGGCTCGCTTATACGCGAAGCGAGCTGGGAGGGAACTTTGTCTGGGGAACCAGTGGAGGTCTTAGCTTTTATTGGACGGCGAGCGCCAAACCTCCGCTTCAGGGCGATTGGATAAGTCCAGGCCAAGTTGCCTCTGACCCGAGACTCAAGGAGTTCCGGTCGGAGATGCTTCGTCACAGGTTCGCGAAGGGCGGCCCATACCACTGGGATGCCTACCTCAAGTCGGAGGGCATCAAGCACATCGCCGACGATCCCGGTCAGTTCTCCATCAACGTGTTCAAGAACTTTGAGCGACTTGTTAGTCGTTTTCCACTTAGCTTTGAGTCAACGCCAGCCGCAGCGTATCGACGCGCTATCCCAGTCAGCTTGCTGTTTGTGGCGGCACTCTTGACCGCCGTGATGCTGAGTCTGCGCCGACGCTGGCGGGAGGTTGCCTTCGCGCCAGTCTTTGGCCTTTTAGCGTTTATCGCCCTGCACTTAGTTACTTCCGCGTATCCCCGATACGTGATTCCAATGCTGCCGCTGCTGATCTGGTTTGTTGGCCGAGGGACGGCCGTGTTGAGATCTGATCCGCCTGTTGATCTGAGCCAAGCTGCCGCTGATTCGTGATGCTAGTGCTCGGAGAGCAGTAACCGCAGTTATCGGTCACACTCGTTCGCAGTTCGGCTGAGCTAACTCTGTGGATACGATCAAGCAATGCTTATTCCAAACAGTCTTTTCCAAGCCGGCCGAATTCTGATCGGCGCGGCATTCGTCGCTGCACCTGAGTCGGTCGGTAGAAGTTGGATTGGCGATGCAGCCAATGCCGACGGTGGGGTTATGGCACGCGCCTTTGGCGGCCGTGATATTGCGCTCGGTGCCGCAACCTTGATCGCGGCTCGTGAATCGAAGACCCTGAGTTCCCTGCTCGCGCTTGGTGTGATGGTTGATGCGATTGACTGCGCGGCGACGCTCGCCGCCGGCGAGCGAATCCCAGACCGAGCGCGTTACGCGAGCGCCGGCCTTGCAGCTGGTGCTGCGATCAACGGCCTGCGGCTGTTCGCCCGGGCACGCGCTGGAGCTGGCTCGGACTGATCAACGCATAGCCCCGTCCTTTGCGTTTGAGCAACTCAGAGGCCGTCTCACTCCCGCTGATTAGTCCGGGCTCCGTCTCTGTAACTAGGAATTTATCCAATAACAGGTAGTCTCTATTCTGCGACAATGTAAATACGCAGCAAGGGGGGAAGTAGTTATGGAGATTAGGTACCTAGGCCATTCGGCTTTTGAGCTGAAGAGTGACGAGGCTACTGTGCTTGTAGACCCGTTCTTGACAGGTAACCCAAAGGCTGCCGTGACAGCAGATGAACTCGAGGCTGACGCAATTCTTCTCACCCATGGTCACGGCGACCATATTGGTGACACGGTTGACATCGCCAAGCGGACCGGAGCTCCGGTTGTTGCGATTGTTGAGCTCGCTGGCGAGATAGCTAACGACGGTGCGCCCGTAACCCATGACCCAAACCTCGGTGGCACTGTCAACTTTGACTGGGGATGGGTAAAGCTTGTCCCGGCTTGGCACACTTCAACGACGCCAAAGGGCCAAGTCAATACTCCCGCAGGACTTGTGATCAACATTGGTGGAAGGACCATCTACCACCTTGGGGACACGGCTCTCTTCAGCGATCTCTCACTGGTGAATGGGCGCCCTGCCGAGATTGATCTGGCGATCGTGCCAATCGGTGGGCATTGGACTATGGACCGTCACGACGCCGTTGAGGCCTGCAAACTGGTTGGTGCCCCACAGGCAATCCCTTGCCACTACAACACATTCCCGTCGATTGAGACTGACGCCGCCGCCTTTGCAGCGGATGCGCAATCAGTCGCGAACACTCAAGTAACTGTCCTCGCCCCGGGCGAGATTCTTTCGCTGTAAGAATTACAGTTGCGCTGATTGAAAAGCACTCCATCTGCAGCAAACGGGCATTGAGCCCCACTTCATAGGAGCAGGGCTCAATGCAAATCCGTCTAGCTAAGCTTGCCCTTAGGCGTTCTCAACGTTAATAGCTTCGCCTGCTCGCTCCTGAGGCTCACCTTCAAGCCCGCCCTCAATCGGCAATGCGGGAAGCATTACTTCGGATACGAAGGCGTCAGCCTCCTCCTTGGAATTCCAAAGAGCCGTGATAATTACGCCCTCGTCTACTACTGCTGCTGCGTGATAGAGCTGACCGGCGGGAAGTGCCCCTGGCGGGTGGAGAGCCTTGACCGACTCGTTGTAGCGGGCCTCATTTCCTCCAGGCCACAGGTGCTGCATCAGGTAAGGCATCTTGCTCCTTCAATTAGTTAGTAACTCGTCCAATTTAGCAAGAACTGAATCGAATGGACTAAGACTTTGAGGTAGGCGGCGAGCTCGCTGTCCACGGCGCGAAGTTATTGATGCCGGCGGCGCTGAACGCGGAGACAAATGCGGCAGCAGGATCGCAAACGCTGGCTTTGTTTAAGGGGAAAGGTTTCTTGTGGAGATCTGCCGTGCGGGAACGCCCGCAACAACTGTCATGGCCGGTACGTCCTTGGTTACTACGGCGCCGGCTGCGACCACGCTTCCCTTGCCGATCGTCACGCCGTCGAGAATCGTGGCACGGGTACCGATCCATACATCATCTTTTATGGTGATTCCCTCTCGTGTCTCACCCTGTTTGGCTATCGGTGTCTGCGGGTCGTCGAATATATGGTTTGCAGGTATGCAAACCACGTGAGCTGCAATTTGGCAACCTTTGCCGATTATGAGGCCGCCATGGCCGTAAATAACCGAGTAGGGATTTATAGAACAACCCTCTCCTATTTCGACGGAACCGCCATAGGTCGCAATTATCACGCCCTGATGTATGTGGCAGCCTCTGCCTATGGAGACATGTTCCGAAGGTTTCTTGCCCACCTTGATCGTGGCTGATCGCTCGAGCCGGACCCACTTACCGAGCTTCACCCGTCGTCCATAGCGGAGCCTAGTCCGTATCCGGATGTACGCAAACTTCAACCGGTTCGAGATCTTCTTGGTGATAGGCACTGACTTCACGACCTCATACACCTATCCATTTCTTTTCGAACCTAAGCGAGTTGTGCGAGTCGATTGTAGCGTTGAGCAGAAAGTGGTCTGGAAGTCGACTTGACTCGTTCAAGGCCGCGTTGCTGGGCAGTTCGGAGTGTTTGCCTCAGGGGTGCTGCGCACGAAGCGCAATTGGGAAGCCCGTTACCAATTCTCGACTCGGACCGTCTCACCCGCGAGTTCCTGCGGCTCACCTTCAACTCCGCCTACGATCGTCGGCACTGCCGTCATCAGTACGTCGGATGCGAAGTTGTCGGCGTCCTCTTTGGATTCCCAAAGTGCCGTGACGATCACGCCTTCGTCGACTACGGCCGCTGCGTAGAAGAGCTTGCCGGTGGGATGAGAGCCCTCAGGCAGAACGACCTTGATCGTTTCGTACCACTGAGCCTCAGTTGCGCCAGGCCACAGGTGCTGCAGTAGGTATGGCATTGCTCTCCTTTAGCTGGTTTGTAATCCAATTCAACGGTATCAACAATTAATTCGCCTAGCAAAAGGCAAATCGGCCTAGTCTGCGGGTCTGAAAAGGCAGTCGTTGTTGCTCTCGGCAGGATTCGAACCGGCGCAGCTGGAGTCCCGCACTTCGGTGTTATTGAACTGCTGCTGCATTGCTCCACGCGACTGATCGGGCGCGCGCTGTAAACAGAGAGTGGGTCGCGCCGGACGCCAAAGGAAACAATTGGTTAAGAGCTGAGCAAACCTTCGCATGTACTTGCACGGACCACCCGAAACGTGATTAGGCTCGAAAAAGTCGCACTCAGAGAGTTGCCTGAGTGCGCGGAAACCAGCAATCACGTCGCAGCTGAGCCCGAGGAGGTAAATAGTGCCCACCTACACGTTGAACGTCAACGGAAAGGCCCATCAGGTCAACGCATCGTCAGGTGACCTGCCGATGCTCTGGGCCCTGCGAGACCTCGTCGGTCTTACCGGAACCAAATATGGCTGCGGCATCGAACAGTGCTCGGCTTGCATGATTCTCGTCGACGGCGAGCCCGAGCGATCGTGCGACATGAGCGTGTCGGAAGGAGTTCGTCGCAAAATCACGACAGTCGAGGGCCTTTCGTCGCTCAACAGCAAGTTACAAGCCGCTTGGATCGCCGAGCAAGTGCCCCAGTGCGGATACTGCCAATCAGGAATGCTGATTGCCGCCGCTGGGCTATTGAGTCAGCACCCTCGCCCCAGCGACGCTCAGATCGATTCAGCAATGCGGAACATCTGCGCTTGCGGCACATTCCCGCGAGTGCGCAAGGCAATCAAGAGAGCTGCGGGCATGGTATGAGCCGGCGAGCAGAACACATTGAGTCGTTCCTCTCGGAACTACCCGAGGCTCCGCTTTCGCGCAGGGCGTTTATCGGAGGAGCACTGGGTGGGGCGCTGGTGCTTGCTGTACCAATGACTGCAGGAAAGGCTCGAGCGGCAGGCGCCGGCGGGCAGATCGGGGCATTCATTTCGATTGGTGTCGATGAGATGGTCACGATCATCTCGCCAAGTGCTGAGATGGGGCAAGGCGCCGCATCTGGCCTGGCACAGCTCGTTGCCGAGGAGCTGATGGTTGACTGGGCAAAGGTGAAGATTCAGCTTGGCGACGCAACTCCCGCCTTTGCCAACAAGCTTTTCCAGTCGCAGGGAACTGCGGGCAGCACAACGATCCGCGCTTGGTATGACGGCCTGCGCAAGTCAGGAGCACAGGCACGAGAGATGCTCGTGGCGGCTGCAATTGCCGACACCACCGTCAGTGGCCTCGGCGGGGCACCACGCAACGCTTACACGGCTGCGAGAGGCGTAATAACCAACACGCGGACCGGTAAATCGGCGACTTATGGCCATCTGGCTACGGCCGCGGCCACACTGCCGGTGCCGGCTAATCCAGCTCTGCTCGGAGAGGCCTCGCCTCGCCTGATCGGCCAGTCGCTCAAGCGACTCGACATTCCGCCGAAGGTCGACGGTTCAGCTGTGTTCGGCATCGATGTGCGGCTTCCCGGAATGCTGCATGCCGCCGTACGGTTGTCGCCGAAGATTGGCCAAACAATCAACTCAGCGGGTCCTGGCCCAATTGGTACGACGATCGTCAAGCTCAAAGACGCGAACGGAGCGTGGGTGGGCATTGCGGCTGTTTCCAGCGGCACAACCTGGGATGCAATGAGGGCTGCGCGCTCTGTCAACATCAGCTGGAAGGACGCCGCCCACACATCGGCGACCGACAGCGCGAAGATGAAGCTGTCGGCTCAGCGGCTGCTCACTTCGGGAACTGCGGTGAAGGCTCGCGATAAAGGCGATGCCAAGACTGCGATTGAGTCGGCAGCCAAGAAGATCAGCGCAACCTACTCGGCGCCCTATCTAGCGCACGCCCCGATGGAACCGCTCAACGCGACCGCACAGGTCACAGCTGGAAGGCACTGCGAAATCTGGGCGCCAACACAGAATCCCAGCGTGGCCTTTGCGACTGCCAAGAGCATTACTGGGCTCAACGACGCCAACATCAAAGTCCATACGACCTACCTTGGAGGAGCTTTCGGCCGCAAGTTCGAGGCCGATTTCATCAGTTACGCGGTGCAGACTGCGATGGCGACTGGAGGCAAGCCAGTCAAGGTCACATGGCCGCGTGAGGAAGACTTCTCACACGACCTGTATCGGCCAGCATCGCTTTGCCAGTTGAGCGGTGGCGTCGATTCGACCGGTCGACCAGTCGGCATCACGAGCCGCTCTGTGTCGCAGTCAATCTATGCCGACCGCGGTTGGCTGGCGCCAAACTCACTCGACCCGTCAGCAGTTGAAGGCCTTCTGATGAATACCGGCGACGAATCAGTTGCCTATTCGCTGGGAGACAGCCAATTCGCCGAATGGGTGTTTGACTCTTCTTCGAAAGTGCCTACGGGCTGGTGGCGGTCGGTCGGGCAGTCGTTCAACGTCTTCTTCCTCGAATCGTTTATCGATGAACTCGCATCAGCTGCCGGCAAGGATCCGATCGCCTTTCGTAAGGCGATGCTGCCGAACGGATCTCGCGACATTGAGGTGCTCAAGCGGCTGGAGGCTGAAAGCGGCTGGAACACCAAGCCACCGACGGGTGTCGCCCGTGGCGTTGCCATGGCACGGGGTTTTGGTGGCACGGTAGTTGGCGAGGTCGCTGAGGTTTCAGGCTCGATCGCAGCTGGGATCAAGGTGAGGAAGGTGACCGTCGTCATCGACTGCGGCACTGTCATTAACCCCGACAACGTGCGTTCTCAGGTCGAGAGCGGCGTGATCCAGGGCATGGCTGCCGCCATGTGGCAGGAGATGCCGTTCTCGGCTGGGGCACCGACCAAGCGCAACTTTGGTGCGTATCCGATGATGCGCATGAGTAGCGCTCCAGCGATCAGCACGATCATCATGCCTGCCAACGGCAATCCGCCGAGCGGCGTCGGTGAGCCCGGCGTCCCGCCGATTGCTCCGGCCATCGGCAACGCGATCGCTGCACTTACAGGCACGCGGCTTAGGGCGATGCCATTACTTCCTAACTCAGCGCCGCGCGGCGGTGACGACTAGTCAGATGAAAGAGCTTCTTCCCGACATCCACAGGTGGAGGGCTGCGGGTGAGACGGTCGCAATCGCGACTGTGGTTGAAGTGCGTCGCTCAGCACCTCGGCCCCCCGGAGCAAAGATGGCCGTTTCGGCCAGCGGAGAAGTCTCGGGCACGGTTTCTGGTGGGTGCGTTGAAGGTGCCGTAGTGCAAGCAGCACTGGAAGTCCTCGAAGGAGCGGCTCCTCGGCTGCTCAGCTTCGGAATCGCCGACGACGAAGCTTGGGAGGTGGGCCTGCCCTGCGGTGGTGAGATCGACATCTGGGTTGAGGAGCATGTGCCGGGACCATTTGACGATGCGGCTGAAACTGACGGTCGAGCAGCTCGCGTCACTTTGATCTCCGGCGACGGCCTAGGCAAAAAGCTTGTTGTGCAGGCCGATTCGGACCACTCAGGCTCGCTCGGGTCCGAGTCACGCGACGAACTCGCGCTCGCGCACGCTGGCGAGTTGCTCTGGATGCAGCGTTCGGAACGAAGAGGCAACATGTTCATCGATGTTCTTGCCCCGCCGCCGCGACTCCTGATCGTTGGAGCAAGCGATGTCGCAGCCGCGCTCTGTCGCCTGGCGCGCACCGTCGGCTGGCAACCATGGATCATCGACCCGCGGTCACGGTTCGCAACGCGCGAGCGGTTCCCTGATGCAGAGTGCATCGTCGTCGCTTGGCCTCAAGAGGGATTCGCTAAAGCAGGCGGCATCGACCCCGCTACGTCAGTCGTAGTTCTAACCCACGACCCAAAGATCGACGATGCGGCCCTAGTGGTCGCGCTGCGGTCGCCCGCTCGTTTTGTCGGGGCTATGGGGTCTCGCCGAGCTACGGTCAGCAGAGTCGAACGGTTGCAGGCTGCCGGCCTTGAAGATGCTGAGATTGAGCGTCTGTCAGGGCCGCTTGGGCTGGACTTGGGGGCTACGGGAACTGCAGAAACAGCACTGTCGATGCTTGCCGAGATTGTTGCTATGCGCAACGGGCGTTCTGGTGGCAGGCTCGTCGATTCGGCAGGCCGCATTCACGACGTGGCCGCCTGAAGCTGCGTCGTGGGCTCAGGAGTCGCGCCGCAGGCGTGCCAGGTCTTCGGGAGTGTCGACGTCAGCCATCGCCAGGGCGCCCCGCTCAACGATCACCGTGCGCTTAGTGCCAACTAGATCGCGGGCGCCCGCGTCGCCGTCGAGTTCAGCTACGGCCTCAAACAGTTCTCGCGCCAGCAGGACCGGGTGGCCCGGCATGCCTTGATGCGAAGCTCGTACAGCCGGGGCTTCGCCGTCCCATGCAGCGATCACACTCTCGACGTCGGCGCTCGATATGAGCGGTTGGTCGCTAAGCACTACGACGATGGCATCGACCTCAGGTTCGCTAGTTAGGCGCGCGACCCCCCGCCTTAGTGATGCCGCCATCCCCTCACGCCAGTCTGGAACCTCCACGACTTCGACTCCAGATAGGTCGATTGTGTCGCGGATGTTTGCCTCATCAGCCCCAAGTGTTACGGCAATGCTCTCGACTTCTCTCGCTCCTTGAAGTGCAGCGATGGCCGCGCTAAGCATCGGCTGCGAGCCGAACTCGGCCAGCTGCTTCGGCGAACCGAAGCGGGATGATCCCCCAGCCGCAAGCACGAGTCCGGCGATTGACATGAGTGCAGGCTACTCGCAAGCTGAAAGAGATCCCACATAGCAGCCTTATTTAGGGAAGCTAGCCTCCAACGCACCAATCAAGGAGAGCAACTCAAATGAATCGCAAGTCCAGTTTGATCGCTATTGCAGCATTGGCAGCAGCACTTACAGCCGCAGGTTGCGGATCGTCATCGAGCAGCACGACGGCGAGCACATCAACGACCACATCGGCTGCGGCAGTGGCAAAAACAGTCGGGGTCACGCAGGGGCTAGCCGTTAGTTCACCTGCAAGCGGTGCGCTGCAGTATGTGCCGAGCGCGCTGGCAGCCAAGGCTGGCAAGGTGACGATCACGTTCACGAATCCGAGTCCGGTTCCGCACAACCTCGCGATCTTTGATTCGCAGGGGCATGAGGTTGGAACCGAGATGGAGCCGTTTGCAAATGGGACTCACAAGACGACGGCAACTGTTCAGCCAGGTACATACACGTTCATGTGTCAGGTACCGGGCCACTCAGCCGCAGGAATGAAGGGCAAGCTGGTCGTCTCCTGAGTAGTTGCTAACTGTCAACGAACGGCGGCATTGAGTGCAACTCGTCACTTAGGGAGGTTCTCGCTTGACATTCGGCGGGGCGTTTGGAAATCTAACTATTCCTGTAGTTACTACTTCCGTAGTCCCGTGCTGAATAGAAAGGTTCCGCCCCAATGATCCCGAGTCGTTCCCACCGCCCGCTCGCAGTCATTCTCGCCTCTATCTCGGCTATAGCCGTAACTGCCGCTCTCTCATTCGCGAGCCCAGCAATGGCTGGCCAAACCAATGAGCTGAACTACTCGGTTGACGCTGGTCAGGTGACGATCAGTGGCTGCAACGAGAGCTGCCCGTCTGTCTTGGTGATCCCAGACACGATCGACGGCAACCCTGTCGTGGCTATTGGCGTCGATGCCTTCGCAAACCAAGAGGGCATCACGAGCATCACGATCCCTGAAGGTGTGACCAGCATCGGTGAAGACGCATTCGGTGGCGCCAACGGAATCACTAGCGTCACGATCCCGAGCACTGTCACGAGCTTGGGTCGCGCAGCGTTTCAGAGCATGAACGCCCTTACGACTGTGACGTTTGCTGCTGGTTCCAAGTTGGCCACGATCTCGAGCGACTGCTTCCGCTCGGATGGACAGCTCAAGAACGTCGTTCTTCCGGCCAGCGTCACCAGCATTGAGCAGGCTGCATTCCGTGATGACGACCAACTTACGAGTATCACATTTCAGGGTGATGCTCCAACCATTGGCGACGAAGCCTTCACATACGTAGGCACAGGCGCAGGCGGAGGCGCACTCGCCCAGCTTGCGACCAAGTCGCTCAAGGGCTACGGCCTGAACGGAGACGATTTTTATGGTCTGACCGTGGCCGGCGGATATTCCCGCCCGGGGACACCTGGCTCGTTCAGTGCTGAGGCAACATTGGTGAGCAACCCTGTCACCACAACTGTCAACTTCACGTTGGCTGAAACTGGCGGAACCGTTGAGTGCCGCGTCAACGACGGTGCCTGGGGCGATTGCACGAGCGTTGATGGCACAGCTGGCAAGTTCACAGTCAGCAACTTGACTGGTGGCGGGAAGAGTATTTCCGTTCGCCAGACCAACGGCGAAGGAATCCCCAGCAAGGTCGGAACTGTTTACCTCGCGCCGACGCTGATCGATGCCCCTGTCGGCTTGACAACAAAGAGCGGCTTTCAGTTCAAAGTCGAACATGCCTCCAACGGCGAGCTTTGGTGCAAGGTCAACACGCCGGCCAGCTCTGTCGACTTCCGCCCGTGTGCAAATATTTCACCAGCGTTCCGTTCGCAGCTTCGGTGGTCAATGACGTCGGGTGAGTCAGTAGACGGCGTCACCACCGACACAATTACGACCTGCTCACCAACGTGCTTCTACATTGACGGGACGAACGAGCTCAGCTACAAGCAGGTGATCAATGGCATCGACTCGTTAGTGTCACAAGTCAGCTGGACCCAAGACACGACTGGCCCAGATCAACCAACCCTGACCGGGAAGCCAAACGCATTCACCAACTCTCGTTCAGCCTCGATCAGCTTTGGGTACACGGAAGCTAACGAAACGTTCGAATGCTCCGTTGACGACGTTGCCTTCAGTCCCTGCACGTCACCAAGGTCACTCAGTGGACTTGCCGACGGCCCGCACAGCATGGCAGTACGGGGCGTTGACTCGCTCGGCAACGTGGGCGATGAGAGCAATGCCTCTTGGACGGTTGAGACACAGGCGCCAGCTGCGCCGACGGTGACATCGCCGGCCAACTCCAGCACGTCAGGTGCGACAGCGCCATTCACTGCCAGCGGCGAAGAAGGCGCCAAGTTTCTCTGCAGCCTTGACAGCGGCGACTTCGTCACGTGCCCAAGGGCAAGCGGTGCACCTGGCGATAAGAGCGCGCTGACTGTCGGCTGGAACACCAGGCTTCACTGGGGCGAATCCTCTGACTGGTCGAAGTTCAAGTGGGGCTTTACGCTTGAGGGGCAATTCGAGTGGGACGGAGAGTTCGCTCGGACCGAGTTCCCCGACGGCGTGACGCTCGCCGCGATCTGGCTGTCGATTGGATACGGCATTGACTACGGGACGTGCGAAGCCCTTCACGAAGCCCTTGGCGCTTACGGCGGCTTAAGAATTGTTGTCGGCGTGCCCAATGGGGATTCAGACCCCACGGCATACAGCATCCTCAGCGAGGACTGCTCGGATCACTCAACCGGTGAGGTGCCACCTGGCAGCCCGGCACAGTTCACCGAACTGAGCGATGGAAGCCACACGCTCGCTGTCAAGCAGGTTGATAAGGCTGGTAACGAGGGCGCCGTTACGACTCGTTCCTGGTTCGTTGATTCCACGCCACCGGCGAAGCCTGTGATCAAGGGAATCTCGCCGCTGCCAAGTGCATCGACGGCGATAAGGTTGACCTTCGGACGCGAGCTCGGAGCTACCGTCCGCTGCTCACTCGACGGGGCAGCCGAGGTCGACTGCACAAGCGGGCTCAACGCCTCAAGGCTGGCGAAAGGATCCCACCGTGTCATCGCCATTGCGATTGACGCAGTCGGCAACCGAAGCGCTCCGGCGACTGCTATTTGGACGATCTACGCGCCAGTGCCACCGCCGGTAACGCCAACAGCGGCCGTGAAGGTTGACTTATCCCGTTCGGGCTGGACGACGAAGATGGGAGCCGTGTTTGGGTCTGGTAGCGGAAGGACCAAGTCGGAGGACCTCACCTCCGTCCAGTTCTCAACCAGTGTTGCCAAGCCAAACAACAAGCAGTCAATCCCGGCCAAGCCGACTTTCGCGAACATGATCATGACCTATAAGAGCACGATCAAATTGCCCTTCAAGAAATGCCCAACGTGGGTGCGCGTGGGCAACCGGGTCGGCAATTGGAGCGGCTGGGTTCAGGTAATTTTCGTCCGTTAGACAGTTGAGCCGAGGCGGGCAATCGGCCCGCCTCGATGGCCGGTGAAGGGCTTACCGACGTGTTGATCAGGCTGGCTTTTAGTCGCAGCCGAATCCTGCGAAAACGGCCAGAGCGAAGAGCGTGCTGACGGAATTCATTGCGAGAATGTACTCTACTTAGCCCCTCGCCCGATCCGAAAGGTCAGCCAATGAAGAAATCACTTGTAGCCATTGCAGTTGTCGTAATTACAGCCAGCCTCAGCGCCTGTGGTGACTCGTGGGATACGGGGGCGACTCCGACGCAAAACAACTCGCTTGCCAGGACGCAGGTCGAACGGTTCTTGAAAGATGTTCAGACCAAGAACACAGCCGATCTTGGCGGCTTCCTGGCTCCCAACTTCCAAAATCTCCGCACCGATGGGACCAAAGCGAACAAGCAGACCTACATCCCCAACCTGCCAACTCTGAGGACGTACAAGATAGGCACAGTTAACGGGCTCGAGTACTCGGACACGCTCACAGTGACTTGGATGGCTGCACTCGACTTTACGGTCGATGGCAAGCGGTACGTAGGGACTGCGAACCCGTTCGTCAGCGTCTTCATTAAGCGCGATGGCGAATGGCGGATGCTTGTCAACGGGAACTTCACTCACCCACCCAAGTGACATAAACCATTGTCGCTCGCTACTCGTGTGCTCCACGGCGGTAGCGGCGGTCGGCGACTAGCGGTGCAGCGCGTAGTCAGCAGTTTGGTGGTTCGGTCTCCATCAGTTTCTTGG
>Ga0194055_10001835_pt1 | contig 17103 bp, 13 predicted proteins | sample SepL449m_MetaG_FD_155482 | JGI IMG/M metagenome (GOLD analysis project Ga0194055, IMG submission 155482) | Anoxic zone freshwater microbial communities from boreal shield lake in IISD Experimental Lakes Area, Ontario, Canada - Sep2016-L442-9m | ecosystem: Environmental > Aquatic > Freshwater >...
TTCACCGCAGGAAGCAGAACAAAACGCTGAACCCGAGTTGCCGACCACGGGTTTTTGAAATGGAGGCTCGCTCGCGGCAACCGGGTTAGCGTAGTCGTTCGGCTGCGGAGGTCACAGAGTTGCGAGGGGTACGGCCACCTTTCGTTGTTCGACGAACTGTCTCAGCCGGTTCTAGGTCTGTAGGATTCGGGGATGGACTTCCGGTGCTTGCTCAGATTTCGCCGACAAGTGGTACTCGTTGCGGTCGCAGTTACTTGCACATGGCTTGCGATCCAGAGTAGGTCGATTTCCGAAAGACACGCCATCTTCCGAATGCTCGACGCACGCGGTGGATGCTGGCGGTCTCCCGCGAACTTGATGTTTCCTGGGCCAGAACAGCCATATTACCGCACGTGGCTTGGCGATGTTCCGTTACAGCGTCGATTCTACCTTGAACACAATCGGGGTTTCACCGACGACGACCTAAAACGGATTCGCGCCGCCTTCCCTGAAGCCGACACCATCAAGATCATTCAGAGCGACGGAATTCCCGACGGATTGTGGAACTCCGCAGAGCCGTGGCCGACAACGGAACAGAATCGTCGGGAGGCAACTCATGGACAGAAATCGTCTTGGTGGTATTGGTGGTAGTCGGGCCGAACGAGGCGGTCAACTTGACCCGCAGCCGCCGGTGGCTCAAAGCGTTGGCGTGTTGATTGGAAGCCCGTCGTGTATCGCGGGCAAGTTACCTTGAACGTTAGGTCTTCGACGGAAGTGCGAGGTTCCAGATCGATTCCTTTTTCATGTACTCCCGCGATCACTCGACGTGCTGCCTCTGCGGCTGCCCGATTTGTGAACCGTTTTCTGTATTTGAGTGATTCACTCTCAACAAGGAGCACATATACTACGATCTCGCGGGGGCCGTCGCACATCACAAATGTCTTGCAGCATATGACGGTGTCGCAGATTTCCTAGAATTCTATTTCGCGACGGTTCTGGACGTGTTTCAGCATTCGTATTGGGCCCTCGTCCCCGTTGGCGACGACTTTGACGACGTCATGGATATTACAGAATGCCAAACACAACCGCCTGACTATAACTGTGCACATGTGATCGCTGCGCTCCGCAGCTTCGGGGACTTTCAAGAGTACACCCAAGACGGCCAATGTCGCCTCATATGGGAATCCGATTCAGAGGCGGTAGAATATATCTTTGATTCGGCGGGGATATGGCGGGGCGCGCAAGTCGAAATGGCATGTCAACCGATCACATTTCTCAATCAGTGGCGGCATCTTCACAGGCAGTTCGGCCAGATCTACTTGCACAATCAGGACTGCACAATCTTTGCGCCGGACTACTTTGCGTCGATCTACGTCAACACTCCTCTTCGCAAGTTTCAAGCTAAAATAATGGCCTAACAAGCAGATCCAGCCGAGGCAAACCTGTACTCCCCGAATTACCGGCAATTTTCTGCCGTAACTGGGAACGCACGGGTTGCGCTGCGAAGAGGTTCGCCGCCGCATTCGATCGAATGGGAGCAAGCCGCTTCGTATTGCTCTGATCGCAAATGAGCATCAGCCGTGAAAGCTTCATGATCCACAAGACCTTTGAAGTTGGCACTTCCTGAATCCATGGTCGACGACGTTGAACACCAACGCCGTTACTCTGAAGACGCATGATGGCAGGGAAATGTTCGCACGTTTGTTTCGGCGATCGACATTTTTCGCGCAAATGCCTCCCACTTCGATTCGAGGAACTTTCCGTGTTGTTAGATTCGTCCAATCGATTCGGAGTCGCATGGGGTACTCAAATTGTCTTCGGGCTGTGATGGCCGTACTCGCAATCTGTTAAATGCGGCCCTTCAGTTCGGGGGAGGCGATGCCAGATGGCGGGGGTTTGCCGACATGACTTCAATTTCCGGAAATTGAAGCATTCGTTTCGGGATCTGGCGGCCATTGATCGACTGAGTCTCGCGGACCTGACTAAGGTACGACGTGCCAACGAGACATTGAAACAATCGCAATCTGACAGAATCGCGATAACTACCCGTAAAATCCGGCCGTCACGTCGAAACCAAACCGGCGAGGCATACGTGCCGGGCCGATTACCTACCGAGACAGTCGGGACGGTCGCTGAAAACCAGGCATGTTCCTCCAAAAACGCTCCGGTTGGGCGAACCGGAGCGTCGAATCGCGGGAGCGTTCAATATGACCAATGAGGCAGTCCTGTCCGCGGATTAGCGACGTCGAGCGACTACTTCGCAACGGCTACACCGGGGGTCTTGGTATGCGCGTACTGCGGGAAGTCGAAGGTCAACACGAGCGGTTCTGTTCCCGTGTTCTCGATTTCCACACCGCCGTTCGCAAGCGCCGCCTGAGTGATGAATCCGATCTCGGGATAGATCTCGCCGAGAATCATATTTTGGTGATAGCGCACTTCGAGTTTTCCAACGCGGCCGCTTCCGCCGTTCGTGTGGAATAGCGCTGGACACTCGGGGTGAAAACTCGTCTTAGCGCCAGGCTGCACGGTGAGCCGGAGAATCGAGCACTTCTGGTCGCCGAGGAAATCACCGTAAACGATCCACTTTGCGTCGACCCCGTGGCCTTGAAATTCTTCGGCCGGGATTGCCGGGCGCGAATTCTTCAGGACGAAGTTCGAGTCCTGGTTGGCTGCGAAGTCGAACTTTTCAACCAGGTAATCCCAGTCTTGGTGCCGGGCCTTGGGATAGTCCACTTCCCGGCAAGCGTAAAACGCATCCGCTGCGCCGATGCGTCCGTCAAGCGTCAGGTCCTCGGCCAGGAAGTGCTCATCCATCGTGACGTGCAGTTCGTGCGTGCAAAGGTTCGTCGGTGAGTGCAGCACACCATTCGGCATCACGAAGCCGTTATCAATTTGCATCATCACGTGCGGTGCCAAGTGGCGGATCCCGTTATACTCGCCCTTTCCCCAGCGCTTCATGCAGGCGAGGAACTGCTCCTTCGTCACGAACGCGTACAGACCCATCGCCGTGGTGTGATAATGCGACGCGCTGACTCCGGGATTGTCAAAAGAATTGATGTCATACACTTCCCACTTTGACCAGTGAAGGTGATCTGGAATCGGATTCAGATTGTCGAACTTCTTTGACACAATCGGCCAGGTCGGCTTGCCGAACAGCTCTTTCGAAAAAGCCGTAATCTTGTCTCCGAGGACAGCCTTCGGATTGGCGGCGATCAAATCCTGCAGCGAGATGACTTGCCCGTTCGAAGTGAGGGCATGCGCTTCTCCTTCGCGAAACGGTGCCTTCTTCGTGCGCGTATCGATGACGCCCGTCACGATGGGAACGGTGCAACACATCCAGAGTTCATCGAGACCGGTACCGTTCATGTAGTCTGGATAATACGATCGCGCGTCAAGACGAAGGCGTTTACCTGGGGTACAAAATGTCCGGCCGGCGTAGCGGTGCAGAAGTTGCAACACCCCGCCGTGCTTGTTCAGGCAACCATCCAGAATCGAAGCCGTTCCACCGCCGGTTCCGTCGATCACATCTTGTTGGGGGTACTCGTGCAGTTTGTCCGCGAGAACTGAAGTCGAAGAAACCATGCGTTTTGCTCCTCAATGAGCGTAAAAAAGCGTGTCGGCTCCAAAACATCTTGGAGAGACGAAAGATATTTTCATTTTGCTAAAACACAACGAAGCGGGCGCAGCACCGAATTTCCGAGGTCGTAGCACCGCGAGGAGTGTAAGGGAAAAAGTGGCGGGATGGAATGGTACTTGAATTGGCATAATACGCACGAGAGAAGGGAGATCGACCAAGCGGAGCTTTGGGTTTCGCGTATGACTCGTCGATTACGCCAGGAGTTGACGAAGACCCAGCCGAAGCCGCGAAGTGGTACTCCCTCGCCGCCGCGAATGGATACAAACGAGCCATGCATAAGCTCGCAGGATGCTATTGCCGTGGTAAAGGTGTCGCCCAAGACGGTCAGAAAGCCCTCACGTTGTTCAAGGCCGCAGCAGACTTGGGCGACGATGACTCGGAGAATGCGATTGGCCTGATGTACCAAAGTGGTTACGGAGTGCCATCGAATCTTGCAAAGGCTGCCGAGTGGTATCGTCGCGTGGCCGCGCATGGTTGCTCCGCTGCGAAGCACAATCTTAAGAATATCGGATATGACTGATTGTCGCATTCAAGGTTTTCATCAGAGGCCGCCCCGCCCTTCAGCAGAGCCCCAACCATGCCCAGTTCCATTCCGACAACTCACAGCTCTGTTTGGTCCCGAACCTCCCCCCGGAACTCGTCTGGGGCAGCACGTCCTCGTCAAGAAACTCGGCTCCGGCGGGATGGGGCAGGTTTGGAAGGCGACGGATCGCTTTCAAACGTGTGCCGATTTTCATCGTTGGCAGAGAATCGGCGACCAGTTGTGACCAGGACTCAGAGGCACTTGACATCGCCGAAACCGTTAAGTTCGAGTCCGAGTCGGGCGATGGCTTCCGTCCGACTCGAATTCTTGACGCCAAATAATTCCCACGATTGATTCAACCCGCCAACTCGCAAAAGACGATGATCGATGGATTCCCGACGGGGGTATAATGCCCGGTAAACTTCAGGCCACCAGTCTTGTGATCGACATGGAAGACGGCAATGTTGTCACCGCGCTGATTGCAGCAGTACAGGAACTGGCCGGTGGGGTCGAAATTGAAACTGCGCGGATAATTTCCTCGCGTCCACTCTTCCCCGACGAATGTCAGTTCGCCGTTTGTACCAATCGAGAAAATGCCAATACTGTCGTGCAGTCGATTCCCGGCATAGACGTATTTCCCGTCGGCTGAGACCAGGATCTCTGAACAGAAATTGCTGCCAGCGAAGCCAGGTGGTAGCGTCGAAATTGTCTGTCTCGCAGCCAATCGTCCAGACTTGCCGTCGTAGTCAAAGACCACGATGGTCGATCCTTCTTCTTGAATGGAATAGAACCACTTCCCGTTGGGGTGAAAATGGAAATGACGTGGACCATCACCGGGAGGCAATGAAACGGCGGGCGGGTCATTGGGAGTCAGTTGTCCCGCTTGTTCATCGAACTTCCAGACAAAGATCTGATCGAGTCCAAGATCGACATGCAGCACGAATCGCCCCGAAGGATCAGACTGGATCATGTGAGCATGCGTGCGATCATGCCCGCTGAAAGCAAAGCTTCCTGGAGGGGCGTTGACTGCCCGGGTTGGACCAATCTTTCCGGAATCGTTTTTGACGCACGTCGCGTCGCCCAGTTTGCCATCCGCCAGGATCGGCAGCACAGCGACCGAACCACCGAAGTAGTTTGCCACAAGCAAATATTTTCCCGTCGGGTGAATGCTCACATATGTCGGTCCGGCCCCACCCGAACGGACCGTATTGAGCAACGTCAACGCTCCATTCTTCCGATTGACGGCAAACGTACTGACCGTTCCTTCTTTACTCTCCCCGACCCGATCCGTCTCATTCGCGGAATACAATCGGTCTCCTGCCGAGTTCAGCACCAGGCAACTGGGACTGGTCCCCATTTCAAACAGTCCACTCGCCGTCATCGCTCCGGTATTGCGATTCACCTGGAACAAATGAATTCCGCGGCCGTTTCCAGGTGGTAGATCCACTTGAGTCGGCAGTACGTCTTTGAGTGGCGAGCTGAATGTTCCGACGTAGGCCATCAACGGCCCCGCGGCATCATCCGCCTGAGCTTGACTTACGCTTCCGACGAGTGACGTCGTTCCCGCGAGCGCCGCTGAAATCATCAAAAACGAACGCCGCGACTGGTCGAACTCGGACATGAAAAGATTCGCCTCAAAGGATCGAGTTAGAAAAACTATTTATTCGTCGATGTCAAACACGGCCTGAACCGCAACGACATACGGGATCTTCCCGAACGTGGGACTTTTTACCAGCAGTTCATCAACCTCATCTGTGTCAGCCATCAATTCACCGGCACCGCGTGAAAGATATCCATCGATCTGAAATTGGTCGTTCAGACCACTTTCTCCGTGCGATTGCAGTCCGTGTAATTTTCCAAGCTTTCGGCCCGCTGAAGCCACCAGTTGTTCGGCCTGACGCTTCGCCTTCTGGAATGCCGCCGCTCGCGCTTTCTGAGCCTCGTCTTCCGAAATTCGAACAGTGAACATGTAGCCCGGTTCACCGACTTTCTGCTCTCCGTGGTTACCGATTTCCTGCTGCAGCATCTCCATTTCTTCCATTTCTTCCAACTCTTCAGGTGTGAGCTTCTTTTTGCTCGATGGACCTGCCAGTTCTGCAGCAGCAATCTTGTCCTTGATCGACTGAATCAGTTTCAAAGTCTCTTCCAACTTGTCACCAGAAAGTTCCCATTCGGCACTCAGAGATTTCGTCAGAGTGACTTTGGCTGCTCCCTTTTTCTTCTTGGGAACCGCTCCTGGATTGTGTCGCTGCATCATCGCCATCATTCGGGCGGATTGAGGATCTTCTCCGACGGTCCCTGGAATTCCTTCCCGGATCGAGTTCTTGACCGCCCCGAGCTTGATCAATGTGGCGGTTGCCGCATCACGTCGATCCTTCAAGTTCTTGAGGGCCTCTGTGACGTCCTTTCCAGTTTCCTTGAACTGTATCGACATCCGCATCGATGTTGGCATCTGCTTCAGAGTCACGCGGCCTGTGGCCGTCACAACTCGCGATTCTTCGGCCGGAACTGCACTGCCAAGTAACGTCAAGATGATCGCCGCCAAAGCGACATTGTTGAACTGAATCACGTACGAATTCCTTGTTAAACGGTCAATTCAGAATGTGCGGATCCGACACCGTGTTCCCCATGAACAACGATGTTACCGCAGGGCCTCAGCCCCTTTCTCGGTGCGGATCTGTTTGCGAAGCTCAAGGATCTTGGGGCCAGTCATAATACGGATCGTCCAATAGAATTCATTGACGTTGTAGTTTTCGAGGTTCGAATAAATCTGTTTCAGCACGGGCAGGTGCTGGTTGTCGTCTGTCGCTGCAACTGCTCTGTAGACAAATCGATTCCAGTCATCGTCTTCCTTGCCGTGAACCCGCCAGTATTCAATTAAGGGCGGCAGGCCGATTGATTCACCCGAGACCGCCAGAATGTAACCCGCCAGGGCACGAATTTCGGCATCCGAGTGACTCAGGAGTGGTCGGACCATTTCCGCAGTGACGCCTTCGGGTGGTTCTGGCTGGATCTGCTGGCCTCGAGGTGTCGAGCGGGGTTTTGCGTCGCGGATATTGAGGGTCGTGTGCGAATACGTCAGCAGTCCAAGACCGCTCTCGCGGGTCAGCGAACGCAATGCAAGCAAGCGTTCCACAGGTCGACCCGTTTGCAGCAGACTCAACAATTGACTGTTACGCTCTTCAGAATCCAGTGTCAGCAGGGCAATCTGCAAGGCGTCGGAACGTAATTTCTCGGGCAGCATGGAATTGTCCGCGAGCGCCCGGGCCGACGCGTGAATCCGCTGAATCTCTTCTTCCGGTTCCGCCGGGAGGTTTTCGTACATAAACGTCAGCGCCATCAGGTGTCGCAAACCTGCTGGCGATTCCAATTGCTTTTCTGCCGCCGGATAGATGCGCCGCTTCGTCGCTGGAGTGATCGCATTTGTATCCCAATACCTCTCGCCGAGGTAAAGCTGCCGCAGCGCATAACTGAACCCACTCAGATCACTTATTTCCGTCTCGGGAGCATCGCAAAGAGCCCAAAGGAAATCGGCATCACGAAGATCGTGATTTCGAGGCACGATCGACATCACCTGGCTCGAAACCTTGTGAATGTTGGGACGTTTCATGAGTTCTGCGTAAATCGTTTCGCGTTCTGCAAACGTCGTCCATCGCAAAACCTCCAGCACATCGCCCGCATCGCCATGTCCGGACGACGCGAGTTCTGCGACCTGACTCAGAACCGACTCGACGCCGAGGGCCGTCAATGGTACGACGCTGGCTATCCGCTCGGCATCAGACTTGGATGCAAACATCTTCTCCAGCAGCGGGATCAATGCCAGTTGATCGGCAGGACGTTTTTTATCCTGTCGGAAGTCGAGTACCCATTTATCGCGAGCTTCGCCAATTTCGAGTGATTTGTCGGGTTTGTCGTCGCTTTCCGTTTTGTTCTTATCGGCGGGATGTGGAACGGGCCTGGGGGCAGCGGGCCTTGGAGAAACGGGGCGTGGTGGACCACCAAACAGACTTCGCAGCAGGCCGGAGACACCTCCACTTGGGGGGATGTCTTCTTCGACTGTTATCCCGACTGGTGCGTGGTAACCACTTGTGTCACCACTCAAGGTAATTGCACCAGCAGAATTACGAAAGTTCCATTTTCCATTGCTGAGGTTGGGCTGCGACGACGAAAGGATTTGCGTCAGAGTCATCGCACCGGCGATACGGACCTGGGGTTCCACATCTTCCAAGGCCCCCTTCAGTTCCTTGCCGATTTCAGTCGGAGCCAGATTCCCCATCCCCCGAATAGCCTCAGCGCGGACGGTAGGATCAGGCGAAGCAGCAAAGGATTTGAGCGACGGCATCACCAGGGCCGTTTGATTGCTCGCCGTGCTCAGGGTTGCGACGACGTCCTTCAGCAATGAAGGATGTTTCTCGGGAATGGTTAAGAGTTTCTTGATCACACCTTGAGTGACATCACTCTTGACCCCAAGAATCGCGCGACTCACCACGAACGCGTCATCGTCTCCCAGTCGTTCGATCACCGCCGATCGCACGTTTGCCTGTTTCAACAGGTTTCGGGTTTCGTCATCGGGGTAACGTTGCCAGGCACCTGTCAGCGTGTCGAGTGCTTCGGCCCGGATCTGCCACTCGGCATGTTCCAAGAGAGGAATCAGCACATCGGGCGACTTGGTCTTCAGTTTACGAAAGCATCGGACGGCGTGGACCAGCAGTGCTGTTTCCGTCTCGGTTTTCAGGAACTCGATCAGTCGAGGCTGATATTCTGGCAACGGATTCTCTGCCAGTTGTTTCAGGACCGCCGTCCGCACATTGGGCTCCGGATCATCCAGCAGCTTGATCAAAGCACGGGTGCCGTCGTCTCCGGCAGCAGTCCGCAGGCCACGCAGACTTAACTCACGCACGAGAGGATCGACATCTGCGAACAATTCGAGAAACAAAGGTTGCGAGTCCGCTCCGGCCTGTTCCGTCAATTCCTGCACGGCATGATGGCGGGTTCGCACATCGATGGCGGCCAGTCGCTCCACCAGTTCTGGATTCCGCAATGCGATGGAATCCGCGATGACCAGACGGTATCTCAGGGCCAGCAGTCGTGAGCGTTCATCATCGGTCGTCGCATTTTTCAGCCGGGCAACCACCTCGGGAAGCAGTGCCGTCTTGTGTCGAGCCAACCGTTCCCGCGTTGCGGCGGCCGTTACGGCATCCGCTTTCAATAATTGATCGATGTCAAATCGAGCGTCCGCGAGCGCGGCCGCCGTCAGGCTCCAGGGAGCGATCTCTTTGGTGGCGACCGTTAATAGCCATTCGTCAATCCGGCCGAGTCGCTCGGCCGTCAATGTCTCTGGTCGCCACGGATCAAGGTCGTCCAGCGGAGCTCGCCATTCTCTGAGCAGTTCGATTGCAGAGAGTCGGGAACTGAGTTTTTCCTGACGCAATGCCTTCACGACAGCGTCTGCAGTCTCTGCACGATACGGCATCAACCGCCGCACCGCGGCTTCACGGGCCGTCGGGTTGCGATCGCCGAATTGACGCAGGATCTTCTGTAAGTCGAGAGGTTCAGGTGCTCCCGTAGATAACAATGTCTCGTCGAGTCCCTCAGTTGCTCGCTCAAAACTGCTGTCGAGCCAGTCCAGCAGCTTCTCCTCAGTCAGATATCCATCACGCGCCTCAACGATTCGTCCCGTCGATGTCAGAACTCGCATCGCCGGAATCGATTCTACATTCAGCGTTCTGGCATCTGCGGCGTTCTTGTCGACATCGAGTGAAACCAGCGTCCATTTTTGGAGCGACTTTTGAACGGCAGGCTTGGCGATCTCTTCATCCAGACGACGACACCAGGGACACGACTCGCCCCCGAATCGGATCAGGATCGGACGCTTGTTCAGTTGAGCATCACGAACGCCTGCTTCACGCGACGCTTGCCATGGAAGCGGCTTGGATTCTGCCACGTCTGCGGCTTCCGTCAATGTCCCAAATCCGATTCCGACAACAGCACACCAGGCGGTCAAAGTCTTCACCATGACACGTGTCGGAACAAGAGGCACTGTGCTGAAAATACGATTTCGTTTCATGGCTGCTTCCCTCCATGGGAGATGATTGGCCAATACTTTTCATAATCAAACTTCGGGCTGTTTTCCCGGTCATGGCAGCGCTGGCAATGATGTTCTGCCTGTTGATAGAACGGCGTATGTAATGCCGGTTCCGCGACGTGAGCCGATCCGGCCCCATGGCAATCTTCGCATCCGACGGAAATACGTCGGGGTGAACGCGAGACCGATTCGAAGCCCGCGGGCAAACCGAAGCCGGTCGTATGGCATTGCTGGCAATATGCATCGACCTGACTGCCAGTCCGTGTCAACGACTCCCATGCCTTTGAGTGTTTCGAAAGTTTCCAGGCGTCGCACGCGTTCGAATGGCAATCGAGGCATCGATCAGAGCCTACGACCCGAAATCCCGCGGGGAAATCCTTGGCCGCCAGAGTCACAAATGATGTCTGATCCGCCGTGAAATCGCGTGCCGTCAGAGTTCGATGAAACTCAGCAACATTTTCCGTTTGAATGGGATCGTCAGTGTACGCGTCATTCAATTCGTGCACATTGCCGGACCAACCTCGTTCGTTTTCCTTCACCGTCAGAGATATGACAAACTTCCCTTTATTGGTTGCCGCTGCGATCCAGGTTGGCCCGGATCGTTCCGGGACGATGCTCTGACCCGTCGGGCCTCCAATCACCGCATCAGCCTCGGGCAACGATGCTGCCAGCGCTCGCAACTCGACCTCCGGAAGATAGGCCAGGACGATCAGATGATCGTACCTTCCCTTCAATGTTGGCAGCAGATTCAGTATGGCTGCGCGAGGTGATTCAATCTTCAATCCTGAGATTGAGGGGGTTTCGGCCAGCACGCCGACAAATGCAATCTTTCTGCCGGAAATCTCTGCGATCTGATGGGACGCCACAACGAGCTTTCCCTGGCTGTCTGAAACATTGCAACTCGTCAAAGGGGCATTAAGTCGACCCGCAACATCTCGCAGGTACTCTGCACCCAACCTGGCCTCAGCCGTTCCGAGATTGTGGGCCACCAGCCCCATTTTCAGTTCACCGGCCAGAATGGCTTCGAATTTGGTCTGGTCGTAGAGAGAAACCCCTGCAGCGGCACCTCCCACGTCGGCCGAGATGACGGCCGAATTGGTTCGCAGGGATTGGACAAACGTCCCACGCCGCGGCAGTCCCCCCGACTGATTCGATGTACAACCACAAGGAACAATCCAGCCCGCAGTGTCGCCGCTGATCAGCAGCGTCACAGCACCAGGCGGTGCGGGCTTCGTGCCGCATCCCATCGTGATGACTAACAACAGCATCCCCCACAAACGCCTTTTGCGTTTTTGGCTCGCCGTCATGACGTCATCAGAAACAGACACGAACAATCTCCCGGTCGAATTACTTTCAGTGCAAAGTCAACACGTCAATGGGTCAACGCGTACGCGAGAATATTGACGTTGATCTCGACTGCGTTCGTGATCTCATTCCCACCACAACAGCAGCACCCTTGCGTATGTGGCGTGTCGTTTAATCCATCCTGAGAATAGAGCACACCGAGTCGTCCGGCCTGGATGATCCCTTCCAGTGGCTTCGGCTTGCCATGCTTCGCATTCAGTTCGGTAATGTCTGAAACCGTGTGAAAGACTGCGTGCGAAAGATTGATCGCGGTCATCTGCTGATTCGGGAAAATCGTGATCATTTCCCGTCGGAATGACTTGTCCCATTCTTCCGACGAACAACTGGCTGAGGCGAGCAAAAAGCCTCCGCGTTCGATGTACCGCTTCAATGTCTGCCGCTCCTGTTCGGGCAGCGAAAAACTCCCTTCACCGGTCATGATCACCAGTGGGTAGTTATAGACTTCATCGGTTGACAGCTTGACCGCATGAAAACGACGGCTGGTCGAGATTGCCGTTTCTTTCTCGGCTGCCGCCAGGAAATGATCCGAAAAGCAATGGCTGCTCTTGCTGCCTGCGTAGACCAGATTCGCCACTTGGACAATGCTGTCAGGTTCGCCCCCGACCTGACGCGGTTCCCGACTCGTCTTCGGCTTGGAATCTGCCGAATACAGCAAGGCACTGACGCACGACAATGTCATAATCGTGACGATGACCATGGCCAATCCGGTTCGTGATACGTGACCTGATTTCAGATTCATTTTCCCGCAGCCTCCAACTCTTCGCCAACACGTTGAAAGTACAGATTCACTCGTCGCCGATATTGCGGCGGGACGGGCCCTGTTCCAGCACTGGATGCCGATCTCTGGAATGTCGACCCGGCGTTTGCCGCTTCTTCCGCAGGATCCATCGAGGCATTCTTCCCCGACGAATTCTTACTCGACGACTTGCCAAATCCCTGGCCAGACGCTGACTTGCTTCCCATCGATCCCATCCCCCCGTACAGCCCGACATTGCGATTTCCCGAGCGTGCGCTGTAACCCCCGCGTCCCTGACCTTGCCCCTTGCCATTGCCGCGCGACAAACCGGCATCCGCCAGCAGTTGATCGATGGAATCGCCGATCGATTGACTGAGGCTCGGATTGAAGGAGAGGCATTTACTCCCTTCGCCTCCCATCCCCTGGCACTTGGACAGAAAGCTGTCCAGAATTCGTGCGGCTTCCTCGGCATGCTCATAGGCTTTGCCACCGCGGAAATCCGTGAGTGATGTTTCGACTTCGGTCATCTCATCGACCGCTCCACTCGCACGAAGTTCCGCCGCAAATTTCGTGGCCGTTTCCCGTAGCTTGTCGAATTGCTCGTCGTCGGGAAGTTCGCGAACGTGATTCTCGATGTCGTCAAGCAGTTTCGACAACTCGTCGCGCACCTTTCGCTGCTCATCCTGCAAGTCACGCAGTCGCGCCTTGGCCGCAGGTTCTTCGCTCTTTTCAATATCCTTGAATGAGGCGAGTCGTTCAGCGAGATCTTTTTGCCATAAGACCAGCGCAGTGAAACGAGCCTCATCTTCGATCAACGGATAGACCTGTGAGACCAGTTCGAGCGGCTCATTTGCTTCCTGATCGAACTTTTCCTTCTGTTCTTTCAATTCAGCAGCCATCTTGGCCAGTTGTCGCAGGACCGCTTCGTTAGGAGCCATTCCCTTTTCTTTGGACTTTTGAGTCAACTTCTGCAGCTCATCACCTCGATCTCGCAGTTCTTTAGCGAGTTCCGTCAGCTTGTCCTTCAAATTCTTGTCCAGGTCGTACGGCAATTCGTGTTCTGCCGCCTTCTCGATCGCATCCGCTTCGTCCTGCATCTGCTTGGCGAGTTCTTCCAGCTTCTCCTGAATCTCCTTCGCGACATCGCTTTCCGGAGGAGCTTTTTCCAGTTCCTTTTGCAGTTTGTCGAGTTCTTCCCCCAGCTTTTCCAATCGGCGTTCCGCCTGCTGGTACTTCGAAACGAGGACTTCCAATCCTTCGCGCACTCGAATCATGCGTTCGAATTCTTCCTGTGAAATGATTCGGACCGTGACCACCGACGATTCCGCACCCTTGGCACTATTCGGGTCGTTATCGGTGACTCGGGAAAACAGTTTGATTTCGTCGCCCGGTTCCAGTTCATACTGGTCGAGACTCAGATACTGATGCTCGCGAAAACGCCGTGGTGGTGGGTTCGGTACCGGCAGGCTGACTGGTAGCGGTCGTGAATCGTTCAGGCTGCGATGCAGTTCCACGCGTGAGAGTCCAAAGTCATCCTCGCCATCAATGACAACCGGAAGGTTACTCGTTGGCGTGGCGAGTGATTGAGCTTTCGGTTCCAGGATCCGTACCAATGGTCGCTGGTCCGTGACCAGAGTGATCGCCCCCAGAAACGGTTCCTGCGACGATTCCCCTTCCTGATCGATCACACGCAATTCCAGCTTTGCAGTGCGACTGATCTTGAATTCGCCAACTGCGGTCGATTCTCCAGCTTCGACGGGTTTGAGTGTCACCGTCTCGTTGATTCCGTCACCTGTCAACTTGATCTCACCGCCCGACAGTGGCCGGTTACTGCGAGCAGTGACCTGGATACGCGTTCCCGGCAGTCCGACCAGCCCCCCCTTAGGGAGCGGTCCTGTCGTTGCGGCATCATTCGTATAGGCCGGTGGTGTGATCGTGAACTGAACGTCTTCAATCCTGGGCGTTGTGATGACGCGGATCTTGTAATTGACGCTGCGAGCCCGTTCGACACGAACCATGTAGGTAGAGTTTTCGACCAGGCGCGACAGTTGAGCCCGCCAGGTTCCATTCGCTTCGGGAAACATCGGCACCTTTTCCGTCGTGGTTCCCGTCGTCACCATCAAATGGACGTCGCGAGCGAGTGGCCCGTCCACATTCACACGAACTTCCAGCCCCTTTCCATACAGGACTTCGGTATCACCCGGTTCCACGGAAATCTGATACACCGAAAAGGGTGGAGTATCATCAAATGGACTCGCAAACCGCTGCCACTGGTTTCTCGCCAGTGTTGGACATGCCAGAGCGAACACCCCAATCAGTCCAACGGCAATAACGAGCCAGCGGGCTGAGATGAACGCTGGCCGAGGGGAAACGACGGCGGCAGGTTGCACGTTGTCCGCCAGTGAGATCGCACGAGTGATCGCCATTTCGGCCAGACCAGCCGTCAACAGACTCGATTCTGATCCCGTAAACTGCGGCTTCGATCCCGCCGCGAATTCATAACCGTTCAAGAGTTCACCACCAGAACCGGAGGCTGCATCGATCCGACGTGCCATCCGTCGCGCATCCACCGCCTGCCACGTCCGGCGCAGCAGGACTCCCAGCAACACGGTCAGCGTGGCTGTCGCAACGCCCCACGTCGCCAGTCGCGCTTGGGCTGGCAGTTCCCAGACAAGGTCAAACCACATCCCCACCAGCATCGTGGCAATGGCTGCGAGCAAGCCCCAGCAGAGACCTTGAGCACCATCCAGCATCCAGAGTCGCCGACGAACTTTTGAAAGCAAGTGAGTCAATGATGATCGATCAGGACTATTTCGTGCGGATACCACAGATTGAACTTGTGGAAGTCGTGGTTCTAATTCGCTCATACCAAGCCTCCTCGCCGACGGATTGCCCAGGTCATTCCCCAGAGAATCAGCAAACCCGTCAGTACCCACCAGCGGTCCCAGGCGACGGTCTGTTGCAACCGTCGCGGCATCGTCGACGCCTGATGCTGGTCGAATCGGGCCAGCAAGCCGGCAGGGTCTTCCCCGGCAATCACAGTCCCGCCGCTCGCTTCTGCCAGTAACTGCATCAGATCTGGTCGTGCCGCGACATCCAGCCGTTCTCGCAAATTTCCGACAACATCAAACGCTGTTCCACCAGCAACTTCGTCCGACCGCGTCCCCTCGACCTTCGCCGTATAACGACCTTCCGGAAGTTTACCGAAATCGAGCCGAAACTGATGCAAATCTTCGCCGCTCGGGATCGCTTTCACAATAATGGGATCGCCTGATCCCCCCTGCAGACGAACTTGTGGCGTTTGCCCAAAGTCGCTGGACTCGCGCACCAGCAGCGTTGCGGTGGCCGATTCAATCCCGGTAAACGATGTCTTGTCCGCTCGCAGGGAAACTCGTTGAGTCGGCAGCAGGCCGACGTTTGCCACCAGCCAGCGCATCATGCTGCGCCACAGTTCACCATACAATTGGTCGTGATCCTGCTCGCCCGGCGGAAGAATGGCCCATCGCCACATTCCCGCACCTTCCACCACTACGACTCGCCCACCACCATACGGTTGGAACGTAATTGCGGGTGTTGGTGTATCGCCCGTAGTCCCTCCGGAGGCCGCTGCGGCCAGAACGACGGCCAGCGGTTTCGGACGCTCTGGCAATGCGGTACGCGCCAGTGATGGCAGTTGCGACATTGCTCCATCGGTCTCAGTCAACGAGAACCAGCGCAAAGATTGACCTGTCGATGTGAATTGAACCTGAAAGCGCGATTCGTTCTGCTGGCTCCACCGGACCGGCAACAGTTCCCCCAGCCGATCACCAATTTGTGACGTCGGTGGTCCACGAAAACAGACGAGCGAACCATCCCCTTGTCGCAGCCATTTCTTGAGCTGAACCAGTGCTTCGTCGGAGACAAAAGTCTCTGCATTGCGGCCCAGGATGACGACCTGAAATCGTGAAAGTTGTTTAGGGTCGTCCAGCCAGTGCTGTTCGCCTCGGGCAATCTCCCAGGCATCGTCACGAGCCCCGACGGGTCGCTGTTCGGCCGGAGCAGTATTCACTCCCTGAACATCACTAGCGGGCTTCGTCGCGTCGTCGCTTTTCTCGCTGGGCGTCGTTTCGGGCCGCGTCATCTTGCGAACCATATAGCGATCCGGAGTCATCCGGACCACACTGTGCAGTTCGATCGACGGATCGAGCGCCAGGGTACGAACCAGGAACTTCGTGTCCCAATAAGGCTTTCCTTCGAGCAGCAAAACTCGCACGGGTTCATCTATGACTCGCAGTACGAGAGATGCTCGATTGTTCAGATCGGTCACTTCATCGGGCACTCCAGCCACGACGACTTCGTAACGAAACAGCCCGGTCTTGGATTGCTGAACCTTGAATGTCGTTTCCGTAGCGGTATCGCGAGTCAGGCCGACTTGCCGTTCATCGACCACTTCCCCATCCAGCAGCAATCGAACCTGAGCCCGATCCGTCACCTGGCCTCGCTGATTGACGGTGACATGCACCAGGACCTGCTGACCCACAAATGCCATCTCCTGCGGCATCGGCAGCGAGACCTCCAGATCACGAGCCCCCGTTGGTCCGCCGATGGTTGTCGAATAAATGGGAACCGCCATCGTACGAGCTTGCTCTGCGGCCTGTCGCAATCGGGATGCGCCCCCTCCCGCGTTGTGGATTCCATCGCTCAACAGCCAGATCGCCTGGCCGCGGGGCCGATCTGTCAATGACGCTGTAACTGCCGTTGCCAGATCGGTCACATCGCCGTTTGGTTTCTCATCACGC
>Ga0194055_10001836_pt1 | contig 17093 bp, 15 predicted proteins | sample SepL449m_MetaG_FD_155482 | JGI IMG/M metagenome (GOLD analysis project Ga0194055, IMG submission 155482) | Anoxic zone freshwater microbial communities from boreal shield lake in IISD Experimental Lakes Area, Ontario, Canada - Sep2016-L442-9m | ecosystem: Environmental > Aquatic > Freshwater >...
GATCAAGCTTGCACGTAAATTTGGTGGACGAGGACGCCACACGGTCGTGAGTGCGTTGGGAAGCTTTCATGGGCGCACATTGGCTGCGCTTGCAGCAACTGGGCAGCCTGCAAAGCATGAACCATTTCAACCAATGCCAGAAGGTTTTCGTCACGTGGTGTTTGGCGACTTTGCGGCTCTTGATGCTGCTGTTGACGGAAGCGTTGCTGCAGTCTTGCTCGAAAGTGTGCAGGGCGAGGGCGGTGTTATTCCGGCGAGTATCGAATATCTGCAAGCGGTGAGTGCATTGTGCGCAGAGCGTGGTGTGTTGTTGATGATGGATGAAGTGCAAACTGGTTTTGCGCGCACAGGGCAGTGGTTTGGATTCGAACACGCAGGTATCAAGCCCGATGTAGTGACCCTCGCAAAAGCGATGGGTAACGGCATGCCGATAGGGGCTGTTTGGGCCCGCAAAGAAGTTGCGTCAGTGTTTCAACCTGGCGATCACGGAAGCACATTTAGCGGAACAGCAATTGCAACTGCCGCGGCCAGAGCAACCATCAACGTGATGCTGGAGATGGATGCGCCGTCGCAAGCTAAAGCCAAAGGGAAACTCTTGGTTGATGCTCTGACCAAGTTGCCTCAGGTGGTCCTGGTGCGTGGTCGGGGCTTGCTCTTGGGTGTAGAACTGCAAGCTGGAATCGACGCGAAGATTGCGCAGTCAATGCTGCTAGATCGCGGTCTGGTAACCAATGCAGTGACCTCGTCGGCTTTGCGTCTGGCGCCACCAATTACCGTTCTCGATTCAGAAATCGCTACGGCTGTAGAGCTCATTACTTTGGTACTTGCCGAGATTGCGAGTAAATCATGACGTTGCGTCACTTCATTAATTCAACAGATTTATCAGCAGACGATTTGCGCAAGGTGTTGCAACTGAGCACGATCAGCATCGAATCACTTGGTCGGCCACTTGCCGGTCTTGGCGCTGCGCTCATCTTTGAGAAACCATCTAACAGAACTCGCCACAGTATGGAAATGGCTGTCGTGCAGTTGGGCGGACACCCCGTGTATACGCGCGGAGAAGAAGTTGGTCTGGACGTTCGTGAGACCGTTGAAGACATCACAAAAGTGATGGGCGGCTATCACGCAATTTTGGCTGCGCGAGTTTTTGATCACAACATCGTGAGGCGAATGGCCAATATTTCGACTGTGCCTGTTGTCAACATGTTGAGCGATAGACAGCACCCACTGCAGGGCTTGGCCGATGTACTGACCATGCAACAGCAACTCGGCGATCTCGTTGGCAAAACTGTGTGTTACGTAGGTGACTACAACAACGTTGCTCGATCATTGGCGCAAACATCGGCGCTGCTCGGCATGCATGTTCGTTTAGGTTGCCCAAATGGGTATCAGGCCGAGGACGGAGAATTAGAAGCGTTGCAAAAATTAGGCGCAGCCTCTGTTGAACAATTTGACAACATACATGAAGCAGTTGAAGGTTCCCACGCAGTGCATACCGACGTCTGGACATCGATGGGTCAAGAATCTGAAACCAACAAGCGCGAAAAAGCCTTTGCGAGTTTTCAAGTCACCGAATCGGTGATGAAGGATGCAGCAGTTGGCGCAATATTCATGCATTGCCTTCCAGCGCATAGAGGGATGGAAGTTTCTGCAGAGGTCATTGACGGTTCTCAGAGCAAAGTAATTGAACAAGCACACAATCGCATGCACGCAGCGCGAGGGCTGCTCGCATTTTTGATGGGGGTAAACGCATGACAACCAAGGTGCAACGTCAGCAGTCCATTACGCGACTGATTTCGGAACGAGACGTAACCAGTCAGCCTCAATTATTGAGGCTGTTGAAGAAGTCTGGAATTGCGGCAACGCAGGCAACGGTGTCACGAGACTTAGAAGATCTCGGTGCTGTAAAAGTGCGCACAGCAAAGGGCGACACCGCATATGCAATACCCGAGTTTGAGCCAGAGAGAATTGCTCCACTCGAGCAATTGCGCCGTGTGCTTTCAGAGTGGGTTGCCGACATTCAAGTCAGTCATCCACTGGTGATTGTGCGGACTCCACCGGGTTGTGCTCATGTGGTCGCTTCGGCTCTGGATCGCTCGCGTATTGAGGGTCTTGTTGGCACGGTGGCCGGAGACGACACCATGTTTTGCGTGGCGAGTGAAAAATTTGGCGCAAAGAAACTTGCAGCACATTTAGGAAAGCTTGCGGGATTGCAAACAACTGGAGCGGGCAGAAAATGAGCGCAGAAACGAATAATGCATCTCAGCCCTTGTGGCACGGTCGTTTTAGCGTCGCGCCTGCAGCAGAACTCATGGCATTCACGCAGAGCCTTTCATTCGACAAAAGATTATGGAAAGACGACATCGCTGGCTCGATTGCGCATGTCAAGGGTCTTGAACACGTGGGTCTGCTGACAAAACAAGAAGCAGCATCGATCATCAAAGCCTTAAACGTTGTGGCAACCGAGATGGGCGACAATACGTTTGTGTTCGTTGCGTCAGACGAAGACATTCACACAGCGATTGAGCGTCGCGTTACCGAAGTAGCCGGTGAAGTTGGTGGCAAGGTGCACACTGGTCGCAGTCGCAATGATCAATGTGTCACTGCCGTACGACTGTGGACCAAGCGAGAACTCGGTGCGCTTGCACATCAACTGATCGAACTGTGTGATGTGCTGTCTACTCGTGCCGATGCGGCTGGGTGGGGTAGTGACGGTGTGTATCTTCCCGGCTACACGCATTTGCAGCGTGCTCAGCCAGTGTTGCTTGCGCACCACTTGCTTGCTCATGCGTGGGCATTTACTCGCGATATTGACAGGCTCTTGCAAACAATTGAACGACTTGATGTTTCTACGTTGGGTGCAGGTGCGCTCGCTGGTTCGTCATTGCCGCTGGATCCAAAATTCACTGCAAAAGAAATGGGATTTGCAACATACTTTGCAAACTCGCTCGATGCGGTATCGGACAGAGATTTTGTTGCAGAGGCACTATTTGACATTGCGTTAATCGGCACGCACCTCTCGCGCATTGGTGAAGAGTTTGTGTTGTGGACTACGACAGAATTCGGCTTTGCATCTCTTGACGACAGCTATGCAACTGGCTCATCGATGTTGCCGCAAAAAAAGAATGCCGACATTGCTGAGCTTGCGCGTGGCAAGACTGGTCGCTTGATCGGCAATTTGACAGGTCTGCTCGCCACATTAAAGGGGCTTCCTCTCGCTTACAATCGCGACTTACAAGAGGACAAGGAGCCACTGTTCGATTCGTATGATCAAGTTTCATTGGGCATAACTGCTGTGACTGGAATGATCGCAACGGCCACTTTTCATCAGTCCACAATGGGTGAGGCTGCAGACGCAGAGATGCTTTTTGCAACTGATCTTGCGGAGTGGCTTGTGCAACAGGGGAAACCATTTCGCCAAGCTCATGCAATGGTTGGAAGCCTGGTGCAGCAATCTATTAAAAGCAATGAATCATTGCGCGAACTCGTGCGTAAGGATCTAAATTTTGGTGAAAAAGCAGCTGCATTAATTGGCAAAGGTCTTGGCGTAGGTCATCGCACGTCGCCAGGAGCAAGTGGTCCTGCAGCCGCAACAGAGCAACGAACAAGATTCTCAAACCAAATTGCGTCGTTAATAGCTCGCATCAACACCAAGTAACAACCTATTATTGGCGCATGGCCTCGAATGGTGTTCCGTTGCATCGCGACATCGTTGCCGAGTTTGCTTCTCGAGGGTTGATTCATGACTCAACCGACAGAGCAGAACTGACCGCGAGAAGTACAACTTCGCAGATTTCTGCATATGTTGGTTTCGACCCAACTTCAGATTCGCTGCACGTAGGAAACCTCTTGGGGCAAATATCGCTCAGGCGCCTGCAGCTGTTAGGACATCGCCCGGTCGTGTTGGCTGGCGGGGCAACGGGCATGGTCGGAGATCCATCGGGTCGCAGCGACGAACGAAATCTGCTCGATTCCGAGACGTTGAATCACAACGTGCAATCGATCAAACGACAGTTAGAGCGAATTTTGGATTTCGATCCCGGACACACTCAGGCAATTTTGGTGGACAACGCCGAATGGACTGCAAAGGTTTCTGCGCTTGACTTTTTGCGCAACGTTGGCAAACACATCACGGTCAATCAAATGCTGGCAAAAGATTCGGTCAAGTCTCGACTTGCGGAAGGCAACGGTCTCTCGTTTACTGAGTTCAGTTATATGTTGCTGCAAGCAAACGACTTCCGCCACTTGTGTGAGCACCACAGTTGCGAAATGCAAATGGGTGGATCTGATCAGTGGGGCAATATCACTGCAGGGATTGATCTCATTCGCAAGACATTGGGACGAAGTGCTTTTGGTTTGACGTGGCCGCTTGTTACGAAATCCGATGGGACAAAGTTTGGTAAGACCGCTGACGGTGCGGTGTGGTTGGACGCTCGCCGCACATCGCCGTATCAGTTTCGACAATTTTGGATGCAATTAAGCGATATCGACATCGAAAAAATGTTGCCACAGTTTTCGCTGCGCTCAATGGATGAAATCAATGAGATTTTGACCGAACAGCGCGCTCGACCAGAGTCGCGTGTAGCGCAACGAACTCTCGCGCGTGAGTTAACTGAGTTGCTACACGGCGAAGAATCAGCAGTTGCGGCAGAACAAGCGGCCGATGTGTTGTTCGGTGCAAATCCAATTTCGGCAAGCCCTGCGGCTTTGCATTTGATCGCATCAGAAGTGGCGGGAAGTGCGATGGGCAAAGCGGCTTTGGGCGATGCCGTGAGTGTCTTGGTGTTGACTGGGCTCGCAACATCTAACACTGAAGCGCGCAGGTTGCTTACTCAGCGAAGTGTGCGGGCCAATGGCGAGCAAATTGATGAGCACACCAAGCTTGACAAGATCCCACTGTTGCATTCAAGGTGGTTATTGCTGCGTAAGGGCAAGACTGCCTATCATCTGATCGATTTTCAGGGTTAATTTTTCGAGTAGATACAAAATTGATCAGTCGCATTCTGTCAATCTGCGTCGTTTAGGAGTTGTCTGCAAGTAGACTTCGTTAAGTGCCAACCCCTGAAAATCGCGGTCCACGTCGTCCGCGACGGGAAGAAGAATCTGGCAGACCTTCGCGTCCCGCACGCCCCGGCGGTGCTGGTGGAGCGGGCGGTCGTTCGGACAGACCAGCCGCAGGCCGGGGTCGTCCATCAGATAGTCGCGGTCGCCCTTCAGATAGTCGAGGTCGTCCTCCAGCAGATCGTGGCGAGCGTCCATCCCGTCCGGGTAGTCGTCCAGCAGGTCGTCCTGCATATGGGCAAAGTGATGGCCCAAGTCGCGGTCGTCCGTCAGCAGATCGCGGTGATCGTCCGTCGTATGGTCGTGGTGATTCAGCAGGTCGTCCTCCAGCAGATCGTGGCGAGCGTCCATCCCGTCCGGGTAGTCGTCCAGCAGGTCGTCCTGCATATGGGCAAAGTGATGGCCCAAGTCGCGGTCGTCCGTCAGCAGATCGCGGTGATCGTCCGTCGTATGGTCGTGGTGATTCAGCAGGTCGTCCTCCAGCAGGTCGCGGTCGTCCAAGTAGTGGTCGTCCGTCAGCAGATCGTGGTGATCGCGGTGATCGTCCGTCGTATGGTCGTGGTGATTCAGCAGGTCGTCCTCCAGCAGGTCGCGGTCGTCCAAGTAGTGGTCGTCCGTCAGCAGATCGTGGTGATCGCGGTGATCGTCCGTCGTATGGTCGTGGTGATTCAGCGGGTCGTGGCCGGCCTCCAGCAGGTCGTGGTCGTCCAGGAAGTGATCGTCCAAGTAGTGGCCGTTCGTTCCGTGATGACGATCGCCCAGTAGTTCCGCAAACTGCAGCGCAGCGCAAAGCAGATGAAGTTCGTTATCGCACAGGTGGTCGCAAGAACGATCGAGACGCGTTGCCGCGCAACACACAGTCGAACGAAGTGTGGAAAGACGAAGGTTCGACACGTCCAGCGCGTGGTCGTGGCCCTCGTCGCGAGGAAGAATCAGCACCAATTCGCTTAGAGCGAGATGAGCGTCGTGCGTCGGCTGCCGCGATGGCACATGTCGAGGCAACAGTCGCTGGAAGCATCATTGCAATTGTTGGAGAGCGCGCATCTAAGCGCTTGATCGAGAAACTTGCGTTGGCACTTGATGCATTTGAGCGCGGTCGTTATCAAGATGCGAAGAAGATCATCATTCCAATCTCGCGGGATTGCCCAGGGGTTGAACTGATTCATGAAATCGCTGGATTGTCGATGTATCGCATGGGTCAATGGCGCGATGCTGCAGATCACCTCGAGCAGGCACGTGCACTCACTTCAGGCTCAACACTCAATCATCCTGTGCTCGCAGACTGTTATCGCGCGTTAATGCGTTACGACAAAGTCGACGAGTTGTGGAAAGAACTCAAAGATGCCTCTCCGGATCCGACGATTGTGGCTGAAGGTCGCATCGTTGCTGCAAGTGCTCTTGCTGATCAGGGCGACATCCAGGGCGCAGTGCGTCTGATGCAACAGTCAAAGCAAGACCCAGCCAAGGTTCGCGAGCATCATTTGCGCGAATGGTATGTGCTTGCCGACTTGTATGACCGATCAGGCGATGTTGTGCAGGCTCGCACTATTTTCCAGCGCATTGCAAAGAACGATGCAGACTTCACCGATGTTCGTGATCGGCTTGAGACTCTCGGTTCTCGCTAGTTGTAATTAGTCGCGAGTATTGAGCTCGCGGATTACAAAGCCAGTACGCAGTTTCGGCGTAAAAAACGTTGACTTTGGTGGCATCAAAATGCCTTCAGTGGCGGTGCGTTTAATCTCAGCCACACTCACAGGTCGAATCAGAATCGCTGCATTGGCTTGATGTTGTGCAAGAACATCAACTACCTCGACAACACCATGCTGAAAAGAAACCGTATGAGATAGATCACGCAGCGCGTGCTCGAGGCGAGCACTGTCAAGTGAACGAACGCCCACAAAGGCATCCTCACGAGGAGTCAGCCACTTTGTCTGTAAGTCACCGTCCATAAAACATAGACAGCCGTCTTTGTCCATGGTCGCAAGCGTGGTCGCACTAATTGGCGGAGCGTCAGTGATGGTGAAAGATTGTGCAAGTGCTTCTAGCAATGCTGTTGTCGAGACGTCGGTGTACAGGCGGTGAATTGCAGCAACGCTGAGTTGCTCGTCGATGAGTTCATTAACAAAGGTGAGCGTTTGTTCTGCATCGGTAGATGTTGAATTTGTGCGTATGCGGGTTTCGTCTCTGTATGTGCGACTGATTGCATAGCGGTGATGTCCGTCAGCGATGATCACCGGATGTTTCGCTATGCAGTCGGTTATTGATGCGATACGGATTGGGTCGCTAACGCGTTCGACTGTGTGCGTAACGCCCTGATCGTCAACGTACGAACCAACAACTTCTGCGGGGGCTTTGAGTATCTCGCTGAGACCAGGAGCAAGACTCAGGCCCCAAACAGGAGAGAGATTGGCATCTGTTGCTCTAGTGAGATCGAGTCGATCGGTCTTAGCTTTTGGCGTAGTGCGCTCGTGGGGCAGTACGTCACCCTCACCTTCGTCTACAACTTCGATTCCACCTAGGACGCCAACAATGTTTCGTTGATTGCCGATGGTGTCACGAAACTGCATGCGATACAACGTGAACGAAGGTGATTCGTCGCGTACAAGCACTCCGCTTTGGATCCAGCTTTTCATTGTTTGTGCTGCAGCCAGATACGCGTCTGGCTGAGTCGATGTAGCGACAGGCAAATCGATATTGACGATGTTGTGATCGTGCTGTGCGACCAAATTGGCGCGGTCGCTGTCGTTCAATACGTCGTATGGAGGAGCACAGGTTTTGTTGAGGTCTGTAGATGGCGCATATCGAAGTGCGCGAAATGGAAGAAAACGAGGCACAATTACAGTGTGCCATCTGCAGCCCCGATTTTGTGCGATTTGGATGGTGTCGTATGGCTAATGCATCAGCCAATTGCTGGATCGGTCGATGCAATTGAGTCGCTTCGACAGTCTGGCCATCGGGTGCTATTTGTCACGAATAATTCTTTTTCTGTTGTCGCCGATCAAGAAAACGCATTGGCCAAGATAGGTATTGACGCGCACAATGATGTTGTCACGTCGTCTCAGGCTGCTGGTGCACTATTGCGCAAAGGCGAAAGAGTATTGCTTGGAGGTGGCCCGGGTGCTGTCGAGGCGATTACGAATGCTGGGGCAATTCTGGCCGGACGATCTGACGATCACATTCAAGGTGATGCAGATGCACAGAAAATGAATAACGAAATAGACCAAGAATTTGATGTCGTGATGGTTGGGTATCACGCAACGTTTGATTACCGCGGGCTGACCAGACTGTCGAACGCGGTGCGTAACGGCGCGCGACTGATTGCGACCAACGACGATGCAACATATCCAACCCCTCATGGCGTGATTCCGGGTGGTGGATCAATCTTGGCGGCGGTTGCGGCAGCCTCGGGCGTTCAACCAATCATCGCGGGTAAACCTCACAAGCCAATGGCCGATTTGGTGCGCCAAGTTTTGGGCATCAATGATCTTTCTGATGCATGGATGGTTGGCGACAGACCTTCAACGGACGGATTATTTGCACAGACCGTCGGTTGCAAGTTTGCTCAAGTATTGACTGGCATCTCGTCGCTAAATGATGCGAGCGCGGTTGTTGGAGGCGATACTCATGTGTTTGCCGATCTTGCTACTTTCGCCAAGATGATTGTTGGTTCGTAGACAGATGTCTAAAGCTCGTTTGCGACTCGACGCCTGGTTGGTCAAGCAAGGGATAGCAACGGATGCAGGGCATGCGAAGGTATTGATCGATCAAGGTGTGATTCTCGTCAATGGATCGATTGCGCTGACGGGAAATCGGATGATTGCTAATTCCGACAGTGTGTTGTTGTCGATACCCGCACGATTTGTTTCGCGTGGAGGAGAAAAACTCGAAGCTGCGCTGCAGTCGTTTGGAGTTGAGTTAGTAAACAAGCGCGTATTGGATGCGGGGGCTTCAACGGGAGGGTTCACCGATTGCGTCTTGCAACACGGGGCGAGTGAAGTGACTGCCCTAGATGTCGGCAAGTCGCAGTTGCACGATCGTTTGGTGCGTGATCCACGAGTGATAGTGCTTGACTCAACGAACGCGCGGTCGATGACGATCGCCATGGTTGGTGACTTTGATGTGATTGTTGCAGACCTCTCTTTTATCTCGCTGCGCCAAGTTGCCACAGCACTTTGTGAAGTGCTGCGTCCACATGGAGACATGATCTTGCTGGTGAAGCCGCAATTTGAAGCTGAAAAGTCCGAAGTTGACAAGGGCGCTGGCGTGATTAGGGACCCGGAGATTCATCAGCGGACGATCGCTCAGGTTGTTCAGGCGTTTAATTCGCAGGGGATGAAGCGATCAGGACTCATCGAGTCTCCATTGCGTGGGGCAGACGGAAATACCGAATTCTTGCTCCATCTACGCAGGGATCTCTTAAGTGGTGCGCACTCTGTGAGTGGGGTTGAGTAAGTTGGCAGGCATGGGGATGAGCCGATGAAATCCATTTTTGTTGTGGCCCACCACACACGCGGCGAGATCGCTCAGTTGCTGACCGACCTAGAAGCTTGGTGCACGAAACACGGCCACAATTTGTGGATGTTGCCCGCAGACGCGAAAGCCAGAGGGTGTGAGCATCTAGCAAGCGATAGGGCGGCCATGGATGCCGACATCGTGTTGTCATTGGGTGGTGACGGCACAGTGTTGCGGGCGGTACATCTGTTGGACGGCGCACCAGTGCCGATTCTTGGTGTCAACGTGGGCACGCTTGGATATCTCACTGAAATTGAGCCTTCCGAATGCATCTCAGCGTTGCAACGTTGGGTCGACGGTCGCGAAGACAAAGATTTTATTATCGATAAGCGCATGATGCTGACGGTGTTGCTCAAGCGTGCCGAGGGTGGCACTGATCTTTCGTGGCGCGCATTGAACGAAGCAGTGCTCGAAAAACAACAGTCCGGTCATACGGTGTGGCTCGATGTAGTCATCAACTCTGAGCTATTTGCCACGTACTCTGCTGATGGTCTCATTGTTTCTACCCCCACGGGTAGCACTGCGTATTCAATGTCGGCCCGCGGGCCAGTGGTGTCGCCACGTCACCGAGCGCTGCTGGTTACACCAGTTTCTCCACACATGTTGTTTGATCGCGCTCTCGTGCTCGACCCACATGAGTCATTATTGATTGAAGTTGTTGGCACCCGACCAGTAGATATGGCGCTAGACGGACGCAAGGTGATGAGTCTTACGCAGGGCGATGTCGTGAGTTTTGCTCCAGACACCTGCACTGCAGAATTTTTACGTTTCAAAACGCCAAAGTTTCATCAAATCGTGCGCACCAAATTTGGTCTTGGAGATGATTGATGCTCAGTGAATTACACATCGAGAATCTTGGTGTAATTGAAAAACTTGATCTGTCCATTGGTGAGGGCCTCGTAGCACTGACGGGTGAAACTGGTGCAGGCAAGACGATGTTGGTTGAGGCTATTGACCTGCTCGTGGGTGGAAGGGCCGATGCATCGGTTGTTCGAACCGGTTGTGAAGAGGCTCGCGTTGAAGGCAGATTTGTTACCGATGAGAGTGAAGTGATTTTGTGTCGAGTCGTTCCGATAACTGGTCGATCACGTGCCTATATCAATGGTCGACTTGCAACGGTTGCGCAACTCGCCGAATATGGTGCTGATCTTGTAGATCTACATGGACAGCACGCTCACCAAAGCTTGCTCGGGGCATCTGCTCAACGTCTGGCACTCGACCACTTTTGTGGAATAGATCTAGAACCATTGCGCAACGCTCGCGCTCGATTAACAGAAATAGAGGCATTGCTTGCAACTCTTGGTGGCGACGAACGCGCGCGTGCGCGAGAAATTGACCTGTTGCGTTTTCAGGTTAAGGAAATTGCTGACGCCGGGCTACGGAGCGCAAACGAAGATGAAGAACTCTCTCGTTCAGAGGATGTACTTGCTGATGCGGTGGCTCATCGCGAGGCTTTATATGCGGCGGCTTCGGCTTTGCAAGATGATGATGGAGCGAGCGATGTTGTGGGTCGGTCTATTGCGGCCATTAGCCATCGAGAGACATTTGCAATGTTCGTTGAGCGACTCAAGAACGTGCAGGCTGAAATAGATGACGTCGCACGTGAAATGCGTGATGTTGCCGAATCGATCGAAGAGGATCCAGCCAAGTTGGAAGAGGTTCGACAACGCCGGCACTTGCTCGTTGACCTGCGCCGCAAATATGGAGAGTCACTGAGTGAAGTTATTGCATACGGATCGGAGAGTGGGCTGCGGCTCAGCGAATTGGAGAGTTTCGAGGCTCGTGCTGCAACATTGGATGCCGAACGCGCTGCTGCGATGCAACAGCTTCGCGCTGCCGAGAAGGTAGTGGGTGAGGCTCGTCGAGTGGCAGCACCAAAGTTGGCAAAGGCGGTGCAAATCCATCTGCGCACTTTGGCAATGGCGCATGCAGTTGTCGAGGTTTCGGTCGGCGATGACCCTGGTGACGAAGTGACTTTCTTGCTTGCGGCTAACCCAGGTTCGCCACCGTTGCCGCTCACCAAAGTCGCTTCTGGTGGAGAATTGGCTCGCACAATGTTGGCACTGCGATTGGTACTCACTCAAGGACCATCCACGCTGGTGTTCGATGAGGTCGATGCCGGTATCGGCGGGGAAGCCGCTGTTGCTGTGGCTGGTGCGCTGGCGCAACTGGGTCAGAGGCATCAGGTCTTGGTTGTGACGCACCTTGCTCAAGTAGCGGCCGCGGCTCATCGACAATTCAGGGTCTCAAAAAAGGTCAAATCCAAACAGACTTTTGCCGAAGCCAGTGAAGTGGCAGATCAGGATCGTGTGGGGGAGATTGCGCGCATGCTCTCGGGTGGCATGGCCGAGGAAGCCGCCCTCAACTATGCCTCCGAATTACTCAAGGCTTCCAGCGATCGGTCGAGCGGCCAGAGGCGCACACGCCGCTAACCACCGCGAGGGTATGCTTATCTTCCGTCGTGGAGTTTTTGGTCCCAGTCGGGAGCGCTCCACACAGAGACGGGAGCAAGTAGTGCCAAAGCATGTTTTTGTAACAGGTGGCGTTGCAAGTTCGCTCGGCAAAGGTCTTACCGCTTCATCCCTCGGTCGTCTTCTCAAGATGCGTGGACTTCGTGTCACGATGCAAAAGTTGGATCCGTATATCAACGTTGATCCAGGCACGATGAATCCGTTTGAGCACGGAGAAGTTTTTGTTACTGATGATGGCGGTGAAACCGATCTAGACCTCGGTCACTATGAACGCTTCATTGATGAGAATTTGTCTCGTTCGTCAAACGCAACAACTGGCAGTATTTATCAAGCAGTGCTAGCGGCCGAGCGTCGTGGAGACTATCTCGGGCGCACCGTGCAGGTCATCCCTCATGTCACTGATGAAATCAAGCGCCGTATTCAGCGTCTGGCTACAGATGATGTGGATGTAGTGATTACCGAAGTGGGTGGAACCGTCGGTGACATCGAAATCCTTCCTTTCCTGGAAGCGATCCGCCAATTCAAGAACGAAGTTGGTCGTGACAATATTTGTTATGTGCATGTGACATTGGTGCCATTTATCGGCCCAAGCGGCGAACAAAAGACCAAGCCAACTCAGCACAGCGTCACTGAGTTGCGTTCGCGTGGTATTCAGCCCGACCTGATTGTTTGTCGCAGTGACGAACCAATTAGTGATCAACTGAAGCGCAAGATTTCTGGTCAATGTGATGTGGATCAGAAGAACGTCATCAATGCTGCTGATGTGAAGAACATCTATGAACTTCCGCTCATCTTGCACGATGAAGGACTGGATACACAGATTTGCGAAGTGCTCAAGATTGATGCACCACTTGATTTGACACCATGGCGCCAATTGGTTGCACGTGTAGAAGCATCAACTGCACCTGTGAGGATTGGTCTCATCGGAAAATATGTGCAATTACAAGATGCCTATCTTTCTGTTGTCGAAAGTTTGAAACACGCCGGATTTCATCACGGAGCAAAAGTTGAAATCGTGTGGATCCAGGCAGAAGATGTTGAGGGCTTGCTTGCCGATGATCGAATGACGACTCTTGATGGAATTGTTATTCCGGGTGGATTTGGTCCGCGCGGCATTGAGGGCAAGATTCGAGCGGCCGAATATGCGCGTGAAAACATGATTCCGTGTTTGGGATTATGTCTCGGTATGCAGGTGATGACTGTTGAATTTGCGCGGAATGTCTTGGGATTGTCTGATGCCAACTCAACCGAGTTCGACCTTTCAACTCAGAATCCAGTAATCGACATCATGAACGATCAACGAGATGTCACCGATAAGGGTGGCACCATGCGTTTGGGTGCTTACTATGCGGTTCTCACGCCTGGCACACAGGTCGCCAATGCATATGGCGAGCCCGTGGTGAGCGAGCGCCATCGCCATCGCTATGAATTCAATTCCACTTACCGCAGTCGTTTTGAAGAAGCTGGCTTCATCTGTAGTGGCACTTCGCCCGACAAGCGTCTTGTTGAATTTATTGAATTGCAGGGTCATCCGTTTTGGGTTGGAACGCAGGCTCACCCCGAGTTCAAGAGTCGTCCCGATCGTCCGCACCCATTGTTCCGAGAGATGATTGGCGCAGCACTACAACGTCGAGCCTTGACCGAGAGCACTTCGCGTTCTGCCGATCGCGCTGCTGCTGTTGACGCGAAGTCGTAGATTCATCGGAAGCTATTTCTGATGGCGCATTTCGAGCGCACTTCACGTACTGTTTTGCACGAATGGGTGTTGTGGAAACTCGTTCAGAGTCGGTTTCGTGCTCCTACCGGCGAAGAGTTTGTGCGCACCTATGTTGAGTCGCCAGGTGCCACGGGCATCGTGCCCATACGCGTAAACGCTGACAATCAATATGAAGTGGTGATGGTGCGGCAATATCGTCCCGCATTGGACGCCTACAGTCTCGAGATTCCAGCAGGCATGAGGGATGTGGCTGGTGAAGACCCGCAAGATACGGCGATCCGGGAACTGCAAGAAGAGACAGGTTTTGTTTCGGGTGATGTCCGTCCGCTGGGTCAGATATTGCAGGCACCTGGCATCACTAACGCCGCAGTGCACTTGTTCGTAGCTTTAGGATTAAACGAAGTTGCCATGGATCGTCATGGTCCTGAAGAAGATGACATGACGGTTGTGGTGCTGCTACTTGATGACGCGTTGCGAATGATCGAAACAGGCGAGATTGATAACGCCATGGCAGTAGTGGGTTTGCTTCGTGCCGATCGATTACTTCGAGCCGAAAGTGTGCCTGGCGCATGACGAGTCTGACCGATCGCGAACGATTCTTGACATGGATGCGCGTTGAACAGGGCAGATCAGATCGAACCATCGAGGCGTATGGAAGAGATATCGCTCAGTATGAGTCGTATCTTGTCGGCGCAAAGTCAACCTCGCGGGTGGTGAAGCCTGCACAAATTGAGAAATATATAGGGCAGTTGCGGTCGAACGAACGCGCACCCAAAAGCATTGCCCGTCAGTTTGCTGCTATTCGAATGTTTCACCGCTTCATGCTTGACGAAGGTTTACGGAGTGATAATCCGACGGCGTTTATTGATGGCGTCAAGGTTCCTTCAGGCATACCTAAAGCATTGAGTGAAGAGGAAGTTGAATTGTTGCTGAACGCAGTTACTGGTGTGGACTCATTGGCAGTACGTGATCGGGCATTGCTCGAATTTTTGTATGCAACTGGCGCCCGTGTATCTGAGGCTTGTGGGCTTTCAATGAGTGATGTGGATATGGAGAGCAACGTTGCTCGAGTATTCGGTAAAGGTTCCAAAGAGAGAATCGTGCCATTTGGTCGTCACGCAAAGGAAGCTCTGGAGTCTTGGCTGGGTGCAGGCGGAAGACCGATGTTGTGTCCGCAACAGTGGGCGAAGCGCGATCATGCCGATGCCGTGTTTCTTGGCGTGCGCGGTACACGCTTGTCTCGGCAAGCCGCATGGGGCATTGTGCGCAAATATGCGATATTGGCCGGTATTAAGAGCGAGCTTTCACCTCACGTGCTCAGACATTCGTGCGCCACTCACATGCTGGTGCACGGAGCCGATTTGCGAATCGTGCAAGAGCTTCTTGGGCATGCGTCAGTGAGCACGACGCAGGTGTACACGAAGGTGGATAACGAAGTGTTGTTTGAGATGTATCGCGAGTCGCATCCACGCGCTCGTGTGAAGGCTCATCAGTGAGCAAAATTGCACACCTTGCCAAACGCTTTGTGCTGTCTCTGGTGCCTTCGCAGGTGCAAGAGATAGAGCGTCAGTGGGTGCACTCAGTGTTGACGCCTAGCGAGTTAGATCTGTGGAACAAGATGATGGCGCAGGATCGACGGCACAGTGTGATGGTAGGGCGTCGGTTTGTGAAGCATCGACCGACCGCTACGCAAAGCGAGATTGCCGGAGCATTATTGCATGATGTGGGTAAGTCTGTTGCACGTCTAGGAACTTTTGCTCGAGTGATCGCAACACTCGTCGGCCCACGTTTGAGCCGCTTTAGTCAATACCACGATCATGAAGCAATCGGTGCTGCGATGCTCCGATCTATTGGCAGTGACGAGTTGACTATCTCAATGGTTGAAGGATCGTGTGTGGGGGAGTTAATGCAAGCGCTCAGCAGAGCCGACGATATTTAACAAGTACACAGTTGCGCTATTTGCTTGGGTAGAGACCAATCGCGCTATGTGCTCGTGCCAGTGTTGCGCTTGCCACTTTTGACGCGCGCTCTTTGCCAAGTGCAAGCAAGTTGCTGAGTTCTGCAGGGTCGGCCATGAGTTCGTGATAGCGGGTCTGAATTGGACGTAACATTTCGGCAACAGCCTCACCGGAGTCTTGTTTGAGTTTTCCGTACTGTGTGTACGTCGTTGCGAGGGAAGATGGCGACTCATTGGTAACAGCACCGAGAATTTCGAGCAAGTTGCTGACACCAGGTTTGCGCTCGCGGTCGAACTCCACTTCGTTGTCGCTATCAGTGACGGCACGCTTAAACTTTTTGACGATTGAGGCAGGGTCGTCGAGTAGGTAAATGATGCCCGCTTCGCCGTCACCAGACTTGCTCATTTTGTTGGTTGGTTCTTGTAGATCCATCACTCGTGCACCGGTGGGTGGAGTCACTGCTTTTGGTACAACAAATGTGTCACCAAAACGATGGTTGAAGCGAAGGGCGATATCGCGTGTGATCTCAATGTGCTGCCGTTGGTCATCGCCAACAGGCACTTCGGCCGCATCGTAGAGCAAGATATCTGCTGCTTGAAGGGCGGGGTAGGTGAAGAGTCCTGCAGATACGAAATCTGCTTCTCGCTTGGCAGATTTATCTTTAAATTGAGTCATTCGACTGAGTTCGCCGAAACTGACTGTGCACTCCATGATCCAGCCCAATTGGCTGTGTTCAGGAATGTGGCTTTGCACAAAAACTGTTGCGATCTGAGGATCGAGCCCCACGGCGAACAATATTGCGGCCAATTGCAGCGTTTGCTTTCCGAGGACGCCAGGGGTATCGGTGATGGTGAGTGCGTGCAAGTCGACGATGCCATGAAAAACGTCATTTGTGTGCTGACCCGAGACCCAATTACGTAGTGCGCCTAAATAATTGCCGAGATGGACTTCGCCAGTCGGTTGGATGCAGGAAAGGACTCTGGCCACGCCACAACGCTAGTGCAAACAATCATGCAAAGGCCTGTTTGATATATCCTTGAGCGCGATGGCGTATGAGGTGAACACCCCGGTCTTTGATGGCCCTTTCGATTTGCTCCTGCATCTCATCTTGCAAGAGGAGGTGGATATTCACGAGGTGTCGTTGTTGCGAATAGTCGAGGCATATTTGGTTGAAGTGCAAAAGATGCAAACCTTTGATCTCGAGATCGCTACCGAATTTTTGTTGATCGCTGCGACACTTGTCGAACTTAAAACCCGTCGTCTGTTGCCTGGTAAGGCCGATATGGATCTGGACGAGGAGCTTGCCCTCTGGGAAGAACGTGATTTACTGCTTGCTCGTTTGTTGGATTGCAAGACGTTTAAGGATGTTGCCAG
>Ga0194055_10001838_pt1 | contig 17078 bp, 14 predicted proteins | sample SepL449m_MetaG_FD_155482 | JGI IMG/M metagenome (GOLD analysis project Ga0194055, IMG submission 155482) | Anoxic zone freshwater microbial communities from boreal shield lake in IISD Experimental Lakes Area, Ontario, Canada - Sep2016-L442-9m | ecosystem: Environmental > Aquatic > Freshwater >...
GTGCCGCACCTGCTCGACTTTGCAATTATTCGCTACGACACTGCTGGAAAAGAACTCGCCCGGATCAACACCCGTGTCGCCGGCGAGCCGAGCGTCAACAGCTGGCCCTTTACGGCAATTGCCCTGGCCGACGGCGGTATTTTGGCGGGACTCACCAATGGAAACCGCGTTGTGGAATTTGATAAGGAGGGGGTTGTGCGGTGGCAGATCACCGCTGCCGAAACCGACGGGGCCATTGCCGACGCCTGTGGCGTGCAGCGATTACCCAGCGGCAACACCATGATCGCCAGCTACCACATTGGCAAGAATGGGGTGCGGATGCTCGAGGTTTCGTCTGAAAAAACCGTTGTTTGGCAATGGAAGGCAAATGTCCCCGCCGTCCACCACTTTCAAGTTTTGGCGGTTGACGGGGTCGATCTGGCCGGTCCTGCCCTGCGCTAGGTTAGGAGCGTATACTAACGGTAGTTTTTGAGATAGACGCCCCTCGAGAGAATGATCCCACCATGATCGTTTGCATGGCCGTTTTGTTCCCGGACCTCCTACGCCGTCGCGTGCACTCTCATGGCTGGCGATTCTCTCTAGCACTCTTGTTCTGCTTGACCGCCATGGCGGAGCCTTGGAGCTTCTCTGGCGTGGCTGTGGCCGAGACAACTGTCCCACCTCATGTGAGCCCCGAGGACCTCGATTTTTTTGAATCCAAGGTGCGGCCGATTCTGCTCGAGCATTGCTCCGAGTGTCATACGCGGAAAACAGGAGAGCCAGAGGCCGGGCTGTCGTTTGATTCACGGGGAGATTTTTTGGCGGCCGAAGGCGTGGCCGTTGCCGGTAAACCCGACCAGAGCCTGATCGTCCAGGTGATTTGCTACGACAGCGAAATTCAAATGCCACCGGATGGAAAACTGCCGCTTGAGGCAATCTTGACCGTCAAGGAATGGGTGCAACGGGGCTTACCGTGGCCCGATGACAACACTTCCGCCGGCGGCAAGGCTGCCTTTGACATTGGCAAGCGGAAAGCCGATCACTGGTGCTGGTATGCCCCCAAGGCGAGTTCACTTCCGAGTGTTCGGCAGCAGCAGTGGTGCCGCAGCGATCTCGATCATTTTATTTTAGCGCGGCTCGAATCGGCCCAACTCAGCCCGGCCCCGCCGGCCTCGCTCCCGGTACTGGTGCGGCGAGCCAGCGAGATCATCACCGGCTTACCGGCCAGCCCTGAGGAACTTGACCGAGTGACAAACGATCCGGATCCTCTTGCCTATGAAAAATACATCGACACGTTGCTAGCGTCACCACACTACGGAGAGCGATTCGGGCGGCACTGGCTCGACGTCGTCCGCTATGCCGAAACAAGGGGCCACGAATCGGACTACCCCATTCCCAACGCTTGGCGATACCGCGACTGGGTCATCAAAGCCTTCAATGACGATATACCCTACGACCAGTTTGTGCGTGAGCAGATCGCCGGGGATCTTTGTGAGCATCCTAGAGTCGATGCCAAGACTGGCGCAAACGAATCGGTTGTGGGCACAGGGTTCTGGTTTCTTGGAGAGGAAGTCCATTCGCCGGTGGACATCGCACAGGACGAGGCCGACAGAATTGATAATCGCGTCGACACATTCGGAAAAGCCTTTTTGGGACTCGCTTTGGGATGTGCGCGATGCCACGACCACAAGTTTGATGCCATTTCCAATGAAGACTACTACGCCATTGCTGGCATGCTGATGTCGAGTAATTACCGGCAGGTGCCTTATGAATCGCTGGAGACGAATCGAGCAGTGGCAAAGAAACTGGCCGCAGTCGATCTTGAAGCCCGGCAGACAATCCTGCCGCTGCTGGCCGCATGGATGGAGTCGGTGACAGTCACTGACGGAATTGACGGCATCAAACCAGGGTTTCCCGGCTTAGCCGAGATCGAAAAAACAGCCCATCAACTCCAGAGCGTTGATGCGAATGCGTTGGCCCAGGAAACCCCGATTGCCAATTACACACGCGGGCCAGAGTTTACGCCCATCATTGCTGATGCCAGTGCTTGGGGTCTGGCCCCTCTGCCAATCGGTCAACCGTCGCTCAGTGGAGGTGGCCACGCGGCCCTTGTGTTGCAGACATTCGCAGCAGCGCAAAGCGATGCCTTCTGGTCTGCCAGTAAAACCAGTGGTGAACGCGACCCCGGCCCGGTCGGCGAGATCGATCGATCTGGTCGGATGCTGCGCACTCCAAAGGTGCGACTCAATCAGGGTACCCTCTGGTATCGCGTGCGGGGACATTTTCAGATTGTTGCGGAGATCGACAGTCATCGCTTCTTGCCAGGCCCGTTGCACGGCCGCACGATTATTTCGGCCGACACCAAGGGGCAGTGGCAATGGATCAGACACGATCTTCAAACCTATGCAGGCCACATGGTGCAGATTGAATTTACGCCAAAGGGAGGTGAGGCGGCAGTGGCCGAGGTTGTTGAGTCCATCGCGCAGCCCGTTCGCATCGATCCTTTGCTGCGTGTTCTTGCCCAGCGTGTCCAACAGTTACACACGACAAATCAAGAGGCCAACGCAACAGTTCATCCGGATCCGCAGGAAGTTTCCCAGGCCATCCATGAGGCAGTCCAGCAGCTTTTTACTGAAGCCTTGAGAAGGTGCCGTGATGGCACGCTCAGCGAGTCGCCGCAGGCTGGGGTAATGGCGACACTGATGAATCTGATGGCAGCCAATGCTTTAGCCAAGCCCAGCGAGGCTCAAACGCTAACCCTCGAAAAAATCACAGCGGAAGTCTCTCGCTTAGCCTCACTCCGCAACGAAACCAGTGCTGCAGCGAAACTCGAATCAGCAACGGCACCGGCGATTCTGGACGGCAATGGCGTCGATCAGCATGTTCTCTTCAAGGGTACTGCTGCCCGGCCGGGTGAGCTTTCTCCGAGGCGATTTTTAGAGGCCATCGACGGAGCCCAGCAACCGGCCTGGCCGACCCAGTCTTCGGGTCGACGCGAACTGGCTGATCGCGTTTTGGATTCTGAAAATCCACTCGCATCGCGAGTCGCTGTCAATCGGATCTGGCACCACCTCTTTGGACGGGGTTTGGTGGCCACCACTGACAACTTTGGAAAACTGGGCGAGCAGCCTTCCGATCCACATTCTCAAGCTCTGCTTGATACTCTGGCGGTGCGTTTTCGTGACGAAGGCTGGGGCGTCAAGCGACTGATCAAGGAGATCGTCACGAGCAGCACCTGGCGGATGAGCAGCAGGCGAGATCCGCAGGCTGTCGTCAAGGACCCACTCAATTTGCTGCTGCACCACTACCCGCTACGACGACTCGAAGGCGAGGCTGTTCACGATAAAATAATGGCAGTCTCTGGTCGTCTGGATCGTACGATTGGGGGTCCGGGAGTGGAAGTCTTTCTCAGCGATTTTCAGCAGGGCAGAGGCCGGCCTGGCTCAGGCCCTCTGGATATAAATGGTCGCCGCAGTGTGTATGTAAAGATCCGGCGGAATTTTTTGCCGAGTTTTCTTTTGGCTTTTGATATGCCAAATCCTTTTCAAGCCATGGGCCGTCGCACCGTCACCAATGTCCCCGCGCAGGCGCTGGTGCTGATGAATGATCCGTTTGTGATGGAACAGTCACGAGTGTGGGCTAAAAAGATGCTGGCCGATGAAAAAATGACGCCCTCAGATCGTGTCCACCAGATGTACCGCGAGGCATTTTCCCGCCCACCAGAAGAGTCAGAAACAAGTGCCGCGATCGAGTTTCTTACGCAGCAGTCCCAGCAGTACGGTGTGGAATTCCAGTCGCAGCCTCGAAACGAAGCAGCCTGGGCCGATTTTGCCCACACGCTCTACAACTCGAAGGAGTTTATTTTTATCCCATGACTACGCACATGAATAAGGCTGCGCATCACTGCGGTCGTTTTCTCCCTAGGCCGCTCTCCCGACGGCAGATGCTGGGGCAAGCGGCCTGTGGATTTGGGGCCATCGCAGCCGCGGCGCTGTTGGAGCCTCGACGCACGCTTGCTGGGTCGGCTGGGTCGACGCTGCAAAAGCATCCAGTCAAGGCCACCAGTGTGATTTTCCTTTATATGGACGGCGGCGTTTCGCAGGTTGATAGCTTCGATCCCAAGCCACGATTGACTCAGGACGCCGGCAAGGACCCACGAAAATTGTTTAAGGTCGATGCCACACAGTTTGACGCGGTCGGCCATCTATTGCCGAGTCCTTGGAAATTTCAACAGTACGGTAAAAGTGGCATTCCGGTGAGCGAACTCTTTCCCCAGATTGGGTCTGTGATCGACGAAATCGCTGTGATCCGTTCGATGACCAGCGAGTTTCCCGAGCACACCAACGCCAATTACCTCCTGCACACCGGCAGCGGCTTGCAGGGGCGTCCGAGCATGGGCGCATGGACAACCTACGGCCTAGGCAGCGAGAGTGAAAATCTACCGGGATTTGTCGTCTTAAATGGTGGCTTGATTCCCCCTGGCGGCCTTGACAATTTTACCAGTGGTTTTTTGCCGGCCACCTATCAAGGCTCGGTCTTCCGGCCCAATGCGAGCGGTATGGCCAACGTCAGACCGCTCGAAAAAACGCCCCCCATGCAGCGTGCCAAACTCGATCTGGCTCGTCGTTTGGATAAGCAGTTTGCCGCGCGGTTAGCGGGTAATGAACCAGCCCCCGATGCACTTGAAAGTGCCATTGCCAATCAGGAACTGGCGTGGCGGATGCAGGCGGAGGTGCCGGATCTGCTCGAACTCGCCGGCGAAACGACGGCCACCAAGCGGGCTTACGGATTGGAAGCAGGCCATCCACAGACGCGAATCTTTGCAGCGGAGTGTCTGCTGGCAAGGCGGATGGTGGAACGCGGCGTACGATTTGTGGAACTGACATGCCCCGATGGCAATGGCGACCGCTGGGATCAGCACGGGAATCTCCGGGACGGCCACTGGAAAAATGCCCTCTCGGTAGATCAGCCGATTGCGGCCCTGATTCGCGATCTCAAAGACCGTGGGTTGCTCGATACAACCCTAGTTGTCTGGTCGGGCGAGTTTGGTCGAACGCCCTTTGCTCAAGGGGGAGATGGCCGAGACCACAACCCACAAGCCTATTCGATGTGGATGGCTGGCGGTGGCATCAAGGGGGGAGTCGTGGTCGGAGCGACTGACGACTATGGGTACAGGGTCGTCGAGAAAAAGTTTACGATTCACGATCTCCATGCCACGATGCTGCATTTGATGGGCATCGACCATACCCAACTCACCTACCGCTTTAGCGGCCGTGATATGCGACTCACCGATGTCTACGGTAACCCGATTCACGATGTGCTAGGTTAAGTGACTGAGAGTTGCTGGTTGTACAGCTAGTCGGCGTGGCCGTGGCCCCTCATCGCCAGGCTTTTAAGCGTCAGCACCGATCCGATCGACATCAAAGCCAGTCCCAGCCAGCGAGGTGGTTGAACAACCTTGCGGGCCAGAGCATTTTGCCAGAGGCTTTGCTGCTGGCCGCCGCTGTCTCCAAGCTGGGCGGCGACAAAGTGGCTCGATCGATCGTTGAGCGTGAAGGAATCAACCATGCGAAACTGCATGCCGAAAAAAAAGAGCAACAGCCCTATCAGCAGAAGATGATGTCGCTTGAGTTGCATAAATATCTCCGGTTGGCAGCCCGCATTAGGCGAAGCCATAGCTGAAGTATCGAATCTCTCGTTGGGATGGCTAGAGTCGAGTGCCAGAGCGTCCGGTTGTTCGGAGAGTGTCGAACATCGGGCACGGGGACAAGCAATTCGCTGTCACCGGAGCCCTAAAAGAATTCCCCGATGGTGCGGAGAACGGGTGAATCTAGGGGCTTTGGGTAGTGAAAAACTGATTGTGCCGATATTTACTCTTGAAATGACCGTACGGATGACGATGAACCGTAACGATCGTAGTGATTATTGGAGTCCACGATTTTTGACCTCACCGAACCTGAGCGTAATTCCAGCCATGCTAAAGCGACTCAAGCAAACCATCCGCCGGCTCATTCCAGTTGTTGTGTTTTGGGCGAGCATCATCTGCCTGACGGCGGGTGGAGTTTTGCAAGACATGTTTTTTGTTCATGCAAAAGAGCCAAACATCGCTCCGGTTGCGTTTTCTGAATCAGAGCAGATCGAGTCCCCCATCGAGACGTTGGAAATGCCAACGAAGATCGTGGAGGATGTCCTCCCGGAACAAATGATTTTGGCTGACGATGAACCGAGCGGTGATGAAGAGAATGGTGATATAAATGGCGCCAACATGCTTTTGGACAGTATCGAACAGGTGGTTCCGTCCCAGATTGTCAATGTTTCCAGCCGGGCGGCTGATGGACTGAAAATACAGGATTTTGGATTTGATGAAATGCCCAGCGAGGCTAGTTCTGGCGCTTGGTTTTCAAACGGTAGCTGGTATGGATCGGCCGAGAGCGTTTGGTTTGGTCGCAGTCGTAGTTACCGTCGCGTACTCGGCCACGACACGACTGTTCCTGTGCCAGGCGGTCGAGACAAGAGCACGGGCACCTTTATCACCTCGGGGATTCCCTTCGACCTCGCTCCGGGAGGTAGGATGACCCTTGGAAAATACATCGGTCGCGATTACCTCGATCGCGATCAGTCAGTCGAAATGACGTTCTACGGCGGTCTCTTTTTCACCCAGAACGATGCTTGGAACGCCATCCCAAACTCATTTCTCGTCACTCCGCTAGCGCCTGAGGTGCCTGGGTTTAATGGTGCACAAACTTTTTACACCTCGCTCAATTCGTCTTACAACAGCATGGAGTGGAACTACAAACTCCGCCGCCGACTCGGTCGCGATCAGTTGGTGATGTCACCGAATGGGAATTGGTCGAAGCACGCGGAGAGAGGATTTCTGGCATCCTTGATGATTGGTGGTCGGATCGCAAATGTGAATGAAAACTTTTCGTTTATCAGCCGTCGCAACAGTGTCTTTCCAGCCACATTTGGTGGCGACTATAATATTCACACGCAAAACTGGCTGTTAGGCATGAACATCGGCAGCGAGGTCTTAAGCCAAAACGAGTTTTATTACTGGGGAGTGCGCGGTCGCGTCACGCCGGCAATGAATTTCGGGGCCAATCAACAGAGCGTTGTTTCAGCCAACACGGCCTTGCCGGCGCCTCTGCCGAAGACTGAAAATCGGGCCGGCTCAGCCAGTCAACTCAGCCCGGCTTTCATCGGCGATCTCACGCTCTTTGCCGGCTGGAATGTGACGCCCAATTTCTCGTTCAAAGCCGGCTACGACTTTCTTTGGGTGGCGGGAGTGGCCACGGCCGAACGACAGATCAACCTGAATAATATTCGCCAAAATCCGATTGACAACGGCGGACAGTTTCTCTGTAACGGTGTGTCGTTTGGCTGCGAAGGCTCGTGGTGACGACCGGTGAGTCTCAATCAGCAGTCGCAATAGCGATGGCTGCCGCTTGCCCCGTCGAGCAGACATTGACGGCGATTGCCGTGCCAGGCCTGCCGGCCAGTGCTTCGTCATGCACCACATTGATAGGACAGAGTGGATCGGGCGTCTCATAATTGAGCGTCATCGGTACAACACCAGCTTCCATTCCCAGAATGCTAGCCGCGAGTTCTACCACACCGCCGCCCGCGCCCAAGTGGCCAAAAGCGCTTTTAGGAGCCGTCACCGGCGTGTCGCCAAGCTCTGCGGCAATTGCAACGGCCTCGATACGGTCTATGTCGATCGTACTCACGCCGTGTGCATTGACATGACCAACATCGCCCTGCGTCAGCCGGGCCTTGTCCAGAACGCAGCGAATGGCCAACCGCAGCGATGAACCGCTTAAACCATTGCGGCGGGCGAGGGGTTCGCACCTTGATGCAGTCGCTAGAAGTCGGCCCCGAATCCGTGCACCGCGGCGCTGGGCATGGCCCCGCGACTCAAGCACGATCACGCCCGCTCCTTCACCATTGACAAGGCCGTCACGGTCGCGGTCGAAAGGGCGAGAGGCACGGCGGAAGTCGTCGGTGCGATGCGAGAGCAGGGCGTTGCCGCGAGCCACGAGCGCCGTTGGATGCAAGCGGCAACCCGTGCCGCCTGCCAACATTACATCGGCCCAGCCTCGTTCAATCACGCTGGCCGCCTCAGCCACTGCCAAGAGTCCCGAGACATCGCCCAGAACAATCGAGTTATTTGGACCACGAGCATCGTGTGCGATGGCAATATGCGAGGCGGTCATATTGGGTAGATGCTTGAGCAGCCAGAGAGGATGCAACTCCTCGTGGATAGCCCCTGCCCAGAGCGGAAAATCAAATGATTGATTTCGACAAGCGCGGCGGTAGGTGCTTTCTAAATCTTCCAAATCACCGTAGATCATGTCGTTTCCAAAAACGACGCCAAACCGATCCGGATCAACCGCACCGAACGGAAGTGAGGCATCGATCATGGCCAGGTCGGCTGCTGCAAAGCCAAACTGAATCTCACGGCTCATCACCTTGAGGCTCTTGCGAGGTCGCACATAGAGCTTTGGATCAAAGTTGGAAATCTGTCCACCGAAAGGAACGCTCAAGGCACTTGAATCGAAAGAATCGATAAGGCGGATACCGCTCCTACCAGCGGCCAAGGCATTCCAAAAGGAATCGCAACCAATGCCGATCGGGCAGACGATTCCAATCCCTGTAAAGACAATATCACGATCGGAGCTCATAGGTAGATCATGGCAACCTGAACCTCCAGACACATTACCAACATGTAGCTACGGGCATCACCTGGCAAGAGTTCCTGGTACGCGGGACGACTCCATGAGCACTAGTCATCGTCTTCTTCTTCTTCTTCGTCATCGTCGTCGTCGTCGTCTTCATCGTCTTCATCTTCATCTTCGAATTCACCCTCATCTTCATCCTCATCATCTGCGTCATCATCATCATCATCGTCCTCGTCTTCGTCTTCGTCTTCGTCCTCGCCCGACCGGATTGTCAGTTGGCGAGCAAATTTGTAGGTATCAATTTCGAGTGCCGGAAATCCACACTCAAGAGCGTTATCCAGCAGTTGGGTGTTCATCAAGATTGTCATCGCTTCGATTCCTATTATGATTGTGAAGAGCAGCACCGACTTGATCGCGAGGCGAAACGGTTCACCTCAAAGGACGGTATTCGAGCAAAGTGTAGTCTATCGGCGTTTGTATGGGGTGTATCGTGGAAAAAAAGCACTCACTCAAAATCTTTAGGGTTGGCCCAGGCAAGGCGGAATTTCGAGCTGATTTGAGCGGGACTTTCTCAGCTCTCGCCGTCGACACAACGAGGAGATTCTCATGGCGATAGCATCGGCCGCAGATAAGCGGAGGATTCTGGCAGAAATAGCCAGAACGCAGAGCCATCGCAAAGACAGCCCGACGGGCCGAACTCTCAAGCTGACATTGATCGGGATTCTGATTCCCGCGTTTGTTCTGGTGCTTTTTTGGGGAATCAGTTTTTTCTCAACACCGTGCCAGGTTCTCCAGGTTCGGGCCCTCGTCAAGGAGCAGATTCTCGAACTGGAAAAAGTCGGTCGTAATGAGGCACCGCTGAGCTACAGCAATTCTGGATTTGGAAAGATGATGGAGCCTGTTCGGGGGATGTCTCCCGAGATTCGGCAACAGGCCGCCCGCGAGATGGGGCGTCTGTTCCAGGCCCGAGAGAATGCCGAATTGAATTCCTATTTTGCGATGCCAGCGGCCAAACGTGCAACCGAGTTGGATCGTCGCATTAAAGGGGAAGAAGAGCGGCGCAAAGCCCGTGATACCGAGCGGGCCATGTCGGCCAATCGCCCACAGGCGAGCCCGCCAGCCACTAGGTCTATTGGCAAGGGGAACAGCGGTGCGGACGGCGGGGCTGTGCAGGCTCCTGTTGCCGGGAACAATTCGAGTGGCGGCCGGCCCTCAGGGCGTCGCAGTGGGACAGAAGAAAGCCGAAATGTTCGTAGTAAGCAACGGATCGACTCGACCACGCCCGAAGAGCGTTCCAGACAAGCAGAATACTGGCGAGCCATGGAACTGCGGCGAACGCAGCTCGGATTAGGAAGCGGACGGGGCCGCTAAAGAGGCCACTCGCCGGGCCAGTCCTAAGAAGTGGCTCGTGATGTCGCACAAAAAGCATCGGAGGGCCAAAACGCCCCCCGATGCGACGAAAAACGCTGCTGCTATGAAAGCCTACTTTTTCTTGCAGCAATCCCCGGCTCGGCTGGCGAAGTCGCAGCCCGTAGCACAGCAATCGCAGGCGCAGACCTTGCACTCGCAAACGCCGGTGTCACAGCAGCCACAGCAATCGCACTCCGGGCAGCCAGCATTCAGCTTGGTAGCGGTCGTGGGGACGAAAGACACGAGGGCCAAAGCAGCCCAGAGAATCAAACTGTTCATGGGAACTCCTAAAAAAGTGAAAAACAAATTGGATTTGAGAAAAAATGACACCCAATGTTGCAACAAGCGAACATCGGGCAACTGCCCTACCTGCATCCACCACCCAGAGCCCAATGGCACTGATGGGACGCGATCGGCAGGCAACTCAAATCCGCCACACACCGAAAAGAATTCGGGCAGGACGTGAAACGATGCAGGGGCCGCTGTTGCTCGCCGGTTCGGCCAATGTGGCGACCCCAACTGGCTGTTCGAATGCAACTTGAGCCATGCCAGTATAATCTAAACGCAGCTCAGATGTGGGGCGCGAGTGTGATACCTTCGCCGCCTCGTGCCGGGAGCCGAGTTGGCAGCGACAGGGAGTCAGCGTATTCGCCTTGGTTCCGGCGGCTTGGCAAAGCGGGCACTGACTGGAGGATTCCGTCTCGGATTGCGTCGGCTTTCCGCAGCAGGAGGTACTGGCAGTCCCACAGCAACCCCTGTCGCAGGCGGCGGCCATGGAGGCCGGTAAAAGCTGAGCCATTGCCACTAGCAAAGCAGCAATAAATGCCGGGGTGTTTATTCGTATCGACAACATGACTAAACTATAGGCAGATCACTGCCTGCGGTCAAGAAGATCGGCGTGGCGGAGAACATCGGCCCCGGCGGCAACGCGATCGAGTTCAAACTGCTGGCCGCGGCTGAGCCCGCGGGCTGAAATGGTGGAGCATCCGCTGGCGAAGGCCGACCTCTTTCACGCCGCCGGTGGCTGAGCGTCGTAAGGGTACAACGCGAGCGCCAGCCGACTGTGTTTGCCAAGCAAAACTGTACGCCCGATTGCCCGCCTGAACGCGTGGTAGCAGTGCGCACAAAACGGCCAAAGTCAGCCAAGCTGTATGTGCTGCGCTACTTAAGGTTAGCGTGTCTACCGTGCAAAAAAGTGGGAATCGCCCACTGTCGAAAAACCCTCAAGTGGGGCAGCGGCCTATGTTTTTGCACAAGTGCCAGAAGGGCAGTTGTCGCATCAGTGGTTGTTCACCCAGTTTTCTACCCTTAGTTCGTCGAAGTACAGGAAATCTGATGCGTTGTTCGTGACCAAGGTAAAGTTCAACGCCAGTGCGTGGGAGGCAATGAGCTTGTCCAATGCATTTTTGTTTCGCTCTCGGTGGGCGGTGCGCAGTGGGCCATAAGTCCGTGCGGCTATTGCTTCGAATGGCGCGACCACGATGTCTTCCAAGAAGCTATCCAGCGCATCCTGATTTTTGGATTGCGACTCACCGGAACAGGCCACACCGAACTCCAATTCGGCCAGCGTGATGGCGGAGATCACCACGTCACCAACAAAGCACTGATCAAACCGCGCCCGCACCTCGGGGGGCTGATGCTTCATCAAGTAAATGCAGATGTTGGTGTCGAGCATGTACTTGGACGTCATAGAGCCTTGCGCTCGCCTTCGACGCTCATGCCACGGCCCTCGGCCATGAAGTCGGGCGAGAACTTGGCCAGCTTGCCCAGCACATCGCCCATGCGCCGCTGTGCCGGGCGGATACGCAGTTCATCACCCTGACGCTCGATTATCAGTTCCATGTCCCAGCTGCTGTAGGCCAGTTCAGACGGGATGCGAATGGCCTGCGAGTTGCCGTTCTTGAACAGTCTGGTATTTGCCATAAAAACCCCGATGGATGTACGTGTACATCCTAGTATTTATTGGGATATTTGTAAATCCATGGATGTACTTCGCTCATCAATATGACCCGCCCCCTTCAACGGCACCACTTCCAGAGCGAGATTCTGTCAGTGTCAAAACCAAAGGAGGGCATTCCATGCTACGCGGAAAGAAAGAACTGGCCGAGCAGATCATCCCCTGAGTGCCTAAAAAGCAGCCTAAGCGAAGGAGGCTTTGGTTGAACGATGGTTCGTGCGTTCGGCTACGTTCGAACCGTCGTAACCACGTATGGAGTTACGACTTTGTGGCCGATCGTACCTCCGATGGCCGGCCTATTCGGATGCTGACTCTTCGTGGATGAGTTCACTCGTGAGTGCTTGGCGATTCTCGTTGCCAAGAAGCTGACGAGCGAGGACGTTCTCGAGCGGCTCTAGCGACCTGTTCGTCTGCAAGGGTGTGCCTGATCATATCCGCAGTGACTCTCGCGAGAGTTCACGGCCAAAAGCTTCCGGGAGTGGCTGGGGCGTGTTGGCGTGAAGACTTTGTATATCGAGCCTGGTTCACCATAGGGAGAATGGCACCATCGAGAGCTTCTTTTGTATTGCTTCGAGACGAGTTGCTGGAATGGGAAGCGTTTGACACGCTGCTTGAGGCCAAGGTGCTCTTCGAAAGGTGGCGGCAGCACACCAACACGATCCGACCGCACAGTGCCTTGGGATACCGGCCCCCGGCACCGGAGGCGTGGCAGCCCCGTGCGTTCGCATGGCGTACGCCTCAGCAAACGCACGGGGCGGGTCTATTGGAGGGCAAAATCCTAACTTAGAAAAAAGCGTCATTCATGGGGGCAGGTCAGCGATCGAAAATAAAGTGCACGTCAACGATCTGCACGCCACTCTGCTGCATCTATTGGGCATTGATCACGAGCGGCTCACCTATCGGCACAACGGCAGAAATTTCCGACTGACTGACGTCGGCGGTGAAGTGATCCGCGCTGTATTGGCCTGATCACAACAGCAATTCTTGCCTCTGCTCATGCAGCAGCCGTCTTCTCAAAAAAAACACCCCCGGCTGTAAGGCCGGGGGTGTTGCACATTGGAACTGCAAGAGCAGTCGACTACCGACTACTGAAAGGCCAGTGGAGCATCGCCGTCTGCGGGATCAGAAAGCTGCCGCAAAACCTGTGGATCGAGTTTCTCGTTCACCCAGTGGACGCTTCCATCGGCAAAACCAGCAAAGCAGCCACCACCGGCATGGAGGCTGAACGGTTCGTCGTTGGAGCCGCAGTTGTTCATGTCCCAACTGCAATCCGATCCCGTCGCTGTGGCGTTTTTACCTCCACCATAGGTACTCACGCTACCATCCAGAGCCTTACTGCCCGGCAATGGATTCTTATTGTTGTTGATGATGGGTTGAGTTCTAGCTGTTAATGCTTCCTCGTTCGGCCCACCAGACACTCCGCTGGCACAGTCGGGATCAGACCAGCGATTGGGGACTGTCTTACTCGACGGGTTGTCGGTGGATGTCGAAAACATTGCATCACCGGCCGCTACTACTTTTGCAGCACCGCTACCCGTCCGATACCAAGCCGTGGCACCGCCCAGCACAGCATCACGTGAGCCAACCGTCTGCAGCGAACGTCCAGAATCCTCGAAAAACATTGCCGTATTGCTCGAACCATCCACGGCATTTTGCATGCCATTGGTTTGCTGTAGCGAGAGTAGTCCCTCTTTATACGACCCCCTAGCAGTTGCCGATGTGGCCTTGCTCCGAGTGGCATCAGTCGGACTCAGATCGGTATAGGCAATCGGCATGTAATCTGTTTGACCGTAGTATGCGTACTGACTAGCAACAGTGGACGCTGCTGTTGTTGCCCCAGTGGACGTCCCACCGTACTCATCCTTCGTAATGCCGTTTGAAGGGCACTTAAACATAGCAATCTTCGTAGCGGCAAGCTGGGAGTTTCCACCGGGAGCACCGCCGCTCGCCGTAACGTCCCAGTAGGGTCTCTTCGTCTGCCACTTGGATGCGATGCCTACTTGCTCGACAAACCCCAAAATCTGAGTAAAGAACGACTCGACGTTTAAGCCCTTCATATTGCCGGCAGAAAAGTCGATTCCCTCGCCGCTGGTGGGAAACTTCTGACTGGCAGACTCATAGTTCAGTGCTCCGAGAGCCATCTGCTTGACATTGTTTCCACACTGGCTTTTACGGGCAGATTCACGAGCGCTTTGAACGGCCGGCAAGAGCATGCCGACAAGAGTACCGATAATAGCAATAACAACCAGCAACTCAACGAGCGTGAAGCCACGCATTTTTTGCAACATCATTTTTTTAAACAGGTGAGGCATTGAAAAATCCTTAAAGGAAAGGGGAATAAAAAATAAAAGGGAACAAGAGATAAAAGGGAACAAGAGATAAAAGGGAACAAGAGATAAAAGGGAACAAGAGATCAAAGGGAACAAGAGATAAAAGGGAACAAGAGATCAAAGGGAACAAGAGATCAAAGGGAACAAGAGATCAAAGGGAACAAGAGATCAAGACGTATGACGCATCGCGGTTACAAAGGCAGTCACGGGTACACAAGAAAATGGCACGGGGTGATCGGAAAGTTGATCGGTAGGATTGCGAGAGCAAGTCATCAACTCCCCAAGCCATGATTTCTGACGCTGGATAGCATTTGGGCAATCGCTTGAGCGGCTGCATCAGCCGCAGGGTTGCCAATCGGTTTGGGCAGAGTTTTTTTCGTTGTCGTCAGTCGCCACCAGCGTTTCATCTGCACTTCTGTGCGCACCCTTGCGTCCTTAGCGGTGTCCTTAGCAACAGAAGTTGTTTTGGAGTTGGTCATAGCGATAGCCTTAGGAGAGGTTAGAAGACGTTCTTGACATCGACCGACATGCTACAGCGACTCTGTAAGGATTGTATGAGGCCCGGATGAGAATCCGATGATTTTTTTCACGGAGAAAAATTGCGGAAATGCCCGTTTTTACAGCAATTTCGCTGTGGCCTAGGCGCTCGTCCAAGAGTGGACACTATGGGCCCGCATTATCGATGAGCTGGACAGTCCTGCTGGCCGAGGGCGCAACGATGGTATAGCCGTCAAACGACAGGGGGGCGTTATCCAAAAACAGGCCCCCCCACTGTCTGGGTCATCGCCAGCCGATTTTCCGGCCTCAAAATACCGAGGCTCGCCCCTGCGGCTTCGCGCTGATTGCTTGCGGCGAATACCCCGTGCCAACGAACCGGAAACGTATGCGAAAACAGAACGAAACATGAAAGGATAGGCCGGCCAATGGCACTTCCGCAAGCATGGCCGGACTGCTGAACGACTCGTGAGCCGCGTGGAGCCGGTTGGTCCCGTCTTGTAGATTCCAGAAAGCGTTTCCCGGAGCGCACGTCTTCCCCCCTGAAGTGGCATTTTTCTGGCGTCAGCGCAGAGTCTCTCCGAGTCCGGTCGCCTGGGCGCTTCGCCGTCACCTCGCGCCCGGCACGGCTCAGAGGCTGTGGATGTCGATCGCGGGCAGCTCGTCTATCCGACGGTTGAAAGATGGCGCGCTCATCATGCATCTGCACGAGCTCGCCCCAATCGGTGGGCGGGCCACGGGCCGGCGAGATCGATGGAAAACCCACTGTTCTCCCAGGCGAGCATGTCGGCGGCGGCAGCGGCGTCGAGCAGGCGGTTGAGCGCCGAGCCGAAGCGGTACAGAAAGGAGATGCCACCGAGCCGCGGGCAAGCCGCTCGCGGTGTGTCGGCATCAGGGGGCAGGCCTGCCAAAGCACCGAGCAGTCGCTCGATCTCGGCGCGGAAGATCCTCGTGAGCGCCGCGACGGCCTGAGGTCGGTCGGCGAGGAATCCCCGCAGTCGCTTGGGCACGGAGATCACCCACTGGCGCACGGGAACCGGCGGGATGAGGTGATCGGCGAGATGCGCAGCGGTCTGTGCCAGGTGGCGACCGTTGCACGACGGGCAGACGCCTCTTCCCTTGCAGGAGAACGCGATAACGAATCCTGTGCCGCAGCCCGTGCACAGCGCGCGGGCGAAACCGAAGCAGAGGATGCCGCACTCGAGATAGCCGCGGAGCTCCTCCTCGACGTAGCCCGGCACGGGCCGCTCGGCGCGGTCCCGCCAGGCGAGCCAGCTCTCGAGACTCTGGGACACAACTCTGTGGAACGGCGTCTTCTCAGGGCGACAACGCTCGTAGCGACCGGACGGCGCCGGGCCGCCGTGCGGGCGGGAGAATCGCCGCGCAGGAAACCCGGTGACTGCGGCGACCATGGGCGCACGGAGAGGTGGACGGAGTGCGTGTGCGCACGCACACTATCCGCGGAATACGGCCACTGCACCCCAGAGCCGCTTGAGGGCGGTTTGGTCGCGTATCACGCCGGCCCGCAGCCGGCTTGTGAGCCGGCGGGCTTCTCCTCCGCGCCGCAATGCTCGCAGGCCGGAAGGAGCGCGTGCCGAACGCCCTTGCAGGCCGGACAGGCCGCAAACAACTTGAGGCCACACGACGGACAGCTGTAGGGCTCGTCACTCGCCCCCACCAGCGGCCGCGATACGCGCAGCAGACTGCGGGGTGTCCAGGCCATGAAGCGGAGCGGACCGCGGCGGATCGGGAACCGGCAGCCGGGACAGACGAACGACTCGTAGGCCTCGCGGATCTGCTTCTGTTGTGCCCGTCCCCCGGGACGGGCGACCAGCTGGAGGAGGCGGGCGAGGAGCCAGGCGATCACAGCGAGGGCGGTGGCGATGAGGATGTAGCGGAAGTACTCGGCGGGGAAGTACTCGTGCATCACGAAGAATGCCCGCGCGAGCACCGCCGCGCCAAAGGCATAGACCATCGCCGCGGAGGGGCTGTTGCGGAGCCTCGCGAACAGGAGGCCCGCAAAGACGAGGAGCGGGGCGAGAACGCCGATCTTGATCGCGGCGAGCCTGAGCCGATGGCTCGTCTGGAGCCGCTGGTATTCCTCGCGCACCGGCGTCTGGGCGACATTCACCTGCAGGAGGTGCTGCCGCAGTTCCTCGGCGATCGCCGCCTGCCGCTCCTGATGGTCCGAGATCGATTCCGTCAGTTCCTGGTCGCGCTGCTGGTTGG
>Ga0194055_10001839_pt1 | contig 17075 bp, 4 predicted proteins | sample SepL449m_MetaG_FD_155482 | JGI IMG/M metagenome (GOLD analysis project Ga0194055, IMG submission 155482) | Anoxic zone freshwater microbial communities from boreal shield lake in IISD Experimental Lakes Area, Ontario, Canada - Sep2016-L442-9m | ecosystem: Environmental > Aquatic > Freshwater >...
GGTATAGCTAATCGGTGCACCCACACAACTTGCTCCAATATGCGGAGTAATGGTAATGGTAGCAGTTACCGGTGCAGCACCAGCATTCGTAGCGATAAAGCTTGGAATATCACCTGCGCCCAATGCTGCCAGTCCGATCGATGGCTGACTATTCGTCCAGGTATAGTAAGTACCCGGTGCAGGACCAGTAAGGGTCACTTGCGGAACAGTTGATCCGTTACAATAAACCTGATTAGCAGGCAATGGTGGATTCACTATCGGTGTAGGATACACGGTAATAGTGAACGTTGTAGGCGTACCTACGCAAGTTACCCCACCATTGGTATAGCTCGGTGTTACCGTAATGGTAGCAATCACAGTTAATATAGTTGCATTGGTTGCCGTGAAGGCTGCAATGTTTCCTGTACCACTAGCTGCAAGTCCAATACTGGTCGTATTATTTGTCCAGTTGTACACGATGGTACCGCCGGTTGTTGGACTACTGAAATTCACTGCCGTAGTAGTACCACCATTACAAACCGTTTGGTTAGTAGGTTGTGTTACTGTTGCAGTTGGATTCACCGTAATGGTAAATGTAGTTGCTGTGCCAACACAAGTTACACCTCCATTGGTATAGCTTGGTGTTACTGTTATAGTAGCAATAACTGGAGCAGTAGTAGCATTTACTGCAGTGAAGCTGGCGATATTGCCTGTTCCACTGGCAGCTAATCCTATTGAAGCTGTATTATTTGTCCAGTTGTAAACGATCGTTCCACCAGTTGTTGGACTGCCGAAGTTTACAGTTGTTGTTGAAGCATTATTACATACTACCTGGTTAGCCACTGCATTTACAGTTGCCGTTGGATTCACCGTAATGGTAAATGTTCTTGGAGTACCAACACATGTTGTTCCACCATTAGTATAACTAGGAGTTACTGAAATGGTAGCCGTTACTGGAGCGGTAGTAGCATTGGTTGCTGTAAATGAAGCAATATTGCCTGCACCGTTTGCAGCCAATCCAATTGAAGGGGTATTGTTTGTCCAATTGTAGACAATTGTACCACCTGTGGTAGGACTGCTAAAGCTTACTGCTGCAGTAGCAGCATTGTTACATACCACTTGGTTAGCAACCACATTTACTGTTGCCGTTGGATTCACGGTATAGGTGAATGTTTTAGGTGTGCCGGTACAGGTTGAACCTGCATTGGTAAAGCTCGGTGTAACTGTTATAGTAGCTACCACCGGTGCTGTACCGGCATTGATAGCTGTAAAGCTGGCTATATCACCTGAACCTGCTGCTGCCAATCCAATTGAAGGAGTATTATTTGTCCATTTATAAACAGTACCCGGAGGTGCTGTTACAGCTCCGGTAAAGGTTACGACCGCTGTTGATGAACCGTTACATACTACTTGGCCGGCTACTGAATTTACAGTTGGTATAGGGTTAACCACTACGGTTGCCGTTACCGGTGTACCTGTACAGGTTACACCTGCATTGGTATATGTTGGTGTTATAGTAAAGGTTACTGTAACTGGCGTATTGGTTGTATTGGTTAATGTTCCGCTGATATTGCCTGCGCCGCTGTTGGCTATACCCGTTACAATTAGATTGTCCCTGGTCCAGTTAAATACTGTACCCGTTACTGTACCGCTGTTTACCATAGTAGTAATGGCTGCACCCGAGCATATCGTTTGTGCTGCAGGAGTAGCTGTTACATTTGGTGTTGGGTTAACGGTAATGGTAAAGGTTTTAGGAGTGCCTGTACAGGTTATGCCGCCACCGCTGCCACCACCATTTGTATAGTAAATAATATTCTGAAGCAGGTTTTGAGCCTCGGGGTTGGGATTATGGAAATTGGTTGAAGTATGCGTACCAAACATCACAAAACCACTACCCCAGTTCAAACTACTCAGTACCGAGCCCGGCGCATCTCCATTCATCAGATTGGTTAATCCTCCACCTGTGATGATGGCATGTGCAAAAGCGTTACCGGTATAAGACGTAACTACCGGTGTAAATGGTCCGTTATAAATCGGGTGTCCCGGTACCGTTGCCGAAACACTACCGCTGAATGCAGGATAAACACAGGTAATTCCACCAAAGCCCCAACTCATATTTCCACCCTGGTTTGGCGCCGCGTTCATAAACAAACGGCCACCGGCTGTAACCCAGTTTTGTATAGTTGTAATATTAGCAGTTATAAAGGTATTCATTGCTAACGCATTATCATTCGAACCCTCTATATAAACAAACCTGGTAGCCGGAACAAATACAGTAGCCGGGTCAAAAGCATAATTTACTGCTGTCCAGTTTGGCGCTCCAAATACTGCAGTCATGGCGTCATCGTTGTTTGTCATACCCCATGGATTATTATCACGGATATAGAAAGCTCCAATGGCGCTTGTTGAAGGCGTAACTGTAATTGTTGCCACCACTGGTGTTGCACCGGTATTGAGGGCATTAAAGCTGGCAATATTACCCGTACCACTGCCTGCAAGGCCAATGGATGGAGTATTATTTATCCAGTTAAATATAGTACCCGCAACAGTTCCGGTAAAGTTCACCGCTGTAGTAGATGCATTGTTACAAACCGTTTGGTTCGACACGGCATTCACATCTCCCACAGGAGCCACCAAAAATGGCGTCATAATATACGGACGACAGACTGGATCAATTGGTGTGGGTGTTAAAATTGCATAGATATAATAAGTTCCTGCTGTTGCAAATAAATTGCTGGTAGCTGCTGCTGTACCACCTGATGTTAAACCAGCATTTGGTATCGTTGCGATCACGGTACCTCCAGCATAAGGATCAGCCAGGATACTTGTTGAATGTTTGAAGATCACACCATATGAAATACCCATATTGCTAAGGCCTGTTACATTGATAGCTGCAGTATTACCGGCACAAATTGAGCCTGATGGTGTGGTTGTGAGCGTAGGTAGGGTTGGACAAATTGAACATCCGCCAGGACCACTCAAATTAATAGTAGCTGTAGAAGAACATCCGGTAGCAATAACTGTAACTGTTACATTATAAGTACCAACTGTTAGTCCTGTTTGGTTTTGAGCAGTTGCGTTTACGCCACTGCCTGTCCAAGCATAAGAGTAAGGACCAGCAGCTCCTGTAATGGTTAAATTAATGGTTCCATCAGCAGAAACGCAAGTGGTAGGCTGTGTGGATGAACTTCCAATAACTGGAGCGGCATTCAGCAACACTGTTGCTGTAATAGGGGTGCCAGCACAACCATTAGCCGTTGGGGTAATGGTGAAGGTTACCGTAACAGGTGAAGCGGTAGTATTGGTTAATGTACCACTGATATCTCCTGATCCGCTGGCAGCGATGCCCGTTGCAGCAACTGTATTGTCTCTTGTCCAGTTATATGTTGTTCCAGTTACCGCACTTGATAACACAATACTAGTAATGGCCGTACCCGAACATTTTGTTTGTGAAGCAGGTGTAGCCACTGCATTAGGTGTTGGATTAACCAGTACTGTTGCAGTAATGGCTGCACCCGAACAGCTATTAGCCGTTGGAGTTATGGTAAAGGTTACGGTAACCGGTGATGAAGTTGTATTGGTTAAAGCACCGCTGATATCACCTGCACCATTGGCAGCAATACCTGTTACTGAACCGGTGTTATCTCTTGTCCAGTTAAACACAGTTCCAGCCACTGAGCCTGATAACACAATATTGGTAATGCTTGCAGCAGAACAAATGGTTTGTGATGATGGCGTTGCTACTGCATCAGGTGTTGGATTTACTGTTACCGTAGCAGTAATTGCTGTACCTGAACATCCGCCAGCTGTTGGCGTGATGGTAAATGTTACCATTACAGGTGAAGTAGTTGTATTCGTTAATGTACCGCTGATATCACCTGAACCACTGGCTGCAATACCTGTTACTGTTCCGGTATTATCTCTTGTCCAGGCATAAGTAGTAGTTCCCACTGTTGTGCTCGAAAGTACTATGGTGGTAATGGTTGTTCCAGAGCAACTTGTTTGTGAAGAAGGAGTTGAAACAGCATTCGGTTTTGGGTTAACTGTAACCGTTGCTGTAAATGTAGGACCAGCACATCCACCTGCATTCAAAGGTGTGATGGTAAAGGTTACCACTACAGGAGCAGCAGTTGTATTGGTTAGTGTTCCACTGATGCTACCTGTTCCACTTGCTGCAATACCGGTTACTGAAACAGTATTGTCTCTTGTCCAGTTAAAGCTGCTACCCGAACCCGTATAGGTAATGGCTGTCATGGCCGTACCACAAGCAATGGTTTGAGAAGCTGGCGTTGCGGCTGCATCACCGGCTCCAGTAAATTCATCGGCTCCGATATCCGGAGGTGTACCACGTGTATCACCATCGATATCAGTAGTAACTGTTGGTATGGTAACACCTGTACCATTTAAACACCAGTTTGTTCCAATAGTATTTACAAGATGTAAATTATTTGAAGCCACAAATACAGGAGCAACATTTTGAGATTGAGCTTCCTGGCCACTTGCTGTACGCCAAGCTGCAATTGTTGCCTGATCTGCTCCCAAGAATCCAATGATAGCAGAAGGAGCATTAAAACTGTTGCTCACAAAATAATCATTATAATTAATTGCAGTAAAGGCAGTATTGGCAACTGCAGAATAAATACCATAATTTTTCTGAGTTGTACTGGTAGCCACTTGTGTATTTACAAAAATATTATTCCGTATATTCAAAGCACTGGCTCCTGATCCAACATAGAGAGCTGCGGTAAGTGCTGATGTTGATCCGCTTCCCATACTACCTGTCATGTTCACAGTATTGTGAAATATACTCAGTCCGCCAGTTGTTGTGCTTACTGTAGTGCTTCCACCAATTATTCCAATTCCAATACCCATAGAGGATGAATTACCAAATGAAGACCAGTTGGAACCATTAATACCATAAATGAAATTATTTGAAATCACTAAATTACTGGCAGCTGTTCCAGTTCCTACAGTGATACCTCTACCACCATAACCTCCAGTAGAAGAAGTATATACTCTGACTATTTTATTTTTTGTTATCGTTGAAGAAACAAAACCAGTTTCCAATGAAATTCCAACAGGTTGACCGGAAACAGAACTATTCACATCTATGGTATTCCCACTTATCATACTATTCAAACCATTACCTACCTGGATACCATAATTCTGTAAAGTACTCAAAGTATCTATGACCGTATTTCCGGAGATCAACAGATTATCCATTCCTGTAGCACTAACCGAGGCATTACCCACAGCATAAATTCCTATTGTCGCCACTGTAATTGAATCATTTTGAATAGTTACATTATCATTATCAGAACCACTTGTTCCTGGGGTACTTCCTCCAACAGAAATTCCATATCCTGTACTGGTACTATTTCCAGTATTTATTTTACAATTTTTTATCACAACGTTTGAAGACCCAAGTCCTGTTCCTAAACTTACCAAAGAAACCGCTGTTGGTGCAGTTGTACTGGTATTAGTTATAGTTAGACTGCGGTCTGTTGCGCCACTATTACTACCATCAATAATGACATTAGATGCTCCGTTTAATTTTATCAGTGCCCCACTGGCCAATGCACCAGTAAGCACAGAAGAAACACCTGCACCTGGTTTAATAGTTAAAGTGTATGGGCCTCCACAACCATAGGCAATGGCATTTAAAGCATTTGCCCCTGTTTCTGTAATTGAAGCATCAAGAATCGTTGCTGTAATATTTGCATTCAATCCTCCCGCATTCAGAATCGCAAATAATCCGCCTGCCCCGGTCAGTGTAGGGTAAGTACCCGCAGCGCCAATTGTTACATTAGAGGAAAGCGCACCTGACAAAATGCTATAGCTATTAATTGTGCCTCCAATCGGGAATGCAGCAGGTGTTAATGCTACTGATGTTGGAGCAACAGTAAATGTTCCACTATTGATACCAATATTTGGAGTGGCAGCCAGATCCTGTGCTACAACAAAATACTGAATAGCATCTCCATTGGTTGCTCCACCATTGATCAAACTTAAATTCAAAGTGAAACTAAATGGACTGCCGGCGTTAGAAGCTTCAACATATTTCCAACCATCAGTACCATTGGTATTGTCATTAAATGTATTGGCATTGGTTGTTTTTTTGAAGTAAACTCTTGGCTTGGTTCCAATAGTCACATTTACACCAGACGCATCAGTTATGGCTGCGGTAAGTGTAGGATTTGTTAAGCAAAGTGTGTTAGCAATATTAGAATAATTAATGATTGGCGGAAAGAGATCTAACAAAATAAATGTTCCTTCATCAGCCCCAATATCAGGAGTTGATACATTCCGCACGTCACCATCATAATCATCCGTAATGCCCACAATTGCACTACCACCACTTTCTAACTGGGTAGGGACCGTTGGATCCACATGCAGATAATTGGCATTTGAACTTACTAGACTTAAGAATGTACTGTTTTCAGAAAATGAATAATTATCACGGGCACTAACCCTTGCTTTATAAGCAGTGATGGTTTGGTCACTATTGGTACCATCATAGAATATAAGATTATTCACACCTGGTGTGCCTGCAAAAAATGAATTATAATTTGATGCTGCGGTATAAGTTGTTAAAGTAGTGGTCGTTCGTCTATAAGCAGTTGTAAATCCAGTGGCTCCATTAGGTGTTGACTTATTAATAAAGATATTATTATTCAAAGTAACTGAAGGAGTAGTGGAAGCATACATAGCCGATGATCCAAAAAGTGCCCCGGTACTGGTGGCATTCAGATAAACCGTATTAAAATATGCATTATCGGTAGTTCCACCAGAAAAGTTAATACCGGCAAGGTTTATGGCCGCATTTACTGCCGGCAACCTCAAATCACCTATTACATTATTATAAACATTGTTGGTGGTACCTCCGGAAATTTGTATACCCCAAACTATACCATTTGCACTAGTAGAGGACAAATCGTAAACTTTGTTTTTATATATATAATTGGTAGTTCCTGAAGATGCAAGAATACCAATAACGGTACTACTAGCACCACCTGTTGTTCCTGTATTATTTAAAGAATATACAGTATTGCCTCTGATCGTATCGGTAGTTCCAGTTGCTATAGACAATCCAGTCATGGAAGCACCTCCAATACCACCTACTGCCGTTGAAAAATTATATACCTGATTGTTTACGATATTTTTTATTCCAGCACTACCAAAATCTCTGATACCAAATAATGCACCAGAAGTAGGTGTAGACAGATTCCTTACAATATTATTGCTGTAAGTCATTTTTAGCCCTGAACTAATATCATAAATACCATAGATAGAGCCCGTAGAACTTACGTTAGAAAAAGTGATACCATCAATTGTGTTTCCATCATATGTACCAACAGCAGGAGATCCTGTATAAACAGTATAGTGCGTTCCCGAAGCACCAGCCCTATTGATATTGGTAACCGAGTTATTATTAACAGTAGCGGTGCCACTTATTGTAGCCGTATTATAAATACAGGCTGTGGTACCTGTTCCCGCAGTACTAATATTTGAGATAGTGTTATTACTAGCCGTATATGTTACCGTCGCAGATGTATTGTAGAGCATATACAACGATGCCGAAGTAACACTGGGCAAACTAATATTTGAGATGATGTTTGAGCTAAGGTTTATAGATGCCGGTGTGCCTGTAGCGCTGTACATTAAATAAAGGGTAGAAGTAAATCCAGCAGGGTAAGTGATATTTTGAATATTATTACCTGTAGCAGTATATGCCAGTGTAGCAGCACCTGCAGCATTAAATATCAGCGCGGCAGTATTACTCATCGCTGAAACAAAATTCAATCCATTAATAATATTATTAGTGATGTTCAAAGCCCCGGTAACAGCCGCACCATTCGATATCAATATGGTGGTACCTGTTACGTTATTACTAATGGTGTTGTTTGAAAATGTATTTCCGGTAATATTCGCAGTAGCAAGAGTGGCTGTACTTTGCAAGCTGATCATATTCACTATACCTGAGATCTGGTTATTGGAATAGGTATTGTTGGTTATATTAAGTGTAGCGCCAGCTGCGTTAGATACGACAGTTGCAAATACTGCTCCCGCCGTTGCACCTGATGTATTTGTAAACCCGGTAAACAGATTGTCAGAAATAGTAACCGTTCCTGTTCCTCCTGCAGTTCCTATAGAAAGGCCTTGTGTTTGACCAGTATTGGTTCCCTGACCAAGCGTTACGGTGTTGTTCCTGATAGTATAATTAGAATTATTGATTGTAAATGAACCCGTAATGCTCATCCCCACTAAACTACCACCATGGGTCGTTCCACCCCCAGCAGTATTGTTTATATTATTGTACTGCACCAACAAATTGTTCTGGTTCACAGTGATAATACCAAAGGTTGTGTTGGTTCCTGTACCAAAATTCCTGATGGTATTACCCAAACCAGCAGAAATTCCACCAATCGTATTATTTTGGTCTAAATAAGTATAGGGAGATGCACCATCACCAAAACCGCGCATATAGATACCTTCAAAACAGTTTTGTATAATATTGCCAGTAAAAGCATTTCCGCTATTTTGTCCGCTTGCAGCAGTTACCACTAAGTCTGTGACCATTGCAGCAATTGTAACATTTCCTAAATAAATTCCTTTACAACCATTCTCAAAAGTGGTTGTAGTACCTGCTATGTTATTTGCCTTATTTAAGGTTACCACACAATTTTTGATGGTATTATTCTGACAACCATCGGTTGCACTTGCTTTAAAGAAACCATACCCAAATTCCATCATGGCTGCACCACTGGCATTGTTATCAATCAGGTCAATTCCATCCATGGTTACATAATCCGAACCATTGAAAGAAAATATACCATCCACAGCTGCAGAGGTAGCCGTTAAGGTAACTGTACCCACAGCCGCAATGATCAATGGATTTGTACCTGCACCTGATTTTTGGAATTTAATAGGATTCGCTGCGGTACCGGTTGCAGTTAAATTGATTCCTCCAACGGGAGCAGTTTCACTGTTTCCTGCAGCAACATTAAATACCACACCTCCTGCACCAACACCCAATGTGTTCAGGTCAGCAACAGCTGCAGCAATAGATGCATAGTCGCCAGGAATAGTTTTTGTACCAGTAAGTTGTGCATTTGAAACAGCTGCAAACAGAATAGTCAACAGCAAGAAGTAGATCTTCTTCATAAGCAAAGTTTAGTTTTTAGGTAATTACTAGGAAGTAGCTAAGCTACAGTTGGGTAAGATATTGTAAAATTTATTTTTTACCAACCAATTCGGTAAATATTTTAATGATTGTTAGTAAAATGTAAGAGCATTTTGTCTTTATTTATGGCGATAAATTTGAATATTTTTTTATATAGTAAGATTAGATGGGCCTCAAATGATTGTTGCGCTTGATAAAAAGATAAAATAGCAATACTACAGCGAAAATATGTATGTAATATTTATAATATAAAAATAGCCCGGGTGTTCTCTTAAAAGATCACCCGGGCTATTATAACTGTGCTTATTTAAAGCCGCTCTGAGAGTATAATGATTACTAAATGATAAAATTCCATCCATGCAGATCAGCCTTTACGCCTGTACGGATCTGCTCCAGCTCATTTTTTAAGATATTCTGAATTGAACTTGCACCATAAGCCGGTAAACTATGATCAATACCATTGATCTGAATAGTTTTAATGGGCGCTACTACAGCAGCCGTTCCCGCACCAAATGCTTCAGTGATCGTTCCTGCTTTAAATGCTGCTTCCAATTCAGCGATCGCTACAGGCCGCTCTTCGGTTATATAACCAAGGTCCTTTGCAAGGGTAAGTAATGAATCGCGGGTTACGCCATCTAGAATAGAATCCGACAATGGAGGGGTAACCAATTTCCCATCGATCACAAACATCACATTCATCATACCTGATTCTTCAATGAACATATTGTCCTTCCCTCCTGTCCATAATACCTGATCATATCCTTCCAACCTGGCCTGACGGGTAGGCAAATAAGCCCCACCATAATTTCCACCACATTTAGCCGAACCGGTACCGCCACGGGCAGCACGTACATAAGCTGTTTCTACTTTTACCCTGATGGGTTCAGTGTATAATGATGGCACCGGACCGGTAAAGATCATAAAACGATATTCATCGGATATCTTCACGCCAAACCTGGCTTCTGTTGCGATCATAAATGGACGGATATACAACGCATGTCCCGCTGCCTTCGGCACCCAATCCTTATCCAACTCGATCAATTGCATCAACCCCTCCATAAAAATTTCGCGGGGAACAATGGCCATACACATCCTGTCGAGCGATTTCACAAAACGATTATAATGCCTGTCGAGCCTGAAAATATTGATGCGCCCATCTGCCATACGAAATGCCTTCATGCCTTCAAAAACGGTTTGGCCATAATGGAGGGCAAGGGTGGTAGGACTTAAACTAATATTTGAAAAAGGGATGATCTCGGGTGTATCCCATCCATTACCTTCCGGGTTTGCAGCATTATAATCGGATACCAGCATATGATCAGATACATATTTACCAAATTCAAGCTGATTAAAATCAACTTCGCTGATACGGGATAAGGCTGTTTTATGAACGGGGAAGGTGGCGGTGAGTGTCATGGATTCTCGTTTAAAGTTTAAAGGTTTAAGGGTTTAAGGTTGGGAGCTAACCAATTCAATGTTTAGTACTACGGTTGTAGAAAACAATGAATGATGAAGCAAACAATCTTTAGAAATAAATCAAACACAAAATTTCACCATTTTGGCGAAATAAAACAGATTCAGTTTTTGTATTTTCGACTAGATCAGATTAATTTTACCTAATCAGTATTGTGCTGCTAAACAACCCATGGTATGGCAAAAAAACAATTCAAATCCGACGACCATTTATACCTGCAGATAGCCGAAGGCATAGAAAAAATGATCGCAGAAGATGTATTGCGTATTGGCGATAAACTGCCCTCCGTAAGGGTGATCTGTGAAGAATATGGCATCAGTATGGGTACTGCTTTTCAGGCCTATTACCAATTGGAAGGAAAGGGCCTGATCGAATCAAGACCAAAGTCGGGTTACTATGTTCGCTTCAATCATCATCGCCTACCCGCCTTGCCCGAACTGAGCACACCCGATGCCATGACGAGCAATGTATCAGTTAAAGAAATGATCGCTTCCATCTACACCGATATTGTAGCGCATGATGTGATCAACCTCGCCCTTGCCGTTCCGGATGTGGCCTTATTGCCCGCAGCCAAGATCAATAAATCAGTGGTATTTGCGCTTCGCAATACCAAGGACCATTGTATCAGTTACGAACACACGCAGGGCAACCTTGAATTGCGCAAGCAAGTGGCCAAACTGGCTTTTAACTGGGGAGGAAAGGGTAAACCCGATGAGGTCATCATCAGTTCCGGCTGCCTCGACGCCATCTGCCTCTGCCTGAAAGCGGTTACCCGTAATGGTGATACGGTAGCGGTGGAAAGTCCTACCTATTTCGGCATTTACCAGGCCATCGAAAGCTTAGGCCTGAAAGTAGTAGAGATCCCCGCACATCCTGTCACCGGTGTTGATATTCTTGCACTGGAAAAAGCCATCAAGAAATTTAAAATAAAGGCCTGTGTATTTGTGCCCAATTTCAATAACCCATTAGGCAGTTGCATCCCCGAAGCCAACAAGAAAAAACTGGTTGATCTCATTACCAAGCATTCGGTTCCTTTGATCGAAGATGATATTTATGGAGAATTGTATTTTGGCAAGACCAGGCCCAAACCCTGCAAGTTCTACGATACCAAGGGTTGGGTGATGTATTGTTCCTCGCTTTCAAAATCATTAACCCCAGGATATCGTATTGGGTGGGTGATCCCCGGCAGATTTTTTGAAGAACTGAATCAGTTAAAGCGGATCCAGAACATCAGCTGCCCTACCCTAACGCAAGCCGCCATGGCCCATTTTTTAATGCATGGCAGGTACGAATACCATTTAAAACATTTGCGCAAAGCCTTGCATACCCAAAGCCTTCGGTATGTACAGGCCATCATCAATTATTTTCCGGCCGATACAAAAGTATCGCGTCCGCATGGCGGATTTATTTTATGGCTGGAGTTGAACAAAAAAGTAGATTCTTTCAAACTGCGAACGGAAGCGATGAAGCAACATATTTCTATTGTGCCGGGTAAGATATTCTCTGCCGGACATGCCTACAGCAATTGCATCCGCATCAGCTTTGGTAAGCCCTGGAGCGATGATGTGGACTATGCCCTGATGATGTTGGGCAAGATGATCAAAAAAATGATCGGCAACTAACAATATCGCATATACGAAATATGTTCGCGGGCTATTTTCCAGTATGATGCAACCTTTTTAGGAATATTCCTTTTTCAGTAACCAATTTTATTTCATAGATGCCCGCCGCCAATTGACGCAGGTCGATCGGATGACGGCCCATCAGGTCATCAATGATATGATCCACTACCAGCGCTCCGGAAAAAGCAAATATTTTAAGTTCTGCCTTCCCTGAAATATTATTGGATCCAACATACACAGTGTTCCCGGCCGGATTAGGATAGATCAGTACCGCATCTGCAATTCCACTCACGATGAACGGAGCAGATGATCCGGCACAACCATTGGCATCAGTTACTTTAACCGAATAATTACCATTCTTAAGGGCCTGGTAGGTTTGCTGAACCATTCCGGCCATCAATACATTCTCATTATACCATTGATAGGTTACAGCACTGGAACAGGATAATAAATTATTACTCGCGTTTGTGATCACGGGTGTAGGTGCCGGATATATTTTAATAAAAGCAGATTTCGTTTTTGTTTGCGTTCCACTGCCATTACTCACTACCAGCGACACATCAAATGTTCCGGGCGATGCATAACTGACTGTTGGATTCTGCAGATTCGAACTGGCCGGTGTACCTCCAGCGAATGTCCAGCTCCAGCTATTTACCAGTCCTGTACTTTGATCGGTATAACGGATCACCGTGCCCATACATCCTGCAGAATCAAGGGCTGTAAATTTTGCAAGCGGATTCAATTGCAGGTTAATATTATCAATGAACAATTGCTGCCCAAAACGACCCCGGTTTTCAAAGGCGATCAAGAGATTGCTATTGGTCAGGTAGTTGTTGAGGAATATGGTATCCGTTCTCCACTGACTGGCTGTAGGCACAAATGTACTTCCGGTATTCACCGGTGCTGTTGCTAATGAAGTTCCAAACTTGGTATACAAATAGGTGAAATTGGCACCGCAATCGGAGGACACGCCAATCAACAAACTATCCAGATAACTGTTTGTACTATAGGGCGCATAAGCTACATCAAAGGTTAGGCGGGCAGATGAGAACCCGCGCATGTCGAGTACCGGAACCCTGATCTGGTCCTTGTTTCCCTGTGTATCATTATTATAATTATCGAAGGCTATGGATTTTGAACTATTACCAAAACCTCCTGCCAGATTACTCCGGTACCAGTTCAACCCGTCGTTCCCTGCATCCTGTAAGGTCCAGGCCAATGGCGGATAGGTTACCCCCTGGAATCCTTCGGTGATCAATTGAGGCGTTCCGGTTCCCACCACTACATAATTGCTTTTCGTTTTAACTTGTGAGCCATTGCTATTAGTAACGGTAAGGGATACACTATAAATACCAGCGGCGGAATAACTCACCAATGGATTTTGTGCAGTTGAAACCGCTGGTGTTCCGCCGGGGAAAGTCCAGGCATAGGTCAGGTTATTGCCATCCGACTCGTCGGTATACTGTATTGACTGACCCGGACAGATATAAGTTTTATTGGCCGAAAAATTCGATACCGGAGGAAAGTTTGGATGCATTGCATATTCCCATACCCCGCGGCCATAATAACTGATCCGTAATTTACTGGCCACCGTACCATTGTTGAAGATCATGAAATCGGTAACATTAGCAATACTGGGCAGGTTAACACTGATATCGGTCCACTGTACAGCGGCATTGTTTTTTGTATACACTTTATTAGCGGTGCATACATACACTGTTTCATTGGCACTGAAATCATCGTGGTAGATCTTTAAAATATTGGTGCCCGGTAAATTATAGGTGATGTCTTGCCAGGTAGCTCCCTGATCCGGTGTACGATATATTTTACCATTGGCGCTTACATACACCACATTTACATTTGATTTTACAGCGGCTACAGATCCCCGTGAGGAACTGCTATTGGGAATGGTATACACCGTAGTTACCGGCGTACCCCAGCAATTGGTAACCCGAATGAACCTTGAACCATTTTCCACTGCATAGGCAATTGTTGAATCTGCCGACGAGATACTAAGGTCACGGATCGCGGTGGTGGATGAAAATATATTGGTCCAAACCGGAGCGGCGGTATTCAGGCTATTGGAAATAAATAAACTATCGCGAGCCAGTATTGCTGCATTGGGCAGGCCGGGATGGAAGCCGATCCTGGAGTTATTGGTAGGCGCAAAAGGACTATTGTATGTAGTGCTTCCTCCATAAGGAGAAAAAGACCTGCGTTCGCCGGCTTCAAGATAGTAGATAGTGCTTTCCGGAGAATAATCAAATTGTACCCTGCTGCCCCAGTCGCCGCCACGGTTTGTTTTCCAAATCCCATCATAAAAAAGTTCTCCATTATCCTGGGTGCCGATGGAAATTATTTTTTTATCTACCTGACTTTGACCAGCCTGATAAATTTCCGTTGCACCTACCCCATCGCTTTTAGGATCCCATAAACTATCATTGGTACCCCTGCGTTTCCAAACACCTCCATCATTCACATTCCACAATTGATTGGCATCATAAGGATTTACTTCTACCTGGTGATGATCGGTATGCAATATGGCATACCATTCTGTTTTCTGCTGGAAGCTGGTACCTCCGTTATTGCTTTCCCATAAACAATGTGCCACCACATAAATATGATTGGCATCGAATGGATCGGCGCACATACCCAGATTATAATTTCCTTGTCCGGTACTGAGTGGATCACTATTATAACAAACAATACATTGTGTGGCACTGCTGTACACCAAAGAAAAACTTGTTCCTGCATTAACCGATTTGAACAATACCCCATTGTTGCCATTGGCCAGCAGGTATACGATATTGTTATCGGCAGCGCTTACGCCAATACGCATTCCGTTGGTACCCGCTGGAATCACCAGTCCACTGGTTACCTGCGTCCAGCTAAGGCCAAAATCAGTGCTGGTCCATAGTTGTGATGCGGTTGTCGCAAAAAGTGTATTGGTATTGGGTCTTCTTTTCAGATCCTCAAAGGCACCGCCCGATTTTACATTGGTCCAGCTAGCGCCTCCATTGCTGGTTCGCCAGATGCCATCATTAGTAACGGCTACCAGTACCTGATGATCGGCAGGATCCATCAGCATTTCCAGGGCCATCCGGGTTCCGATGCCCGTATTGGCGGGTAACCAGTTGGCGCCAGCATCTACGGTTTTATAAATACCAAAACCACCGCCATAATAATTGGGGTCGCCGGTGGCGAGGTATAATATTTGATCATTGGTGTGGTCAATACAAATGGCCGCACAGGCTGTAGCCGGAAATTTATCAGTATTTAACAGCGTCCATGAGTTACCGTTATCGTTGCTGCTGTAGGCGCCACCACTGGCACTGGTAACATATAATTTATTGGGAAGAGAAGGATGGAATTTGATCTGGGTGACCCGACCAATGCCATTGATTTGTCCGCTAACATTCACCGGAAAATTTACCGGCCCGGTTTGTACCCAGTTTTGTGCAGCAGAAACAGAACTGATCAATAAAAAAATTGCGAGTAGTTTGCTGGTTAATTTCATGGCGCTCATTGATGCTGTTGGTGAAATTTAATTCTTTCCTCGGCCGTCATGATACAGCCATTTTCTTTAACGAAGGTTTCATTCATGATCTTCCAGTGCATGAATTTCTTGATCTGAAAGCGCATATCGGCACCTGCCCATCTTTCTTTTAATTCTTTTTTGGAGATCTTCTTTACCGACTGATCGGTCTTTCCTGTATAGCGGTCGCCCTCCTCTTCAGGCATTGTATGGTGCTGCCAGTATACGGCATAGGCCTTCAGGGTTTCATTGAAATTCACGCCTTCAATTTCCATCATCTGGATCCAGTGAGGAGATCGGGCATATTCTTTTTCGGTGTATTGAGGCGTTTGTGAAAATCCGCTAAGGCAGATAAATAGTAAGATGAACGTGATCCATATTTTATGCATAGCTGTTATTAATGGTATGAATAAAGATAGGAAAAATAGAACAGTCGTACCCCCCTGTTTACTCAATAACAAGTCTATACGCTGAATTAAGATCATCCGTTGAGTAAAATAAAATTCAGTAAAAGATTACTGCATTTTAAAACTATCCATGAATTTGGTAGTGAAGTCTCCCTTCCTGAAGCTTTCATTCCTCATCAGTTGCTGATGGAATGGAATGGTGGTCTTAACGCCTTCGATCACGTATTCGCTAAGTGCCCTGCTCATGGTGTTGATGGCTTCCTCACGTGTTTGTGCCACCGCAATGAGTTTAGCGATCATACTATCATAATAAGGAGGAATAACATAACCTGCATACACATGGCTATCGATCCGCACCCCATGCCCACCGGGCTGATGAAGCACGGTGATCTTTCCGGGAGAGGGTCTGAAATCATTGTATGGATCTTCGGCATTGATCCTGCATTCGATGGCATGCATCTGAGGGAAATAGGCTTTACCGGTGATCTTCTCTCCGGCAGCGATTTTTATTTGTTCTTTGATCAGGTCGTAATTAATTACTTCTTCCGTAACACAATGTTCTACCTGGATACGGGTATTCATTTCCATGAAATAGAAATTGCGGTGCTTATCAACGAGAAACTCAACTGTACCCACACTTTCATAATTGATGGCCCCGGCAGCTTTAATGGCGGCATCGCCCATTGCCTTGCGCAATTCGGTGGTCATGAATGGAGAAGGTGATTCTTCCAGCAGCTTTTGATGGCGGCGTTGAATAGAACAATCCCTTTCACTTAAATGACAAATATTTCCGTACTGGTCTCCTGCAATTTGTATTTCAATATGACGAGGCTCTTCCACAAATTTCTCCATGTAGATACCATCATTTTTGAAA
>Ga0194055_10001840_pt1 | contig 17069 bp, 13 predicted proteins | sample SepL449m_MetaG_FD_155482 | JGI IMG/M metagenome (GOLD analysis project Ga0194055, IMG submission 155482) | Anoxic zone freshwater microbial communities from boreal shield lake in IISD Experimental Lakes Area, Ontario, Canada - Sep2016-L442-9m | ecosystem: Environmental > Aquatic > Freshwater >...
GTCATGGGTTGCGTGATGATGAGGGTGTGCCACTTGGACACGTGCCCGGTCGGTGTAGCAACTCAGAACCCTGTTCTGCGCGAGCGATTTACTGGTCGGCCAGAGTTTGTTCAAACATTCTTTGAATACATCGCTGAGGAAGTGCGCGAACTCTTAGCTGAACTTGGATTCCGCACCCTTGATGAGGCCATCGGTCACGCAGAGGTCATTGATACTGCAGATGCCGTTCACTACTGGAAGGCATCAGGGCTCGATCTTGAACCCATCTTGCACATTCCCACCCTTCCTGAGGGAACAGCGTTGCGGAACACCACGACTCAAGACCACGGTCTTGACAAGGCGCTCGACAACGAGCTGATTGCTTTGTCAGCGCAGGCCCTTGAGTACGCCGAACCAGTGATTGCCCAATTGCCCATTCGTAATGTCAATCGCACGGTCGGCACGATGCTTGGTTACGAAGTGACCAAGCGCTATGGCGGCAGCGGCCTGCCCGATGGAACCATCGACTTGACCTTTAATGGATCGGCCGGTCAATCCTTTGGTGCCTTCGTCCCACGTGGGATCACCTTGCGCTTGATGGGGGATAGCAATGACTACTTGGGCAAGGGACTATCTGGCGGTCGTTTGATCGTTCGACCGGATGAAAATGCTCCCTTTGATGCCTCTGACAATGTCATCGCCGGAAATGTTGTGGCCTACGGCGCGACCTCTGGTGAGATTTTCCTTCGAGGCAAGGTCGGCGAACGCTTTTGTGTCCGCAACTCCGGCGTGACGGCAATTGTTGAAGGAGTGGGCGACCACGCATGTGAATACATGACGGGAGGTCGGGTGGTCATCCTTGGACCGACTGGTCGAAATGTTGCCGCTGGCATGTCTGGCGGGGTTGGCTACATCCTTGACCTTGATCTCAAAGTCGTCAACGGTGAAATGGTGGACGTTGATGAACTCGACGATGCTGATGCCGCCTTCGTGTTGAGTTGTGTGCGTCAACATTTCGAGTTGACTCAATCAACCGTGGCAGAGGAATTGCTTAAGGATTGGCCAGCTGCGCTGACTCGTCTGAGCAAGATCATGCCTAAGGACTACAAGAAGGTCCTGTTAGTCAGTGCTGAAGCAGAACGTGCAGGAAAAGACGTTAATACCGCGATTATGGAGGCAGTCAATGGCTGATCCCAAAGGTTTCTTGAAGTCTTCGCGTGAGCTGCCTAAGCGGCGTCCCGTCGATGTCCGGATCCAGGACTGGAAAGAGGTCTATCAAGACTTCGAAGGGCAAGCTCTCGTGCAACAAGCAAGTCGTTGCATGGACTGCGGTATCCCGTTTTGCCATAACGGTTGCCCACTAGGCAATCTCATTCCCGAGTGGAATGACTTGGTTCGCCGCGAAGACTGGCAGGGCGCGGTTGAGCGTTTGCATGCCACCAACAATTTCCCTGAATTCACTGGTCGGCTATGCCCGGCTCCCTGCGAAAGCGCCTGTGTGCTGGGAATCAATGTCGATCCGGTCACCATCAAGCAGGTTGAGGTGGAAATCATTGACCGAGCCTGGGATGAAGGCTGGGTTCAGCCTCAACTTCCAGAGCGATTGAGCGGTAAAACGGTCGCGGTGGTTGGTTCAGGACCTGCAGGACTAGCAGCGGCCCAACAACTCTCACGCGCCGGTCACACAGTGGCCGTGTATGAACGCGATGACCGCATTGGCGGTTTGCTTCGGTATGGAATTCCCGAATTCAAGATGGAAAAATCCCACCTTGATCGCCGTTTGGCGCAGATGGAAGCCGAAGGAGTTCGGTTCCGACCATCATCAGATATTGGTGGCGCCGTAACGTGGGCCAATTTGCGTGGACGCTATGACGCGGTCGTGGTCGCAACCGGGGCAACTGCTTGGCGTGAACTTGATGTGCCTGGTCGCGAACTTGATGGCGTGGTCCAGGCCATGGAATACCTGCCCTGGGCAAACCGCGTACAAGAAGGGGACTTCGAGGTTGCACCCATTAGTGCGCAAGGTAAGCACGTTGTAGTCATCGGCGGGGGAGACACCGGAGCCGACTGCGTGGGTACCGCCCATCGACAAGGGGCTGCATCGGTCACGCAACTCGAAATCATGCCCAGGCCAGCAGACCAGCGCCCAGATGAGGCGCCATGGCCGACCTATCCCATGGTGTACCGCGTGACAAGTGCACACGAAGAAGGTGGCGAGCGCCTTTACGCAATCAGCACCGAACGCTTCATCGGAAATGAGCAAGGACAGGTAACTGCCATTGAATTGGTGGAAGTTCGCATGGTTGACGGCCGCTTCGAAGCGGTGCCCCAGACTAAGCAAGAACTTCCCGCTGATTTGGTGACCTTGGCCATGGGCTTTGTTGGTCCACAAGCTGAAACCATTCACACGCAACTCGGTGTTGAACTCGATCCCCGTGGCAACATCGCACGCGATGAAAAGTTCATGTCATCGGTTGAGGGCGTCTTCATTGCAGGAGATGCAGGACGCGGCCAATCACTGATCGTGTGGGCTATTGCTGAAGGGCGTGCAGTCGCATCCTGCGTTGATGTATTCCTTACCGGCGAGACAAACCTGCCGTTCCCAGTTAGGCCAACCGATCGCCCGCTCGTTGTGTGAGCGAGCGCGCCACAAGGTTGCCTTGAGCACTTAAGCGGTATCATGTGCTTATGCGTCGCGCCAAGATCGTCTGCACGATCGGACCAGCGACGGCTTCTGCAGACAAGATCCTCGAACTTGTAGAAGCCGGCATGGATGTTGCGCGTTTGAATATGAGCCACGGCGAACAGGCAGTTCATGCGCAGGCCGTGATCAATATCAGAGCAGCTTCAGAGCAAACTGGTCGAAGTGTTGGCATTTTGGTTGACCTTCAGGGTCCCAAAATTCGCCTCGGAAATTTCTCCGACGGATCAGCCTTGCTGCGTGAAGGCGAGACATTTTGCATCACCACTGATGAGGTTCTGGGTAACAAGGAAATGGCATCGACTACCTATAAGGGACTGGCTGGCGACGTCCGGCCAGGCGATTCAATTTTGATTGACGACGGACGAGTTCTTTTACGGGCAGAATCGGTCGAAGGCTCCATGGTTCGCACCACAGTTATTGAGGGTGGACGAATTTCCGACCACAAGGGAATCAACTTGCCAGGAGTACCGGTCAGCGTGCCGGCGATGTCTGAAAAGGATGAAGATGACCTGCGCTGGGCGCTGGCCGCAGGCGTGGATTGGATCGCACTGTCGTTCGTGCGCAGCGCTGAGGACTTTTATTCCGTTCAAAAAATCATGGACGAGGTAGGCGTGCACCTACCAGTGATTGCCAAGATCGAAAAGCCTCAAGCTGTTGATGCGCTCGTGGAAATTGTTGAGCGATTCGATGCCATCATGGTTGCCCGTGGCGACTTGGGTGTGGAGTTACCACTAGAACTGGTCCCGTTGGTGCAAAAGCGAGCCATCTTGTTGGCGCGTGAGGCCGCTAAGCCGGTGATCGTGGCCACTCAGATGCTCGAATCCATGGTGTCCATGTCACGCCCCACGCGAGCAGAAGCAAGCGATGTGGCAAATGCTGTCCTCGACGGAACCGATGCTCTGATGCTTTCGGGTGAAACCAGCATTGGTTCCCACCCCATTGAAGCTGTCGAAACGATGGCGCGAATTATCGAAGCCATTGAGGAACAGACCTTGGCCGAACTTGTTCCAGTCCAAACCCAGCCCCGCGATAAGGGCGAGGCCATTGCTAGTGCTGCTACTTCGGTTGGTGCGGCCATTGGGGCACAAGCTCTCGTGGCATTTACTCAAACCGGAACAAGCGCACGACTTGTCTCGCGGTACCGCTCGCCCATTCCGATCTATGCCTTTACACCTGAAGCTGAAGTGCGTAACCGCTTGAGTTTGCAGTGGGGGGTGGAGACATTCCTTGTTCCACCGGTGGTGCATACCGACGAAATGGTTCGGCAGGTAGATGCGGCCCTGCTCGAACTCGGACGTATCGAACCTGAAACTCCTGTGGTTATTGTGGCGGGAAGTCCACCGGGGATCCCGGGCAGCACCAACGCCATGCGGGTGCACATCATGGGTCACGCCGTATCCGAGCTGGCTCCTGCTTACCGAGTGAGCAATTAGCAAAACTCCAGCCTGGCTACTTTTCCTCACTAGCTGCCCTGCTATGGTTTGAATGCTCCCGAGGGAGTGAATAGACATCCTTTAAGACTCGTCCAGTGAGGCGAGGAAGGAGGTCGGCCATGACGGCTGTGCCTGTGGTGCTGGATGCATCCGATATATCTCGCGCATTGACGCGCATCGCTCACGAAATTGTTGAACGCAACAAAGGTTGCGCCAACGTTGTGTTGCTTGGAATTCCCACTCGGGGCGTCCCGTTGGCCAAGCGGATCGCACAACGCTTGCAGGACATTGATGGGACTCAGGTTCCCTCCGGTTCAATCGATATCACGATGTATCGCGATGACCTTCGCCTCAAACCAGCCCGCGCGCTGTCCATTACTGAAGTTCCCGTTGAAGGCGTTGACGACAAACTCGTGATCCTCGTCGATGACGTGCTCTTTTCTGGACGCACCATCAGGGCGGCGATGGACGCAGTCTCAGACCTTGGTCGCCCGCAAGCCATTCAGTTGGCCACCTTGGTCGATCGCGGTCATCGCGAACTTCCGATCCGCGCCGACTACGTGGGCAAGAACCTTCCCACCGCCTTTGACGAGGCCGTGCATGTCCACCTCAGTGAACTCGATGGCGAAGATTCGGTGGTCTTGGGCAGGGATCGATCATGAAGGCACACTTGCTGTCCACCGCAGACTTAGATCGCGAAGGCGCCTTGCAAATTCTCGATACCGCCCAGGAATTGGCCCGGGTTGCGGATATGCCCATTAAGAAGATGCCAACCTTGCGCGGACGCACAGTAGTGAACCTCTTCTTTGAAGACTCCACTCGAACCCGCATTTCCTTTGAAGCTGCCGCTAAGCGCCTGTCGGCCGACGTCATCAACTTTGCGGCCAAAGGCTCTAGCGTGAGCAAAGGCGAATCGCTTAAGGACACCGCGCTGACTCTTGCGGCCATGGGTGCGGACGCGGTAGTCATCCGTCACTCGATGTCAGGTGCCCCGCACCAGCTTGCTCATGCCGACTGGATGGATGCGCATGTCATCAATGCAGGAGATGGCACTCACGAGCACCCCACCCAAGCCTTGTTGGATGCCTTCACGTTGCGCAATCACCTAGCCGATCACATCAGCGCGCCCAAGCAGGGCAGTGTTGGCCTTGATGGTTTGCATGTTGCCATCGTGGGCGATGTTCTGCACAGCCGAGTAGCCCGCTCCAACGTGCACCTGTTGAACACCTTGGGTGCCAAAGTCACCGTGGTGGCACCGCCTACCTTGATGCCGCTGCACAACGATGGCTGGCCCTGCGAGGTTTCCTACGATCTTGATACCGTCCTTCCGCAGGTCGATGCAGTCATGATGCTGCGCGTTCAACGTGAACGGATGGAAGGTGGATTCTTCCCTAGCGAGCGTGAATACAGCCAGCGCTACGGATTAGATGAACGACGAGCCGCGCTTTTGCCTGACCATGCGGTGGTGATGCACCCAGGCCCGATGAATAGAGGGCTAGAGATCGCTTCACGAGTGGCTGATTCAGATCGCAGTGTGATCATCGATCAGGTCCGCAATGGAGTATCGGTGCGGATGGCGGTTTTGTATCTGCTCCTTGGTGGAAATGAATCTGCACTTAGTGAGGTTAATGCATGAGTGCCAAAGTCCTACGCAATGTTCGCCCACTTGGCGGTGAACTCGTTGATGTTCTGATCGATGATGGCGTAATCAAGGCCATTGGTGCAAAACTGCCCATTGAAGATGCTGAAGTCATCGAAGGCAACGGCGCCATCCTTTTGCCAGGTCTGGTGGATCTACATACTCACTTGCGCGAACCTGGTCGTGAAGATGCGGAAACAGTGTTGACCGGGACGGCTGCTGCTGCTCGTGGTGGTTTCACTGCGGTCTTCGCAATGGCCAACTCCACACCGGTTGCCGATACTGCAGCTGTTGTCGAACAGGTGTGGCGACTGGGTCAAGAAGCTGGCCTTTGTGATGTTCACCCAGTGGGCGCTGTCACCGTTGGGCTGAAGGGTCAACAACTTGCTGAACTGGGGTCGATGGCTGACTCCGCTGCCAAGGTTCGGGTATTTAGCGACGACGGCCACTGCGTCAACGATGCCTTAGTGATGCGCCGAGCTCTGGAATACGTCAAAGCTTTCGATGGTGTGATTGCCCAGCATGCACAAGAGGCTTCGCTGACCGCCGGTGCAGATATGAATGAGGGCGAAGTGAGTTCGCAACTGGGGTTGAAAGGCTGGCCACGGGTCGCGGAGGAATCCATCATCGCCCGCGACCTGATGTTGGTTCAATACGTTGACTCGCGATTGCACTTGTGTCATATCTCCACGGCTGGTTCGGTGCAGTTGGTTCGTGAAGCAAAGGCTCGTGGAGTCAATGTCACTGCAGAGGTCACTCCACACCACTTAAGTTTGACCGACGAATTGGCTCGCACCTACGACCCGGTCTTCAAGGTCAATCCACCGCTTCGAACTCAACTCGACGTTGATGCCCTGCGGGATGGATTGGCCGATGGCACTTTGGACGTAGTCGGAACTGACCACGCCCCGCATGCTGACGAAGATAAGGATTGCGAATGGGGTTGCGCATCCTTTGGGATGCTCGGTTTGCAAACGGCGCTGTCAGTAGTGGTCGATGCGATGGGCGATCGGTTGGACTGGGCCGGCATCGCTGATCGCATGTCGGTGCGCCCGGCAGAAATTGCTGGCCTGTCCGACCAGGGCCGACCCATCGAAGTCGGTGAGCCAGCCAATCTGACCTTGGTTGATCCAGATTCGACCTGGATTGTGGACCCGATCGAACTGGGCTCAAAATCTCGCAATTCACCATTTGCCGGGCGGTCGTTGCCGGCTCAAATCACTCTGACACTCTTACGCGGAAACATCACCTACCGCAGTCAGAAGGTGGCCCAGTGACTTCGCGTGTTCCAGCACTACTCGTGCTTGAAGATGGTCGCAGTTTTTCTGGTCTTTCCTTTGGGGCGCAGGGCGAAACATTCGGTGAAGCAGTCTTTTCCACCGGCATGAGTGGCTATCAAGAAACCTTGACTGACCCGTCGTACCACCGTCAAGTTGTGGTGATGACGGCTCCGCATATCGGCAATACCGGGATGAACACCACCGATGAGGAAAGCCGCAAGATCTGGGTGGCCGGCTATGTGGTGCGCGAACCATCTCGGATCTCATCGAATTGGCGAAGTGAGCGAACCCTAGAGGACGACCTGATTGCGGCCAGCGTTGTCGGGATTTCTCGAATCGACACACGAGCTTTAACTCGGCACTTGCGCGACCGAGGAGCAATGCGGGTCGGAATTTCTACTATCGACACTGACCCGCAAGCATTGTTGGTCAAAGTGCTCGCCAGTCAAGGTATGGCGGGTGCAAATCTCGTCTCCGATGTGACCACACAATCGCCCTATGTTGTTCAGGCTGTCGGGGAGAAGAAGTTCACCGTCGCGGCCTTGGACCTAGGTATCAAAGGCATGACTCCCCAGCAGATGGCTCAACGCGGTATTGAAGTCCACGTTATGCCGGCAACGAGCACCTATGCCGACTTGATGGCGATCGGAGCTGACGGAATCTTCCTCAGTAATGGCCCCGGTGATCCCTCCACCGCCAACCACGCAGTGCAGGTAACCAAGGAAGCGCTGGCGGCTCGCACTCCGCTGTTTGGCATTTGTTTTGGAAATCAAATCCTCGGACGTGCGCTGGGATTTGGCACCTACAAATTGAAGTTCGGGCACCGTGGAATTAATCAACCAGTGATGGACCGCGTAACTGGGCGGGTGGAGATCACCGCGCAAAATCATGGTTTCGCTGTTGATGCACCCATCACCGCTACGCCGGATTCACCAGTGGATACCGAGTTTGGGCGGGTCAGCGTCAGCCATGTGTGCCTCAACGATGATGTTGTTGAAGGGCTGATGTGCCACGATGTGCCGGCATTTTCTGTGCAGTACCACCCAGAAGCTGCAGCCGGGCCTCATGATTCGGGATATCTCTTTGATCGTTTCTGCGACGCGATGGCAGGTAACTAATGCCTAAGCGCACAGACATTAAATCGGTCATGGTCATCGGCTCCGGTCCGATCGTCATCGGCCAGGCTTGCGAATTTGACTATTCCGGAACGCAGGCGTGCCGAGTGCTTCGTGCTGAAGGAATACGGGTGATCCTGGTCAATTCCAATCCGGCCACGATCATGACTGACCCCGAATTTGCCGATGCAACCTATGTTGAACCCATTACTCCAGAGATCGTGGAAAAGATCATCGCCAAGGAGCGGCCCGATGCGCTGCTGCCAACCTTGGGCGGCCAAACCGCACTCAATACTGCTATCGCCCTTCACGAAAATGGCGTTCTCACCAAGTACAACGTTGAGCTCATCGGCGCGGACGTCGATGCCATTGAACGGGGCGAGAACCGCCAGGTGTTCAAATCAATCGTGGCCGATATTGGCGGGGAATCGGCGCGCTCGGTTATCGCTCACACGCTGGCTGATTGCTTGGCCGGCGTGGATGAGCTCGGCGGCTACCCAGTTGTGGTCAGACCGTCTTTCACAATGGGTGGTGCTGGTTCCGGTATTGCCTACAACCGAGTTGACTTAGAACGCATTGCTGGTGCTGGACTGCAGGCATCCATTAGCACTGAGGTGCTTCTTGAAGAATCCATCCTGGGTTGGAAAGAGTACGAACTAGAACTGATGCGCGATCAAAACGACAACGTGGTCGTGGTGTGCTCGATTGAAAACTTTGATCCGATGGGCGTGCACACCGGCGACTCCATCACGGTGGCACCGTCCTTGACCTTGACCGACGTTGAGTTCCAGCACATGCGTGACATTGGAATTGCCATTATTCGCGCCGTTGGGGTCGATACCGGGGGCTGCAATATCCAATTCGCCATCGATCCGCAAACCGGTCGAATGATCGTCATTGAAATGAACCCTAGAGTTTCACGCTCAAGTGCTTTGGCATCCAAAGCAACCGGATTCCCCATCGCAAAGATCGCGGCCAAGTTGGCCATTGGCTACACCTTGGATGAGATTCCTAACGACATCACGAAGGAAACCCCTGCATCCTTTGAGCCAAGCTTGGACTACATCGTGGTCAAGGTTCCCCGTTTTGCCTTTGAGAAGTTCCCGATGGCCGATGACACCTTGACCACAACAATGAAGTCCGTCGGCGAAGCAATGGCCATCGGGCGAAGTTTTCCTGAAGCATTGATGAAGGCTCTTCGCTCACTAGAAAAAGCGGACGGCGCTTTTGACTGGTCAAAGCCAACTGGCTCAGTTACTGAATTGCTGGAGATTGCTCAGCGTCCCACCGATGGTCGAATCAACACCGTCATGGATGCGATCCGTGCCGGCGCAAGTATTGAAGCCCTTCATGCATCGACCAAGATCGACCCTTGGTTCCTTGATCAACTCGTGGCTATCAATGAGGCGGCTGAAATTGTCAGGGCTGCGGCTGAATTGACTCCTGAGATTTTGCGTGAAGCAAAACGAATGGGCTTTTCGGATAAGCAAATTGGCCAACTCCGGTCCCTGACCGAAGCCCAGGTTCGCGGCAAGCGCTATGAACTCAACATTCGCCCGGTGTACAAGACGGTAGATACCTGCGCGGCCGAATTTGAGGCAAAGACTCCGTATTACTACTCCTCCTACGATGAGGAAACCGAAGTCGAGCCACGGGAAAAGCCTGCCGTGCTGATTTTGGGCAGTGGTCCTAATCGCATCGGTCAGGGAATCGAGTTCGATTACTCCTGTGTGCACGCTGCTTTGACATTGCGTGAAGCCGGATACGAGACGGTGATGGTTAATTGCAATCCGGAAACTGTGTCGACTGACTACGACACCAGTGACCGGCTCTACTTCGAACCACTTTCACTAGAAGATGTGTTGGAGATTTTTCACGCCGAATCACAAGCAGGACCAGTTGCCGGTGTCATCGTTCAGCTGGGTGGCCAAACTCCGCTGGGCCTTGCACAAGGTTTAAAGGATGCCGGTGTTCCCATTGTGGGAACTAGTCCGGAAGCAATTGACTTAGCTGAAGATCGTGGTGAATTTGGCAAGGTGCTGGCCAATGCCAAACTGCCAGCCCCCAAACACGGTACGGCCACCACCTTTGATCAGGCCCAGGCCATCGCCGCCGACATCGGCTTCCCGGTTTTGGTTCGGCCCTCCTATGTGCTCGGTGGTCGGGGGATGGAAATCGTCTATGACGACGAGATGTTGCGCGGATACATTGAGCGAGCCACCCAAATCAGTCCAGAGCACCCAGTGTTAGTGGACCGATTCCTAGACGATGCCATCGAAATTGATGTAGATGCTCTCTTTGATGGAACTGAGTTGTATCTCGGTGGCGTCATGGAACATATTGAAGAGGCCGGTATCCACTCTGGTGACTCGGCCTGCGCACTGCCGCCGATCACGCTGGGCAAATCAGATATTGAACGCATCCGTAACTCAACCTTGGCCATTGCTGAAGGCGTGGGCGTGCGCGGGTTGATCAATATTCAGTTCGCGATGGCATCCGATGTCTTGTATGTGCTTGAGGCTAATCCGCGTGCATCGCGAACAGTGCCCTTTGTTTCGAAGGCAACAGCTGTTCCGTTGGCCAAAGCTGCTGCGCGGGTCATGATGGGGGCCACCATCGCGCAACTGCGAGCCGAAGGATTACTTCCCAAGTTTGGCGATGGGGGAGAGCTTCCGGCTAATTCACCAGTGGCTGTCAAGGAGGCGGTGCTGCCCTTCGGTCGCTTCCATGGTGTGGACACTGTCCTTGGACCAGAGATGCGATCAACCGGCGAAGTGATGGGCATTGACGCGCTCTTTGGCACGGCCTATGCGAAGTCTCAAGCCGGAGCGTACGGACCACTGCCAACGACTGGTCAAATCTTTGTCTCGGTGGCAAACCGCGATAAGCGAGCCATGATCTTCCCCATCAAGCAGCTAGCCAATCTTGGCTTCACCATCTTGGCTACCGAAGGCACTGCAGATATTTTGGCCAGGAATGGCGTGAGCGCTCAGATCGTGCGCAAACACTTTGAGGCCGACGATGGTCGTCGTGACACGGTGCAGTACATCCTCGACGGCGATGTGGACCTGATCATCAATACGCCGTTCGGTGTGGGTGCTCGTTTGGATGGCTACGAAATTCGCACTGCAGCGGTTACCCGTGGGATTCCGTGCATCACCACGATCCAAGGTCTAGCCGCTGCGGTTCAGGGTATTGAGGCCTTGATCGCAGGCGAGATCGATGTGAAATCCTTACAGGCTTACGCTGAGGAAATTGAATTGGCTCGACAAAGCGATGGAGCTCGTTAATGGCAGTGCAAGTCCGCGGTGAAGTTCTCGACATTCGTCGAGTGGGGCAGTACCACGTGTTGAGCATGGTGGCTCCTGGTGTGGCTGAAAATGCTAAGCCTGGAAACTTCGTTGCGATCAATGTGGGCGGCGAGCACTCCAGCATGCTGTTGCGCCGTGCCTTTTCGATCTATCGCACGGACCAGCGCGGTGTTTACGGCGGCACCGTTGACATTGTCTTCTCAGTCGCCGGACCTGGCACCGCGTGGTTAGCCGAGCGCACCCGACACGACGTCATTGATGTAGTGGGCCCACTTGGTCGCCCCTTTGTTTTGCCGGCCGAACCTGTTCCCTGCGTTTTGATCGGTGGCGGCTATGGAGCTGCTCCGCTGTTTTCACTGGCCGAAAAACTGCGTGAACGCGGTTGTCGAGTTGATTTTGTTCTTGGGGCATCCACCGAAGATCGAATCTTTGGCGCCCTTGAGGCCAAGCGCATCTCGCAATCCATCGCCATCACTACCGAAGATGGAAGTTTGGGCGAACGCGGTCGCGTAACTGATGTTTTGCCCCGAGTCATTGAGCGTGCCGATTCAGCAGTCCTGTATGCCTGCGGGCCGATGGGCATGTTGCAGGCCGTTGCTAAAACTGCTGAACGCTATGGAATTCATAGTCAGTGCGCGGTTGAAGAAGCGATGGCCTGTGGCGTGGGCGTGTGTATGACCTGCGTCATGCCCGTTGTTGGTGATGACGGTCAAACTCGCATGGTCCGTTCCTGTGTTGAGGGTCCGGTGTTCCGCGGTGATCGCGTGCGCTGGTCTGAAGTAGGCACCGTGCCCGATGACGTGATCGGTTCGATCGCCTGGACCCAAGCAGTTAATGATTCTCGCTTTTCTGGACCGTTGCCAGTGGCAGTTGAAGAGCCAGAGCTCATCGACGACGACGTTGCGGCCGCATCGGAGGAACTGTCGTGACCAGTTTGAGATTGACGGTGAAGACCAATGAGTCTGATCCACTGCCAGAGATCGATATGTCCACCCATCTTGGTCTGTTGGACTTAAAGAACCCGATTCTTACGGCCTCAGGTTGCGCTGCTGCTGGTCGCGAGCTCGATCAATTCTTTGACATCACCACGCTGGGCGGGATCGTTACCAAATCGGTCATGCAAAACCCGCGATCGGGTCGCCCCACTCCACGCATGGCCGAGACACCTTCGGGCATGTTGAACTCCATTGGACTCCAAGGCCCGGGTATTGATTCATTCATTGAAAAAGATCTTGCTTGGCTCAGTGAAAGGGGAGCCACCACGGTGGTCTCCATCGCTGGCGGAAGTGTTGAAGAATTTGCCCGCGTTGCCGGCAAGCTTCGCCTAGCAGAGGGCGTCAGCGGAATCGAAGTCAACATTTCCTGCCCCAATGTCGAATCCCGCGGTGAGGTTTTTGCGTGCGATCCGGTGGCCGCTGCCGAAGTCATCACTGCTGTTCGCCGAAACACCGCCCCCAATATCCCTGTGCTGGCAAAACTTTCACCCGATGTCACTGACATCGTTGCGGTGGCCCAAGCGGTGGTGGCCGCTGGTGCTGATGGACTGTCCATGATTAACACCACCTTGGGCATGGTGATCAATACCGAAACCATGCGTCCGGCGCTGGCCGGAATTACCGGTGGTTTATCTGGTCCGGCAATTCGCCCAATGGCGGTGCGCTGCGTGTGGCAGGTTCACCAAGCTATGCCAGAGGTTCCAATTTTGGGAATGGGTGGCATTCGCACCGGCCTAGACGCGCTCGAATTTATTTTGGCAGGCGCAAGTGCGGTGTCAGTGGGAACCACAATTTTCCACGACCCGACCGCTCCTGCTCGAATCCGCGATGAACTCACGCGAGCCATTGCCGAACGTGGCTTTGAAACCTTGATCGATGCGATTGGGTACGCCCACCGCGAGCCCGACGTTGAACTCGCACCCACCGGACCTGCATTTGTGGAGTTTGAACAAGCTCTTGACGATGACCAAGCGGATGTGGACTTGTGAGTTCCTTCGCTGACCCATCGCCGATCGCAGTTGCCTTAGATGCCCCTGACCTTTCGGGTGCGGTTGAGATTGCGCAACAAGTCAGCACAAGTGTGAGTACTTTCAAGGTCGGCCTTGAGTTGTACATGCGCTACGGCCCGGAAGCTGTCCACGCCATTGCTGCAGCCGCGCCCGGTCGCAAACTTTTTCTCGATGTCAAACTCCACGACATTCCCAATACCGTCGGTGGGGCTGCTCGCTCAGTGGCCGAATTACAACCAGACATTCTTACCGTGCACGCAGCCGGTGGTGCGGCCATGATTCAAGCCGCTGTTGAAGCACTGCCCAACACAAAGATCGCCGCCGTGACCATCTTGACCTCGCTGTCAGCGGCGAACTTGGATCAACTGGGCATCATCGGGCCTCCGATGGACGCTGTACGTCGCCTTGCCGCGCTAGCTGTTGGCGCCGGAGCCACCGCATTGGTGTGTTCGCCAGTCGAAGTGGCAGGTGTGCGAGCCGAGGTGGGGGATCAGACACTGTTAATCACGCCAGGTGTGCGACCAGCTGGCGCCGATGTCGGAGACCAGCAGCGCGTGGCAACTCCTGAACAAGCCATTGGAGATGGCGCCGACCTATTAGTCATTGGCCGACCCATTTGTGCAGCGCCAGATCGAGCAATGGCTGCAGCACAGCTAGCCGTGGTCGCCAATAGCGCACTGTCTATAAGGAGTTCGTCATGACCGATCAGGGAAGACTTGTCGTCGTCGTTGGGCCATCGGGTGTGGGCAAAGGCACCGTGATCCAACGTGCCCTGGAGTTGGATCCAACCCTGTGGTTATCCATATCGGCTACGGCACGTGAACCACGGCCCGACGAGGTCAACGGAGTTGACTACCACTTCGTCTCGCGAAGCGCCTTTGTTGACATGGTCAACGCCGATGAGTTTCTTGAGTGGGCCACCTATGCGGGTAACCCCTACGGCACTCCCCGGCAAGCCGTGGAAGACAGACTCAACGCTGGGCAGTCCGTCATCCTAGAAATCGATCTTGCTGGGGCTCGTAATGTGAAGGCGGCCCTTCCCGAAGCGCTCTTAGTTTTCTTGGCACCGCCGAGTTTTGAGGTATTGGAAGCGCGTTTGCGGGATCGGGCCACTGAGGATGAGGATGCCATCGTCCGGCGCCTGCAAATTGCCAAAGTAGAGCTGGCAGCCGAAAGTGAGTGCGATTACGTGGTCATCAATGAGGATGTGTCCACGGCCGCAGCCGAACTGGTAGAGTTAGCACACAGTTCCTAGGAGTCAAGCCCATCTGGGCCGGCTGCCACTGCATCGAGAGGGCCCACGTGTCTCGCATTTCTGCTGTTCCTGAAGGCATCACCAACCCGCCTATTGACGAGTTGTTGGACAAAGTTGACAACAAATACAGCCTTGTGATCTTCGGTGCAAAGCGTGCCCGCCAAATTAACGCCTACTACTCGCAGTTGGCCGAAGGTCTGCTCGAATATGTTGGCCCCCTTGTTGAGACCCACGTTCAAGAAAAGTCCTTGTCGGTAGCCTTCCGTGAAATCAACGAAGGATTGCTTGACCTGCAATACACGCCAGCAAGCCCTGGCTATGTTGAGCCAGCGGCAGCCCCGAGCTCGTCGGCCATCACCATTGATGACGATTTGATCTTGGGAACCTCTAACCCAGAAATCGTTGACGCCGACCCGGCCTAATCTCGGGTAACACTTCCCTATGAGTACCGCTCAACGCAGGGTCATCCTCGGGGTTTCTGGTGGCATCGCCGCCTACAAAGTTGCACAACTTTTACGCCTCTTTACTGAAGGCGGCTTTGATGTGCGCGTAGTTCCTACCCATGCGGCCTTGGAGTTTGTGGGCAAAGCCACCTGGGAAGCCCTGTCTGGTCACCCCATCGCCTCTGATGTGTGGACCGACGCTCATGACGTGCCACATGTGATGATCGGACGCGAAGCAGACCTGGTCTTTGTTGCCCCTGCTACTGCAGACCTGATAGCCCGTGCCGCCCACGGACTAGCCAACGATTTACTCACCAATGTGTTGCTCACGGCTACCTGCCCGATCGTGCTCGCGCCGGCGATGCACACCGAGATGTGGGAAAACTCAGCCACCCAAGCCAACGTTGCCACGTTGCGTAGCCGCGGGGTCGTCGTCCTCGATCCTGATGAAGGCCGGCTGACCGGTGCGGATTCGGGTAAAGGTCGTTTGCCGGAACCGCAAGCACTCTTTGAGGCGGCTGTTGCGACTTTGCAAGGCAATCCAGCAGACCTTGCCGGAAAACGTGTTGTTGTTTCAGCCGGTGGCACCCGCGAGCACGTTGATCCGGTGCGCTTCTTGGGTAATCGATCATCGGGTCGTCAAGGATTTGCGGTAGCCGCTGCTGCCGCGCGCAGGGGAGCAGAGGTGACATTGATTGCCGCCAACGTTTCGCTTCCCACACCAGCGGGCGTCAAGCGCGTTGATGTGATCTCTGCGCAGGAACTACACGATGAAGTGATGCAGTATTCGGTAGGTGCTGATGTTGTCGTGATGGCTGCTGCGGTTGCGGATTTTCGTCCCGTCGTCACCACCGACGTCAAGATCAAGAAGTCAGGAAACCCTGAACCCATCGCATTAGAACTGACCACGGATATCTTGTCGGCGTTGGTCGAGCGCCGGACGGGCGAACAAGTCATCATCGGTTTTGCGGCTGAAACCGGCGATGCCGAGACCTCGGTTTTGGAATTTGGAAAGCAGAAGCTGGCAGCCAAGGGCTGTGACGTCTTGGTGGTCAACGATGTCGGCCCCGACGGTGCCTTTGAATCGGCAACGAATGAGGTCTACATCTTGGATTCTCGGGGCGGGCAAATCCATGTCCCAAGGACTGAGAAAGCAGAGGTTGCTGAGGCCCTGTGGGACACGGTTTCCACGTTCCTTGTGTGAAAACGGGGCATTTCGCCTCAAACATCTGCCCTGAGGGTCTTTTGGCTCTAGTGTTTTGTTTCGATAACGCGCCCGCCGTGGGCTCGCACCAATCGCTGGAGCCCTTATGACCGCCTCGGTCCGTCGTGTGCTTATTTCCGTCGTAGCCATTGCCCTGTCGGCCTTTGGTCTGGGTGTTAGTCCGGCTCGCGCTGTTGATGTTGTGGATATGAACTTGACCGTGACCACCGTGGCCAGTGGCACAACAGTGGAGACGCCCATTAACGGCGATTACACCAACATCAGCATCGACTTTGGCGACGGTAACGCCACGATGCAGATGACCGGGACTGGGTATACGCCTGTTTCTCACGTGTATGTCGATCCTGGCGTGTATCACGTGCGCATCACCGGCACTAACCTGACCGGCTTCGGAAATAGCGACAACGGCTATGCCGGTGCTGATCGGATTACTTCAGTGGAGTCCTTTGCTTCAACTTTGACCAGTTTGAATGGCGCCTTCGTAGGGGCAACCAGTTTGACTACGGTGCCGACCACGTTGCCTCCGAACGTCACTGACCTGTCCTTCATGTTCCTTGACGCTTCGGTGTTTGATCAGCCGATTGGCGGGTGGGACACATCCAATGTGACCAACATGAATGCCATGTTCGCCGGTGCTTTGATGTTTGATCAGCCGATTGGTGGGTGGAACACATCTAATG
>Ga0194055_10001842_pt1 | contig 17064 bp, 12 predicted proteins | sample SepL449m_MetaG_FD_155482 | JGI IMG/M metagenome (GOLD analysis project Ga0194055, IMG submission 155482) | Anoxic zone freshwater microbial communities from boreal shield lake in IISD Experimental Lakes Area, Ontario, Canada - Sep2016-L442-9m | ecosystem: Environmental > Aquatic > Freshwater >...
GTTGACCGAGCTATCCTTCGTTTTTCGCCTTCCGTTTTTCTATCTCCAACAGGATGCTTGTCATGACAACGCCTCTGCCGTTCCGCTGCGTCTCCTGCCACCTCCTCGTCGCAGTGATGGTGGTGCTTGGCTCGGGGCCCATGGCGTTCGCGCAGCCGGCGGCACCGGCCGCAGCGCCAGCCGGGCCTGCAACGCCAGCCAAACAGCCGTCGCCGTCGGAGATCGTCGAGAAGGTGAAGGACACGGTCGAGGTTCGGTTCGACCAGCCCTACGCCAGCACCGACAATCCGCGGCAGCAGATCGACATTTTCCTACCGCGGAAGCGGGCGACCGACACGCCGCTGCCGGTGGTCGCCTTCATCCACGGTGGCGGGTGGAGCGGCGGTGATCGCAAGGGCTTCGTCGGCAGCGCGATCGAAATGGCCAAGAGCGGTCGGTATGTCGCGGTGGCGGTGGGCTATCGCCTTTCGGGCGAGGCGAAGTGGCCCGCCCAGATCCACGATTGTAAGGCGGCAATCCGCTGGATCCGCAGCCATGCGCAGGAACTCGGCATCGATGCCGACCGCATTGGTGTGACTGGCGGTTCGGCGGGTGGCCATCTCGCGTTGCTCATGGGGACGAGCGGCAACGTGAAGACGCTCGATGGGGAACTCGGCGACTGCATGAACCAGCCGAGCCACGTCACCTGCGTTGTAAATTTTTGCGGTCCGAGCGATCTTTTCACGCCCCTCTTTGTGGGCGAGGAGGCGAGCAAGCCCGATCCGGCCGTGGTCGGCCTGATCGGCGGCCCGCCGGCCAACCTCGCCGATCGCACGCGTGAGGCCTCGCCCGTGACGTACGTCTCGAAGGAATCGCCGCCGGTCCTCACGCTGCACGGCACAAAGGATCTTCGCGTCGACTTCAAACAGGCTGAGATCATCGACTTGGCACTCAAAAAGGCGGGGGCGACCTCATTCCTAGTCCCGGTGGTGGGTGCCGGCCACGGGATTCCGTCGCCGCCAGAACTACGGGCGAGGGTGAAACTCTTCTGGGACCGGTACCTCTACGACGTGCCGGGAGACATTTCGACGGCGCCGATCGAAGCGACACCGTAAAAAGATACACGGTAGCTCTATCAGCGCGGCACTGTCTTAATCGCTTCCGGTCTAACCCGCTGCCCAGTCCGCTGCGTACGGATCGCCAACCCTCTGAGCCCGCATGGAAGCAAGACTCCTGCGAGATTCTCGCGAGTCGTTTCGTCCATGCTTTTGTCAGAGATGTCAATCGACCGATCGTTGATTCATCGCATTCGGATCTCATTCTCGTAGAAGTCAATATTGACCAAGTGCCGCTTGTTTATGTACGACATCAAATAGAACTCATGGCTGCTGTTTCTCCGCTGCTCACTCTGCTGCGCACCAGCGAAACGCGTTGGTCGCCTGGAGAAGATCTGCAAAATGCTCAAAAAGATTCTGGCGGAATTCAATTTTCGCAGTGGCCGACGCCACCGTAATTCTGCAAAACTAGCACTGGCAGCTAAGCAGGATCGTTACAACATCCGCGCTGCCATTGAGCTCAGCCGCATGGGGTCGCCAGACGCCCTCATTCAGTCGCTGATGCTGGCACTCGCTGGACTGCGTGACTGTACCGTCAATCATGCTATGAACCCCGAGGCTAGGGATTTCATGGAGTTGGTCATTCATCAGCTGGCAAACAGTCGAGGGCAAAGTTTTCAGGATATCGCCGCGCTCTATTATTCCAACATGAAACAGGACGGATTCTTTGTAGAAGTCGGCACTGGAAATGGCGAGCAACTATCCAATACGTTCATGCTCGAAAAACAGTTTCAGTGGCACGGAGTTCTGTTCGAACCTGACCGCCGATTTCACGAGTCGATCCGTAAGCTACGGACGGCAAAACTGGATGACCGACCTGTCTATTCCTGCGACGATCAAGTGATGGAGTTTCTTGAGGTATCAAGTACGGGCGAGCTTTCAACGCTGAGTGAGTTTCGGCGTGCGGATGGGCGATCGCGAAAGGGATCCCTGCGTGAAGTTCGCACAACATCATTGAATTCAGCGTTCACGGTTCATAACGTGCCTCGTGACATTGATTTTATTTCAATTGATACAGAGGGCAGTGAACTGGAAGTACTCCGAGGACTGGACTTCAATAATTACAACGTCCGGTTTCTAACAGTCGAGCACAACTTTGAAGAGAATAAGAAAGAGGCGATTGAGGCCTACCTCGCACCGTTTGGATTCCGGACTGTGTTGGAGGCGTTTTCTCACATGGATATCTGGCTCGTCAGGTAGACAACAAGAACAGTTCCCAGAGGCAGGGCGACGGTACCTCGCTGTGCCTTCAGTTCGACCAATAGATGAATTCATCGGTGCCAATTGCCGGTCGTCCAAGTGGCTTGTCGATCAACACTGGTACCTCGATCAGCGCCGGCCACAGCGGCGTGGCCTGCTCGGCATAAATCGTCGCCAGCTTGGCAGCCAGTTCGGCTACCTTGGCCGGGTTCGACTCCGCCAAGTCGTGCTGTTCGGTGGGATCGTCGGCGAGATGAAAGAGCCACTGCTTTTTGCGAGTGCCGTCGACCTGTAACTTCCAGTCGCCCAGGCGGATCGTGCGGTAGTTGCCGCTTTGCCAGTAGAGCGCCTCATGCGGTTGGCCAGTTTCTGTTTTCTCGATGAACGGGATTAAGTTTTTGCCATCCAGAACGCGATCGGTTGGCACCTTGGCGCCGGCCACTGCGGCGGCCGTCGCGTAGATGTCGAAGTGTGTCACGGGTGCCGCCACAGACTCCCCCTTCGGCAGCCGTCCAGGCCAGCGCATGAAGAAAGGCACCCGCAAGCCGCCCTCAAAGAACGTGGCCTTCCAGCCACGGTACGGCTTGTTCAATGCCTCGAACCCGAGGTAATTCGCACCGCCGTTATCGCTGGTGAAGATCACCAGTGTGTCGTTCTCGAGCCCCTTTTCCCGAATCGCCTCCAGCACCCGGCCGATATTGCGGTCGAGATTGCGGATCATCGCAGCATAGACACGCAGCGGGTGGCTTTCGATCTGGGGCAAAGCATCGTAGTCGGCCTTGGTGGCCTGCAGCGGAGAGTGGGGGGCGTTGTAGGCTAGGTACATGAAGAACGGCCTGGTGCGGTTGGCCTCCATGGCCGCGATCGCCTCATCGGTGAGGTAGTCAGTCATGTAGCCGTCGGTCTTAAACACCGGGCCGCCGTTGAACCGCACGCCGCTGGGCTGGGCCGCCCAGATAAAGCTGTCGATCGGATCAAATGATTGCTTCGCGTTGACAACGTTCGCGTTGTGCGGGTCGTCGTACATCGAGCCCCCCGCCAGAAACCCAAGGCTCTCGTGAAACCCGTGTCGTTCCGGGTGAAATTTTTCGGTCTCGCCGAGGTGCCACTTTCCCACGTGCACCGTGTGGTAGCCCACTTCTGAGAGCAACTCTGCGATCGTGATCTCGCTCGTGGGCAAGCCCTGCGTTTGGAAGGGGGGCACGTCCTTCTCCCGCTCATGGTGGTAGATGGCCTTGTGAAATGGATTGCCCATGTTCAACGCCACCACGCGAGCGAAGTTGATCGGGACACCGGTGAACTCGAAGCCAAAACGCGTCGGATACCGGCCGGTCATGAGCGCCGCACGCGACGGGCTGCAGGTGGCATTCCCGGCATACGCCAGCGGAAAGTTGCAGCCATCGCGTCCGATCGAGTCGATGTGCGGCGTAGGGACGGCCCCGTCCGCGACGCCGCCGCCGTTGAATGTGATGTCGTTTGAGCCCATGTCATCGGCCAGGATAACGATGATGTTTGGCTTCCGCTTTTCCAACGTTTCAGCCGGCCCCTGCTCCCATACCACCGGTTGGTTGGCCGCGGGCTTGGCCCGCCGCATCGTGGCCACAAGCAGCAGGATGCCCTGCTGTCCGCCGATCAGCATGAACCCCGCCGTGGCCAGAGCCGCGACCAGCAGGCACAGAAGCCCCAACTTCAGAACGACGCTTGTGTGCCTGGTGTCTGTCATAGGAAATGCTCCAAGGACTCTAGGGGGGGCTTATCTCAACGCAGACTTAGAAGAACGTAGGCGGCTAGCAGGACCAGCGGCACAAGTGTTCGCAGGTCGAGCAGCAACATGAGCCGGCACGGCACGACGACCGTTCTCTCGAGCGACGCCCACTTGTGCGGCACGCCTTCAAGAAAAGACTTGCTTGCTGCCATCGATAGTATATCCCTTCGACTGCGGTAGCGCACGATCGCCACTTCCTCGAAGAAGTCGGTGCCGCTGCCAGCGGAGAGAAAATTGGAGATTTTGCGCGACACGAAGACTGGATAGCACCCACGCTTGAGCAGTTCGGGAACCACCACCCGCGCGTAGCGACGCCCCGCCTCACGGCCGGTCATGCCAGCCGCAGCGATCCTATCGGGTTGGAGCCCGTTTCGATACTCGGCGCGCTCCCGATACTGCATCAGGTTCACCATGTAGAACGGCCGGCCGTCGTCGGCGTCCATGAACGCCTCAAATGCCCGCCGCTCTTGGGGATCCATCTCCTCCATGTCCTCGTATTTCCCATGCAGAAGCGATGCGGCCTCCCCGGGCTTGAGTCGCCGAGAGAACCACGGTTCGTGCCATACAAGAAAGGCACCGTAGATCGCGGCAATTACGCACAACAAAACCATTCAATCACGTTCCTAGTTCGCAGGCCTGATTCAAGAGGATCGCTCGGCCAACTGCACTCTACAGGAGTCTTTTAGCTGGTGCGATCTCTCAGCCACTTCATCTAAAGGATATCGCCTTTTTGACGTTTTCCCGTTTCGTGAGTCAAACGAAGTGGTCGGTTCTGAAAGCATACAGGCCATGCCTCATCCGATGAGGGCGATCTCTATTGTGGTGGATTCACGACCCTCGCGCCGCCCCAATAGCCGAACTCGTTCGACCAATCGTTGGCTTGGTTGACGATCTCGAGACGGAGTTGCTTCCCAGCGAACCTGGTCAGGTCGACCGTGATCGTTCGCCAGCCCTTCGGGCATGTTTCATTCGAGATCATCTCGTCGGCCAACTGTTGGCCGTTGCCTCGAACGATCAGTTGCCAGTCACCGCGGTGATGGTGGGCGACGTCGAGAATCAGTTCGGTTTTCTTGTCGACAGAGAGCGTCAGTGTCCTCGACAGAACACATGGCTTATTGCGGCTGATCGGGTGTGTGCGCAGAACGTTCTTACGGCCGAGGTACTCGGGGAGGAGGCCAACGCCCTGTTCACCCGATTCGCTCGTCGAGAAGCCGGGTAGAATTTCACCGACGAAGGAGGGGAAGTCAGCGGGGTTGAGGCTCCTGCGTGGCAGGATCGCTGAGGCACCAGGCAACCGCTTTGCCGCCGGGTCGCTTGGGTGTTTGTCGAGCGTGAGGAAGGCGAATAGGTCGACGACCTCCTGGGGGGTGAGTTGCTTCTCAAGGCCCTCAGGCATCAAAGAGAGATCGCTGAGGTGAAGCTCGTCGATCTCGTCACGCGGGATGACCTCGAGATCGCCTACGTAGATCTGGACGTTGTCATCGATCTGCTTCGTCTCGTCACTGCTGGCGCGGGGACGACCGACGGCGGCGGGCTTGAGGACTACTCGCTGAGGACTATCTTCGATGAGCAAGCCGCTTTGTACTCTGCCGGAAGTCGTCACAACGGTGCAGGCACGGTATCCCGCTCCGATCACGAGGCTCGGATCGAACACATTCGAAAGGAGTTGCGTGAAATCGTTGCGGCCGTTCAAGGTAATGTCGGGGCCGATGTCGGCGCCTTCTCCATGAATTCTGTGGCACGTGGCGCAGACTCGTTTGAAAACCTTTTCACCGGAAAAGTCATCACCCGGAGTCGTGCAAATCAGTGCCTTCATCTCGGCGACGATCTTGTCGCGATCGGGGTTGCGTGTGTCACGCAGCTGGCCCCAGTGGCGACTGAGCAACTCGTTGAGTTCCTTATCTTTGAGGGCCCCAATGCGACGCGCCTGAGTCAGATCGATAGCCGTTGCCGCAATCTTCTTCTCGCCGATTTGCATCAGCAGTTGCTTCGACCAACTTGCTCGCTGAGTCAACAGTTCGATGGCTGATGGCTGGAGACTTGGCTCCATTGCCGCGAATTGTTCGAGGATCACATCCGCCACCTTCGCGTCATCCAGCCGCGCGATCGCCCGCAGCACCTGTGATTTGAACGCAGACGATTGATCTTTGTTCGTCAGCACGCTGATGACCACCGGTAGCACGCCGTCATCCTTGGCGGTGATCAGTGCGCTCAGTGACTGCAGTCGAATGTCTGACGGCGATCCACTAATTGTGAATGAGCGTCTCGCAAAGCCGAGTCCCTGCGGGTCGCCCCACGACGCCGCGAGCAGCGTCGCCTGGTGATGCAGTGGTGAATCGGGGGGGCCGTCGAAGATGCGATTCAACTCTGGAGAGATCGCCATCTTCAGTTGGCTCAGGTTCTCGCCCTTCAACTCTGCGGACTGCACCTTGGCCGCGATGTCTTTTAAGATTTTCTGTGCGAGTTCCGGGTGCGTCAGCCGAATGAGTGCAAACAGCCTGCCGATGGGCTCAGCATCGAGATTGTGACTTCCGAGGAAACGATCGATCACGCGTGGAATGATGTCCGCAACCGGGCCTGCTTGGAGATAGTTTTTTGTTTCCAGCACTCGCACGAAGTCGGCGGAGTGTTCCTCTAAATGTGGCTGCAGGTTGGCCCAGATGACGCGAGCCAAAATCTTGTCGTCTTTTGACTGTGCCAGATGGAAGAGGAATCCCTCGATTAAGAGTGGTCGCGGCCGTGGGTACTTTGAAAGCGCAATCACATGCTGTAGACGAACCGGCGCGGCTAGCAGTGACTCTTGAGACCAGTCTGCCCACGAAGGATCGCGACTCTCGGCGGGGCCGTTGGAATGGGATCCGCGAAAGGCGGAATTGTCTCCCGAGAAGCGTGTGAGCCATGCCTCCGAGACAGGATCGTCCGGGCCATCGGTGGCTGGAATGGTGTTTAGATCAGCCTGGATCATTCGCCAGTCGGCGGTCTGATGATGACTAGCCGTAAGGGCGAACAAGGCCTGTCGGCGGGACAGTTGCGGCCCATTTCCTCCGGCTGCATTTGCCAGTGCGCGTCGCACGGCGGGGGTCGCTCGGTCGGCCAGCAGCCTCGACGCTGTCGAGCGTATAAAATCGTTTTTCGCCCCCAGACGTTCGATGAGTCGCTCGTCGCTCTCCTTCGCCAAATCAAAGCCCTGTGGTGTGCGGGGGGAGTTCTTATAACGGACTCGGTAGAGACGGCCCTTGAGGCGATCAATGCCAGCGGGGTCTCGATTGGCGTCTTGATAGCAGTGGTAGCGGTCGTACCAATCCAGGATGTAGAGGCAGCCGTCGGGGCCAGTTTTCTGGACAACGGGCATGAACCACGTATCATTCGCCGTCAGGAAGTCAGGTTCGCCGAAGCCCTTATATGTCGCGCCATCTCGCTCGACACGGTCCACGTTGATGCAGCCACCGTGGATATTGCCCATGTAGAGTTTGCCGCGGTACTGCTCAGGATACGCATCGCTGTCGAAGTAGTGGATCCCGCAGTAGGCCGCCTTCTGATGCTTGTGCTCGACGATGCTGTCGATCTTCCATGTGAACGGCGGATATGCCCCCCCCTGACGCTCGTAGCAGCCGGTCTCGACTAGGTGCCACAGATGATCGATCACGCACGCGCTGATGAATGCTTCGCCCTCATGGTTGAAGGCGATCCCCCACGGGTTGCTCGTTCCCTCGCAGAAGACTTGGAATTCGCGCGTACGTGGATGAATGCGGAACATCGCGCAGGTCAGCGGCCAGCCCTTGTGATCATCTTTGAAGTTTGGGTTCGTCTTCGGGTACTTCACGTGCGAGTGATTGAAAACGCCGTTCAGGCCATACAGCCAGCCATCCGGTCCCCACGTCAACGAGTTCGGTAGTTCGTGCGTGTCGGCGCGACCGAAGCCGGTGACGACGACTTCCTGCTTGTCTGCTTTGCCGTCGCCATCGGTGTCTTGTACGAACAGGATGTCGGGTGAGTTGGCCACCCACACGCCGGCGTGTTCGACTGCGATGCCGCTTGGAATGTTCAGGCCGTCCATAAAGACCGTGAACTTATCCATCCGGCCATCGCCGTCGGTGTCCTCGCAGATTTTCACCCGGTCCTTGCCGACACCCGGTTCCAGACGCGGGTATTCGAGCGTTTCGGTGATCCAGAAGCGTCCTCGCTCGTCAATCGCCATGGCCACAGGGTTGACGATGTCCGGTTCAGCTGCCACGACTTCGACGGTAAATCCATCGGGAACAGTCATCATGCGTGCCGCCGTGATCGGATCGCGGGGATCATTCGGCGGACTGTCTTGCGCGTGAGGAATCAACCGCTTGTTAGGCTCCGCAGCCAACGACATTCGGCCACAATGCACGAAAAGAGTCAGGGCAAGCGTCATGCCAACAGCTCGGTAGAACCGCATATCCAGATATCCTTCTTTGATCTGACGGATGAGAGCCGATGCCCCATCTTACCGAATGGCCGCTTTCACCGCACGGACTCCCCACGTCTCGAAGTTGAATCCTCAGTTCGGCTGGCGGATCACGCACGCTCCGGTAGCGATGGGCTCCCCGTGGCTGGCCTGATCAATTGTGGGTCAGGTCGTGCACCTGACGAAAGCGCAGCAGTCGTATGCCGAAAGCCGACGATCCGCATGCGTGCTAGCCGCGCACTTCCGGCGGCGGCACATCGATCGCCAGCGGTCCATTTCGGCAGCCCATCGCCGCCGGGGCTTTGGTTTGGGTACTCGCCCGAAGGATACCGCTCGTCGGGCTTGCACGGCGTCACCCACACGTTGCTCGCCAGAAAGCCGGCCAGCTTCATCACTTCGGCGTCGGGTTGCACGAAGATCGGGCATTTGTTGCCGGTGACGAGTCGATAACCGACCGATCGCCCGAGTCGATTTTTCTTTGTCGGGTTCACGATCCGCAAGAAGCGGCCAGTCGCACCGCTGACCATCCGCTTCGCTTGGTGCTCCGTGGCCAGCAACGTCTCCTCGGCGCGAAACACATTGCCGTGCAGGTTGGCTGCCCCCGAGGAATACGTATCGCATTCACCTTGTAGATCGAATTCTCATCGCCGTCGATTTTCGTATTGAGCCTTACGGCAAAGATGTGTTGATGAAACAGCGCTTTGAGCCGCGCCGATATCTCGACGCCATATTCCGGCTCCTCGCCCGGCTGCAGTGCCGTGGTGTTCATAATGCCTGTGAGCTTCACCTCGCACTGAATCGTGCCGTCTTGATAGAAAGACCAGAAGAAACCGTATTAATAGTTGCCGACGGTCGAAATGAACGACACTGAAAGGCGTCGCGATCGCCGCGTTTCACTTTTGCCCGTGCGCTAATCGGTGTGCTTCCAGAGAAGGCCGGCGTCTTCTTCGTGCAGGCAAATCGCGTTCGTGATCGCCGTCGGCTCACCCCGGCTGCTCATCAGATGGGCGTCACAATAACGCATCGTTCCGGGGCAATTACAGCCGAGTTGCAGGGAGTTGGCCATTGTGCCGACGCCGTACTCGCTGATGTCGAACGCGTTCTTGTGGAAGTGTCGTTCGGCCGGGTCACCGTAAGGGACAACCATTTCACAAACGCTCGCCCGAGCGAGAATCGATCGCAGGCTGTCGCCATCGAGATAGCTGATCTCATGCAGCACCAAACCTTCGCGCGGAGGGAAGCCGATCCGGAACTCCCACTTCTGCCAAGCGACCGCGTACCCATCGACGAAGAAACTCGGCCCTTCGGGCTGCAGGATTTCCAGCGGCTTGAGGTCCTGCTGCACGCCGGGAAGATATGCGCGGCCCCAGTTGCCGCTCTCGGGAGGCAGCGGCACGACGCCGTAATCCTCGACCCGAAGGACCTCCATCGTGGTTAGGTCGACGACCGCGATCACCCCGTCGAGTGGTCGGGCATAACCGTTGTCGTTTGGTGACGTGCACACCCAACACAATAAGCGCCATAACCGCTTCGATTTGTCGCCGGGGACTTCCGTGGCGTAGATGCCGGCCGACCAAGGATCGACCATCATGAGCGTCGCGTCGTCGAGGCCTCGTTTTTTCAATGCCGCTAGAAACTCTGGCGAACGCTTGACCGCCTCTTCGCACTCGGCAAACTCGTCGGCCATGCTCGCTGGCTGCACCCCTGGCGGAAGCTTTGTGAGCGAACTGAGTTTGTCTTCTCGCTTCCAGATCGACCACGCCGCCATCCCCATCCCGATGCCCGCCAAGATGATCGTGTCGGGCACGATCACAATCTCAACGACCTGACCATTGGCGACTGTGACTGCGTGGCATCGGTGAAGAAGCCCTGCCGTGAGCGGGCTCGGATTCGAATCACCGAGCGAACATTTCCTGCAAGACATTCAATACCCGCTGAGCGGTGCGAGCATCGATGCTGCCAAGTTTCTTGACGAGCCGAGACTGGTCGACCGTCCGAATCTGGTCGAGCACGACCTGGCCTGACTTACCGCCGAACCGGCAGGGGACACGAGTCGGGTAGGCATATCCCTTTGTGGTCATCGGCGCCACGATGGTAGTGCGGATGTTGTGGTTCATTTCGTCCGGTGATATGACGAGGCACGGCCGGGTTTTGCGGATCTCGCGGCCGATCGTGGGATCGAGGACGACAAGATGCACCTCGAACCGGCTGATCACCATACCCACTCGTTCCCGTCCCACCGCGATGACGACGCGGGCGGAGCATCGACCAGTCGGTCATCCCGCGCGGCGGTCATGGTGCAGAAGGCTTCCGCCCAACGGGCCCGCGTACCGCTCACGGCACGAACCAGAAGGACGCCGTCGTGGGCGACAAGTTCCACCTCGCCCGACAGCCCTGTCCGTTCCAGCAGCGGCTTGGGGATGCGAATCCCCTGGGAGTTGCCGATGGAGATAATCTTGGATTTCATGGAACCTAGATTCTCCCGCGTTCGTGTGTGCTTCCGCTGATAACCGGCGTAGCTACATTGTAATTACGCCGATGAGGGAGGTCAACAGGGCCTTCGGGCAGCCGGCTCAGCGAAAAGCGACAACGGCGACACTGGCATGCTCATCTTCAACCGCTCCAACGACTCAACGTACTCGGGACTCATCAGCGGCACGGGTTCGGTCTTGCAATTTCACTCCACTCGCTGCTCTGACTTGGCAGGGCATCGCGAGATTCGTCAGTAAGGAGTAAGGATAGAGTGCTTGCTGGCAAAGGTTGAAGGTTATTGCTGCACGCCAACCTGTCCGCTAGCGTGTGTTTGCCGGCAGCCATCGTCGATTTCAAAAAGCGTACAGGAACTATTCCATGTTGAAGAGATTTAGCGGATTGTTTTTTCTTGGTTTGGTTCTGCTATTCGGTTCCGCTTTCGGACAGGAACCACCGATGCCACCGGAAACTCCAACGCAGCCCCAAGACTGGTGGCCAACGCAACCGCAAAAACTTCCGTTCGTGCATACGCTCTTTTCCAGCGATATGGTGCTGCAACGGGGGGTCGCTGATCCGATCTGGGGATGGAGTTTTCCAGGTGATACGATCACTGTCACCGTGCTGGATTCCAAGGGAGGCAGCCCTGGTGCTAACGCAAACGCCAGAGCGGTTGCCGGTGAAGATGGTCAATGGCTGACGAAGATCGGCCCGTTTCCCCCTGGCGGCCCACTGACGCTGACCATTCACGGCACCAAGCAGCAGGCCGTGTTGACGAATGTGTTGGTTGGCGATGTCTGGCTCTGTTCCGGCCAATCCAACATGGGGATCCCCGTGCGCACGACCGAGAATGCCGAGATCGAAATCAGGCAGGCTAACTATCCAGAAATTCGTTCGTTCACGGTCGGCTTTTTGTCGTCCTATGTTCCAGTGGCGATCCCCAAGCCTGCGGCCTGGGAAATCTGCACGCCGGAGAAGGCTGCTCATTTCAGTGCCGTGGGCTACTTCTTCGCCCGCGAAATTCATCAGGTCGAGAAAATCCCTATCGGAATCATTCATAGCTCCGTGGGCGCAACGGCAGCCGAAGTCTGGATCAGCGCAGACGGAATCCGGAAGTATATGCCTTACGATTTCCATGCGCAGTTGGATCGGCTGACCAAAGACGCTGGCGATCCCGCAGCCGATTATTTTACGGCAGTGGAACAGTGGGCTGCCGCCGTGGATCCGGAAAGCGTGCGCAAGCATTACACATCCGATCCGAGCCTGCCTACCAATGATTGGCAGGCCATCACGGTGCCAAAACCCGCGGAAGAAGTTGGGCTGACCAATGTTGATGGGCTGGTCTGGTTCCGTCGGTCCGTCGAAATCCCTGCCGCCTGGGCAGGGCAGCCAATCTCTATCGCCTTGTCACAGATTCGGAGTACCGATATGACTTGGTTGAATGGCCAGCTGGTGGGGGTCAATCAGATCAAGGGGCACGCCCGCACGTATCAGATCGCTGGCGAGTTGGTGAAACCGGGGCCGAACCTGTTGGTGGTGGCCGTGCTGAACACCGACGGACCGGGTGGGTTCTGCGGCGCTCCGCGAAGCATGGTCATCCGGTCAGCAACCGATGCTCAACTGGTTGCACTGAGCGGGACATGGCAAGCCAAACAGGGCGTGGCCTCCAAAGATATTACCCAGCCATTTCCTCGACCGAAGGGCGGTTATTACAAAACCATTGCGGGCTTGTTCAATGGAATGATCAATCCACTTACGCCATTTGCCATCAAAGGTGCCCTCTGGTACCAGGGCGAAGCGAGTTGGCCGTTTTGGCTGCAATACCGCCGCCTACTGCCATCTCTGATCGCCGATTGGCGGGATCGATTCCAGGTTGGCGATTTCCCGTTCCTCATCGTTTCGCTGTCCACACAAAGCGACAAGCAAAAGCACCCGGTCGAACCGGGCTATGCGGAACTCCGCGAAGCGCAATGGCGCACCGCCCGGACCGTGCCCAACACCGGCTTGGCCATTGCTGCCGACCTAGGGGATGAGCCGGTCTCGAATATCCATCCAAAAAACAAACAGGAAGTTGGCCGGCGACTGGGCTTGGTTGCGCGCCATCTGGTCTACGGCGAGAAGGACCTGCTTTACTCCGGTCCAGAATTTACAGAAATGATGTTGGAACGCAAGAACGTCGATCCCGACGCATCCGCGCCGCCGACGGATCCGCCATTCGTCAAAGAATTCCAAACCCGCCTCTACTTTAAGCATCTCGGCAGCGGGCTTGTGTTCAAGCCTGGCAATGCCAAGCCGAACGGTTTTGCGGTGGCTGGCGAGAATAAGAAATTTGTCTGGGCGGATGCGGTGATCGAGGGAGATACTGTCGTGGTCTTCTCCCCAGAAATACCTGTGCCTCGCTACGTCCGCTACGGCTGGTCATACAACCCAATCATTACTCTGTTCAACAAGGAAGGCCTGCCTGCCATTCCGTTCCGAACGGATGAGTAAAATATTACCGAGCGTCATCAATCAGATCGCGCAGATACCGAGCGGGTCGAACTTCAGATGTGGACCGCGACTATCTATATCGAGTCCTATCGTGAGCCAGCGATCAAGCGAAGGATGGCCAAGAAAATGATGCCCCGGCGGCGATGGCCGCAACGCCGGTTGGACTTCAGGGAATGACCGGCAGGATCAGGCGCGATGGTCTCGCGGCGTCGTGGAAGACCGTCTGCCGCGCCACCGCCATGTTCGTGCTGCGGTTGGGATGCTCGCCGGTGTTGAGATTGCGATCCCAGAGCGGAAAGCTGCTGCTGGTGATCTCGAGGCGAATGCGATGGCCGGTGAGGAAGACGTTGCTCGTCACCTGCAGGTCGATCGTGTATTCGAGGGCTTCGCCGGGCGGAATGAGCTGCGGCCGTGCCCAATCCCCTGACCGGAAGCGGGCGCGGACGACGCCTTCGGTGATGTTGATCGCCCTGTCATCCGGGTGGACGTCGATCAGCCGGGCGACGAAGTCGGTATCCGGCGCGCTGGACGAGGCCCAGAGCCGAACGGTGACCGGGCCCGTGACTTCGAGGTCAGACTCCAGCGGAGCCCCTGTGTAGACAAGCATGTCCTGACGGCCTTCATTGATCGACTGGTCGCAGGGCCCGCACCAGATCAGCCGTTTGTAGGAGTCGTCCCACGGGCCAATCGAGTGGTTGCCACCGCGGGTCGGCATCGGCTTGTCGGGATCGTAGTCGTAGCGATCCGACGACGACTCGGCGGGCACAGCGGCCGCCTGCAGCACGCCGTCACCTCGTTGCGTGTTTGCATGGCCGGAACTCTGCAGGTACAGATTGGTGTATTGGGTCCTCGCCAACGGCCACTCATCCTCATCACGCCACTTGTTGATGCCCATCACGAAGATTCGGATCGGTCGATCCCCCAGGCCATCGGCGGGCGCGATTCCCTTCAACTGACGATCGAACCATGCGCGGTACAGACGTCGCGCATAAAACTTGCCATCTGCGCCGAAGTCGACGGCTACCCGTCCGTCGGTGGTCGGCTCAAGCCCATGGTTGTGGCCCCAGGGGCCGATGATGATCCTGTGGCCCCGGGCGATCTGGGGTGTCTTTGCGGCGACGATCAGCCCGTTCCACGTTTTGAACTGCTCGGCTGGGTAGTAGTCGTACCAACCGCCGATCTGCAGCGTCGGCATGGTGAACCGGTCGAATCCACCGCTCAGATCGAAGGGCTTCCAGTAGTCGTCGCGAGTCGGATGCGCCATGTGCTCCCGCCACGCCTCGCTCACGCCACCGCCGGCGGACTCGTCGAGCGTTTCCAGCGGCAGACGACGCATCACTTCGCCGATGTCAAACATGCTCTTGAAGATGCCGTTGTTTACGCGGGAGCTGGTATCGAAGCAGTACCACCAAAACGTCAGGAACAGGCTCAGTGCGCCGTGGCTGACGAAGCCCCGCGGCCACGCGTCGCAAGGGGCAAACGTCGGAATGAGGATATCTGGCACGGGGCCGTCCCCGCGGGCCACGCCCATCGTCTGCGACCAGCAGAGGTATGACGGCCCCGCCATGCCGACCCGGCCGTCGCTCCAATCCTGCTGGCGAATCCAGGCGATGGTGTCCGGAGTGTCATGGGCCTCTTGCACGAACGGTTGGAACTCGCCCTCGGAGTCGTGCCGTCCGCGGACGTCTTGGACGACCAGTGCGTAGCCAGCGGCAGTCCACTCCTGCCAACCGTCGAGTTGCCCCAATCGCCCGTAGGGGGTGCGGATCAGGACAGCCGGATATCGGCCGGCCGCCTCGGGAAGGAAGACCGTGGTGCTCAGATGGACGCTGTCGCGCATGGGCACGGGCAGAAGGCTGCGCATGCGGGCCCCCCGCACCCGGCCAAACGTGGCCTCTCCGGAAGCCTTGTTCGCGACGCCCGACGGTGCTGCTACTGGCGCGGTGGCCTGTGCCATTCTGTGCCCCTGTGATCCGACAACTGAGGCGACCCCGGCGGCCAGCATAAACCTTCGGCGATCGAAAGAGTCACCCGCAGTCATGTGGAATCCCGTTCCTTGCTGCGTCGCATAGCTCTCGCGTCAAACGAGTCTGCGACGGCTGTTTGCGTTTGTAACGCTCTTGGGAATCGGGAATATAAACCTGTGAATTCATCGAGACGTCGGATGTGTCCTGCTTCAATCGATTTCTCACCGCCACCTCGTGGAATGAACGGGTTCGGCTTGACCTGATTTGCAAACGTCCAAGTATAACAGAGGCTGGCATCCCACGACCCATTGTTGCGGCTCTCCAATTTTCCAGCCAATGTCCGGGTCAGCCGGAGAGGGAGAGGACGAACAAACCACCTGCATGAAAAAACTTATTCCCATCCTCGCGGCCCTTCTGCTCGTTGCGCCCGCGCCGGTGGCTGGCGCCGCCGAGACGATTCCGGCGAGCAGGCCAAACATACTCGTCCTTGTCACGGACGACCAAGGCTTCGGTGAATTGTCCTGTCACGGCAATCCTCTGCTGCAGACGCCGCACCTCGACCGGCTCCACGATGAAAGCATTCGGCTGGCCGACTTTCACGTCGCGCCAATGTGCACGCCGACCCGTGGCCAACTGCTCTCGGGCGTGGATGCCCTGCGCAACCTCGCCTTCAACGTCAGTAGCGGACGCACGATGCTCCGCCGCGACCTGCCCACCATGCCCGATCTGTTCGCCGCGGCCGGCTACTCCACCGGCATATTCGGCAAGTGGCATCTGGGCGACAATTATCCCTACCGTCCGCAGGACCGCGGGTTCCGCGAGTCGGTCTGGTTTCCGTCGTCCCACATCGGGTCCGCGCCGGATTTCTGGGACAACGACTATTTCGACGATGTCTACCAGCACAACGGCGAACCGTGCCGGTTTACGGGCTATACGACCGACGTCTTTTTCGGCGAGGCGATCCGCTGGATTCGGGAGCAACGGGAGGCGGGCCGACCGTTTCTCTGCTACCTGCCCACGGCGGCGCCGCATGCCCCACTGTTCGTCCCCCCGCGGTACCGCGAAACCATGGAGGCTGTCGTGGCCGGGGCATCCCTGCCGCACATGGAACCCGACGTCCGCGGGCAGTTGACGCGATATCTAGGGATGCTTGCGAACATCGACGAGAACGTCGGCCGACTCGAGGCGTTCCTACGCGATGCGGGGCTTCGTGAGAACACGATCGTCGTTTTTCTCACAGACAACGGTAGTACGTTCGGTCCGAGCTATTTCAATGCCGGCATGAGGGGTGGCAAGAGAACCCTCTGGGAGGGCGGCCATCGTGTTCCCTGCTTCATCCGATGGCCGGCTGGCATTCAGCAACCGTCGCACGACATCGCTGAGCTGACGCAGGTGCAGGATCTGCTGCCGACGCTGCTTGATCTCGCTGGTGTGAAGCCGCCTGCGGAGGGAACCGGGTTTGACGGCACGAGCCTAGCGGGTGTGCTTCGCGGCGACCCCGGACAGTCGGTTTTGTCAGCTCGTGGGCAACTCGACCGAACACTGCGGGAACGAATGCTTGTGGTGCAGTTCACCGGCACTGAGAACCCGGTGCCGAAGCGGGGGGACGCCTGTGTGATGTGGCGGCGGTGGCGGCTGCTCCAA
>Ga0194055_10001843_pt1 | contig 17063 bp, 17 predicted proteins | sample SepL449m_MetaG_FD_155482 | JGI IMG/M metagenome (GOLD analysis project Ga0194055, IMG submission 155482) | Anoxic zone freshwater microbial communities from boreal shield lake in IISD Experimental Lakes Area, Ontario, Canada - Sep2016-L442-9m | ecosystem: Environmental > Aquatic > Freshwater >...
CTCAAAACTCATCGTCGCTCCCCGACTCTATGTCTGACTTCCACCCTAACCACATCGGTGAGCAAATCACGAGAGCAAACTGCCCCTACTTACCTACCGCTGGCTAGGCATTTGCGTAAAGGTCACGCTGAAACAAGCTCCCCCCTCAGGGGCTGAACGTGCGGCCGGAGTTGCCCCTAAACGGCTGGCTAACTTACTCACTAGCGCTAAGCCCACGCCAGATCCGACTTGTCGCACACCGCGATAGCGCGAAAACAGCACGGCCGGCTCAAAGGCGACTTCCCAGTCTTGCTCAGTTAAACCAGGACCACCGTCGCGCACTTCAATGCGCATTCCCGCTAGATCTTGGCTTAAGGCCAACACGATGGGTGCACCGCTCGGGGTCATCCGTAGGGCGTTTTCGGACAGGTTGTCAATGATTTGGCGCAGGCGCATCGGGTCGGTTCGCATGGCGATGGGGCCATCGGGAACTTCGACGGTGTAGCTCACACCCAGTGGTGCCGAACGATCACTCCACACCAGACCGGCATCGAGTACCAGTTCCTTAACGTCCACATCCACTATCTCGAGTGGGAAATCTTGTGCACCAAATCGAGCCAAGTCCAACAAGTCGCTGACCAATCGCTCCAAGCGCAGGGATTCACCCAACATGGTGTTGCCCACCTGTGCCACATCGTCGCCGGAAACGACGCCGTCAGAAAGAGCCTCGGCATACCCCTTCACAGCGGTCAGTGGGGTGCGCAGTTCATGCGAGATCGAGAGCAGGAACTCGCGCTGACGCCCTTCTGAGACATCCAAAGCCGTCGCGAGTTGATTGAGGGCTTGGGCAAGTTCTGCGACTTCCTGCGCACCATCCACATCCAGGCGAATATCGCGTGCACCGGTCGCCAAGCGTTGAGCTGCCTTTGATGACCGCTTGATTGCGGCAGCAAGACGTGCGGCAAGCAAGATGCCAGCACCAGCACCAATAGCCAAACCAATTAACAGGCCAATAAACAATCGCTGAATCAGTTCATTGCCACCGACCGCGCCACGACCCTGCCCCAAGGGCTGCGCGAGCACGACGACCTGGTTACCGGCGACACGGCGGGCTTGCACTAGATACTTTTGTCCACGAAATTCGCGTGTAACCGACACCTGGCCACCCGACTGCAAGGTCGTTAGTTCGTCAGGCGCTAACAACCCGCCGCCCGAATCCCCCGCAGGCAATACCGCCAGCGAAATCCCCTGACTTTCGAGCAACCGGCGAATTCGCGGCTGGTCAATGGGACGACCCACAGCAGCTGAACGTTCGGCTGCATCGGCGACAACATCGGCTTGGCGGGCCAGCGATTGAAAGGCTTGGCGCTCAGCGTTTTGTCGAGCCAGCGGCAATGCGATCACACCAACGACAACAACCGAAACGAAAGCCACCAACGTGGTGACAAGGGCGACTTGGGTTGCCAGGGATCGACGCATCAGGGCTGGACCTGATCGGAGAGGGCGTAACCCACACCACGCACGGTGCGGAAAGTGACTGAATCGCCCACCTTGGAGCGCAGTTGTGCCACATGCACATCAACGGTCCGCGTTCCGGCGGCCACCCCATACCCCCAGACATGAGACATGAGTTGCTCACGAGAAAACACCTGACCTGGGTTTCGCATGAAGTAAGCCAAGAGGTCAAACTCCAACGTGGTCAGCTCAACATGCTTGCCGGCCACGAGGACTTGATGGGTGGACGGGGCGAGTTGGACCACACCGACCTGCAATATTTCGTCCGGGGTTGCCACCCCACCTCGTCGCAAGACCCCGCGGACTCGAGCCACCAACTCACGGGGGCTGAAGGGCTTGGTGATGTAGTCGTCGCCACCGAGTTCCAAGCCGAGGATTCGATCGACTTCGTCATCTTGAGCGGTCACAAACAAAATGGGGGTCCAATCCCCTTCCGCCCGTAATTGCCGACAAATGTCAGTACCACTCATGCCCGGCAAGCCAATATCCAAAATCACTGCCACGGGGCGGGCTTGTCGAATGCGATCCAGCGCTTGTGCACCGTCATTTTCGATTTGAACGCCAAAGCCATCACGCGTCAAGTACAGCTTGATCAGATCACTGATCGCACCCTCGTCTTCAACGACGAGGACTAGGCCTTGAGAACTCGCATTAACCATCAGAATCGATGGCCACTGATCAAGAAGTCTTTGTTGATGGCTTCGGCTCGGCGCCCATGCCCATCATCTGCATGACTTTGCCCACCACAATTCCGACAACGCAGATCACCGCGCCAACAATGACTACCGGGATATTCGCGATGATGAAACCAACTCCACCCACAGTGAAGCCCACGATGATGATGCCTACGAGAGTCCAGGCCGCCGGAGTATTTCCGTGGTCTTCGTGTTCGGCTGACATGAGTGAGGTTCCTCTCGATACGCGTGCAATCAACAACATCCCCATTGTGTCAGGTTCCCAGCAGGAGACATAACCGCGACACCTCTTCTCGGTTTAGAACCCAGGAAACGTGGGATCCGTCCCGCGATCAATGGCATCCCACAAACCCGCGGAATCCAGTTCACTACTTGCCGGGGTGGACTCATCTGATCTCTCGTACTTGCGACCTGTCCCTTGCCAGGTTTGAGCCCGCACCACAATCCACAATCCACACAAGGCAACAACGGCACACAGCACCACGACCAGTCGTGGCCAGATGCTGACCGTGACCTCGGCAACCTCAACCTGAGTAAGCCCCACTAAGTCTGAGAGCGGACCCGACAACGCTGTATCTGGTGCCGACAAAAAGCTAGCGATCGACAAGGTAGCTGCGAGAGAGAACCCCACCAGAACGAGACCGATCACCGTGCGCCACCACCTCCCGGCCAGGAGACAGGCAACTGCAGCGGCGAGAGCAAGCAATCCCGTAGCTGGCGCAATCGGGACAATGGCGCGACTGCTGAATCCTGAATTCACTCGAGGCAGGGCCGCGTCTAGAACCGAAGCGCTCGCCCATTGCGGTGACGAGAGAATCAAAATAAGAGCCCCTGAAACCGCCAGTAATCCAAGTGCCAAATACGGTTCGCGCTTGCTTCGATCACTCATCAGTGGGCCGATGCTCGCGCAACAGCACGCAAGGCTGCCGCCGCTTTGTGTCGACATTCGGCATGCTCGGTAGCTGGATCAGAATCGGCCACGACGCCAGCACCAGCCTGCACATGCGCGATTCCATCTCGGATAACCGCAGTACGAATAGCAATAGCGGTGTCGACATTGCCCGCGAAGTCCAAGTACCCCACCACTCCGCCATACACACCGCGTCGAGTCGGCTCCAGGTGCTCAATGATCTCCATGGCCCGTGGTTTGGGCGCGCCAGACAACGTGCCGGCTGGGAAGCAGGCGCGCAACACCTGCATGCCCGACTGCTTGACAGATACAGCACCTACCACCGTGGAAACAATGTGCATGATGTGCGAGAAGCGTTCAATCGCCATGAACTCCACGACATGAACCGAGCCTGATTCACACACTCGCCCCAGGTCATTGCGCCCTAGGTCAACGAGCATCAAATGTTCTGCTCGCTCCTTTTCATCAGCCAATAGTTCAGTGGCCAGCGCCGCATCCTCAGTTTCATTTGCACCGCGCGGGCGACTGCCAGCAATGGGATGCATCGTGGCTTGGCCGTCAGCAACCGTGACGAGTGCCTCTGGACTTGACCCCACAACATCAAAACCTGACTTACCGTCAATAGATCCAAAGCGCATCAGGTACATGTACGGGCTGGGATTACTGCGGCGCAGTTCTTCATACACAGCCAATGCCGAACCCGCACAGGGCAGCGAAAATCGTTGACTGACCACAATTTGAAAAGCTTCACCAGCAGCGATTTCGGATTTGGCCTGCACGACCGCAGCCTGATAGGCCTGCTCGGTGGTGTTCGATACCACCTGGGAAAGGTCGGGCTCACCTGCGACGGAGCTGTGGGTCTGTGGAGTGGAGGTCAGCGATTCGACAGTGGCCTGCATCGCATCAAGTCGCGCGATCGCATCCGCCCAAGCCTGCTCCACGTGCTCATCGGTGCCATCGCGATTAACCGCGTTGGCGATTAAAACGATCGAACCGGTTTCGTGATCCAAAACGGCTAAGTCGGTCGCCACCAACATGGCGAGTTCGGGCAAGTGCAAATCATCAACGGCAATCTCAGGAATACGTTCAAGCCTGCGGACCGCGTCGTAACCGATCATCCCCACCATGCCGCCCGTTAATGGTGGTAAGTCCGCAAAGGGCGTGGTGTGCAAGAACTCAACCGTTTCCTCAAGTACTACCAGCGGGTCGCCATCTAGTGGCACACCCACCGGTGGCTCACCCACCCAGTGCGCGTGACCATCCACCTCGGTCAGCATGGCCATGCTTGCCACGCCGATAAACGAATAGCGCGACCACACCCCTTGTTCGGCTGACTCGAGAAGGAAGGTTCCCGGTCGCTCACCGGTTAAGCCGCGGTACAACTCAATGGGCGACAGATTGCGTGAATCAACCGTGCGCACCATGGGAATGACCCGACGACTGCTGGCTAAATCCTGAAACTGTTCAAGGGTGAACGTTTGAGTCACGAGTTCGATCCCACCGGCAATGCATGCGCGTCAAAACAACTGTGATTGCCGGTGTGACATGCCGGACCGGTCTGCTCCACTGACAGCAACAGTGCATCTCCATCGCAATCAAGGCTGACGGAAAAAACTTTTTGCGTGTGACCCGATGTTTCCCCCTTGGTCCACAACTGCCCCCGACTACGCGACCAATACGTCGCCTCACCGGTGGCCAGGGTGAGAGCCAAAGCTTCGTCATTCATCCACGCCAGCATCAAGACTTCGCCTGTGTCGTGTTGTTGCGCGATGGCGGCAAAGAGTCCCGCCTCATCACGCTTGAGGCGCTGCGCGACATCTGGGTCAAGCGCGGGGTTGGTGGACGACATGGACCCATTGTGCCGGTTCGCTACGGGAAATGGCCTTAGGCGGGCGAGTTCGCGACGTCGTGCCCCTGTGTCAACGTGCCATTGTCGCTTTGCCCTCGTAGTGTGAAGTCATGAGCGAAAACGGAACCACCAAGGCCAACCACTGGGCGCAATCAGAACGCGCAGTCTTAAGTGACTTATTGGATCAACTCGGCCCGGATGTTCCCACGCTCTGCGAGGGCTGGACAGCTCGTGACTTGGCTGGCCATTTGATCGTGCGGGAAGGTCGACCCGATGCCGCGATGGGCATCATGGTTCCCGCGCTCGCAGGTTACGAAAAGAAGGTCCGGCTTAAGGCTCAAAACAAAGACTGGGACGCGGTCATCAACAAGATTCGCACCGGCCCACCTCGCTCGTCCATGATGCGGGCGACAAAAGTGGATGGGTTAGCCAACACCATTGAGTTCTTTGTTCACGTCGAAGACCTGCGCCGAGCGCAACCAGCCTGGCAAGAACGCGACTTAGCCCCAGAGTTTCAAGCCGAGCTGTGGGACAAGATCAAAGGTTTTGCACCACGTTTGATGAAGTCTTCACCCGTTGCCATCGTGTTAGCCACTCCCGATGGCAAGCGCTTCCAAGCCTGCCAGGGTCCGCAAACGGTCACCATCACTGGACAGCCTGCCGAGTTGACCTTGTTTGCCTACGGTCGCTCAGCAGTTCACGTTGAGTTCTCTGGTCCAGCCGATGCCATTACTGCAGTGCAATCGTGCTCGTTCGGCATCTAAGGCCAGGTTGCTACTAACGAACGACACAGCCTGCTTCAGCTAATGATCGCTTAATGTCAGCGATTCCTAATTCACCAAAGTGCAATACGCTCGCGGCCAATACTGCGTCAGCACCAGCCTCGACGGCAGGTGCAAAGTCCGCCAACGTGCCAGCTCCGCCCGAGGCAATGATCGGGATCGACACGTTGGCTCGCACCAATTCGATCAGGGGCAAGTCGTAGCCCGCCTTGGTTCCGTCAGCATCCATTGAATTCAACAAGATCTCGCCCGCGCCTCTGCCGGCCGCTTCTACGGCCCACTGCAAGGCATCGATGCCGGTGCCCCGTCGCCCCCCATGGGTCGTGACTTCAAATCCTGATTCGGTGGTTGTCCCATCCTGGCAACGCCGAGCATCGATTGACAACACCAACACCTGAACACCAAACCGATCAGCGATGGCGTTAAGCAACTGCGGATCAGAGATTGCTGCTGTGTTGACACCCACCTTGTCGGCGCCCGAACGCAACAGAGCATCGACATCAGCAACAGAGCGAACACCGCCACCCACTGTTAACGGAATGAAAACCTGCTCGGCTGTGCGCGTGACGATGTCATAGGTCGTTGCCCGATCGCCGCTGCTCGCAGTGATGTCTAGGAAGACCAATTCGTCGGCGCCTTCGCTGTTGTAGCGGGCGGCAAGTTCGACCGGATCCCCCGCGTCGCGCAGGTCCTTGAAATTCACTCCCTTGACTACACGTCCGGCATCCACATCAAGACACGGAATCACTCGGACAGCAACGGACATGCGCTAAGCCTAAGGTTCTCCTACAGTAAAGATCATGTCTGGTCTCACCGCCTCGATTGGCGCCGCTCAATACATCAGCCTGATGACCTACCGCAAGGACGGTACGGGCGTGGCCACACCGGTCTGGGTTGCAGATCGCGGGAATTTCCTGTTTGCCTGGACTCAGGCTGACTCCGGCAAAGCCAAGCGCATTGCCCGCGATCCTGTGGTTCAGATCGCGGTCTGCACTGCATCAGGAAAGCTCAAAAGCGGCTACGTGCCTGCTACTGCACGCCTCCTTGACGGTGGTGGCGAAGAAATGGTCCGCGAATTGATGCTCAACAAATACGGGTGGAAGTTGAAGTTCTTAATCTGGCAACAAAAAGTTCGAGGAAAGAGCATCAAACACATCGGACTTCAAATAACTCTTGGCGGAGATTTGACTCGACCGGAAGACTCGCCAGTCTTCGATTAGACCTGCGCCATCGCCGCTAGTGCCTCTTGCAGCGTAAATGCCTGGGCATACAAAGCCTTGCCCACGATGGAGCCTTCTACGCCCAGCGGAACCAATGCAGCGATGGCTTGCAGGTCCGCCAAGCTCGATACTCCCCCGCTCGCAATCACCGGCTTGTTGGTTCGCTGACAGACTTGTCGAAGCAGATCAAGGTTTGGGCCTTGCAACGTTCCGTCCTTGGTCACATCAGTGACGACATAGCGCGAACAACCATCGGATTCCAAGCGATCCAAGACTTCCCACAGGTCGCCACCTTCTTGGGTCCACCCACGAGCGGCCAAAGTCGTTCCGCGCACATCCAAACCCACGGCAATGCGGTCGCCAAATTCCGCGATGGCTTCACGGCACCACTGTGGATTTTCCAGAGCAGCCGTACCCAAGTTCACCCGAGCGCATCCGGTTGCTAAAGCCGCCCGCAACGACTCCTCGTCACGAATGCCACCGCTGAGCTCAACGTTGACGTCGAGTCGACCGGTGATGTCGGCCAAGAGGTCGCGATTTGAACCGCGGCCAAAGGCAGCATCAAGGTCCACCAGGTGAATCCACTCGGCGCCTGCTGACTGCCACTCCATGGCCGCATCGAGTGGATCGCCGTACGAGGTTTCGGATCCGGCTTCACCTTGGACCAAGCGCACAGCAGCGCCATCAGCCACGTCAACAGCAGGTAACAAAATCAGGTGGGACATTGCGCTCAATTCATCAAGAGTGGGCGGTGACAAGGACTACAGCGTACGCAACCAGTTCTCTAACAAGGCAATGCCAGCATCGCCAGACTTTTCGGGGTGGAACTGAGTCGCCGTCAGCGGACCGTTCTCCACAGCGGCGACAAAGCGCTCCCCATGCTCCGACCACGTCACCAATGGTTCAGCCGTTCGGCCATCCGTGTGCAACGTCCAAGATCGCGCGGCATAGGAGTGCACAAAATAAAACCGCTGGTCAGCGATGCCAGAAAAAAGCCGCGAATCAGCCGGGGCATCAACGGTGTTCCACCCCATGTGAGGCAACACATCCGCGTGCAACTGGTCAACGACTCCAGGCCATTGCGCCAGACCCTCGGTGTCCACATCATGTTCGACACCGTGATCGAACATGACCTGCATGCCGACACATATCCCCAGAACCGGGCGCCCACCAGCCAACCGCCGACCGATCAATTCGCCACCCTTGACCGCGCGCAGCCCATCCATCACCGCCGCAAAAGCGCCGACACCTGGAACGACCAGACCATCAGCAGCCAAGACCGTGTCGCGGTCTGCGGTAACGGTGACGACCGCACCAGCGCGCTCGAGGGCGCGTTGAGCTGAGTGCAGGTTGCCCGAACCATAATCAAGAACTGCGACCGAGGGACTCATCAACAGGTCACAAAGCACCCTTGGTGCTAGGAATTCCCTGCACCCGTGGGTCAAGGGCCAACGCATCACGCAAGGCGCGCGCAACGGCCTTAAATTGTGCCTCAACAACGTGGTGCGCATTGCGCCCCTCGAGGACACGAACGTGCAACGCGATTTGAGCATTCGCCACGAATGATTCCCAAATGTGCTTGGTCATGGCCGTGTCATAGGTGCCACCGATGAGTTCAACAATGACGGGCTCTTGGTGCACCAAGTACGGGCGCCCCGACAAGTCAACTGCGACCTGTACCAAGGTTTCATCCAGCGGCACCAACGAATCACCGAACCGACGAATGCCGCTCTTGTCACCAAGCGCGGTACGAAACGCTTCGCCCAAAGCAATAGAGGTGTCTTCAACGGTGTGGTGAATGTCTACTTCGACATCGCCTTGCGTCTTGATGGTCAAATCCATGAGGCCGTGGCGAGCTAGTTGCTCCAGCATGTGGTCGTAAAACGGCACACCCGTGGAGATGTCGGCTTGTCCGGTGCCGTCGAGTTCAATCTCGACAACCACCATGGATTCCTTCGTGCCACGTTCAACGCGAGCGGAACGACTCATGCGGGAACAACCTCCTCAAGGGCTTTTCTAAAGGCCATCATCTCTGATGGAGTGCCAATACTGACGCGCAACCAGCCTGTCGGACCGGTTTGACGGATCAATACTCCACGATCAAGCAATCCTTGCCAGACCAGATCGGGCTCAGCAAAGCGCCCAAACAGGATGAAGTTGGCATCACTGACCGCCACCTCGTGCCCTCGGCCCTGGAGCCAAGCAAACAGTTGGTCGCGCTCAGTACGCAGTTGGTCAACCCCCGCTAGCAACTCTTCAGCGTGTTCAAGGGCCGCCACAGCCGCGGCCTGAGTGATCGCCGAGACGTGATACGGCAAACGCACCAGCTGGACAGCGTCAACAACGGCTGGGGAGGCGACTAAGTAGCCCACCCGGCCACCAGCAAAGGCAAAAGCCTTACTCATCGTGCGAGTCACGACGAGCCGTGGAAACTTCTCCAACAGTGTCAATGCCGATGGTGTACCGGATCGACGAAACTCGGCGTACGCCTCATCAACAATCACCATGCCAGAAAAGTTTGAGCACACGGCCTCGACCACTTCCAAACTCAACGCGGTTCCCGTGGGGTTGTTCGGCGAAGCCAACAAGATGATGTCGGGCTGCTCGTTGGCGATCGCAGTCAATGCGATCTCAGCCGTGACTTCAAAATCGTCGGTGCGATCAACGGTGACGTACTGCGTAAATGTGTCTCGGCAATAGTCCGGGTACATCGAATAGGTCGGCGCAAACCCCAATGCCTTGCGACCCGGCCCGCCAAAGGCCTGCATCAACTGCAGCATGACTTCGTTCGAACCATTAGCTGGCCAAATCGCCTGAGCGGTAACCGAGACACCTTCGCGGTTGGCAAGGTACGTGGCTAAAGCCGAGCGCAATCCCACACAATCGCGATCTGGATAACGGTTCACACCTTGTGCTGCACGACCCACCGCCTGTGCGATCGCCTCAACAACGGCTGCGGACGGCGCATAGGGGTTCTCATTGACATTGAGCAGCACCGGAACATCGATCTGTGGGGCGCCGTAGGCACTACGTCCCCGCAGGTCGTCACGAATGGGAAGTTCGGACATGGCCTCAGTCATCAGTGCCGCTGGGAATGCGAACGCGAACCGCAGCTACGTGGGAGTGCAGGTCCTCAGCACCACCAAGCGCGTCAATGAGCGGTGCGACGTCGGCTAACGCCTCACGCGTGTAGTTGACCACATGCATACTGCGCAAGAACGACTGCACCGACAGTCCACCTGTGTGCCTCGCGGATCCACCGGTTGGCAGTACGTGATTAGAACCAGCCAAGTAGTCCCCCAGGCTTACTGGCGCCCACGGGCCGACAAAAATTGCACCAGCATTGCGCACTCTGGCGGCGCGCTCAACGGCATCAACGGTGATGACTTCAAGGTGTTCCGCAGCCCACGCGTCCACGACGTCAAGGCCTTGATCCAAGTCATTGACCAATGCGTACGCCGATTGATTGCGTAGAGCGGTTTCGACTCGGGCGCGGTGCACGGTAGTGGTGAGTTGTTGCTCGACTTCACGGTCAACGGCATCCATCAGTTCGGTTGAATCCGTCACAAGCAAGCATGAGGCATTTTCATCGTGTTCGGCTTGAGCAATCAGGTCTGCTGCCACGAAGGCTGGATCTGCCGAAGAGTCAGCCAGGATGCCGATCTCTGTCGGCCCTGCTTCCGAATCAATACCAATGGTTCCGCGCACAACCCGCTTAGCGGCGGCCACATACACATTGCCCGGTCCGGTAACCAAATCAACCGGCGCACACTCTGAGGTGCCGTAGGCAAACATTCCAACGGCTTGCGCTCCACCGACGGCGTACACCTCAGTGACGCCAAGCAACGCGCAGGCTGCCAAGACGGCAGGGTGAGGCAAGCCAACAAAGGCTGGGTCAGCAGCCTCGCGCTGTGGCGGTGAGGCAATGGCCAACGACTCCACACCGGCGACCAAGGCCGGAATAACGTTCATGACAACGGAACTGGGGTACGCCACTAGTCCACCCGGGACATACAGCCCCACACGCTGCACGGGTACCCACTTCTCGATGACTTCAGCACCAGGACTGACGCTAATCACCGCATCGGTTCGTCGTTGCGCTTCATGCACCAACCGTGCACGGCGGGCCGCTTCTTCAACAGCTAGCCGCACCTGCGGATCCATTGCCGCCAGCGCTGCATCCAGCGCAGCCTGCGGCACGCGAGTGGTGGCCAGTTCCACTCCATCGAAGCGAGCGGTGGCTTCAATGACAGCGGCCAAACCGCGTTCGCGAATGTCGTCCAAGAGTGGGGTCACGATCGAGACCGCGCTACTGATATCCAAGGCCGCTCTCGGGAGCACCTGGGCGTACTGGCTCCGGGAGTTGGCACCATAGGAACGAAGGTCAATGCGTGAAATCACAGGGATCAGTCTATTGACGTCCCGTTCAATGGGTGATTCGCGGCGAGTCGTTCTAGGGTGGTGTCGTGACCACATCGCAGCGAATCCCACTGTTCCCGTTGGGATCGCCACTACTGCCCCAAGCCGCGATGCCGCTGCACATCTTTGAGCCCCGCTATCGCCAGCTGATCCACGACCTAGGCAGTTTGCCTGCGGATCAGCAGCGTTTTGGCGTGATTGCGATTCGCCAGGGCCGTGAAGTCGGTACCGATCACCTCAATGCGCTGTATGACATTGGCTGCATCGCCGATATCCGTGCGATCCAGCCGTACGCTGACGGCCGATTCGACATCGTCACCATGGGAACTGAGCGATTCATACTTCGCGACTTGTTTGACGAGAAGTCCTACTTCACCGCCGATGTTGAATTCTTGCCCGATGAGCTCGGGGCGAACCCAGACGCCATGTCGAACCGCGTGCGTCAACACTTTGAGCGGTACCGCGAAATTGTGCAGATGGAAGATGGGCAAGACGTACTCTCCCCCGATCCCACATCACTGTCATGGGAAGTGGCTGCAGGCATGTTGCTGGACCTTGATGAACGCCAGCGCATTTTGGCCGCTGACGACACGACATCTCGGTTGATCCTTGAGCGACAACTCCTGCACCGAGAGTTGGGGCTTTTAGCGCAAATCCCCTCGCTACCGGCTTTTGATCCGCGTCAGTTGCCGATTTCGTCTAACTGAGCAATCTGGGTTTTAGTGGCCTCCGCAGAACTTTCGGTCTCGAGGGTCCATAACTGCGCAAAGAAGCAATACCCCACGGAAAATATGGGCCAGATCAACAACCACCCTGTTGCACCCAAGGACAGCGGCACATCGACGTAGCTACCGGCGCTGGCCTGCGGTCGCGATGGTGCAGAAAATGCGTAACCCGTCAGGACCGCAAGGGCGGAACCAGCCAACCCACCCAACGTCAAGCCGGCAAGCGCAAGCCCAGCCGGTCCAGTCCAACGTCGGCGCACCAACAACGCCACCACTAGACCCACCACCGCAGTAAGGATCGCGAAGTAAGCATCAGTGGTGATGTATCCAGCCGGTTCGGTTTCTCGGGGATAGATCGCCACTTGCACCACCACACCGGGAACGACCGGAGATATGGCCCACCAGAGCAATCCCACCACTGGCCCTAAGCAAGCGATACCCAGCACCAGCCAGATCAGGGCCGAGCCAGACCTAGGGCTTGGTTGACTCATCCCAGACACCCAGGACCCAGAAGGGCTTTCAGGTCCGCATACAAAGCTGGCGTTCCGGTCACCCGGAAGCCACCCTGCAATTCGAAGACTTTGGTGTTTTCGTCTTTGTCACCGGTCAAGTGCATCATGACCGCGGTTTGACCCGGATGCGTTGCCAAGACACGCTTGAGTGCGTCAATAACTGCCGGAACCGCTCGCGCGTTGGGCAACTTAATGACCACGGGTCCGGTTGACCCTGCGATAGCTAAGTCGGGCATTGACACGTCAAGACCGGTGAAGCGTGGCTCATCGTCCTCGCGTTGAACGCGCACCTTCACTAGTAACACCCGGTCGGGAGTCAGTTGCAGTGCGATGGGTTCGTACGTCTTATTGAAGAAGTTGATCTCTACGGACGACTCGAGGTCTTCGATCGTGACCACAGCCCAGCGTGCTCCCTTTTTCGTCACCTTCGGAGTCACGGTGGTGATCAATCCGCCGATGGTGACCACTGCCCCATCGGGTTGATCGTTGAGCAAGGTCAAAACCGAACAGTCGGACGCCCTAGCCAGCGCATGCTCGACACCCTTGAGCGGGTGATCGGAAACATAGAGACCCAACATCGCTCGCTCGTGGCCTAGCAGCGTGCTCTTGTCCCACTCATCGACTGGAATCTGCAATTCGAGCCCGCCGACGCTGGAACCGGTACTCGATTCGGCATCATCGAACAAACCAAATTGCCCGATGGCCTCGGCCCGCTTGGTCTCAACCGCCGCATCAACGGCCTCAATGTGCACCGCCAGCAATCCACGCCGAGTGTGGTCCAGTGAATCAAAGGCTCCGGCCTTAATGAGCGATTCGACGACGCGCTTGTTGCACGCTTTGTCATCAATCTTGCGCAGGAAATCAGGGAAGTCAGCGAACCGACCTTTGGATCGACGCGACTTGATGATCGACTCCACTACCCCTTCGCCCACGTTGCGAATGGCCGATAAACCAAAGCGAATGTCTTCGCCTCGTGGCGTGAAATCTGAATCTGACTCGTTGACGTCCGGTGGCAAGACCTTGATTCCCATGCGACGACATTCGGCCAAGTACACCGACATCTTGCCGCCAGCACCGAGGTCATCCTTGACCGACGTGAGCAAGGCCGCCATGTATTCGGCCGGGTAATTGGCCTTGAGAAAAGCGGTCCAATAGGAAACGAGGCCATACCCAGCGGTGTGAGCTTTGTTGAACGCGTAGTCGGAGAACGGAACCAAGATCGCCCACAAGGTGTCGATGGCGTCTTGGCTGTAACCGCGTTCTAGCATGCCGTTGGCGAAGGGCTCGAATTCCTTATCAAGGATTTCCTTTTTCTTTTTACCCATGGCGCGACGCAAAAGGTCGGCTTGTCCCAGGGAGTAACCGGCCAACACCTGAGCGATGGACATGACCTGCTCTTGGTAAACGATGACGCCATAGGTCTCATCCAAAATCGGTGCCAATACTTCGGCCAACTCGGGATGGATCGATCCGATCGGCTTGCGTTCGTTTTTACGATCCGCGTAGTCGTTGTGAGCATTCGCGCCCATGGGACCGGGTCGATACAGAGCCAGTACCGCAGAAATGTCTTTGAAGTTGTCCGGCAACATCGAGCGCAAGAGAGCACGCATCGGCCCACCATCGAGCTGGAAGACGCCCAAGGTCTCGCCCTTGGATAGCAGGTCGTAGGTGACCCGATCGTCCAGCGTGAGGTCTTCGAGCACGATGACTTCATCGCGGTTATTACGAATGTGCGCGAGACAGTCTTCAAGAATCGTGAGGTTGCGCAGTCCGAGGAAGTCCATCTTCAACAGACCTAGGGACTCACACGCACCCATGTCGAACTGCGTGACCACGGAACCGTCGTCGCGCTTCCACACGGGGATGACATCGAGAAGGGGCTCACGGCTCAAGATCACGCCAGCGGCGTGCACGCCGGGTTGACGCTTCAAGCCTTCAAGACCCTTCGCGGTTTCTACCACCTCGCGAACGTCGGGGTCGTCCTCGTAGAGGGCACGAAATTCGGATGCTTCGCTGTAGCGATCATCACTGCGATCAAACATTCCAGCTAACGAAATGTCTTTGCCCATGACAGCAGGCGGCATGGTCTTTGAAATCTTGTCGCCTAAGGCGGGCGGGAATCCCATCACGCGAGCCGAGTCGCGCACTGCGGCTTTGGCCTTGATGGAGCTGTACGTCACGATTTGTGCCACGCGATCCTCGCCATACTTTTGCGTGGCATAGCGGATCATGTCGCCACGACGGCGATCGTCGAAGTCGATGTCGATGTCGGGCATGGACACGCGCTCAGGATTCAAGAACCGCTCAAACACCAGGCCGTGAAGAATCGGATCTAGCTCAGTGATTCCCATGGCCCAGGCGATGACTGCACCTGCGGCCGATCCTCGACCCGGCCCCACGCGAATGCCATTGGCCTTGGCGTAGTCGATGAGGTCAGCCACCACGAGGAAATAACCCGGGTAACCCATCTTCAAGATCACGCCGGTTTCGTACTCGGCCTGCTTGCGGTGAGTGTCTGGAACGCCCTGCGGGAATCGCTTGTTTAATCCACGCTCAACTTCTTGAATCAACCAGGATTCCTCGGTGTGACCTTCGGGCACTGGGAACACCGGCATGAGGTTGGCATCCTCGTTGAATTCGATGTTGCACCGCTCGGCAATAAGCAAGGTGTTGTCGCACGCTTCTGGCAGTTCCGACCACACTGCGCGCATTTCATCGGAGGACTTCAAGTAGAAATCCTGCGCATCAAACCGGAAGCGCTTTTCATCTGACTTCAAGGCGCGCGTGCCGATACACAGCAACACATCGTGGGTGTCACTGTCGGACTTCTCGACATAGTGCAAGTCGTTGGTGGCCAGCAAAGGAATCTGCAACGACCGCGCGATGCGCAGCAAATCTTCACGGTGGCGACGTTCGATCCCCAGTCCGTGATCCATCAGTTCGCAGTAAAAGTTGTCCGCGCCAAAGATGTCGCGCAGGTCGCCGGCCACAGCAAGGGCTTGGTCGTAGTTTCCCGCCTGGAGCCAGCGATTGACCTCACCACTGGGGCAACCGGTCGTCCCGATGATCCCCTTGGCATAGGTCTCGAGCAATTCACGGTCAAACCGCGGTTTGTAGTAATACCCCTCAAGGCTGGCCAAGCTCGACAACCGAAACAGGTTGTGCAACCCCTCGGTCGACTGAGCAAGAAGTGTCATGTGGGTGTAGTTCTGGCGTCCCTTACCCGCTGTTGGGTCTTCACCTTGCTCTTCGTAGCCACCACCGAAGTCAAAGGCACGACGCTCACGCCTGCCCTGGGGTGCGTAGTAACCCTCCAGGCCGATGATGGGCTTAATGCCGGCCGACTTGGCTCGCTTGTAAAAATCGTAAGCACCGAACAAGTTGCCATGGTCGGTCATGGCAATGGCTGGCATCTCGAGCTCAGCTGCCTTGGCGACTAAGTCTTTAACGCGAGCGGCTCCATCGAGCATGGAGTACTCGGTATGCACATGAAGGTGCACAAACGAGTCGCTCACGTGATTCCCTCCGGCTATTCCTCAACGTTCTCACTCACCACAACGCGTGAGCATCAAACACACGTCTTACGTACTTACGCAATGACGCACTTACGCACTTAGGTGTCAGTCCGGGGGAAGTCAGACAGGTAAGAGGATCAGTTTAGTCCCTGACAGCGACAGTGCCGTGCTTTATGCGTTCTGGCCGTGGTGTCGCCGGCCGAACGCCTGTGTCCCATCGAGTCAACCGCTGGTGGGACTGGCAGGTCAGCCGGCCGCACGAAGGCGATTAAGTGCCTCTTGCAAATCCGCCGGAGGTTCACTACTTACCGACACTGGGAGCCCCGTTCGCGGATGAGCAAAGCTCAAACGTGCTGCGTGCAACCACTGCCGTTCCAGACCCAGGCGAGCAGACAGCGTCGGGTCTGCGCCATACGTCAAGTCACCCACACACGGATGACGAACGGCCGACATGTGGACTCGGATTTGATGCGTGCGTCCGGTTTCGAGGTGGACCTCGACCAGGCTCGCATGCGGAAAAGCCTCGAGTGTGGCGTAATGCGTGATGCTCGGCTTGCCGCCGGCAACCACCGCCCAGCGATAGTCCGCCGAGGGATGACGATCAATCGGAGCATCAATGGTTCCACTGCTGGGGTCAGGGTGCCCTTGGACAACGGCCAGATAAATCTTCTCCACAGTGCGTTCTTTGAAAGCGCGCTTGAGTTCGGTGTACGCGCGCTCACTTTTAGCCACTGCCATGAGCCCGCTGGTTCCCACATCAAGGCGATGGACGATGCCTTGGCGCTCGGCCGCCCCACTCGTGGAAATTCGATATCCGGCCGCGGCCAGACCTCCCACGACCGTGGTGCCGGTCCAGCCAGGGCTGGGGTGGGCTGCAACTCCCACGGGCTTGTCCACAATGACCACATCCTCATCGTCATAGACGATGGTCAAACCAGGTAC
>Ga0194055_10001845_pt1 | contig 17048 bp, 16 predicted proteins | sample SepL449m_MetaG_FD_155482 | JGI IMG/M metagenome (GOLD analysis project Ga0194055, IMG submission 155482) | Anoxic zone freshwater microbial communities from boreal shield lake in IISD Experimental Lakes Area, Ontario, Canada - Sep2016-L442-9m | ecosystem: Environmental > Aquatic > Freshwater >...
TGATGTACCTCGGCAAGGTGTGTGAAATATCTTCCCCCGATGAGCTCTATGCACGACCTCGACACCACTACACGCATGCGTTGGTGAGTTCTGTGCCCATTCCAGATCCAACAGTGGTAGCGCACAACACCACGCTGGAAGGCGAACCACCATCGCCCATGGACCCACCATCGGGTTGTCGTTTTCGCACACGCTGCCCTGCAGCCACCGATCTCTGCGCACAAGAAGAGCCGCAGTTGCAAGAAGTATCGGCCGGCCACTTCGTTGCCTGCCACTTCCCCCGCCCTTAAGTGTTCTCGGCGCGGTATATCCCGCATATCGCAACAATTCGCGCCGAGAAATACAGGCTTTCTTTAAGGGCGGCCTGCACCTGCCACGTCAACACGTGTTGAAAGCACGCGCCCAGTTCGTGCTGAAGATGCAATATGCGCTTCAGATGAATCGCCCGTGAGCATGAAAAGCGTTCTCCCATCGTCGCCACCGAGCATGCATGCAAAACAGATCTGACCCGTATCGATTACTTCAAGCACTGTGCCACCTTCAGCAATGCGCACGCATTCGGTAGACATTGGGTTAGCAAACCACACCGCACCTTGCGCATCGAGACAAATACCATCGGGCATGCGTCCTTCGGTAGAGGCCCATACTCGGCGATCAGACAATGAGCCGTCAGTATTAATAGTGAAGGCGGCGAGCCTGTACCCAAGAGTCTCAGCAACAATGAGTGTTTTCCCATCAGGCGTGATGACTGATCCATTCGGGAAACATAAATCACTCGCTGCTACACGCACTTTTCCCTGCGGCGAAATACATGCCAGTTTTGCAAGTGTTGGATTTGCCAACACCTCTTCCACCGGGCGAGTGGCAACTTCTTCGTCGAGGTTCAACCCGAAGTTGCCTACGTATGCTCGGCCCTCAGCATCAACAACCATGTCGTTGCAGTGATACGTCGCTATGTCTGACAAATCAGCCCACACGCTCACCTTGCCGTCGGCATGTCTGCGCAACACCTGACGCTTGGTCATGCTCACCACGAGCAGCGAACCATCTGGCATCCAACCAAGGCCCGATGGCTGATCATCAATCAACAACTCAGTGCGCAGATCTCCTGTTGAGCTGACGGACAGTACAGCATGTTCATAGAAATCGCTGAACCACAGTCGACCTTCATGCCAACGCGGCGCTTCACCGAAATATAGACCCTTGACTACTTCTACAACTTCACGTTTCATGATCCCCCGATTCATGTAGATGGTGAGTTTTCTCGGCGCGTAACGTAACGAAAAACGATACGTACGGCGCCGAGAACACTTGAGTTATTTGTCGGTGGAGCGACGGCCTTCTTTACGCCGCCAGATGAGTGGGTCGCCGGGCTTCATGATTTCATGAGCACGACGCCATTCGGCGAAGATGCCAAGAATATGTGGTGGGTCACCGTGAATTTCCGTGAAGCCACCGGTCACTTCACGCGTGTCGAAGTAAGACGCATGAACACCGTCGGCGAACAACTCACATGCAGGCGCAAAACCCATGTCGAGCAAGCGCTGACGCTCTGCTTGAAAATCGGTCACGAGGTAAGCAATGTGATGGAAGCCTTCTTCGCCATTTTTATACATATCGCGATAGATCGATGGTGTTTCGTCGTGCTGCACAATGAACTGAATCATCGTGTCGCCTAAGTAGCCAAATGCATAAGAGACATCGGCCTCTTGTGGTGTGCCACGATAATCAAAGGTGTCGCACTTGTGATGGTCGGTAACAGAGAATGGACCCGCACCGAAAAGGTCGTGCCACTTCTGAATCGACTCATCAATGTTGTTCACTAAATATGCTTGCTGAAATAGCGGATAATTTCCCAAAATGCCCATAATTCCCCCTTGGCTGTTTTCCCAACCTTAGTGAGAATTCGCGGTGCTCAATTCACTGGACGAGTGAACTGCATTGCCCCGTCGTCGAGGGGTGCGCGCCGAAACATCTTTTTATCTCGGGCGAAGTTTTGCGGGTTGATCCAAGGGGCATGGCTCCCCTGTCGCGGGAAAAGATGCATCACGCGCTGCATATAGCCTGCGCTAAAAGCGTCGATCCAGGGCTTTTCGGGCATGTTCTGGTCGATATCGCGCAAACGCGGCGTGCACTGGGTTGTTCGGGTTTTTGCCATGTGGTTCAACAGCCGACACACGTACTCGCAAGTGAGATCTGACCGCAGGGTCCATGACGCATTGATGTAGCCAAATGATGAAGCCAAATTCGGCACGTCTGAATATGCAACACCTTTATAGGTCCAGGTCTCTGCAAAATCTATTGGCTTTCCATCAACTTCGAATTTCACTTCGCCAAGAGTGACTAGCTGCAACCCGGTTGCGGTCACAATGATGTCGGCATCGAGGTGCTCGCCTGACGACAGCACAATTCCGGTTTCATCGAAAGTGTCGATGGTGTCGGTCACCACCGATGCTTTGCCGTCACGCATTGCCTGAAAGAAATCGCCGTTCGGCGCCAAACAGAGGCGCTGGTCCCACGGGTTGTAGGTGGGTGTGAAATCTTTTTCGATGTTGTAGTCGGGCCCAAGCTGCTCGCGCACTGCATTGAGCAACACTTCTTTCACTTTTTCTGGGTGTGTTCGTGAACGCGAATACACCAACTGTTGATACTTCGTGTTTTTCAGTCGCGTGATTGCATAGGCAATTTTTGCTGGAAGATACTTCCGCAACTTATTCGCAAATGCATCAGTGTCGGGGCGTGCTGCAATATACGTCGGCGAGCGTTGCAACATGGTGACGTGTTCTGCATCTTTCGCCATTGCAGGCACCAGCGTGATTGCTGTTGCGCCTGAGCCAACAACAACCACCCGCTTGCCAGAATAGGAAACATCTTTCGCCCATTTTTGCGGATGGATTACCTCTCCACGAAAACGCTCGCGACCCGCAAACTCTGGCGTATACCCCTCTCGGTAGCTGTAATAGCCAGAACACATGAACAGAAATCCGCAGGTAAAAGTAATTTCATCACCAGTGCCCGCACACTCAACATGAACTGTCCACTGCGAGGTTTCACTCGACCATTGAGCATTTTTTACCACATGCCCGAAACGGATATGACGAGCAATATCGAATTCGTTCATAGTGTTGTGGAGGTAACGCAAAATATCGGTGCCATCAGCAATAGCTTTTGCCTCTGTCCACGGTTTAAAGCGAAAGCCCAGCGTGTGCATGTCGGAATCGGAGCGCACACCGGGATAGCGAAAAAGGTCCCACGTTCCACCAATTTCGGCGCGGCCTTCGAGAATTGCGTAGGTCTTCGAAGGGCACATGGTGTTGAGGTGGTAGCCAGCCCCGATACCCGAGATGCCCGCGCCGACAACAAGAACGTCTACATGCTTACTGGGTGCCGTGGAGGCGTTTTGAACCATCGAAATACCCTACATCCCTGCCTTATCACAGCCCATTTGTACTATGGAACCGTGCAAATCATTTTTGGGCTCATCGTTGGCCTCCTCATCGCTTCACTTGCTTTACTCATCATCCGTCAGCGCACTGCGTTGAGTGGCTCACCGACACCCATCGAGACCGCGCCTCTTGCACCCAGCATGACCAATGAGCAAATATCTGCAACCGTGTCGGCCACTGTCAATACCGAGGTAGGCAAGGCGGTTCAGAGCGCTTTATCTGAAGCGCTCAATGCCATGCGCACAAATGCCACTCAAGACCGTGAAGAGTCCATCAAGTTAGCTTCAGCTCAAGTAGTAGAAAAAGGCGATGAACAGTTAGGCAAGCGTGCCGACATTATTGACAACACGCTCAAAGCCGTTCAAGACAACGTCACACAGCGTCTCGCCGAGTTGAATACCGAGCTGAAGTCGCTACGCGACATGAATACCGAAAAGTTCAAAGGTGTCGACCAGGCAGTTGCGGAACTTGCCAAGCAAACCACCGACCTCAACAACGTGCTCTCTAGCTCACAAGCCCGCGGCCAATGGGGTGAGCGCATGACCGAAGACCTCCTGCGTGCAGCGGGGCTCGTTGAAGGCATCAACTACGAAAAGCAAGACACCATTGAAGGCCGGGGCCGCCCCGACTACACCTTCTTACTTCCCCCTAACCGCGTTTTGTACATGGACGTCAAGTTCCCTCTCGACTCGTACGCAAAATACGTTGCCGCCACCGAACAAGCATCACGCAACGTATTAAAGGCTGAGTTCTTAAAAGCAGTTCGTGCTCGCGTCACCGAACTCGAAAAGCGCGACTACGCAGCAAAGACCAATGAAATCTCTCTGGACTATGTACTTCTCTTTGTTCCCAACGAGGGCATCAGCAGCTTCATTCACGAAGCCGACTCCACCCTTATTGACTGGGCACTTGAACGCAAAGTCGTTTTGTGCTCACCGCTTTCGTTGTACTCGCTGCTCGTTGTAGTGCGCCAAGCAGCCGACAGTTTCCACACCGAAGAAACTGCCGAGCAGATGATGCAGTTGGTCAACAAATTCAAAAAGCAATGGGAGTCATACGTCAAGTCATTGGAAAAAGTAAAAAAGAGCTTCGATTCCCTTCAAGACGATCTTGAGTCGCTCACCGTCGGTACACGCTTCAAGGGTCTCAACCGTGAAACGAAAAAGATCGACGAATTACGCCAGCGCCGTAATATTCCTGAACTCACAGAGGGCAACGAGTTGTACGTCATCGACGAAAATAATGACGACGACGACCTCGACGACGAGTAATCTGCCCTAGTGGCACAATTGAAAAACCGCGTCCATTACGCATGGGTCATTTTCATTGTTGCCTTCATCACGTTGCTCGGGGCTGCAGGGTTTCGTTCCACTCCGGGCATTCTCATCGACCCACTGCGTCATGAATTTGGCTGGAGCCGTGCCACGGTTGGGACAGCGGTCAGCATCAACGTCTTGCTCTTTGGTTTTGTTGGCCCCTTTGCCGCTGCACTTCAGATGCGCTACGGCCTGCGCAAAATCACAATGGGCGCCTTGGCTCTTATTTCACTGGGGGCGCTCGCCACGACGCAGATGACACAGCCCTGGCATCTCTATGTGCTCTGGGGTGGAGTGGTGGGCATTGGCTCTGGCTGTATGGCCACAGTATTTGCCTCCACGGTTGCCTCACGATGGTTTGTGGCGCGCCGCGGGCTTGTGACGGGCGCCCTCACTGCAGCGTCAGCAAGTGGGCAACTCGTCTTTCTACCCGTACTCACTCGCGTTGCTGACCATCACGGCTGGCGCACTGTCGGAGTTGTAATTGCGTTGTCGGCAACTGCCGTTATTCCGGTGGTTTTCTTCTTCTTGCGCAACTCACCATCCGATATCGGGCTTCTCCCTTTTGGCGCATCCGACAATTACGAGGTGCAAGTTCCCGTCGCCAACCCCATTCGCGCTGCATTTGACGCGCTTCGTGATGCAAAAAATGATGGCATGTTTTGGTTGCTATGGGGGTCATTCTTTGTTTGTGGTTTTTCCACGAACGGCCTGATTCAAACGCACTTCATTTCCGCAGCACATGACCACATGGTGATGGCAGGAACAGCTGCTGGCTACCTTGCTCTCATTGGTGGCTTCGATGTTATTGGCACTGTCTTTTCAGGTTGGCTTACCGACCGCACCAACCCCGTTCGCCTCCTCATGTTCTATTACCTCTTTCGCGGGCTCAGCCTGCTCATTCTCGATCCCATGTTGAGTGCCAAAGGTTGGGGTCTTGCCGGTTTCATGATGATGTATGGCCTCGACTGGGTAGCCACCGTTCCCCCAACAGTTGCACTGTGTGCAAAGCGCTTTGGTTCACAACGCGGCCCCCTCATTTACGGATGGGTCTTTGCCGGACACCAAACTGGGGCAGCCATTGCGGCGTGGGGTGCAGGCATTCTTCGCGACTCCACTGGCTCATATAAGTCATCATTTGTTATTGCAGGAATTGGTTGCCTTGTTGCCGCATATGGGGTCACACACATGAACCGCATGGTTGAATAGGTACATGACATCCGCAATTGCCGACACCGTTTCCACTCTGCGTGACACCTACAACTCGGGCAAAACTCGCCCGCTTGCCTGGCGCAAACAACAACTCGAAGCTCTTGTGCGCATGATGGAAGACAACGAGGCCGCATTCAGCACCGCGCTGAAGGCCGACCTTGGCAAACCCGATGTTGAAGGCTTTATTACCGACATTGCATTTGTTACTTCCGAAGTGAAAGCAATGATCAAGAACTTGACGAAGTGGAACAAGCCCCAACGGGTGCCCACCCCAATAGTTGCAATGCCCGCAAAGTCGCAGCTCATTCCCGAGCCACTTGGCGTTGTACTGGTTATTGCCCCCTGGAACTACCCCATTCAGCTCTTGCTTGTGCCGGCTGCCGGCGCAATCGCTGCTGGCAACACGGTTGTCATGAAGCCTTCTGAAGTATCTGCAGCAACATCCGCACTACTTGCTGAGCTTGTTCCGAAGTATTTTGACACTTCTGCAATTGCACTCGTTGAAGGAAGCGTTCCTGAGACCACGGCGCTCTTAGAGCAACACTTCAACCACATTTTCTACACAGGAAATGGCACGGTAGGCCGAATCGTGATGGCGGCTGCGGCAAAAAATTTAACCCCGGTTACTCTTGAACTTGGTGGCAAGAGCCCTGTCATTGTCGATTCATCGGCCAATATCAAGGTCGCAGCTCGGCGTGTGGCGTGGGGCAAGTGGCTCAACGCAGGGCAAACCTGTGTGGCTCCTGACTACGTGCTTGTTGACAAAACTGTTGAGCCACAATTCATTGAACAGCTCAAAATTGCTCTCAACGATTTTTACGGTTCAGACCCCCACGCCAGTGAAAGCTATGCCCGCATCGTGAGCGATCGCCACTTCACACGCCTCACAGGTTTAATGAAAAGTGGAACTGCTGTTATTGGTGGTGAAAGCAATGCATCAGATAAATACATCGCACCAACCGTGCTCACCGATGTATCGCTCGACTCGCCCATTATGCAAGAAGAGATTTTCGGGCCTGTACTTCCCGTCATCACCGTCAGTAACAGCGACGAAGCAATTCGCTATGTCACCGCGCACGATCATCCACTCGCCCTATACGTTTTCGCAGAGAAACAATCAGTCATTAACGATGTATTGTCACGCACCACTGCTGGTGGCGTCACCGTGAACGGCACCATCATGCACCTCACGAGCCCACACCTTCCCTTTGGCGGCGTTGGTGAAAGTGGCATGGGTGGATACCACGGTATTTCGGGCGTACGTCTCTTCCAGCACATGAAGCCTGTGCTGAGCCGCGGAACCAAACTCGACCCATCTCTTGCCTACCCGCCATACACCGCTCGTAAGGCAAAGATTTTCCGCAAGATCCTTTAATTCACAGCGCTCACCCTGAATGCATTGCCGGACTTCAATGCTTTTCGGTATGCTCATGAGGCAATTAATCGCTACACGCGGGTGTAGCTCAATGGCTAGAGTTCCAGCCTTCCAAGCTGGCTATGCGGGTTCGATTCCCGTCACCCGCTCCACATCACTAACTAGGTGAATCGCTCAACGAATACAGAGCGCGCCATTTCATAGATGTCTTCCGGGCCGTCTGTTTCGTCAATTTGCTGGCCTACTTGGGCAAAGCCAAAACTACGCACCAGGGCAACCGAGGGTTCATTTTCAGGACTCACCGTATACCTGAATACTTCAACCCCAGGCTGCGAACTGGCCCACTGCCACATGCCCAGTAAAGCCTCACGAGCGAAGCCGCGACGCCAATACTTTTCGTGCACCCCGAGCCCAATCTCAAGCATTCCACGATCATCTGGTGGGCCATGAAAACTTGCACTTCCAACAACATCGCCAGAAGCACGCTCTACCAAAAAACGCACAAACCACATATTCACTTCTGGGTTTCTTACCACCTGAGGCACACGCCAAGCAAGAGGTGACACTCCCTCAACAAGGATGCGATGAGGATTGTGAAACGACATATTTCGCACTATGTGCTCATCGCTGCGTGTCTCGTAAAGGCGAACCATTTCGCTTCCTGTGAGATGAAAAAGGTCGAGCCGATCACAAACGATGAGAGGCTGGCGACATTCCATGAACGACATGTTACGAATCCACTGAACTTGGTTTTTTGCCTTCGCTCAAAATTGTGTTAATAGATTCAACTACATGCGTCTCTGTCACGATGCTGCGACCCAGGCTTGCACGTAACCGCTCAAGGTGCTTCACGTCCTTTTTCCGAAGGTGTACGCCATCTTCAGCAAGCGCTGCCATTCGCCCAATAAACCGCTCATTTGAGCGCATTCGGCGTCGCTGCAGAGCATCGGCGGGGGTAACGAAACCGGCAAACATGTACAAGTTGGTGAGGAAATATAACAAAGCCAGCCACACCCCATACGCCGACAAAACGGCATCAGCAACGACAGCGAACTTAAACGACATCATTCCGTACATCCAAGGCAAACCGCCTCCATAAATTGACTCCGCTCGATGAGAGTGCGGAATATTCCCTTCAGGAAAGTATGGATAGATTCGTTCGTCTACTGCATCATCTGCAGCAAACTCTGAAAAAATGGCACGACTCAATGCCACCTTTGCACCAATATGCAATTCCTTTTTCGCAAAAAATTGCACCGGCAGACCGATGGTTGTTAACTCAGAATCCGGAAGTCGTGGGTTTGTTGAATATGTTCCCGAAGGAATCTTCTTCGTCGTCAACCAACCAGAGTCATGAGCGAGCGCCAGTGCATCTGGTACAGGCAATAAGACAGATTGCGGAGCGAGTGCTGCCTGTTCAATTGATTGACTCTGATAGTCATCAAAAATGCAGATAGCCCCACTTGTACTACGAAGATATTGATCAATTGCGTCGGGTTGTGACTTCGCAAAGGAATAGTGAGGTCGCGCTGAACCAGAATAATAAGTATTGAGAATATGCATGCAAACTTGAGTTGATGCTGACCCTTCCGGCAACATCACAACAGACTGCCCAGATATTGAGGTGATATCTGATCCGGCAGGAAGTCCTTTCGCAAAGAGCATCATTCCTCGCACCGACACCACTCCGTACGACTCAACCGAAGACAAGTCAACTCCCTTGAGATCTTGCGCAACGAAGCCAGCTTCAGTCTTCGTCTTCGGATCAACGATTTCTTTGATGATGTCACTCGAATTATCAGTATTTGAAATATTGAGGGTGAATCCATCTTTTTCCGTTTGTGTCGCAATTCTCTTCGAGGCTGTTTCAAAATAGGCTCCTTTGACGCCCGCCATTACCTCAATGGAGGTGTCGGGAATCTTGCTGATAACAACCCAAATTGCAAAAAGGAGACTAAACACCAGCGACAGCGGCAACAGATGACTAGTTAACCAGCGCAAATAGATTTTCAATTCACGCACGATTTTCATACCTCGAGACTAGTGGTATCTACTCAATGACTGAGATTGCTCCACTCGGGCACACCTGCACCGATTGACGGGCTTCTTTACGTTGCTGCTCGGTAGTCAGGTCACTCACTAGCACTTCGGGGTATTCGTCCTCCCCAAAAGAAAATAACCATGGATGGTTGTAGCAACACTCGCCCGCCATCATGCAGCGTTCTTTATCAATCACTACTTTCATGAAGGCCTACTTATCGAACTGAATCCATAGTTCGCGCGGCGACCGAAAACCACCGGAATCGATATTTGGCGAAGTGATTCCTTCATGTGTTGCGAATTTCGGACGTGGATTTTTCATCACTTCCATCATTCGAGTACAGGCAATAACTGCTTCTTGACGCGCCATTGCATAACCCATGCAAAAGTGCTGACCAACACCAAAACCTAGATGGCCCTGCTTTTCAGACTTGTAACGAGCAGAGCGGTTTTCGCGTCCCATGTGCAGGTCTTCTCGATGAATATCGAACACATCAGGGTTCTTAAAAACCCGCTCATCACGGTTTCCGGCACCAAGCGACAAAACGACCTGAGCCCGCTCGGGAATGACGCGTCCATGCATCTCTACTTCACGCGTAGTGAAACGTGACTGAACGTGCACCACTGGGTCAAAACGCATCATTTCTGAGAACACGTTGTCCCACAGAGCTGGGTCTTTTTTCACGTCCTCAAACTGATCGGGACGCGTATAGAGCATGTGATACCACATATTGGCAATTGCTTTGTCGGTGGTATCGCCACCTGCAGCAAGAAGCAGCGCAATAAAACCTTTCACTTCGTCCATGTTCATGCGTACGCCGTCGAGCTCGGCCAAACACAACTTCGACAGCAGGTCGTCTTTTGGATGTGCGAGTCGCTCAGACACCAACGGCTCGAGGTACTGCCACATTTCGTTGCGTGCGGCAATGCCACGCGCGAGATGTTCACCACCAAAACCCAAGCCGGCAATGAGGGCCTGGTACCACACAACAAACTTTTCTTCATCAGCGCGTGGCAGACCCAGAATGTTCGAGATGACACGTATGGGGAATTGATTTGAGAACTGCTGTACGAGTTCCACTTCCCCTTCACCTGAACAACGCTTTACAAGCTCCCCAGCAATTTGCTCAACAAACGGAATGAAAGAGACGAGACCTTGCCCAACAAATTGCCCGGCAACTACGTTGCGCAACCATCGGTGACGGTCGCTATTTCCGTATTCCAAGATGTTCGGTCCAAACACATGCGACGAGCCAAACACGTACGGGCCATCGGGCTGATACATCGCGCGGTCAAAGCTCTCATTGTCTTGAAAGGCTGCGTTGACATCGTCATAGCGACTGATGATCCATCGGTTGTGGAAACGATCTCGGAATAAAGGATGGTGATCGCGGAGCCGTTGATACAACGGAAACGGATTACTTTGAAACTCTGGAGAGTCAAACTCTCGTGGGTCGATTTCGTGTGCGAGTCCAGCCATAGCGAAACTTTACCCCAGTAAAAATAACGCTTTAACCACGCCGCAATGGCGCCATCACTTCTTCCACGAAGCGCAGAACTGGCTCGGTTGTTTGCGGGTGCCCGAAGTCCATGACGAAATGTTGCACACCCAATTCAGCCAAATGTGACAACTCATCAAATAACTGTTGCGACTCGGCAGCGGTACTGGGCAATGCGCGCTCTACGGTGAGCGACACTTCAATTTCGCTTGTTGCCCGCCCGGCTTTCACTGCGGATGCAAAAACAATGTCACGCTTCTTCAGCCACTTTTCATCGCTGCCAAATATGGGCGAATTCCACATATCGGCAATGCGGCCCGCGAGCGGCAAACCAATTTGCTCACCAAATGCACCAATGCACACCAGCGGAACCACTTCAGGCAACGGAGGCGCAGCAGCACGTTGAATACTGAAGTGTTTACCCGTAAAGCTTGGCGCTTCTTGCGTCCACATCAAGCGGCAAATGTGTACGAGCTCTTCGAGTTCTTGAAAGCGCACTGCAGGGCGAGGAAATTCGTAGCCATAAGCGCGGTACTCCTCTTCACGCCAACCTGCACCAATGCCCAAAATGAATCGGTTGCCCGACAACACCTGCAAGGTAGCTGCCATTTTTGCGGTGAGAGCTGGGTTGCGATAACCCTGGCCAAGCACGTGATGACACAACATCACATTGGGAAACTTCGCTGCCAACCATGTGAGCGTGGTCCACGCTTCCATAAATGGGTCAGTGTGCGTATCCATGCCATAGAAATGATCGGCAATCCACAGTGAATCAAAATGTGGCAAAGCCGTTGGCAAAATGTTCTTCTCTTGAAAAACAACGATGGGTTGATGGTCGCTCCACCTATTGCCAATCACAGGGGAAAGCCACCCGAAACGCAACCCTGATGTTGCCGATGAGTTCGTCACAGTTACGGCGCGATGATTGCGTATGGCGCAGTAATTTCAAAAGCAGCTACGACGTCGTATGACTGCCCTGCTTCTGTGTCGGTGCCACCTTGCCAACCGTGCCATGGGTATTCCACTGCACCGTTTTCACGCAATATAGGGCGGCCAGTTTTTTTGTCCCACATAAAGAATGGTCCATGCTCGTCACCTTGTTGCAGTGGTGTGCGTACTCGGTCATCAGCACCTGGCTTTGATGTTTCAAACATGCCACCAGTACCGGTGCCGTTTTGCAACACCCAGTGCACTTCAGCAAACGCAGGACGTGTTGGTGCTGGGTCGTGGCCATGGTTATGCGTCGACAAGTCGACTCCCTTGCCTGCTGTCCACACGAACATGTAGGTGATCTCTTCACCATCGTCATCGAGCAAGTGGAAACCAGGTGACAAATAGCAATCGAGACCATCGAAGAAAGGAATGACATCGTGATAGCGCTCTTCAAACGTGACCCATGACAATTCATTGGCATGTGGACCGCTGTAAGCAAGTTGGCTCATTGAAGTGACCTTGTTTGGCACTTGAGCAGTACCCGTGAAAATGGTGAACACTGCACCATCGGGGCCAGCCACTACTTCTGCCTCAGTCACTTTGGTGTTGCGCACCACTTTGTCTTCGGCATACGCCCCACGACTGATATTGACGAGGCGACCAGTGACCACCTTGATGTGAACAGCACCCGCAGAATGATTGAGAGCAAAACTTTGGCCGGCATCGAGACGAACGAACTGAATATTCCAGCCGCCAACACTCCATGTGTCGGAAACGACTGGTGCTGCGCCTTCGCCAATAAAAATGTTAATTCCTGTACGGGTTGTAGAAACCTCGTTGCGTGCAGTGTGCGTCATATGTGCCCCTTACCCCTATATGAATGATCTGTTGTAAGAGTACCTAACAGACATAATGAGACATGGACTCGGACGACAACATTCGCACCCCGCGCGGACTCTGTATCCCCGAACCAGCACTTTCCTGGACCTTTGCACGTTCGGCTGGGGCGGGCGGCCAAAACGTCAACAAGACCTCGAGCAAGGCTTCCCTCACCATCTCCACGCCTCTCATTACAGGACCCCGAGCCGCACTTGCCCGTTTGCTGAGTGTTTACCCCGAGACCATTCGCGTCACTCAACAAACGAGCCGCAGCCAATGGCGCAACAGGCAACTCTGTATTGCACAGGCAACAGACATGATCGATACTGCAGCCGCACCACCTGCTCCACCGCGTCGCCCCTCACGACCAACTAAGGGTTCTGTCGAGCGCCGCCTCACCAGCAAGAAACGTGAGAGTGAGAAAAAAGATCAGCGTCGCAAAGGTGGCTGGGAGTAGCAAGTACCGTAGACCCCATGCCGAGCGACTTTGTCTTAAAATCAATGAACAACATTCACCGCACCATCTTGAAAGTAAGCGGTGGACGCAAAGGATGGAACGCCGGCAACATGCCCGTATTGAAACTCACCACGGTGGGTCGCAAAAGTGGAGACAAGCGAGAAGTGATGCTCACTTCCCCACTGCAATTCGATACCACAATGATCATTGTTGCCTCGCGCGGTGGCGACGATCACCACCCTGCATGGTTTCTCAATTTACGCGATGAACCTCTTGTTGAAGTCGCAACCCAAGATGAGGCCAAGCATCAGCGCAGGGCACGTATTGCCACTGCCGACGAGCGCAACGCAATGTGGCCACAAATTGTGGAGAAATACAAGAACTACGGTGGTTACCAGTCGCGTACACAACGAGAAATCCCCTTGGTGCTTCTCGAAAAAATTGCGTAAGGCGTTCCATGTCTTCCCCTTATAAAGCGGTGTGTTTCGACGTTGGCGGAGTGCTCACGCATTCCATGAGCACCGTGATGCCCCAAGCGGCTATCGATGCCGGCATCGACCTCGAGGCTCTCGGACCCATCTTCATGGAGATGTTCATTTCCGAAGGCGACAACGACAACCCCGGACATCAACTAGAACGCGGCGAAATTTCCATGGACCATTTCGTGGACCTGATGGGCGACATGGGAACCGAGATTCGCAAGGTGCTCCACCCCGAATCAGAGCATTTCATCATGGCGAAGCTGAAGCCAGCGCAAGTAATGCACCACTTTGTTCAGGAAGTACGTGACGCCGGTTTTGCAACTGGAATCATTTCAAATGTTATTAGCGAGTGGTTGCCTTGGTGGGAAAACTTCACGCCCTCGCACGAGTTGTTCGACGTCGTTCTGTATTCCTGCGACGTGGGTTTACGCAAACCCAATTCATCTATTTACGTTTCTGCAGCGCAGCAACTGAATTACGCACCAGAAGAGATTGTCTACCTTGATGATTTTCTACCGATGGCAGAAGCAGCACGCAAAGTAGGCATGAAGGTTATTCACGTCACTGATCACGCCGTAGCAATTGCCGAAGCGCGTGAACTTTTAGGCCTGTAAAATTCAGCCTTTTCCGCGAATTTTGAGCGCCATGGTTTCGTGGTAACGGTGAATCTTGCATTCACGCTCCGACAAAATGTGCTCGGTGTATCCGCTTGATTTCTTGGTACGTGCAAGCTGGTCATAGATAGCAATGTCTTCGCCAACAACAACCTTGAGTCCGTCCCAATGCTTTTGCATTGTTGCGAAATACGCTGCATATGCAGGGTCATTCATGTCGCCTGGGTAAATGAGTTGCCAGCACAAAAAGCGAGTGTGGTCTACTCCCAGTGGGATGGGGTTGAACACTTGAATATGCTCGGGGTTGCAGTTGAATACCGTGTTCGGGAAAACCGTGTAGTGGCAAATTGCATTTTTATGGTGGTCATATGACTCATCCCACTTGTCCATATTTTCCGGACGAGGAACAAAGCACATGTAGTTGTCGCCAACGAAATGGAACGAAGCCTTACGGCATGCCTTCACGAACTCTGGTGGTGAGTGGTGCAGCTGAGCAACATGGTAGATCTCGTTGAAACCGTCGACAATTGCCTTGTAACTGACGGGAACATCCCACTCCACTACTTCATACAAAATCATGTCTTCCATTTTGTATGCACCAAGGTCAGAAGAAATTTCTGGCCCAATGGACTCAATCAGTGAAGGTGCATCGTCGGGACCCAAGAGGTTGATCCATACCCAGCCACCCCATTCACCCACGGCTACTTGCTTGGCGCGAACATCTTTCAAGTGTTCGTCGGAGAAGTCTTCGCGCTCAGGAACACCAACAAGCTTCCCGGTGGTGTCGTACACCCAGCCGTGGTAAGGGCAGGTGAAGCGACGGGCGCCACAACCGGAGAGTTCGGTCACAATTGCTGGGCCGCGATGTTGACATACGTTGTGAAACGCAGCGAGTGAGCCATCGGGCTGGCGCGAGATGACAATCGTCTCACCATGACCTTCAAAGGAAATCCAATCACCAGAGGCAACAACTTGTTCCGTACGTCCGGCAAGGATCCAATGCTTAGCAAGCACATGCTCGCGCTCAAGCTCGTACTGCACAGGGTCGGTATAAGGGTTGCGGCTCATTGTTGTTGGGCCGTAGTCAGGCACATTGTCGATTTGTGGGCCAAGTCGCGCTGGCAAAGATCCTCGTGTAGGTACATGCACCATCTGGAAACTCCTCTTGGTTGATACTCGCGTTACGTTGGTGCCTGCTGCACCCTGTAGTAAGTCTGACAGGTTTTCAGCATTTAATACGGATCAGAAATTGGCTCTCATACAGGAAATGAACATTGCCGTGCAAATCCGCACGCATGGCGCTATCCTGTACCCCGTCGCAGTTGTTCTGCGGTTCCATGGGTGCATTCCGGCGTCCGTGGCCTAGTCCCTCGGAGACCCCCCATGGCGTCGAACGCCTCTATTTCCTTTGCCCAACTTGGGCTTCATTCAGCATTAGTCGAATACCTCAACCACGCAGGCATTACGACCCCGTTCCCTATTCAGGTAGCCACAATCCCCGACGCAATTGCCGGCCGTGACGTACTTGGCCGTGGTCGTACCGGTTCTGGAAAGACCCTTTCCTTCGCCTTGCCGCTCCTCACCCGTTTGGCTGAGAGCAACCGTCGCCGTCAGCCCAACAAGCCTCGTGCCCTCATTTTGGTGCCTACTCGCGAACTTGCGAACCAGGTCAATGAGGTCATCATGCCCCTGGCCAAGACCCTCGGCATGTTCACTACCACCATTTACGGTGGTGTTGGCTACGGCGGACAACTCACCGCACTGCGCAAAGGCGTCGACATTGTTGTTGCCTGCCCAGGCCGCTTGGTTGACCACTTGAATTCACGCAACATCAACTTCTCTGAAGTAGAAGTAACCGTTCTCGACGAAGCCGACCACATGGCTGAACTTGGGTTCTTGCAGCATGTTGAAGAAATTCTGCGCCAGACCCCTGAAGATTCGCAGCGTTTGTTGTTCTCGGCAACTCTCGACCGTGGTATCGACCGTTTGGTGCGTAACTACTTGCACAACCCAGTCACACACGAAGTGGACTCAGAGCAATCACCTGTTGATGCAATGGCTCACCACGTGTTGCACATTCGTAACGACGACCGCTTTGGAGTACTCAAGAGCCTCTGCGCCGCACCTGGAAAGACACTTGTCTTCACTCGCACCAAGCACGGCGCTGCTCGCCTTGCAGAACAACTCATGAAAGCCGGCGTTCCAAGCGTTGAATTGCACGGCAACTTGTCGCAGGCTGCTCGCGCTCGTAACTTGTCGGCGTTCTCGTCAGGCCGCGCCGACACTTTGGTAGCAACCGACATTGCCGCTCGCGGAATTCACGTTGACGACATTGCATTGGTGATTCACGCAGATCCACCAGAAGAGCACAAGGCTTACCTCCACCGTTCGGGCCGTACCGCACGTGCCGGCGCCACTGGCACTGTTGTAACCCTCATGACCGACAACCAACGTCGCAACGTGCGTGCACTCACTAAAAGCGCAGGCATTGAGCCAACAACGACTCGCGTCACACCAGAAGACGATTTCCTTGCCGAGCTTGCTCCTGGTGAGCGCGTCTTTCGTGAATCAAGCAGCATTGTGTTGCATGAAGAGCGTCTCGACTCATCACGTGGCGGCGGACGCCGTGACGGTGGTGGCGGTGGACGTCGTGATGGCGGCTCACGCGGTGGACGTCGTGATGGCGGCTCACGCGGTGGCGATCGTGATCGTGCTCCTCGTTTTTCAGATCGTTCCGATGCACCACGCGCAGAGCGCACAGAGCGCAATGACGGCCCTCGCCCAGAGCGCACCTT
>Ga0194055_10001847_pt1 | contig 17035 bp, 16 predicted proteins | sample SepL449m_MetaG_FD_155482 | JGI IMG/M metagenome (GOLD analysis project Ga0194055, IMG submission 155482) | Anoxic zone freshwater microbial communities from boreal shield lake in IISD Experimental Lakes Area, Ontario, Canada - Sep2016-L442-9m | ecosystem: Environmental > Aquatic > Freshwater >...
CGGTCTTACGCCGGCACCGCGCGATGTATGCGTCAACGGGCAGGGCAAGGTCGTTCGCCGCCCGCTGCTGGTCCATCTCGCCCAGGGCGAGGTTGAGGGCGGCGTCGGCCAGGGCGCTCACGGCAAGCGGTGAGCCCACATGGGTCAGCTCGGCAAATGCGCGCGCAAAGAGGAAGTCACCCACCTGGATTGCGACGTCAGCGCCCTGTGCGCGGGCGACCGTGGGCCGGCCACGTCGGGTGGTGGCCCCGTCGATGAGGTCGTCGTGCACGAGAGTGGCCATGTGCACCAGTTCCACCGCCGCAGCGGCCGATACCAACGCGGCGCGGTCGTCACCGCGGCGCGACGACGCGCAGAACAGCAGCATCGGCCGCACCCGCTTGCCGCCCGCGGCCAGGGTGTCGCCCGCCGGGCCGCTCACTGCGCCGGCGTGGCCGCCGGCGACGGCCGCCAGCACCTCTTCGCACTGCGCCATCCAGGGACGCAGGGCATCGATGAACGCAGTTGGCGCGGGCGCGGTGGTCATGGGCGCACCGTCCCGTGGTGCAGCGTTGCCATGCCGCCGGCGAACTCACGCCAACGGATGCCGTCGATTCCGCACTCCCACATGAGCGCCGCGACATCCGCGGGCGGAGGCATGTGCCCCACCGACTCCGCCAGGCGGGCGAAGGCCTCGGGGTCGCCGCCAAGCAGCCGGACCACGGCGGGCATGGCGACGGCAAGCGCCCGGGCGTGCAGGCTGCGCAGGTGCCTGGGCGGGGTGATTTCGAGGATGACAATACGAGCCCCGGGGCGGGCAACGCGCACCATTTCCCGTATGCCGACGGAGGGATCGTCGAGGCTGCGCAGGCCACCAGAGGCCGTGACCGCATCGAAGCGGTCGTCCTCATACGGCAGCTGGGTGACGTCGGCCACCTCGAAGCGGCACCGGCGATGTGTGGCGGCGGCCTTGAGGCGCGCGCGGTCGATCATGGCCGGCGAGTAGTCCACGCCCGTCACCTGCCCCAGCGACGTGACCCGGTCGGCCAGCATCAGCGCCAGGTCCCCGGTGCCGGTGAAGGCATCCAGCACGTGCGCGCCCGCGGCCACATCGGCCACCTCGGCAGCAGCGCGACGCCAGCCGTCTCCCAATCCCAGTGTCATCACGCTGCTCACCAGGTCGTACCGGGGAGCGATGATGTCGAACGCGGCGCGATCGTCGACTGCGCTGTGCGGCACATGCGCGGTGCTCATGCCTCCACCCGTCCGGCCTCGCCCCAGCGGGGGAAGAGCGCGTGGTCGATGCGCAGCACGTCAAGGGCCTTGCCCACCACGAAGTCGATCATGTCGTCCACCGACTGCGGCTGGGTATAGAGCGCAGGTGAGGCCGGCAGCACCACGGCCCCGGCCTCGGTGACGGCCACCATGTTGCGCAGTTGGATGAGTGATGCCGGGGTCTCGCGGGGCACCAGCACCAGCTGGCCGCGCTCCTTCAGCATCACCTCGGCAACCCGGTGGATGAGGTTGTCGCCGGTGCCGTGGGCAATTCTGCCGAGCGATGAGGTTGAGCACGGCATCACGAGTGCCACCCGTGCACCGGATGAACCCGATGCGAATGAGCAGGCGATGTCGTCGGGCGCGAGCACGTCCACGGACCCGGCGGGGTCGCAGTGGTCCGCGAGAAAGCGATCCATCACATGGTCGCGCGAGGTGGGACGCGGACCCTCACCGAGGATCTCGTGGCTGATCACCTGGCATCCGGCATCCGACACGCACAGGCCCACATGGTGCCCTGCCGCAGTGAGCGCGAGGAGGGTCCGGCCGCCATAGGCGGCACCGCTCGCACCGGTGATTCCGAGGAACACACGCATCGGGGTGATCGTAGGCCACGGGGGGTGAAAACGAGCCGGGGTCCCGTACTGCGGGACCCCGGAACACGACCACATCCCCCGTTGAGGGGCCTACTTGTACGTGGTACCCAGCCCATTGAGGAATGTCGCGAGGTTGTTCAGGTCGTCAGGCGGAAGCGATGCGAACGAGGGCATGGGAGCGATGGGGGCCTTCAGCCACTGGACCATCTTCGCGTTATCCCATCCCTTTGATCCCTCGTTGGTGAGATCCGGACCTGGTCCGGGCGCACCAACCCCCTTGACCATGTGGCAACTGGTACAGCCATTGGCCAGGAATAACACCTCGCCCTTGGTCGCATTGGCATCCAGTCCGGTAAGCGGAATGGTTGCGCCCTTCGCAACGCCCTCGGGCGTGGTTGCGCCGATGAAGGTGAGGTAGCACAGGCCGGTGGTCACCAGTACCGCGGTGCCCAGTGCGAACGGACGCTTCCAGATGCGGCGCTCGGGACCTCGGTCGATGAACGGCCAGATCACCAGCAGGATGATCAGGATGTTCGGCACCATGAACGTGGCCATGATCACCGGGGTGAGCGAGTTCTGGTTCTTGAAGATCTTCAGCAGCTCGAATGCGAAGTAGAAGTACCACTCCGGACGCGGGATGAAGTCGGTGGTCGCCGGGTTCACCGGCTCGCCCACCTGCACCCGCACCGTGATCGCGAGCACGATGACCGCCAGAATGGCGAGCCCCGCGATGATGGTGTCCTTGTAGATCGCATACGGGAAGAACGGCTTGCCGTTCTTCTTCGACGCCGCGTAGTCCTTGTCGTACGCGACCTTGTCGGCCTTCTTCATCGGGAGACCTCCTGGCCGTCGGCGACGACTGCGGGCGGGAACGACACGCTGCCCTTCAGTCCGGCGTCACGATTACGCGCCGCCTTGCGACGGGCATCCTCTTCGTCACGCTGCACGCGCAGGGCACGCTTGGCCCATGGCGGCTCAGAGATGCCGAGGCGGATGATGAAGTAGAGGTGCAGACCGATGAAGGTCGCGATCCCACCTGGAATTAACAACATATGGATCGAATAGAAGCGCGACAACGTATCTGGCCCGAATTCGGGGCCGGCGCGGAGGATGTCTCCGATGTACGGCCCCAGGATGGGCGCGCTCGCGAAGATGTTGACGGCCACCACGGTGGCCCAGTAGGCCTTCTGGTCCCACACCAGCAGATAGCCGGTGAGGCCCATCATCATCGTCATCATCAGGAGCATGGCGCCGGTGACCCACGTCAGTTCACGCGGGTACTTGTAGGCGCCCCAGATGAACACACGTCCCATGTGCAGGAACACGATGACGATCATCGCCGAGGCGCCCCACTTGTGCATGCCCCGGACCATCCAGCCCCACGTCACCTCGTTGGTGATGTGGGCGATGCTGCCGAATGCCGTGTTGGGATCCGGCTTGTAATACATCGCCAGAATGATCCCGGTGATGGCCTGCATGCCGAAGAGGGCCATTGCGGTGAAGCCGAGGGTCTGGAACCAGCTCGTACCGGCCGGGATGTTGCGGAACATCAGCCAACGGCCGCTGTTCTTCACGCCTGACCGCTCGTCGACGTAGTCGGCGACCTGGCCCCCAGCCTTCTCGACCGGATTCTTCGGCCCGATGTCCTTTGTGGTCATCGCGCGCTCCTAGACGAACGGGTAGAGGTTGGAGAGGGTGCCGGTAACGGGCTCGCCGGGCGAGTGCAGCGGGAAGGGCTCCTGCTCGGCAGAGATTGAGTAGGCCTTGCCCACCAGCATCCGCACCTTCGGGTTGGACGACGTGGCAATGGCCTGCTGCAGGCTGAGGCGGTCCTTGCCACTTGCGACGTCCGCGGCCGAGTACTGCTGCGACTGATCGACGATCTTCACGTCGAGGCGGTCGAGCGGACGGGGTGGCGGGCCACCAATAACGAGGCCGCGCGAGTCGTAGGCACCGCCGTGGCACGGGCAGATAAAGCCCTGCGAACCGGCTGCGTAGGCCACCGGGCAACCCAGGTGCGCGCAGCGGTTCCAGATGGCCAACGCGTCCATATCGGCGGCCGTGAGGCCCGCGGCCCATGCCTTGAAGCGCGCGTTGAATGCGGCAGTGGACTCATCGGGGCCGGGAATAGGCTTGGCCGAGGGGTCCACCAGACCGAACATGAGGTAGATGCGCCGGTCGGCCTCGGGGTTGGTCCCCGCAACGGCCAGCGAGGTGACCTCGCCGATCTTCGTGGAGGGGGTCGCGTTGGCGTACGGCGGCGCGTTCTTGAGGAAGTCGCTTGCCGGGCCGATGTCAACCCAGCGCCACTGCTCGCTCTTCAGCGGGTTGGCAACCGCGAATCCGACGACCGGCACCAAGATGGCGGCGGTGAGGATTCCCCCGCCGGCGATTGCCACGGTGGCAAGGAAGCGGGTACGCGTGATGTACCCCGGGTCGTCCGAATGATCGGCTTCCGGGGTGAAGTCGGTTGCACGTGGGCCCTCGTAGGGTCCCGCCTGCGTTCCGGGCGCGCCGCTGTCCGGATCGTCCTCAGCCACTCCGACCTCCGTAGACGTTCACTGGATTAATGACACTAGCGGGGCGAAGTCAAACCGATTGCGTCCGCACGCGCAATGGGCTGATGTGGGGCCGGTTGTCCCCGTTGCACCGGGACTCACCGGTACTTCTCGGCTCCTGGGAGATGGATTCCGAGGTCTGCCCAGCGGGCATCCACTCGCTGCCGTACATCGTCGCTCATTCGGATTTCGTCTGGCCAGGGGCGTACGAGGCCCTCTCCTTCCCACTTCGCCGTGGCATCGAACCCCACCTTGGCGCCGTAGGCGGCGTATGGGGCGGCGTGGTCAAGGGCGTCCACCGGGCCTTCCATCACCAGCATGTCGCGGCCGGCATCCACGTTTGAGAAGGCCCGGAATGCGACCTGCGACACATCCCGTACGTCCACGTCGTGATCCACCACCACAACGCAGCGGGTGAGCGAAAGCAGGCCGAGGCCCCACACGGCATTGATGAGCTTCTTCGCATGGCCCGGGTAGCGCTTCTTCACGCTCACGATGGCGCAGTTGTGAAATACGCCCTCAAGCGGCAGGTTCATGTCCACCAGGTCGGGCACGGTCATCTTGATGAGGGGCAGGAAAAGGCGCTCGGTGGCCTTGCCCAGCCAGAAGTCCTCCATGGGCGGCATTCCCACGATGGTGGTGCTGTAGATGGCGTCACGACGCATGGTGAGGCCCGTTACGTGGAATCGTGGGTACTGATCAACCGGCGTGTAGAAGCCGGTGTGGTCGCCGAAGGGGCCCTCGTCGCCCAGGTCGGTGGCATCCACGTAGCCCTCGATCACGATCTCGGCGTGCGCGGGCACCTCGATGTCCTGAGTGACCGCCTTCACCATCTCCACCTGCTTGCCGCGCAGGAAGCCCGCGAACATCATCTCGTCGAGCGCGGGGGGCAGGGGCGCGGTGGCGCTGTAGGTCACCGCCGGGTCGGTGCCCACCACCACCGCAACGGGCACGCGGCCCTCGCTGTCGAGCAGGTGCTGGCGGCCGTCCTTGTGAATTTGCCAGTGCATCATGCAGGTGCGCTTGTCGACCTTCTGCACGCGGTACATGCCGCAGTTGCGTGACCCGGTGACCGGGTCGTTGCTGAACACCAGGGGCAGCGTGATGAACGGTCCGCCGTCCCCGGGCCAGCAGTGCAGGATGGGGATGAGGTCCAGGTCCACATCGTCGCCGGTGAGCACCACCTCCTGGCACGGGCCGTTCTTGACGGTCTTGGTGCCGAGCGAGGCCAGCTCCCGGAGCTTGCCGAGTGCCTTGACCTTCTCCATCACGCCCTGGGGCGGCTGCATTTCGGCGATCTCGGAGATACGCGATGCGATCTGGTCGAGGTCGGTGCCGCCAAGGCCGGCGGCCATGCGCCGCTCGCTGCCGAACTGGTTGATGAGCACGGGCATCTTGGAGCCCGTGACGTTGGTGAAGAGCACCGCGGGTCCACCGGCCTTCATCACCCTGTCGGCGATCTCGGTGATCTCAAGGTGGGGGTCCACCTCGGTGTGCACCTCCACCAACTCGCCCATGTCGCGGATGACCTGCATCCATTCGCGCAGGTCCTTCATCGGGCCAGCGCCTCGGCCAGCGCGGGTGCGGGGTCCAGCCCGCTGGCGATCGCCACGATCGGCGCTGACAGTCCTTCGCGGAGCGCCGCACGTGCCATGCGTACGGCGTCGGGGGTGGCAATCGCGTCACCGGCCACCGCGGCGGCGGTCGCGCGCCACAGCGGCAGAAGATCGTCGTCGCGCCCGGCCGCGACGGCTGCGGCCGAGAGTGCGACCAGGTCGGCCAGGGCCTCCACCACCGACAGGTCGCCGGTTGCGGCTACGCGCACCAGACCCTGCGCATAGCAGTAGTCGCCGGCAAGCACGGCTGCGCCCATCTCCACCTGCGACACGTAACGCGGTGCGCCGTGATGCAGAAGAAACCCCTCGAGGATGAGTTCCAGGCCCAGGGCGTGTTCGCGCGCCAGCGGTGGGCAGACCAGCGGCACCAGCACCTCATCGGCGTCAATCGTACGACCGGCCAGCGCGGGCTGCTCTGCCAGCACGGCTGCCACCGAATCGGCAGCGAGGGTGCTCATGCAATGCCCTCAAGCGCGCGCGCGAATGCCTGCTCGGTTGCGCGGAACTCGTCGTCGCCATGGATGGTGCTCGTAAACCACGCCTCAAACTGCGACGGCGGTGGATACACGCCGTTGGCCAACAGGCCGCGTGCCAGCCGGCCGTAGGCGTCGGTGTCGCAGGCGGTGGCCTCGGCGTAGTTGGTGACCGGGGAATCGGTGAAGAACGGCGTGAGCATCGATCCGACGCGCTGAACCGTCACCGGGGCGCCACTGTCGCGGATGATCGCTTCGAGCCGTGCGCCGTTCTCCTCCAGCCGCTCGTACGTGCCCTCGGCGGCAAGGCGGCAGATGACGGCCAGCCCCGCGGTGGTGGCCAGTGGATTGCCCGACAGCGTTCCGGCCTGGTAGCAGGGGCCCTCTGGCGCCAGTTCGCGCATCACATCGGCCCGCCCACCGAACGCACCGACGGGCAGGCCGCCACCGATGATCTTGCCCATGCATGTGAGGTCGGCCTTCACGCCAAAGCGCTCCTGTGCACCACCACGTGCCACCCGGAATCCGGTGATGACCTCGTCGAGAATGAGCAGTGCGCCGGTACGGTCGCAGGCGGCGCGAAGTCCCTCGAGATAGCCCGGCGCGGGAGGCACAACGCCCATGTTGCCGGCGACCGGCTCCACGATGATCGCCGCGGCACCCTGGAGCGCGATCTCGGCTGCCGCAAGGTCGTTGTAGGGCACCAGGCGGGTGGCGGCGGTGGCTCCCGCCGTGACGCCTGGGCTGGTGGGCACTCCCAGCGTGGTGGCCCCACTGCCCGCCTGCGCGAGCAGGCCGTCAATGGCACCGTGGTAGCCGCCCTCGGTCTTGACGATCACCTCGCGCCCCGTGGCGGCGCGCGCCAGACGCACCGCACCCATCACGGCCTCGCTGCCGCTGGAGGTCATACGAAGGCGCTCGATGGACGGCATGGCGTCGCGTACGGCCTCGGCGAACACGATCTCACGCTCGGTGGGAGCGCCGTAGGAGGTGCCGCGGGCGAGGGCGTCACGCAAGTCGTCGATCACCACTGGCGGTGCGTGGCCGAGAATGGCCGGGCCCCACGAGGCCAGATAATCAACGTAGTCATTGCCGTCCACGTCGAACACGCGGGTGCCCTCGGCACGGTCGATGAAGATGGGGTCACGCCCGATGCCCCGCATTGCACGCACGGGTGAGTTGACCCCGCCCACCAGCGACTGCTTCGCACGCGCGAACAGCTCCTGGCTTCGCGTATCGGTGGGGGCCGTCGCCATGGGGTCAGGCCGTCGGCAGGGGCGCGCCGGCGATGGCGATGTCCTCCCACGCCCTGTACTCGGGTGAGTAGTACTTGAGCCGCACCTTCTTGAATTCGAAGGTGGAGTACAGGACGGCGTAGTCGTCGTCGGCGAGGCCGGCCTCCGCCGCGAGCGCCGCGATGGTCTCCTCGCAGGCGTCCTTCGACTTCGCGTGCACCATGGTGAAGAGGCTGTAGGGCCAGTCGTCGTAGGTGGGGCGCTTGTAGCAGTGGCTCACCGCCTTGAAGGTGGCCATGCGGGTGCCGAAGTCGTCGACGCTGTCGGCGGGCACCTTCCATACGGCCATGCCGTTGGCGCCGAATCCCGCCTTGCGGTGGTTCAACACGGCGGCGAAGCGACGCATGATGGTGCGGTTCTGCATCTCCTGCGCCTTGGCGATGAGGTCGTCGGGGTCGATACCGGCGGCATCAGCCCAGGCGTCGAACGGCGCCGGTACGAGCGGGAGGTCCTCCTGCAGGATGAGGATGGCCGCGCGGTCCTCGTCGGTGGGCGGCTTGCCATCGCCGCGCTGCGGTGCGGGCACCGGCTCAATACGGGCGACGTTGCCGCTGTCGCCGGTCATGTCCAGTTGCACGTTGATCTTGTACAGCGTGATCGTGGGGAGGATGCGCATCGAAGTGGCACCGGTCTCGCGCGCCAGGATGTCGAGGGTCTCCTCGAGCGACAGCCGCGACCCGGGCTCAAGCGCGAGGGTGAACCACATGTTGAAGTTGTGGGTGCGGCGGTAGTTGTGGCTCACGCCGGGGTGGCCATTCACCACGGCAGCGGCATCAAACAGCAGGTCGTCGGGGTATGACGCCGCGACCAGCGTGCTCTCGTAGCCCAGTGCCCGGGTGTCGAAGATGGCGGAGACCTGCCGGATGATCCCGGCATCCTTCAGTACCTGCATGCGGGCAAGCACCTCGCCCTCGCCGATACCCACGGTGTCGGCGATCTTGAGGAACGGGCGTCGTACCAAGGCGATGCCGGCCTGCAGCGCATTGAGCAGCCGCTGGTCCACCTCGTCGGGCTTGTGGCGCGTGGGCTTGGCTTCGGTGGTGCTCACGATGCGTCCTCTTTCATCCACTTGGCCGCGTCGATTGCGGCATACGTGATGACGATGTCGGCCCCGGCCCGCACGATCGCGGTGAGGGTCTCCATCATCGCCTGGCGTTCATCCAGCCATCCGCGCTCGGCGGCGGCCTTGATCATCGAGTACTCACCACTCACGTGGTAGGCCGCCACGGGCAGGTCGGTGGCGCCCCGCACCGCGTGGATGACGTCGAGGTAGGTGGCGGCGGGCTTCACCATCACCATGTCCGCGCCCTCGGCCAGGTCGGCCCGCACTTCGCGAAGGGCCTCGCGGATGTTGGGCGGATCCATCTGGTATCCGCGGCGGTCACCATGCCCGGGGGCCGATCCAGCGGCCTCACGGAAGGGCCCGTAAAAGGCTGATGCGTACTTGGCCGAGTACGACATGATCGCCGTGGTCTCGTGGCCCGATGAATCGAGTGCACTGCGGATGGCTCCCACCCGTCCATCCATCATGTCGCTTGGGGCCACCACGTCTGCACCGGCACGCGCGTGGCTCACCGCGGTGCGCGCGATCACGTCGAGCGAGGGGTCGTTGTCCACCTCACCATCGGGGCCCAGCAGGCCGCAATGCCCATGGTCGGTGTAGGCGCACAGGCACACGTCGGTGATGACCACCAGGTCGGGCACCCCGGCCTTGAGTGCACGCACGGCCTGCTGCACCACGCCGTCGTCGGCGTGGGCGGAGGTGGCCACGGCATCCTTCTGGTCGGTGACGCCAAACAGCAGCACGCCACCCACGCCGGCCTCGTAGGCGGCGCGGGCCTCCTCCACCATCAGGTCGGACGAGAGCCGGGCGATTCCCGGCAGCGCGTCAACCGGCTGGCGGATTCCCTCACCGGCGACGGCGAACATGGGCAGTACCAGCTGCGATGGGCGCACCACCACCTCGCGCACCAGGCGCCGGATGGCATCGGTGCGGCGCAGCCGGCGGTGCCGGACAACGGGGAACGCGCCTGTCGCGGCGGCGGTCTCGGTGCTTTCAGATCCCACGACTCGCGAGTGTATCGTCGGTTCCGTGACTGACGGAGGGGGTCGGAGCGGGTTCGGGGCGATGGGGTCAGGTGACCCCGCCCTCGATGCGGCGGGCATATCGCCCGCCCACATGATCGCCGGCTACCACGCGGGCCTCTTCCCGATGGACTCCGACGACGACATTGGGCCGGTTGGCTGGTACTTCACCGACCCCCGTGCGGTCATCGTCACGGCCGATGCCCGTATTCCGCGCACGGTGGCCCGCATGCTGCGCCGCCGCGCCTATGACGTGCGTGTGGATACCGCCTTCGGCGAGGTGGTCCGGGCCTGCTCGGGCGATCGCGATGGCGTGTGGCTCACCCCGCGGCTCATCGGTGGATATGAGGCCCTGCACGATCTCGGCATTGCGCACAGCATCGAGGCATGGGACGGCGACGTGCTCGCCGGGGGACTGTTCGGCGTGGCAATTGATGGTCTGATGACCGCAGAGAGCATGTTCCACCGGCTGCCCGATGGTGGCAACGCGGCAATCGCAGGGCTCATCGGGATCGCACGCCTCAATGGGTTCACACTTATCGACGTGCAGATGGAGTCGCCCCACGTGATGCGCTTTGGCGCCACGCTGATCAGCGCCGATGCCTACACGGAGTTACTGGCGGAGGTGCTCCGGCACTAGGTGTGCATGCGTCGGGCCAGCACGAAGCGGGCGATCACGCCGTAGGCGATGGCGATGAGCGCGAGCAGGCCGATACCTGACCACAGTGACGTGGTCACCTCGGGATCCACGAGCACCTGCTGGAACACCCGGGCTGCGGGACCGAATCCCGCCACCGCACTTGCCCAGTAGGCCACATCGCTGCCAGGGATGAGCGCCACGACGGCCAGCGGCAGCGAGATCATGAGACCGGCCAGCAGGGCCGTGCGGGTCTCGCGGGCGAGGGCACCGATGAGAAGTCCGAAGGCCCCGAATGCAAGGCCTGCGACAAGCAGTGCGATGACCCAGATGCCCCATCGTCCAACCGTGACCGACGTCGTCACGGCGACGACGCCCAGCAGCACCATGCCCACCACCAGCGCGGCTGCGGCCGAGACGACGGCCTTCTGGGCGATGATGGACCCTGGGCTCACAAGCCCCCGGCCAAGGCGCGAGAGCACGCCATCTTCACGCTCGGCCGAGAGCAGCGCTGCCGACAGCAGCACCCCCACCAGACCCAGGCCCACCACGAGCGCTCCGGCGATACCCAGCGCGGAGAGGGGCTCACGACCCGGCGCGCCAGCCTTCACGTCGAGCCGGATCGGGCTTGCGATGGCCTTGGCCGCAGGCTTGGCCAGATCGAGGTTGTCGCCGACGCCCGTGATGAAAGCGAGCAGGGAGGCGGCCTTCGCAGCCTCTTCCGGCTTGCCCGCCGCCCGGAGCGCGGCCTGCATGCCCCTGATGGTCTGTTCGCTGCTGCGCAGCCCCATGAGGGAGCCAGCCCTCCCGAACAGCGCCACGTTGCCACCGTTCTGGATGAGGTCAACCAGATGGAGCACCTGCCCCACATAGGCTCCGGCCAGCGCCTCGTTGAGACGGAACACCATGGCTTCCAGCCGCCGCTCGATGGCCTGCGCCTCGATGGGCGAGCGCGGGTTGGTCTGCAGGGTGATGACGGGCGAGCGGATACCGGTCTGGAGGTCGCTCACGAAGCCCTCGGGAATGGTGAGTACCGCGCTCACCTTGCCGTCATCCAGCGCCTGAGTGGCCTGTTGCGCGTCAACCCGAACGAGGTTGACGGCCTCGCCCAGCCGGCTGGCGTAGTCATCCACCGACAGTCGCTCGTCGCCCACCTGCACGGTACGGCCTGACTGCGCATCGAGGTTGACGAAGGCCACCGACGGCTTGGTGTCGCCACCCGAGAGTGCGATGGCCAGCAGCACGGCGATGACGATGGGGTAGCCGATGAGGATGGCCAGGAGGCCCCGACTGCGCCCGAGCACCCGCAGGTCCTTGATGAACAGCAGCCGTCCGGCGCGCAGAATGCTCATTGGTCGTCGCCCACCAGTGCCATGAAGGCGGTCTCGCCCGCCGCCGGGCCGGACGGATCGGTGCCCGCCGCGCGGATGAGGTCGTCGAGCGTGCCGTCCATGCGCAGTTGCCCGGCCACGAGGGTGACGATTCGATCGGCCGACCGCGACGCCTCGTCAATCGACTGGGTGGAGAACACCAGCGCCATATCCCCATCGGCCACCAACTCGGTCAGCCAGCTCCACAGCCGATGGCGTTGGTCGGGGCTGAGAGTTCCGGTGGGCTCATCGAGAAGCAGCAGCACCGGCTGGCCCGCGAGCGCTATCGCCAGGTTGAGGCGTTGCAGCGTGCCGGTTGACAGGGCCGACGCCGGGCGATCGGCCACCTTCCCAAGATCTGCGCGCTCGATGAGCCCGTCGGCCACCGCACGTGGATCTGCGGTGCCCTCGAGGCCCGCGAACAGCGTGAGATTCTCGCGCGCCGTGAGGCGAGGGTAGAGCGCCGGTCGCTGCGGCACCCATCCCACCGCCAGCGCCGTGCCACCAGCCCATTCGATGGTGCCTGCACTTGCGACGCCGACTCCGGCGAGAATCGACAGCAGCGTGGTCTTGCCCGCCCCATTGGGGCCGATGAGGGCAATGCGCTCCCCCCGCGAGATGGCGAGGTCAACCGGCGCCAGCGCTTCAAACGATCCATAGCGCCGCGCGATGCCGCGCGCGGTGAGGAGTGCGTCGCCCCTCATGCGGCGATGGTCAGTCGGCGCCGCTTGGCCGCGGCGCCTCGGGGATTCGCGTGGGCACATCAAGGGTATCCCCGGGATTCGGGTCGGGGGACGGCCGCCGTGGTGGTGGGGCGAAGCCCGATGCGGTGGGTTGATCGTCGGCGAGCGGCGCGCTGCCAAGCCCCGCCAATTGCGGCATGCCGAACCAGCCCATTCGCCTGCTGGCGTAGATGGCGGTCTCCTTGAGCAGCACCACCACGGGAATGGCGAGGATGATCCCGGCAAATCCGTAGAGCTCTTCGCCGATGAGGATGCCGAAGATCACCACCAGCGGGTGCACTCCCACGGCGTCGCCCATCACCTGGGGCACCACCACGTGGCCCTCAAACTGGTGGATGGCCAGAAACGCCAGAATGACCCACAGCGCGGTGATTGGCGAGGTGAACAGCGCCAGCAGCACCGGCGGGACCGCACCGAAAATGGGCCCGATATACGGGATGAACTCCATCACGAACACCCAGGCCGCGAACAGGGCGGCATATGTGGCCCCCTGGGGGAACACCCCCGTGACGCCGAAGATCCACAGCACCAGCCCCGCACTCACACCGATGATGAGGCACACAAGGGTCTGGGCCTTGATGTATTGCCCCAGCGTGCGTTCGGTGCGGCGCAGGAACTGGGCGGCTGATGGGCCACCGATCTGCTGCGCGAAGCGGGCGATGCGCGGGGCATCCAGCAGCATGTAGACGGCCGCCACCAGAATGATGATGATGACCACCAGCACGCTGAGGGCGCTGAGTGAATACGACACGGCATTGCCCGAGATACCACCGGCCCACGATCTGATGGCCTGCAGCGTCGCATCGGCCTTCTGCTGCACATCTACGTGGATGCCATTGCGCTCGAAGAATGCCTGCAGGTTCTGCACCTGCCGCTGGGCCTGATCGGTGTACAGCGGGAGGTTGCCGCGGATCGCCTGTATCTGGTTCTGAATGGGGGGGATGAGCAGCACGACAGCGGCTGCCACCGCCCCGATGAACGAGAGGAACACCGTTGCCACGGCAAGGCCGCGCGGCACGTGCATGCGCCTGAGGAACCGCACGAGGGGGTTCAGCAAAAGGGCAATGACGAGCGATACCAGGAACACAAAGATGACGCGTCCGAGGGTCTGTCCCGCGATCCAGAGGATCACGACGATGCCCGCCGTGGCGGCAATCAGCGCCCACGCCGGCGTGCTGGCTTGTCGGCCGGTCATGGGGTCCATGGTATCGCCCCCAACCCAGCCAGCCCGCCATTCGGTCCGGCTGGTCTAGCCTTGTCACGTCCATGCCGAATCTCACTCGCGATGAGCTGAAGTGGCGACGCGACGAGCGCCGGCAGGCCGACCGCCACCGGAGCAATCGTGCGCTCAGTACCGTGGTCGCCCCGGCCCTGCTGGCCGTGGCGGTGATCGTGGCCGTCGTATTGGCTGCCACCTGGGGTGGCACCACGGCCGATACCCCCGTGGGCCCCGTGGCCTCGCCCGTTCCCGCCGCCGCTGGTGCCACCGCTCCGCAGCGTGTGGTGATGGGCCGATCCGGACGCCTTGAGGTGGTGCTGCCCGTGGCCGAGAAGCAGGTGACCGCCGTGTACTTCCATGGGGTGACCGACCCGGGCGCCATCGCCATTACCCCGGCGAGCGGGGTGACCCAGAAGGTGACCGCGGAGGATGGGGCGTCGGGCACCCTGACGTCCGCGGTTGATGTTGGTGCCGCCGCGGGATCGGTGGTCTACAGCCCGGTGGACGGGGTGGTCACGGCGGTCAGTCCGTACCGCGTGTTCGGCCGCCCAGAGGGACTGGCGATCGTCCTCACGCCCTCCGGCATGCCCGACGTCGCCGTGAGCATCACCCACGTGGAGCCGGCGCCCGATGGTGTCGTCCTTCAGGTGGGGAGCGCCGTCGGGGCCGGTCGTACTGTCATCGGGCGCGTACGTGACATGTCGCGGGTCGAGACCCCCGCCATCGCCAATTACACCAACGACTCCGGGAACCACATTGCCATCGAGCTGCTGCGTCAGACCACCGGGCCAGGTGCCTGAGTGAGCGATCCCGCCGTGTTCCGTGCGGTCATGATCGGCGATGTATTTGGTGCCCCGGGCATGCGCGCCGTCGAGCTGGTCCTTCCGCGCCTGCGCGAGGAGCATTCGCCGAACATCGTCGTGGTCAATGCCGAGAATGCCGCCGCCGGATCGGGCACCACGCCCAAGCAGGCGAAGGCGCTCTTCGAGGCCGGCGCTGATGTACTGACCGGGGGGAATCACACGCTCCGCCGAACCGAGTACGTGGCCACGCTGGAGGAGGACCCACGCGTGCTGCGACCGGCCAACTTGGTGGCGCGCGGCGCGGGTTCGGGCACCGTGGTGGTGGATGCCCGAGGGGGCTTCCGGGTGGGTGTGCTCAACCTCATCGGGTCGGTATTCATCGAAGCAGCCCAAAGTCCCTTCGCGGTGGTTGACGATCTGATCGATCGCATGCGCCGCGAGACCCATCTGGTGATCGTCGATATGCATGCCGAGGCCACCAGCGAGAAGCGCGCAATCGCCCATCATCTGGATGGTCGCGCCACTGTGGTGTTCGGCACGCACACCCACGTGCCCACTGCCGACGAGCGAATCCTGGCCGGGGGTACCGCGTACATCAGCGACATCGGCATGACTGGTCCGCACGACTCGATCATCGGGGTCAAGCCCGAGCCGGTCCTGCGCAGGTTCCTCACCGGGCTGCCGGCGCGCTTTGAGCCTGCCACCGGTGACGTGCGCGTTCAGGGGATCGTGGTGGATGCCGGCGCAGATGGCCGCGCCACGCGCATCGAGCGGTTCGACATCCCCGTCGACGTCTCGGCGAATTAGCCCCGCGACTCGATGGGCACGAGGTCATCTGTGGGCGCGGGTGGATTCTCGAGGCGCTGAAGCCATGGGATGCGCCGCACGCCCAGTAGCAGCGCGATGCCCACCACGACCACGGCCACGATGAGGCCCCACTGCGATGCGGTGGGGATCTCGACCTCGAAGAACGTGGTGAGAATCGGGATGTAAAGGCCGACCGACAGCAGCACCACGAACCCGGCGACCATGCCCCACACCCATGTGCGCACCTTGCGCCGCTCAACCCCACGCTCCAATTCGATGACCACGGCGAGCCCCAGAAACGTGGCGGCGAGGATCGCGGCGGTGCGGGCTTCGGAGATGGTGCCGTCGAGCGGACCGCGCGTGAGCAGGTATGCCGCGGTGATGGCCATGGCGATGACCGCGCCTGCAGGCACGGAGAATGCCGCCAGGCTGCGCATGAAGCTGTCGCGCCGCACCGCACCCTCACTGCGTGACAGCGCCAGGAAGAACGCGGGGATGCCGATGGTGAGCGATGAGGTGATGGACAACTGCCTGGGCAGGAATGGGAAGGCGATGGGCAGGAGCGCAAAACACACGAGCAGCAGCGCCGAGTAGACGGACTTGGTGATGAAGAGCTTGGCCACCCGATGGGTATTGCGGATGATCTGACGCCCGGCCTCGATGGCGCTTGGCAGCGTGGAGAACGCATTGGTGAGCAGCACCAGGTCGGCCACGCCCTTGGCCATCTGACTGCCGTTGCCCATGGCCACGGCCAGGCGGGCCTCCTTGAGCGCCAGTACGTCGTTGACGCCGTCACCGATCATCGCCACGTAACGCCCATTGGCGGTCATGGCACGCACCAGTGCCCGCTTCTGTTCGGGGGTGATGCGCCCGAACACCGCCGTGTCGCGAACGATCTCGCGCAGCGCCTCGGGGTCGTCGGGCAGATCGGGGCCCTGCATCGCCTTGTGTGCGTTCTCCACGCCACACGCAGCTGCCACGGCCTGCACGGTGCCGATGCCATCTCCCGAGATGACCTTTACCTGCACGCCCTCGCGCTGGAGGAACCGCACGGTGTCGGGCGCGTCGGGCCGCAGGGCCTCCTCCATCAGGATGGCGCCCGCTGCGGTCATGGCCGGGAGGTGGCCCATGCCGTCCTGGTCCTGGTCCTCGTCGAGCGCCCCGGTGCCGGTGGCCACCAGCAGCACGCGCCGGCGCTCGGCCTGCTCGGCGGCGATACGCGCGGCAAGGGCGGGGGGGATTGCCACCCCAATGCGCTCCAGGATCTCGGGCGCTCCCAGCACGATGGTGCCCGCCCCGGGCAGCGTGACGCCACTCCACTTGCGCACCGACGCGAATGGCACCTGCGTCGTGGGCGTGAGGGCATCCTCGGGCATGGCGCGCGCGATGGCGTCGGCCGTGCCATTTCTTGCCGCTGCGCTGGCGGCCAGTTGGCCGGTGAGCCGCCGCACGTCATCCTCGTTGCGACCCGGTGCGGCCACCACGCCCACCACATCGAGGCGGTTCTCGGTGAGCGTGCCCGTCTTGTCCACGCACACGGTGTCCACGCTGGCCAGACTCTCAATGGCGTTGAGCTGCT
>Ga0194055_10001848_pt1 | contig 17035 bp, 22 predicted proteins | sample SepL449m_MetaG_FD_155482 | JGI IMG/M metagenome (GOLD analysis project Ga0194055, IMG submission 155482) | Anoxic zone freshwater microbial communities from boreal shield lake in IISD Experimental Lakes Area, Ontario, Canada - Sep2016-L442-9m | ecosystem: Environmental > Aquatic > Freshwater >...
CAACTGGTGGCGCTGGAGTAGCCGCACCGGCTTGGATCTGCAGCTTGATGATGGCTGCGAGTTTTTTCTTCGGAGGCATTCTGCGGGTCCTTACGTGTGACCGAGATCAGAGTTTCTGAACTTGGCTAAATGAAAGTTCGACCGGGGTTTCCCGACCGAAAATAGAGACCAAGACCTTGAGCTTTTGCTGTTCGGGCATGATCTCGTTAATCGAGGCAGGCAGTGTGGCAAACGGACCATCCATCACGGTGACCGATTCGCCCACTTCGAAGTCCACAACTCGGATTTCCGGCTTGTCGGACTTCTTCACTGGGTGCGGCGCGAGAATCTTCTCGACCTCATCCAGTGTTAACGGACTTGGCCGGTGCGTATGACCGACGAAGCCAGTAACTCCAGGGGTGTTACGTACTGTGGACCAGGACTCATCAGTGAGATCCATGCGCACAAGAACATAACCAGGGAAAACATTGCGCATTACTTGCTTGCGCTGTCCATTCTTAATTTCAGTAACTTCTTCTTGCGGAACTTCGATCTGGAAAATGTAATCTTCCATGCCAAGCGATTGAATACGGTTTTCGAGGTTTGAGCGCACGCGGTTTTCGTAACCTGCGTATGAGTGCACCACATACCAATCACCAGGTGCGAGGCGAAGTTTCGCGCGGAATTCCTCCATTGGATCATCGAGTTTCTCTTCATCTTCGAAGTCGGAACCTTCGATGTCTTCAAGAATTCCAGCGGCAGGGCTTTGTAACGTGTCAAGGCTGTTTGAGGTCGCTGCTACGACAGGGCTATCGAAGGTCGCTGCTGCGACAGGGCTATCGAAGGACGTTGCTGCGACAGGGCTATCGAAGGACGTTGCTGCGACAGGTGCCACCGCACCGAGCTCTTCTACTACATCATCTGCATTGGCTTGCGCTAACGCACTTTCGAAGGAGAAATCTTCACTCATGTTCTCTTACCCCTTAACCAAAGACCCAGAAGACGAGCTTGGTAAGACCAAGGTCGAAGAGCGATACAACGAAGATGATCGCCGTAACAAAGACAAGGACGACGCTGGTGTAGGTCGTGAGTTGCTTGCGTGTGGGCCATACGACCTTGCGCAATTCAAAGAGCACCTGGCGATAGAAGAGACCCAGGCGCGGTCCGCGCTTGGTCGCCTCAGCGCCAGGCTTTGCTTCTTCACTCATCCGCTCACCTCTCGTTCGACTGCTAGATCACGCACACTCATTCGTGCAGGGCAGGAGGGACTTGAACCCCCAACCGCCGGTTTTGGAGACCGGAACTCTACCAATTGAGCTACTACCCTCTGAGCTTGCCCTCCATGATCGCACTCCCAAAAGGGCGCGCGAAAGCATGGCGAATTCGCCAAGAAGAGTGAGTCTAAGGCGACACCTCTCCCCAGGTCTAACTCGGGGGTGTCCTCTAGGCTATGGGGAGCGGAATTCCTACTTTCCACCACAACTTCTCGACCTGAAAGAGATCACTATGAGCAACGCAGGATCGCCAATTAGCCCCCGGATAAGCCCCCGCATCGCGGCCATCGCGGAATCTGCCACGCTGGCAGTGGATGCCAAGGCCAAGGCCCTCAAGGCTGCTGGGCGCCCGGTGATCGGCTTCGGAGCGGGCGAGCCTGACTTCCCTACACCTGACTACATCGTGGCTGCGGCCGCTGCCGCCACCGGAGTGGTAGCTAATCACCGTTATACCCCCGCCGCAGGATTACCCGAGATGCGCGAAGCGGTCGTGGGCAAAACTCTGCGTGATTCCGGTTATGCGATCACCGCCGACCAAGTCTTGATCACCAACGGTGGCAAGCAAGCGGTCTACCAAGCCTTTGCCACCATTGTGGGCGCGGGCGATGAGGTACTCCTCCCCTCCCCCTACTGGACCACCTACCCCGAGTGCGTGAAGTTGGCCGGTGGCATTGCGGTCGAAGTATTCGCCGGCGAAGAGAGCGGTTACTTGGTTTCCGTGGAGCAACTTGAAGCCGCGCGCACACCACAGACCAAAGCGTTGCTCTTTTGCTCGCCATCGAATCCCACGGGATCGGTCTACTCACGCGAACAAGTAGAAGCCATCGGCAAGTGGGCATTGGAACATGGCATCTGGGTCATCACCGACGAGATTTACGAACACTTGGTTTATGACGGTTCCGCTGCACCGAGCATGCCAGTTGTAGTGCCAGAGCTTGCTGATACATGCGTCATTATCAATGGTGTTGCAAAAACATACGCGATGACCGGTTGGCGCGTGGGTTGGATGATCGGTCCCAAGGATGTCATCAAAGCCGCGAGCAATTTGCAATCACACCTTTCCAGTAACGTGTCGAACGTTTCACAACGTGCCGCAATAGCAGCGCTTCAAGGTGACCTCACTGCAGTTCATGAAATGCGCGTAGCTTTTGATCGTCGTCGCAAAATCATGGTCAAGATGCTCAACGATATTCCTGGTGTGCAATGTCCTACTCCGCTTGGTGCGTTTTATGTATATCCATGTGTGAAGGATTTGCTAGGAAAAGAAATCCGTGGGAAACGTCCGCAAACTTCTGCCGAACTTGCAAACCTGATTCTTGAAGAGATCGAAGTTGCCGTTGTCCCTGGAGAAGCTTTTGGACCAAGTGGTTACTTGCGACTCTCATATGCACTCGGCGATGACGATCTCATCGAAGGTGTGACGCGCATTCAAAAGTTACTCGGCGAAGCTAAGTAACCGCTACAACTCAACTAGCGACGTTTCAATGCGCTGACAGCGTGTGTCGGTTCGCGATCAAGAAGAGCTTTAAGGGCAAGTGAGCTCCCCTGCAAGCCATGCACGTTGTAATAGGCGAACATGGCGGCGATACAGTTTTGATCATACGAATCATCGGCTGGTGTAAACGCGCGCTCCGCTACTTCCCAACCGAGGAGGCTCGCCACTTCGGCGATTGACGTAGTGGGACCACAGGCTTCGAAGGTGCCATATGTGGTCGCGCTATCCGTGAGTAGGCGTACTGCGGCCTGACCGACATCAGCTAAGTCCACCAACGAGAATGGTGCGTCTCTTCGATATCCGAGTGCGCCCACTACTTCTGGAGTGAAATTCTGCGCGTAAGCGCAGGGCTGCAAAATCGCCCATTCCAGACCAGAGTTGATGATTACCTCTTCGGCGTGCGACTTCGCCAAGTGATGGGGCATGGCACTTACCTGCGGTTGCAGAACTGAGTGGAAAACGATTCTCGCCACTCCCGCATCCCTTGCAGCCGCTACTACTCTCTCAGCAATACCCACTTCATCTTGATGAAAATTAGGTGCGAGTGCATACAGCGAGTGGCAACCACGGAGCGATTCAGTTAATCCGACGCCCGTGTTGAGATCTATTTCGGCACGAGTGAGCGATCTACTTTCTAGGTGTCGCGCTGCTAGTGCCGAGAGCACCCTCTGTCCGGTCTTTCCTGCCCCACCGATCACTGCGGTAACGCTCACAACTGCGCCCCCACAATTCTCACTTCTGGTTGCAATGTGATCGAAAAACGTTTCTCGACGCGTGCGCAAATCGTGCGAGCCGCTTCCAGTATCTCTTCACTCGTTGCACTTCCAGTATTTGTTAGCGCCAAGACATGTTTAGACGAGACTGCCGCATTGCCGAAGCGCTCACCTTTGGTAGTTTCAGAATTTTCAATCAACCAGGCAGCTGAAGTTTTTACAAGACCATCTTCCTGCTCCCAAGCAGGTGCGCCAGTGGGAATTTTCGAAGCCGGTAGTGTGGGATTGATAAAGAATGAGCCAACAGACCACGTGTCAGTGTCAGTGTCGTCCAACACCATGCCTTTACGGCCGCGAATGGCTAAGACAGCTGTGCGCACAGCATTCACAGAAGCACGCTCACCCACTTTGATTCCAAGCTCGTCGGCAAGTTCGGCATACGCAATTTCGTTACTCATCTCGCCAACGCGCAATTGCAAGGTCACCTCGAGAACGGCGTAACGGTCTACTTCTTTTTTAAACATTGAGGTGCGATAACCAAATCCGCAGTCAGCAGCAGCAAAGGTTCGGATCTCCCCCAGTTTGCGATCAAAAACACGCACACGTGCAACAAATGAATTAAGTTCACTGCCGTAAGCGCCAATATTTTGTATTGGAGCCCCGCCTACTGTGCCTGGAATTCCACTCAAGGTTTCAAGTCCTGCACAACCCGACTCGACGGTGGCTAAGACGAAGTGATCCCAATTCTCCCCGGCACTTACCGTCCAGGTAGCGCCGCTACACGCATCTACTTCATGAGCGACGCCGCGCATACTCGCCTTGATAACTGGGCGTTCGCACTCGGCATCTGAAAAGAGCAGGTTAGAACCGCCGCCCATCACCAGGGCATCGGGATATTTTTGCAGGGCATCGATGAATTGAGTTTCGCTCTTTGCATCAATGAGGGACAAAATCTCACCACCCACTCGAAGGGTGGTGAGCGCAGATGCCCGAGTACTCATAGTGCGAGCGTAGGCGTTCGTTAGCGACGAGGCGAGAGAATCTCGCTGCGTCCGCGAAACTTCGCCAATATTCGGTCGTAATTCTTCTTTGATTCCCGCTCACGGATTGCCGGATCAGAATCGTGGTAGCCCCGATGTCGCCGTTGTTCAAGAGGCAGATCGAGCGCGATGAGCCGACCGCCTTGCTCCCTCAGCAAAAGCGAGAGCTCAAGGTCGGCGTTGCGATAGAAGATCGCCTTTGGGTGGGGACCATCAGTAGCAAGTAGAGATTCTCGACGAATCGCCATGAAGTAACCCAGGAGTACATCGACTTCTCCTGATCCCTTGTCATCGACGCTACGCCAAGCATCTTCTGTGTTGACTAGAGCACCGCGCCAACCAGCGCTGACCACAGTCGAATCAACGAACGCACTCTCTAGCTGGGGAATTGGATCAGAAGTGAGCATGGATGATGGGTCCATGAGAACGACGAATTCCGCGACAAACTTTTCAGCTGCTGTCCGCATTACGAGACCCCAGCCGGGATCACTCTCGAGGTGAATTTCGTGTACGCGGGGGGATTGTGCAAGTTCGTGTACTCCCGCTCCGACTTCGGTATCGGCAGAAACGTCAATAAGGGCGACTTCAATCGATGGCGACAATGTGAGTAAAGCGTTCATACATTCCTGAATATCGGCCAGCCAACCGTCGACCTTGATGATCACAAGATAGGGGGCATTTATCTTCATCTCAGGAACTTCTGTAATTGCTTTCCACATTTGGTAGGCACTGCGCGGAGTCAGTTCATAGGAACCAGGAATATCTTTGATCTGCCAGCCAAGATCTGAGAGTTGATCTCGTAGTTGATCGGCCAGTGCAAAATCCTTATTCGCTTTGGCTTGCACACGTAAGTCCGCGAGCGCACTTACATCAGCCGGTATCTCACTCATCGCAGGAAACAATGGCTCGAGCCTGTCCAAGTACTTTGACTCCCGCACTGATCGCCTGAATTTCGACCTTCACGGAATTATGAGAGAGCAACTCGGTTACAGAACCAGAGAAGATGACCACAGCAGGGGTGTCGGCCGCGACGATAACCGGCTTGGTAAAGCGCACACCAAACTCTTGAAGAGCAGTGATATCGCCCGCCCAGTCTGTGATGAATTTGCCGGCAAGTGCCATCGTGTACATCCCATGTGCAATGAGGTTCGGAAGGCCGACACTGACGGCAAATGCCTCGTCTTGGTGAATCGGATTCTGATCGCCGCTGGCATCGGCGTAACGTTTGAGATCTGCGCGCGTGATCTCGAATGAGCGTTCCGGCAAAACGCTGCCTACTGAAAGTGCTGCGTAAGAAAGTCGGCTCATTTCTCTGGTCCTCTAAAGAAGAGCACTGCCCAGGAACGCACCACAACTTCTGCGCCACTCGTAAGGTCGCAACGCGTCGTAATAATGTCGTTGCCGGCCACAGACTTGATAGCTTCAATCACCGTTTCGCAATCGAGCACGTCACCGACGTGTATAGCGCGTCGATATTCAAAGCGTTGATCTCCGTGCACCACTCGGTTCCAATCGAGACCAAGCTCTGGGCTCTTCATCACGCTTTCAGATTCTGCGAGCGCTAATTTGATGGCAAAGGTGGGCGGGGCAATCTCACCTATGGGTGCTCCGACAGCACGCAAAAAAGCGTGCACTTCGTCAGCGGTGACAACGTGTTGTAAAGGTGCGCGATACGCGCGACCTAGGAATTCAGGAGAGAGAGCCATGAGGCTCAGTAATTAGCGAGTCTCGCGGTGAACGGTCGACAACTTGCAGCGTGGGCAGAACTTCTTCAGCTCCATGCGGTCTGGATCATTACGACGGTTCTTCTTGGTGATGTAGTTGCGCTCTTTGCAATCTACGCATGCCATGGTGATCTTTGGCCGAATGTCGGCGCTCTTGCTAGCCATGACGACTCCCCTCAAAACCTTCGAAACCCTCGAAGCCCAGGTGGGCTTCCCGTTAACTCCGTGAACGTGCTTCTTTAACGTGAGAAGGCTACCTGGAGAGGTACCTTTCCGGAAAATCCTGCGTAAGTCGCCAGACTTACCCAGTCGTACTCAGTCGTACTCAGTCGAACTCAGTCGAACTCAGTCGAACTCCAGGCGCCCACTTCTGGAGCCTGCTTTGTAGCGGAGGCCGGACTTGAACCGGCGACACAGCGATTATGAGCCGCTTGCTCTACCAGACTGAGCTACCCCGCCCCAGCTCCGCACGCCTCAGCACGCTCAATGCGCGTTCAGGAGGGAAGAACCAGGGCCCCCTTACGGAATCGAACCGTAGACCTTCTCCTTACCATGGAGACGCTCTACCTACTGAGCTAAGGGGGCTTACTGCCGCCCCCGATCGATGACCGAAGAGGCGCAAGCCAGCCTAGGGTACACGCCGTAGGAGGAGCGCGAAACCCGCGTGCCGTGGAGGCTAAAGCTCCTGCGGGACCCACTCTTGGGCGAGGCGGCGGATAGTGGCCTCAGCCGCCGCTTTCTCTACCGGGTCTGCCCCGGCCACCAAGCCAAGCAAGTACGCGGCGATGGGGGCCGCCGGGCGAACCACTCCATGGGCAACATCTTTGGTGAGCTCCAAAATGGCCGTTACATCGACTTCGGAGGTGATGCCCAACTCCTTCGCCACCACTTCACTCCAACGCTCTACTTCACTCACTCCGCTACCTCCTACTCAGAATTTCTTCTACTCTGCTGAGATCTTCTTGGGTATCTACATCAATCAACATATTGGGGTTGCTTACTTTTATAGATCGATATGACAAGTGCGCCAAAACGGATTTCACTGATGCATTATTTGTCGTAGAAAGCTCGGCAATCGCGCCTCGAAGCGCATCGGTATCAAAGAGCGACACTAGGTAGCTCTCATGGGTTCCATCTGAAGCAACGAGCGCGACATCTGTCGTACTCCACACTGAGAGCAACTCTTCGAAAGCACCCATCACTAACGGAACATCGACCGAAACTACGGCTACATATTTCGTGATGACTAAGGGAAGCGCCGCCGAAATAGCGGCTACCGGCCCGCTACCTATCGGCTCCTCTTGAATAAACGTGAGCCGAGGATCTTGATGAAAGATCGTCTCTCCCACCACGACCACTGATTGAGCCGAATGCAAGGCTCCGAGGACATGATCAAAGCAACTTCTGCCAGCGACTTCTAGATGTGCCTTATTAATGCCCCCTAGGCGACGCCCACTTCCGCCCGTGAGCAAGATGGCAGCAAACTCTGACATAGGTGAAGTCTAGGGTTACCATCGACCCATGGTCATGGAAATTGCTTACATCACCGTCTCCCCAGGGCGCTCTGATGAATTCGAAGAAGTTCTCAAGAGTGCGCTCGACATCGTGCGCGGTGCAGATGGCTTCATTGATGTCCATGTACACAGAGGAATTGAGCGCCCGGATGTAGTGATGCTCGCGATCGCATGGGAAACGCTCGAGGCGCACACGGTGGGCTTTAGAGAATCTGCTCGCTTTACCCAGTGGAGAGCGGCTATCTCACCCTTCTTTGCCGAACCACCATCAGTAGAGCATTGGATTCTGCGTTAATTCTAAAAATTAGCTACGCACTCCAGGAGCAACCGTGATCTCAATACTTCCAAAACCTTTCGTTGGAGAAATTGATTTGTAGTTCCAAGCCCCCAAATTACATTCACTATCTAAATCGCCTATAGTTTCGCCAGAAATACGTGCGAGAAAAACATTTCCTAAGCGACGCTCTATAAATAGCGATGCTTGATCGTTAAATTTCTCTAGATCGCCGGTCAAAAGTTCTATCACCCCTTCTGGACCCAGAAAATCTAACTCTGACGCGTCTATTTCGTCATCACTGAATGTTCCAACTTGCAGGGATGGAACCAGATTCTGACCAGTAATTCGATCGATAAGTCGGCCAGTGACACCAAAGATTCGCGGCTGATTCAACGCCTCGATCTGCAAATGTGCACGTAGACGGGCATCCTGCAAAATTGCACTTCTTCGCAGTTGTGAATCTAAATACACGCCTTCAACGACATTACTAAAGATTCCATTAGTCTCCTTCAGGATATCTTGCCATCTATCTTCATCTCTGACGCGTTGCTGAAGGCGACGATCCTCAAGAGTAGTGACTCCAGTGAATTGCGTAAGTGCATCTTCTCCAACCCTACGGCGGCGCGCATTTGCAACCGAATGCGAAGCAGCCGCTATTCCGTAGATACCCGCGCCGTAGAGAGGCACAGAGATTACTTGAATACATACAGAGGAAAGTTGGGAACCTACGTAGAGCGCGGTGAGAACAAAGAGCGGGAATTGCACCAAGATCGCTCGAAAACCAAAGCGGTAAACGCCGGCCAAGAAAATTGTTCCTGCGATATTGGCAAACCACTGCAAGCTAGGGGCGCTTGAGCAACCTGGTATGCCCTTTGCTGCGGCAAGGAGAAGGCCGCACGCCATCAGCATGGCACCTACGTTGGTAGAAAAAGTATGCAATTTTGGAACTCGAAGAAGCACTGTCATATAAAGAAATAGAGCGCCAGCGATAATTGCAGGTGTACGCCAGTTCGTCTCTGACCAAAGATACACCGGTGTGAGAATGAGCAAGATATATGCAATGGACTGAGATGCCCAGCTCATCGCGTGATCTTGGAACGTATCCTGCTCTTTATAGGTATTTCGAAGTCTTTCCAGAGAACTCGTCGCGATTCCAGTTAGCACAGAGTAGGTAAAAGTAAACGAAATCCGAACCCCCGAATCAGCAAGGTTCTGTGTGGCAGAGGTGCCACCAAGCCGTTGAATAGCGGGATAAATGACCTCGCTCCAGCCTAAGCGGGGTGAGAAAATTTCGGGAAGCCCAACGCCGTCATCCTCGAGCCAAATCTCAACTTGATTGCCGTGAGTGACACGCCAGCCAATAGAAATCAATGTGCCTTGTGAATGGCGTACCGAGTTACTAATGCACTCCTCCACGATGACACGGACAGCCAAGAGGCTGGCCTGCGGAAGTACAACGTCTGCTGTCGCAGAGAGTCGAATTTTGAAATCTTTAGTATCCAACTTCCTTAAACACCCATCTACCAATTTCCGAAGAGATCCCCCTGATGGCGGAGTTACTTCAGAACTTAGCAATATTGCTCTTTTACAACTTTCAGCTAACTGGGCGGAAACTTCCCCACTCCAGTTCGCTATGCCAATCAAAGTGTTGAGCACATCTCCATGAATTCGCTGCAACCTTGATCGACGATCGCTCTCCCGCTGCGACATGTCATCTATTGACGATTCAACCGATACCAGTTCCGCCAACGCTTCATCTAGTGTGCCAGCTTGTTTACGTGAGCGGTTTAAGGCGGCACTCATTAACACTCCGATAGCACCGTGAAAGACAACCGCTACGGGGATGGTGTGCACGATGCCACCACGCGCAGCAAACCATTGGCTGCCAAACTCAAGAAGTACTACCTCAGCAAGTAAGGCAAAACCAATCAAAACATAGGCCCGCCAACCTCGAAAAGTACTGCTCGTATAAAGCACGACGGAAAGTGTTATCAGAGTAAGTGGGAGGTCGCCAATACCTTGGGTTGGGCGAACAATGATGACAGCTAAAGCTGATATGAGGAGAGCAGTAGTTGGGATTACCCAGAGAAATATTCGGAGCGAGCGCTTACCTAGGAAGGGAATAGTACATACGAGTAAAATGAAAGTTAATTGCCACAAAGTTTTTACCCATATATTTAGCTCACCATTAAACGTTACCAGCCAACATGGAACGAAGAACGTGAGCGTTGTGTATGCATGAAAGAAGATCTGGTTAGCCCGCTCCATGCGGTCGAGTTCGCCTCGCACGGGGATGAATCCAAAGAGGCGATCACTCATACAGTAAGCGTATCTTCATCTCTATAAAAGTATCCAGAATCTGACATCACTCTGATACGGTTGTAACGAAGAGCGCTTTAGTCCTTCGTTCTCAGGACAGGAAAATTGCCGTGGATATTCTTATTCTCGAAGACCACCCGATAGTTCTGGATGCGATCAAATCCCGTATTGAGCAAGAACTTGATGGTGCGCGAATTTCATATGCCGGAGCCTCACTAGAGGATGCCTTACTTTCTGTCGAAGCAAATTTGCCTACGTGCGCAGTGGTAGATCTTGATCTCGGCGATGGACGCTCACCAGTGGATATTGTTTCTCAATTAGCTGCAAAGAACATTCCAATTCTTGTAATGAGCGCATTGGGCGAAGCTGCCGTTGTGAAGAGCGTGCTTTCGGCAGGAGCGCGTGGGTACTTCACAAAGACAGCGGCACTTGACCAACTTCTAGTCGCGCTTCAAACAGTCCTGTCGGGCGGGACTTACCTATCGCCACAAGTGGCTGGCGTCATCAATGCTCCGGAGTCGCGACTCAAACTTTCTGAACGCGAAAAAACAGCACTCGTGCTTTACACCTCTGGACTCACAATGGAAGAGGTAGGCAACCGAATGGGCGTTGCCACTAGTACCGCCAGTGAATATGTTGACCGAGTCCGTGCAAAATTCAGGGCAGAAGGCAAGAGTGCGAAGACAAAAGTGGATCTACTCAAACTTGCACAGGAATTAGGCCTCGCCTAAGTGGTGCGGGCGAGTTTGGAACTTACCAGCCGGTTAAGACTGACGTTCTCCTCGGCGGCCTCCAAAACTAGGGCACGATGCACGAGCGAAGGAATCCGAACCTTGAACTCGCCACTGTAGGAACGGTCAGCTAGCGGAGTTGGAATGGTCTCACCGGACTGCTTCAGGTCCTTAACTACTCCTCGTACACACTTTTGAATACCTTCGAGCGCGAGTACTTGACTGGGTGCAAGCCAGGAGAGCGAAGGGAATTCTGCTACTAAGCCTACGAATTCTTCATCGGTCGGCGACCAAGTGATTCGATACGTGTAATGCTCAATCTTGACCATCATTCTCCTTTCGTAACTGAGAGAGTGCGGCCAAAACTTGGCGAACTTGATACGCCTTCGCGCGCCCACTCGAGTTCTGAATATTAATTCGTGGATCTCCCTGCCATGGTGTCTTAAAGATCATGTGACTCCCGCCAGAATGCCGTGGCGTTCCAAAGAAGTATTCGCACACTTTCCTCAGTTCTGCGAAAGCGACCCCCGATGGGTTCACTTTCATCTTTAGCAATATCTCAGCGATAGAGGGCATGCCGCATGGTGTCATTATTGACACCACGAGAATAGCGGCAAATCTGCTGCTGTGGAAAGCCAAGGGCTGAGAAAACGAGGGGCATAGAAAAAGGGTGGGTCCCGAAGAACCCACCCTTGGTGGCGGATCCAGGATTCGAACCTGGGTAGACGTAAGTCGACGGATTTACAGTCCGCTCCCATTGGCCGCTCGGGCAATCCGCCTTGAGCAGAGGAAACCTTACCCTGACCAGAGGGTGGCTCGCTCCCGCGTTTCGCCCCGCTTTCAGCCCTGCTTGCCTGGCTGCGCCCATCCCCCGTCACCTTAAACGACCGGCTCTTAGATAGGGTGTCCTTTATGGCTGATAGTTCATTCGACATCGTTTCCAAGGTCGACAAAATGGAGGTTGACAACGCCCTCAACCAGACCCAGCGTGAGCTGGCCACCCGATTCGACTTCAAAAACACCGGAGCCAAGATTGAATGGTCGGGCGAAAAGATCGCCATGGAGGCTGAGAGCGAAGATCGCGTCAAGGCCGCTCTCGATGTATTTAAAGAGAAGCTGATCAAGCGAAGTGTCTCTCTCAAATCAATCGATGCTGGTGAGCCGCAACAGTCCGGCAAGATCTACAAAATTTCGGCCGAACTCAAGCAAGGCATCACGCAGGAGAACGCCAAAAAAGTTGCCAAGCTGATTCGCGACGATGGTCCGAAATCAATCAAGTCACAGATTCAAGGTGACGAACTCCGCGTCTCCAGTAAATCACGCGACGATTTACAAGAAGTGATTGCACTTGTCAAAGGTCACGATTGGGATTTCGCAGTCCAATTCGATAACTACCGCTAAAACTTTCTCATTACTGAGCGCGCGTTAATTTTAAGTATTGCCGATCTCTTCTAAACGCCTCATTCGTTCTGCCATTCGAAAAGGGCTGCACTCTTTACTCCGTTGAAGTACTTACCGTGAATCAACTCTGCTCTTTCTTCTCTGACCGAACCGCGCGTGGAAGGGCGCCTTCGAGTCCGGCTATTTGGTAAACCAAATTTTGCCGTGCTCCATTCCCACTCGCACCTTCTTTCAAGACATTCTCAGCATCAGGGGCCCAGAAAAGGGCATCGTGTGGGCAAGCATCAACACAGATGCCACAGAACATACAAAGACCATAATCCACTTCGAATTTATCGAGAATGTTCACTTTGATCGGCCGCCGACCGCCCTCTTCCCGCTCTTCCTGATGGGCATCCAAAGTGATGCACCACGTCGGACATTCACGCACACAGATCATGCACGAAGTGCAAGCACTTGCGTCGAGGGCAAGTTCGGCGCGGAGTGGATTCTCCATCACTGCCCTCCCTTGATTCCGACAGGGCTGAAGCGGGTGCGTCCGGAAGGATCTGCAAATCCTGGCCACTCCTTTTCACTTCGTCTTGTGAGCGGGAGTTCGGCGAGCGCGGCAATTTCCTTCTCACACCAGAACGCTCCGAGCCAAAGATGCGAGAGCGTAGGCAGCGGCGCGTGCGTTCGAGTGGCGATTACTGCTCGCTCACCGGTCACTGAATTACTTACGATTAACCAAACTTCTTTCTCATTCCCAGCGAGTGCACGCGCTCCCAACTGATCAAAGAAGTCATACCCGGCAGATTTCAATTCTGCGGCGCTCACTTCCCACATTGCTTCACTCACCCGCTTCACGCGCGCACCACCGCGAGGGCATTCGAGATGGCTTGGGGCGATGGTGGGCAGCCAGCGATAAAGAGGTCGGGCTCGATACCCATTTCAGCAAGCCCTGGGATGACGGTGGGCGAATCCCAGTAAGGGCCACCGCTGGTGGCACAAGCCCCTACGGCCACGATCCGGTGGGGCAACTCCGGTAGATACGCCTGGAATTGCGCGACTGCTGTTTGAATCTGCGCGCCCAGGGTGGTGGTTAAGGTGCCGCTCACCAGCAGAAGCACCTCGCTAGGAGAGCTCAGGCTTTCTCGACACGTGGCCCGGAAGGCATACGCCTCTAAAGCGCAGCAGGCCAGCGGGATCTCCGCCAATGCCACTACGCGCCCACCCGGTAATTCCACGTTTGAGAGAGTGATCACCATCTGAGTTTACGGCCCTCAGGGCTCGCACCTCTCCAGGGCGCAAGCGCATGGATAGCTTCCTGACTAAACCAATTTTTCAATGGGTCAAGTATCTATCCGCTGTGTAGGAGATAGCGGCGACGGGATGCAGCGGACCAGAGATGGCTTTACTTCCAAGAAGCGAGGACGTCATCAATGGTGTTGATCCAACCGAATCCAAATGAAATCGTTTGGATTGCGTTGAGGTGGCGTTGGTGATCCACTTCGGCACACGCATCTTCGATCACATGTGTGTGATAGTCGCGTTGACTTGCATCACGAGCTGACGTCTCGACACACATATTTGTGGTGACGCCGCACATCACAAGGTTGCGCGTGCCAAGGCCGGTCAAGAGTGGCTCCAGGCGAGTTCCATAAAATGCGCTGTAGCGCGACTTATCGATGATGAGATCCCCTTCGACGGGAGTCAGTTCATCAACGATTGCCGCATCCCATGAACCTTCTTGAAGGGCACCAATCTCCTTGAGCCCTGGAACGAGCTCATTTGGAAGAATACCTCCGTCTTTGTAACCAGGTTGGTAAACATAGCGAGTATAGATGACCGGAACGCTTGCTTTATGTGCGGCGTCGATGAGCTTCCGAACTTGACCGATCGCAGAATCACAGCGAGAGATATCAAAACCTAAAGATCCCATTGAACCCTTGGGCTTGCAGAAACCGTTCTGCATATCAATAACAAGCAGTGCCACATCTTTATTCGGAACCATGGGTTTGCCTTTCGGGTAGTTGATTGACTCTAGGATAATTGTGAAACAGGAGGAGTAAAAGGACAAGAGTCGAGGCGCTCGACTAAGTCATAAACGAAGAGGAACTTAGCCATTCCGCAGAGCACGGCTGAGATCATTCCGAGCTCCACTATTTGCGCATCGGTAAAACTGCCCTTCAATCGGGCATACAAGTTTTGGTCAAGAGTGCCGAAAGCATTTGTGAGGATCATTTGGTCGGCCAGCGCCAGAACTGCACGATCTGCCTCAGAGAAGGACCACGTTTCGTACTCATCTAAATGATCAATCTCTTCTTGAGTAATCCCCACGGCCAAAGCTGCCGTGGTGTCGTTGCGCACGCAAAAAGCGCAGCCATGCACATTTGCCAGACGTAGGCGAAGCATCTCCACAGTGCGAAGAGGTACTCGACCTCCGTAGAAAATCTTGGCATAGAACTCATCCTTGTACCACGCCAGTAGATCTGGACTGTTGCCCATGACCTCGACAAATGTGGTGTCACCATGACGCTCTTGGGCATCATCCCAGACGGTCTTGAGGTTCTCTGGCAAATCTTCACGAGGTACGCGGTTAACTACGGTTGCTGGCAACATTTATTACCTTTCTCTGTCCTAAGGAAAACCTTGCGTGTACAGAATTCAGGCGAGATCGATGGGGAGTGCGACCCCTGTAGCCCACTCCCCATCAAACTCAACCGGTGAGGGCAGCGCCCTTTGCGATATCGCCCGTCGATGAACCGTCATTGAGAACTTCCCCAGCAAGCACGGCAACGGTGTAGGTGTGTTCAATAGTGCGATTGAGCACTGGGTCAATCATCTTAATTGTCCAAGACTCAGCAAATCGTAATTTCTCCTCGATGGAAACTACCGTTCCGCTAAAGAGAATAATTGCTCCTGGAACCTTAACCACGCTTTCGCGCACGCCTTGCAGCATTTCTGCTGGCGTCCAAAACTCGTTCACAAAGGCCTCTTGGTACTTCATGTGATGGCCGCCATCGATAACCCAGCACTCCATCGTTACTTGATCCCAGTGATCTTTCACTTCATCCCAGCGCCAAGCATGAGGCGCCACCACGTTCGGAGTAACTTGCTTCCCCCAAGGAATGTCGATGCCCTCAAGTGATCGATCTGTGTGATCTGAACCCACCGTGACGTAAATAGTGTCATTCTCATCTACCAAGGTGACGATCTCTACTTCACCACTCGACTTGGGTCGTTGCACGGTAATGGCGGTATCAGTGAGCACTGCCCAATCACTAATAGGCATCACGAGCGGAGGACGATCACAAATCAATTCTTTGATTCCAAGCTTGTAACACTCTTCAAGATGGCGTTGCATCTTCTCTGCATCACGCATCGTAAAGCCAAGGTTATAGCACCGCACAAGGTCGAGTGAGATATTCTTGGTCCCTGCTTTATCTGTGATTGCAAATGTACGGACTGACATGCGTGCTTCCTCTCGTTGGTGTTACTGAATTAATTGGTGTTACTGATTAATGAGTTTCTTCTCCGCCAGATACGTTCATTGGTTCTCCAGTGATGTACTCCGCTTCATCGCTCGCTAGGAAAGCGCACGCATTTGCTACATCACTTGGTCTCCCTGGCCGACCCAGTGGAATACGTGCGGCCATAGCCGACATATATTCGTCATGCGTCACGCCAAGTAATTCTGAAAAATAGGTGTTCTGCCATGCCCCCAGACCGGTAGTCACATGATTGGGACAGACCGCATTCACGGTGATGCCATGGGCGCCCATTTCAATTGATGCCGTACGAGTGAATCCAATCAGGGCATGCTTAGAAGAGACGTAAGCGGCCGCATGTGGAAAACCTGACTTCGCAGCCTGTGAAGCGATATTGATAATGCGTCCACCCCGCCCCTGCGAAATCATTTGGCGAGCGGCGTGCTTGGTTGCCAAGAATGTGCCCTTCAGGTTGACATCAAGGACGGCATCCCAATTCTCTTCTTTGGTATCCACGATGGGACTCATGAGATAGCCGATTCCAGCGTTGTTGATGAGAATATCGACCGATCCACACTCCTTTACTGCAAAAGCAATGAGCGCTTCAACTTCATTTTCCACACGCACGTCACAAATAAAGGTCCGCATTTTCCCGGGACCTAGTTTTTCAAGATCTTGGGCGAGTAATTCCATCTCACTCTCGGTAGCAACACCGTGTTTCGGAAATTGCTCTCCGCCAGTCTTTCCAATATCACCAATCACTACATTGGCTCCCATGGAGGCAAACTTTTGAGCGATTCCCTCGCCCAAGCCTGCGCGACGGCCAGCTCCAGTGATCACCAAGGTTTTCCCGATAAATGAACTCATGACAACTCCTACGCGCTCTGCTCAGCCAGAATAAAGGTGGGGTTATCGGCGAAGGCACCAAATTCCGCAGCAATCGCTTGCATTTTCGCGCTGGAAACATCGATACCGAATTGGTTCATGTCGCTTACTTCGATGACCTCAACATATTGATAGGGCGCTGCGGCATCTGTGCCAAGAAGTCCGGAAGATCGAAACACCCTAAAATTATCGACGCTAGAGAGGCCTTTTACG
>Ga0194055_10001850_pt1 | contig 17026 bp, 19 predicted proteins | sample SepL449m_MetaG_FD_155482 | JGI IMG/M metagenome (GOLD analysis project Ga0194055, IMG submission 155482) | Anoxic zone freshwater microbial communities from boreal shield lake in IISD Experimental Lakes Area, Ontario, Canada - Sep2016-L442-9m | ecosystem: Environmental > Aquatic > Freshwater >...
GGTCTCCGACCTACACAATAACCTCGCTTCGCTGGGAGTCCTTCGACCTCTCTCTGGCCGTATGCCGGTCTTCTGGGTAGGAGATTTCTCCACTAACGGAGTGGCATTAGAAGCTCCATTGCTGCGTAAAGTAGCTCGCATTGGCCATCCTGCGGTTGGCGTCTCTGGAAATCATGACTCGCAGGCTTTAATGGCTGATTTAGCTCGTGCTGGCATGATAGTGCTAACTCATTCCGGAAGAGTGGGATCAGATGGAAAGATTCATGGGTCGCCAGTAGTGACAGTTGACGGCATGAAAGTAGCCGGATTTGAAGATCCGCTGGCAGCTAAAGGTCAGCAATATCCGGCTGCCAGAAGTCGTTTAAGTTTCGATGATTACCCAGATGGCAAGCAGCGTTCAGCTGCGGCAGAGCAAATGATTTGGCGCTGGTGGAAGGCGCTGCCTACTCATCCTCAGATTCTTATGATTCATCAGGCCGGACTGGCCCTCAGCTTGGCGCAGCGCATCAATAAGGAATCTCCTGAGCTTTCTCTCACCATCCTGACCGGGCACACTCATCATCAGCAAGTTAATATCATTGGAAATATCACAGTTGTTGACGATGGCAGTGTCGGGGCTGGCGGCATACTTAATGTCCAGTCGCAGGCCGGCCTAGCCCGCCTGCACTGGCAAGGAGGAATATTGCAGTCAGCTGACCTTATTTCCCTGCAGCTTAGCTCCGGTGCTGCCCTGGCCACAAGGGTTATCCCCGCTGACCCAGCTTGCGATCGCCGCATTATTGTTTGCGGTCCTTCTGAATCAAGCTCTTTGAGCAGTGAAGGGGATTGATGATGTTTAAAAACTATTTGAGTTAAGGTTAAAGAGATGAGCCATAGACGACCGCCTTGGGCCGCAATTATCGTTACCGCCGTCAGCCTCCTTGTGATGCTGCCGTTAATATCAATCTTCGTGCTTAAAAACAGAGAGACCCCTAAAGTTCAGCGCGCAACTGGATCTCAGCTTCTGTATGCTGCTGCTGGAAGCCCGACCGCTGAACCGCGCCCCGCTACAGCTGCCCGTATTGTCGCTCCTTACCGCCGACCTTCCCGGCCTACTTCGAATTCTGCTCCTTACTCAGACCTTTTACGCTGGATAAAAGACGGCCGAGTACACCAGGCGCTAGTAACTTCAATATCGCCGAGGTTATTTGTGCTGCTCGATAAATCCAGCCGTGTTTACCGCATTGAGATACCTGCTAATGATGCCAATAGCTTAAGCCGGCAAATATCTGCTTCAGGTGGCAAAGTTGAAGTATTAAACCAGCCTCCCTCGTCATCTGGCGGTTTCCCATGGCGCTCAATCATAATGATCACTTTCGGGGCTTTTCTGCTTTTTATGATCGCGCGCTTCTTCTTAGGCCGCCTTTCAGCGTCAGGTAGAATGCCTCGCGCCCGCCGCGACGAAAGCAGCCTGCGTGACGGGGCCGAATTAGGCGAAGCTCCCACAGTTAAGTTTTCTGATGTGGCCGGCTGCCCTGAAGTAGTGCAAGAAGTGAAAGAATTCACTGAGTTTCTTCAGTTCCCTGAGCGCTTTGAGGCAGTGGGAGCCAAAATGCCTTCCGGTCTGCTTCTTTACGGCCCGCCTGGCACTGGCAAAACTTTAGTTGCTAAAGCTTTAGCGGGAGAAGCCGGAGTTCCGTTTTTCGCGGTCTCCGGATCAGAGTTCGTTGAGAAATATGTTGGCGTAGGTGCTTCCCGGGTGCGCGAACTATTTGAACGCGCTCGGGCCGCTGAAGAAGGAGCAGTGGTCTTCATTGATGAAATTGACGCCATTGGCCGTTCCCGCTCCGGCGAAGGAGAGCATAATTCAGAGCGCGAGCAGACTCTTAATGAGCTGCTGACTCAGATGGATGGCTTTCCAACTGATAATCAGGTCATTGTTGTGGCCGCCACTAATCGCCGCGATGTTCTTGACCCAGCTTTAACTCGTCCAGGTAGATTTGCTCGCCAAGTTCGAGTAGGAACTCCTGATAAAGAAGGACGACTTGAGATTCTGCGCTTGTACGCGCATGATAAGCCCCTCTCAGAAGAGGTTGATCTTGAAGCTTTAGCTGAAGTTACGGCCGGATGTTCAGGCGCCGAATTAGCTGACATGTTAAACGAGGCCGCCATAATGGCGGCGCGCGAAGAGCTTTCTTCAATCAGTAAAGACCATTTAGCAGAAGGGCAGTTAAGGGCCATTGCAGGCCCGGAGCGTCGATCATCCATGAGTTCCGAGGAGCGCACCATGGTGGCTTACCATGAGTCCGGTCATGTGTTGTGCGCTGAATTATGCGAAGAGCATGAGAAAGCGCAGCGAGCCACTATCCGCCCTCGCGGTACTGCTGGCGGCTTAGCTCTGTACGGCCAGCAGGATCGCGCACTGCATTCCGCCCAATACGTGCATGAGCGTCTAATCTGCGCCCTAGGAGGCCGGGCTGCGGAATGGGTTCAATATGGCAAAGTGTCATCTGGCGCCGCCAACGATCTTCTGCAAGCTAACTCAGTGGCGCGCCATGCCGTGCAAGAATTAGGTTTCTCTCCCCGCACCGGTCAGATGATCACTTCTTCAGAAGGACGCGAAGTTAATGTCTCTGATGGCACCCGTCAACTAATGGACCGCGAAGTTGAGCGCATGGTAGCTGAAGCTTACGCTGAAGCAGTCAGGCTGCTAGAAGAGCATAAGGAAGCGCTAGCTCGGCTAGCAGAAGCGTTACTAAGCAGCGAAGACCTGGACCGGCTGGAGTTAGTCGCAGCAATGGGAGTAGATAACGCTCTCACTCAGCCGGCCCGTACTGCTCCTTCGATGGCGCCGCGCCGCGTACCAGTTCTGCATCAGCCTCGCGCCCCGCAAGTTAGGTCGCGTTTGAGCTCCGCTAAACGCCGCATGGCTAGCGCATGGCGGCGCCCTAAAAAAGCTCTCAACACTAACTAGAGGACCGGGTAACATATTGTTGCTCCGCTTTCCTCTTTTGCGGCCCAGCAGCGAAAGTTTTTCTTTTAAGCCGTTAAGCTTGCAGATAGGCTCGCGCTGCCTTAGCGTTCTCTATATGAAAGCTACTCAGTCAGCTGTGAAACCCGCTAGTACAACTCGAATGCTGGCGGAAGTTCTTCCTGCTGAAGGGAGCGCATATTTCTCTCGCTTGCAGCAGTTACGCTTCGCTCGTCATGCTCATGCCCGGCTCACTTTTCTTCAGCCAGCCGGACTGACAGAATTACTAACGGCAGCCATTACAGCTCGGGGGGATCTGCAAGGCGACGACAGAAGAGTGATGCAGATGGGCGGCCTTCCTAGCTCCGCCTTTCCTCTTGAAGCTGAGCGTTACCAGTATCTTAGGGCGCCGGCTGAAGGGCGAGTCGGCATAATGAACATTCATGAATTACCAGAATGGGTTCCAGTAACGGTTCAAGCTACTAGCGAAACCACTCCGGATCCTGCCGTTAAGCATCACTTGTCATTCGCAGTTGACGCAGACTTTCAAAGGCATGTTAATTATGCCACTATCATTATTGCTCCTAACTGGTTCGATGATCCTTCCACTGAACATGCCGTGCTTGATGTTTTCCCTGGACCTCCTCCTCATGGCGTGCATAGCCTCCACAAGCAGCACAAAGCAGTAGTTGAATTAGGGCTTGAACCAGGCCACCAGACTACGGTGGGAGCTCTGCGGGAGCGCATCTCATCCGAGGATGGGAACTTGCTGATGGGATGCTGCCTGCGGAATCTTCCTGGCAGCTGAAGTTGAAGCTCTTTCTTTAGTCTTTTAAAGTAAAGCCTGCAACTCTCCCTTCCAAGCAGCTATTGTGCCTTTAGCTATGGGATACTGGACTAAAGCCGAAGTAGAGCTATTAATTAACTTAGAAGGCAAAGAGCCAGGCAAAGCCCAGGCCTACACGAATTGGCCTCGGTTTATCAACCGCCTCAAATCCAGCGAAGGTTTCGATCAGCTCTCAACATGGACTGCTGACGATGGCAGCCGAGAGATGCGGGGCAACATCAGCCTAGCTCCCTATCGCTATCTTTACTTGCGAGCCAACTTAGCCGCAGGTGGGCAAGACGAATGGCATCGCCAACAAGCTCTACTACCGGAGCCTAAAAGCTATAAAAGCGAATTTCGTTTAGGAACCGGCGAAAGAGAGACCTGCCTGCTGGCGAACATGGCCGATCCATACTGGCTTCATATCAGCACCGATATGAGCTGGTGGCTGCGCCGCCTTCAGGATAATCAATGGGCAGTACTAATTGAGGAAGCTCATTATGCCGGCACTGACGATGGCGGCATTGACTGCATGAGCACCTATGTGGTGCCTCTCTCTTTACTCCAGATCCGCCGCGCCCGCCCTCAGCTTACTGACGCTGAAAAAGCGGAACGCACCGAACGCCTGAAAAGCTAAAAAGTTTTTGTTCGGCTGGGCGTTAGATCTAGCTGCCGCTCTACCAGCAGGCCTAGCCTTAAAGAGTTATGGATATCCCTTTCGACAAGGAGGTCGAGGGCTTGGAGCTGGCTTGCTGGTCGGCCACCTGTCAAGCCCTAGCTTCTATGGCTCCGCGCTGGGGTATCGGGCCCAGCGCAGTAAGAGAGCTCTGCGAGCAAGCTGTCGAGGAGTCAGATCGGCCGCTACTTAGCGCGCAGCGCATAGCGGTAGCTTTGATATCTGAGATCGATCAGCGAGGCGCGGAACGTCAGTCAGTTATGATGGCCGCTCAGGACGCTTTCGAAGCTCATCTCAAACTACATAACGGCCAAGGCGTATCAAGCCTCTTTAGCTAAAGATGAGTCTCAAAGCCTCTGGCTGGGGCTCGGGTCTCAACGGTCCGCTGTTCGGGTAATTCGCGGTTAAGGCCTGCAGCCGTTATTGAGCACAGCACATAAGAATTAGCTTTGAAGCCTGGCAGCTGCCCTAGTAGGTCCGGCGCGTTGATCGGCCAAGCCCTAACTAAAGCCCATCCATTTTCGCGTAAGTCTTCTAACTCAGCCCGGTCAGGAAAAGCGGTTGCTAAGCCCCATACTGTAAGAGGCTTTATTCCTGGTGCTGCTTCGCTAGCTGACACGCTTATTACAGCGTTCATTCCAGCTGGACCTTCCGCCCAGCGAACCTCTGTCTCCCATTGTCCTTCCATTTGAGACAATGTGAAGCGCTCGCCTCCTTCCCATTTATCCGCCGTGTCCTGCGAAGGGTCAGTTTGAGATTTAAGATATTCGATGTAGATGCCAGCCTTTTTAAGCATTAGTGCTTGATCTTCTAACTGCTGCTTATGTCGGCCACTGATCACATAATGAGGATACAGCGTATTGGCTCACTGTCGCAGTATTTAACAGTGGCAAAAAACAGACCTATCAATCCACTGGGAAAGATGGCGCTCACTGAAATTGGTCGCGGCGCTGTAAAGTTAAATGTGTCCTCGCCTTGGAACAATCGTAGTCTGGACCTGATGCATCTTTGCCCGCAATGCGAATCACCTCGCCTTGGCTTGCTAGATGCTCAGTCGATTGATCCGGGTCGCAAATTATGGATGATGGAAGCCCATTGTCCTGACTGTGACGACCAATTGGCAGGCGAGGTTAGCACCGATCAGTTAGGAGCTTTAGCGGACGCAGTGGAAGACGCTTTTGCCGCCATGCTCGGGGTCCTACAAAAGCTAGACGGAGAAGCAGAAAAAAACTGGTCCTCATCTGACGAGCTAAGCTAAATTAGTTTTATGCCTAACGCCAAAGACTCGCTGACAGTAACTGACAATCGGACCGGCAAAGAATACGAAATTTCCATTACAGACGGAACTATTTCCGCCCCCGAGCTACGAGCCATCAAAACCGACGCTGAAGATTTTGGCTTAATGACTTATGATCCGGCTTTTATGAACACCGCCAGCTGTCGTTCCGCTATTACTTATTTAGATGGTGAACGAGGAATCCTTGAATATCGTGGCTATCCAATTGAGCAGCTAGCAGAAAGCTCCTCTTTCTTAGAGGTGGCTTACCTGCTGGTCTGGGGTGAGCTCCCCACCAGCGATCAGCTGGCTAACTGGGTGCATGAAATAACGCATCACACTTTCGTGCATGAAAACCTTAAAGACTTCATGAAAGGCTTTCGTTATGACGCTCATCCAATGGGTATGCTGGTGGCTTCCACTGGCGCTTTGAGTACTTTTTATCCTGAGGCTTCGCAAGTGGATGATGCAGAAATTCGCCAGCAGCAGATTATTCGCCTGATTGCTAAAATGCCAACTTTGGCGGCTTTCGCTTTTCGTCATTCGAACGGCCAGCCTTACGTGTATCCTGATAACAACTTGTCTTACACCGGCAATTTCCTCAGCATGCTTTACAAAATGACTGAGATTAATTATCAGCCTGATCCGCGACTTGAGAAAGCCCTAGATGTTTTATTGATTCTTCATGCCGACCATGAACAGAATTGTTCCACGTCGGCAGTGCGCGCTGTCGGCTCCAGCCGAGTCGATCCTTACTCTGCTGCTGCTGCTGGCGTAGCCGCCTTGTACGGCCCTTTGCATGGCGGAGCTAACGAAGCAGTATTAAGGATGCTAAGGCGCATTGAGAAGCCAAGCAACATCCCGGCCTTCATAGAAGGAGTCAAAGCCGGGAAAGAGCGTTTAATGGGCTTCGGACACCGCGTCTATAAGAACTTTGATCCCCGGGCTGTCATCATCAAGAAAGCTTGCGATGATGTTTTTGAAGTAACCGGCAAAAACCCTTTACTGGAGATTGCCTGCGAACTGGAAGAGATTGCGCTCAGCGACCCATATTTCCAGGAGCGTAAGTTGTATCCCAATGTTGATTTCTACTCCGGATTAATTTATGAAGCCATGGGCTTGCCAGTGGAGATGTTCCCAGTCCTGTTTGCCATTGGCCGCACTCCAGGCTGGATGGCGCAATGGCTGGAAATGATCCAAGATTCTGAGCAGAAAATTGCTCGCCCGCGCCAGATCTACACGGGCCGGCGTGAACTTAGTTATCCGGCTTGAGTGCTTCAGCTAACAGCTGACAATAAGGCTCTTCGATATTAACGCCGAACCATTCGCCGCTGCCACCACCAGCGCAACCTCGCAGCAAATTAATACCATTACTGCTCTTAGCTAGCAGAATTGGGTAACCGATTGTTCCGATTGGCTCTAAAGTAATGGCTTCAAAGTTGATTAAGGCTGCTCGCAGTGATGCTACCTGATCAGCGTCAAGGTCAATGCAGAACCATTGCCCGCCGCGCGGCCCAAGAACTCTAAGGCGCACAAATCTGCCTAGTGAAGTGACATCAATTTTGCCTTGACTATGAACAGCTTGCATAGCATTAGAATATCAGCTACTGACTCTCTTTCTCTGGACGAAGTGAAATAGATGGCTTACTCTTAGCTTAAGATGGGTAAAGGTAAAAACGGCTGTCAGGCCGCCATGGTTTTAGATGCTGTTAGTTTGCCGGCTGGGGTTGATCCGCCGCAAATTACTCTTCTGCAGGTTAATGCTGCTGCTAGCAGCATAAGTGAAGCCTTAAAAGCAGGAGAGCGGATAGCAGTGTTCGCTGACTATGACCCTGACGGAACTTGTGGCGCCGCCGCCTTAGGCTTAGCGCTTAGCGATTATCAGCAGCAAACTTTATGGGGTTTCGCTAGCGCTCAAAATGGAACTGGGTTAAGCGAAGATTTCATCCGTGAAGCCGCTGCCCAGGATTGCACGCAGCTAATCACTGTTGACCTGGGTTCATCCGGCCCGGCTTTAATTGAGTTAGCTAAAGAGCTTGGCATGACCATCACTGTTAGTGATCATCACAGCCCCCATCCTGACGCCGACCCTGATTATCATCTTAATCCTCAGCTTCAAGCTCCTAGCCAAGCTTCAGGAGCGGTAGTGGCCTACAAATTGGCTTTAGCTTTAGAGAGCGAGCTTTATGGCCAGCCGCGCCAAAGCACTATTCAGCAAGGAGCTTGGCTAGCAGGATTAGGCGCTAGAGCTGACATGATGGACATGAAAACTTCTGAGAACTCGGCTTTAAATGATTTGAACGGCATTGCCGATAACGCTCCGCTTGGCATGAGAATCCTACAAGAGAAGCTAGGCTTAAAAAGCTTAAGCCGTAGTAATCAGAGCAAAATTTCTAGCATCCTTAATTTACCTAAGCGCTGTCATTTAGCTAAAGCTGAAGATGCGGCACAGATATTAATGTCTGATGACCCAAAGCTGATTAACGACTCACTCAGCAATTTGCTGGCTGTTAAAGAAGCTTGTGATCAGGCTAGTAAAGATTTTGGATCACAGGCCGCCCAGCAAATAACTGCCGCCCCGGCCAGCCGAGTGGCTTCAGCAATCATTGATTCTCAGGACAGTCATCTCTATTCAGGTTATTCAGGTATTGTGTCGATGCGCATGAGCGGCGCTGCTCAAAGACCAGCAGTGATCTTTGTTCCAATGAACTCTGAAGCATCAATGTATAAATATTCGGCTCGCTGGACTGGCGCTCCTGATGACGCTGGCGAAGGATTATTAACTTCCATCCCCGCCTTGGAGGCAGTCAACTCGCCTCATGGCTTAGGGCCGCCGGGCGGCCATCCGCAAGCAATGGGAGGAATTTGCCGCGCTGAGGACATAGCAGCAGTAACTGAATCTTTAGAAGCTTGGGCTGCCAATCTAGGCTTATCCCCCTCAGTGTTAGAGCCTTATGGCGAGTAGCTGAAAAAGACAGGCCGCTTATGGCTTACTATTAAATATGACTTCCTCATGGCTGCTAGGGCCTGGATCTTTAAGCTGGAAAATGATGCCAGAGCGTATTATGTTGCTTAGCGCCGGCCGAATGCTCATGATGCAGATGGCTCATCCGGCTGTCTCAGCGGGAGTTCAGCAGCATTCAGCTTATCGCTCTGATCCATGGAAGCGAGTTCGCTACACGACAGATTTCTACTTACAATTAGTTCATGCCCGCAGTTCTGATGTGCTGCCATTAAGAAAGAAGCTTCAAGCAACGCACAGCCACATTGCCGGCCAAACAGAGCAAGGCGTTAAATATCATGCCTTAGATCCCCAGCTGCAGCTATGGGTACAAACCACTCTGTCAGATTCCGTTTTATGGTTCTGGCAGCATTCTTTTGGACCTCTTAGCGCCGCTGATTTAGGTCGCTACTGGGCAGAACAAAGAATTCTGGCGTTAGCTTGCGGCATTCCAGCTGAAGTAATTCCAGCTAGCCTAGAAGAATGGCAAGCCTACATCGACACGCAATGCGAGGCACTGAGCATTAATCAAGGAGCAATTCAGCTATGGAGCATGCTAGAGGAAATGCCGAAGCAAGGTCCGAATCGCGTTAATGCGAAATTATGGAAATTAATCCGGCGTCCGACTGGCCGCATCGCTAAATATTTCACTATCGCTGGCCTGCCGTCTCAATTACGTGAGCAGCTGCAGATCAGCTGGACTGTCCGTCAGCAGCGAGCAGCACGTAGAAGACTGCGCGCCCTGGGTTATCTAGTGAAGTTGCTGCCGCCTGAGATGCGTTACTCCACTCGGGCTCGTCATGCTCAAGCCGCCGCTAAGCCGCTGGCAGTTAAATCAAACTGGTAGCTAGCTTAGCTAGGTCCGGAGGCTGAGCGGGGGATCCCTAAGGCGCCCGCAAGCTTATTCCACTGATTTATCTGGCAGCCATTATTAACTGAGAGCCGAGTATTAATCTTGGCACCCCTTAAAGTGCCTGTGACGTCCGCGACGCTAGGGCCGCCATATTGAGCTGAGCACACTTGCCCAGCAGGCAAAGCAAAATCAGCCGGCTTCAGCTTCATCAAATCTCGGCAAAAGTCTTTATCTCGCGGGCATTGAATATCTCGTACTATCATCAGTCCTTCAGGGCCAGTAGGGCGCAGCTCAACTTTTAGGTTTGCTGTCACAGGTACCGCTTTAGGCATGATGGCAGGATGGTCTGATCCGCCGCTTATCAAAATCCAGCCGCCTCCGATGCTGACTATTGCTAAGGCAAAACCGACCCAGCTCTTAATGCGCGCTTTCTTCACTGTGAGCTACTATACCTCAAGGTCTGGACTGGCTGCCAGGGTTGCTTCAGCATATTCTCGCTGCCGGGCTTTGATCTCAGCTGGCAAAGCCATCCGCCAAAGAATAACTGTCAGCCACCATGAAATCATGCTGGCTGCGAAACCAGTTGCAATAGCCCAAAAGATAGTCCACCATATTGAGCCGCTAGCGCTCCAAGCCACTAAAGCTCCGAACATCATGCCTACTAAGGCAGCTTTGGAGCGGGTGCGAGCTACTGAAGCTGCTACGCCTGGCATTCCGGCCACTGAATTAGCAGAAATACCTGACTCGCCTTTCTTGCTTTTCTTATCTTTCTTATCCTTTTTGTCTTGCTTATCTTTTTTAGCCATTGATCCATTATGCCTGTTGCAGTGGTAATCTCAGTAGGCTTTGTTGGCTAACGGAGAGAAAAAAGCTAAGGAAGCCCCCAGGCGGGTTAAACTTAAACTATGAGCTCCCGCCCTCCTTTACCTCCTCGCGGCGGATCTTCTAAGCCGCCCCGCCCGAAGCGGCCGCCCGAGGATAAAGCCGGCCGGCCCACGATTGATGCTGGAGCGGCCTTGCAGTCTGCTGGCTTATGGTGGCGTAACGCCAGCCGCCGCCGTAAAGTATCTGTCATTGTGCTGGCTTTAATAGCCTTGATCTTTCTGATGCGCATAGCAGGCTGCGGCTCAAATCCTTCTTCCGAAAGTGTCCGCGCTGCACGTGGCAACACTGAGACAGCTGCTGTCCTGGATGACATGAAATCAGCTTTAGCGCAGCAAGAAGTGATTAAATCAAGCGACACTGATCTCGGCCTCACAGTCTGGTTTCAAAAATCAACTGGCTGGATGATTGTCGAATCAGCTAGCGACGACGTAGTGATTGATGGATCAGGTAATCGCTGGCGCTGGTCGGGCGGCTGCTGGCAGCGTGCTGGCTCAGCTCCATTACCTGAAGCAGCCCAAGTTGTACTGCCCCTGGCAGAAAGCAGCGTGCAGTTCGACAAAGTTAAATCAAGCGATCGAGTCCAGCTACTGCCTTTTAGCGCCGAGCAGCTTGGCTCATGGTCAGCAGGGGCAGGTAGCATCGAGATTAGTGACGGACTGCCGCGATCTTTCACTTACACCATGCAAGGCTCCGATCAAGAAAATAAGTTTGCTGTCAGCTATCCCTCAAGCTTGCCACTTAAAGAGATCAAACGCTGCTCGCCTAAGTCTTAACTGCTTTAAGCCGTAAGGCGTTAAGTTTTTGGTATGCGCCGCATTCGTAATGTGTTATCAAGCCCAGCTATAAGACGGCTGCGAAGAATCGTACGTATCGCTTTCACTTCTGTAGTGGCTTTGCTAGTGCTTTGTTTAGTGGCTGCTATCGCTTTTGCTGGCCAGAGATTATCTGAAGCTGAAAAGCTAATTCATCAAGTTCCTGCTTTAACTGATCCTTCTAAGGCCCCTATGCCGGGCCCAATGGCGTATTATTCAGCTGACGGAGTTCTGCTAGGAAGACAAGGCTCAGAGCAGCGAGTGGTTTTGAGCCCTAAGCAAATTCCGCAAGTGATGCGTGACGCTTCAGTAGCTATTGAAGATCAGCGCTTTTATCAGCATAACGGAGTGGATATTCAAGGCGCGCTGCGTGCTTTGTGGGTTGACTTCCGGGCCGGCTCCGCCGCTCAAGGTGGATCTACTATAACCATGCAATACATCCGCAATGTCTATCTTGACTTTTCAAAGAACGCTAACCGCAAACTCTCTGAAGTCGCTTTAGCTTTGCAGCTGGAAGGCACCTGGACTAAGGAGCGTATCTTAACTGCTTATCTGAACACTGTTTATTATGGCAATGGGGCTTATGGCGTTGAAGCGGCAGCCCAAACCTATTTCGCTGTTCATGCCAGTCAGCTCACTACCGCCCAAGCCGCCTTGCTGGCTGGCTTAGTGCAAAGCCCTTCTCGGCTTGATCCTCGCCGTCATCCCCAAGCCGCGGTGATCCGCCGCAATCAGGTGCTAGATGAAATGTATGCGCAGGGAATGATCTCACTAAGCAAACTGCAAGATATGAAGCAGGCTAAATTGAAGCTGCGGCGCCTGCAGAAATCTGAGCGTCCAGCCCAGCCAGCTTTAATGGAATTACTGCGCCGCGAAAGCACGCATTACTTATCAGTAGATCAGCGCCGTGATGGAGGCCTGAAAGTGTACGCAACTTTCAAAATGCGCGACATTGAGGCCGCACAAAGAATTCTCCGTTCTGCTTACAGTGGCAGCGGCTCCCCGATTGTCGCTTCCGGCTGGGTTGAAGCCCGCAGCGGGCGAGTGCTAGTGGCCGCTCACAGCGGCAAAGCAGGCAGTTTCTTTGATTTCTCATGGCAAGCCAAGCGGCAGCCTGGCTCAACAGTGAAAGCTTTCACTGCCGCCCAGAACCTTCTCAATGGAGGCCAGCTATCAGACGCAGTCGACAATAATCCTTTGGAAGTACAAAACGGCCGCCGCCGTTACACAATTCAGCCTACGCAAGGAGGAGTCAATAATGTTTATGACGCTTTGCGCTTCTCACAGAATCCAGCTAACTGGCGCCTGTATCAGAAAGTTGGGCCTAAAAAAGTGTTGCAACTGGAAAATAAATTCAATTTAAGTGGCATGGATGCTAATGCTGCCGCTGCTTTAGGCGGCGTCAAAGTCGGAACTAATCCTCTTTCCTTAGCTGGAGCTTTTGCTGTTTTCGCTGGTGATGGTCGCCGCGCCCCTGTTCATGCTGTGCAGCGCATTGCTGACCGAATTGATAACAATATTTGGGATGATGCCCATCTGGTCCCTCGTCAGCTTTATCCGGATGAATACGCGCGGCAAATGAATGTCGCCCTGCAGCGAGTAGTTAATGAAGGCTTTCCGCAGCTGAAAGCTAACTTGCCGATTTCTAATCGCCGTCATGTTGCTGGCAAGACCGGCACCACTGAAAAAAATGGCGATGCCTGGTTCGCTGGCTACGTGCCGCAAATGGCTGGCACAGTATGGACTGGCTACGCTAACTCAACTAAGCCTTTGACTGATAGCAGTGGCGCTACGGTATGGGGTTTAACAGTGCCAGCTCAAACATGGAATAAGATCGCCTCTTATCTGCTAGCCGGCAAGCCTGATTTGAAATTCCCGCGCCCGCGCGGCGTGCAGCTTGTTCCTAAGCTGACTGGCCGCAGCAAAGAGCAGGCTTTAGCGTTGCTTGCCCGTTACGGATTCCGTTCGCCTCAGCCTAGTTCCCGCTTTTCAGCGCAAGAGAAACCCAATCAGGTTCTTAGTCAGGCTGCTCCTGCCGGTTCCTGGGTTAAGCCAAGCTCGCCTTTTAGCTTCATTTTTGCAGTTGATCAAAGACCAGCTCCTAACTTAATTGGCAAGCCGTTTCTGGAAGCGGAGAAAGAGCTAGGAACTTTCTCTCGTCTGCAATTGCGCTTCGCGGTTTCATCAAGGCCGCTAGGGGAGATCATTGCTCAAGATCCAGTGGCAGGATATCCGCTGAAATATCATGCCCCTATTATTGTCACTGTCGCTACTAGCCCCGGGCCGGAACGCAAAGTAATTAAACGAGTTCCTTATGTTCCCACTGATTCAGAACTAGCTTTACTGCGCTCACAGCTAGCTCAAGCTCAATCGGCTGCTAATAACACTGTCACTCAGACAGTGGTCCCTTCTTTAATCGGGCTCTCCCCTGAGCAAGCTCAGCTAGTTCTAAGCTCAATGGGCTTACGCAGCCGGATTAATGGATCAGGTCTCAGCATTGTCAGTCAGAAGCCTAGTGGCGGCAGCTTAGTATCAGCTAACCAAACTGTTTCGCTGAGCGCTAATTAGGCTGCCACCACCATTTCCAGCTCTGACATTCTTTCAATGACTCCTGCTGCTTGCAGAACTCTTTCAGCTGTTTCCATTCGCACCCAGCCTGAAGTGCCGCGCCCACCCATCAAATCACGCACCGTACGCGGATCTAGTTCGCTGCGCCGAGCGAGCTCACGTACGCTGAGCTCTTGCGCAGCTAATTCTTCCAATATAATTATTGTTAGCGGAGCTCCTGCCACCCAAATGCTGCTCATAATTAATCCTTCCGCTCATTTAGCAGGCTTTGAGCAGGATGCTCAACCCCAGCTGTAAAGATTTCCCAGCCTGTGCCCCGCTTCTCTTCCGCTGCTGCCTTTATGAGGCGGCTAGCAGTGTGAGGCGGCTTGACGGAGCTTTTCAGCATCCATAGCTTGCTCATGATCGCTAAAATATCAGTTGCGAAAAGAAGGCTTGCCTGAAAAGTGCGGTTAAAAGAAGACAACAAAGTTAACGAACCCTTGCAAAGCTCTGATCAAGCATGCATATTAAAGGTAGGCGATCGCCTCAATTGGAGAACTAATGAACAATCTTCTACTTAAAATCTGGGTTTCAGGTCAAAATGGCGTTTCACGCTTTAAAGATCAGCAAGGCGCTGAAACCATTCAGGTGATCATGATCATGGGCATTATGGCGTTCGTCATCGCTGGTGTCTTCTTAGCGGATGGTGGCCTTAGGGATAAGATTACTAACCTTGGTACCACCATCGGTGAGAAGATCACTAAGCTCACCTAGCATTTCTCCCCCCACTGAGGTGGTATGTTTATAGCATGAGTATTCCTGAAGGAGAAGTTGGCGAGCTATATAAAGACTTCGGTTTAAGTCGGCCTGATGTTGAAGTGCAGAACACTGCTGCTTCGCCAGGCCCAGCTGATCAGCAATTAACGGAATACTTACTGGAGCTAGGAGTGATCTTAAGTGAAGTGGAGCGGCTTAAGAGGCTGTCTCGTACTCCAGCTGACTGGCAAGCTTTAATGATGTACATTGCTGGCCAGAAGCCGCGGGTAACTGAAATGACTTCACGCGCTAAAAGATTATATGCTCGCAGTTTCGGAGCTGCCTTTGATCAAGCCTACAATCCTCCAGGCGCTGGCAGCGGCCGCGGCTCAGGTGTTTCCGCGAAAAGCGCTGAAGTGCAAGCCAAAAGTGAAGCTGGCTTAGCTTACGAAGCTTCAGATCGCCTGGATCGTTCATGGCGTGATCTACAAGACTTAATGTGGGCTTGCAAATCAATTGCTGACAGCGCCTATGATGAAAGCAATGCCACTCCCTCTTTCGAAGCTTATCCTGAGCATCTATTCCCTGACGGCGCTTAGAGCGCCATAAAGGGCCTTTTAAGCTGATTGCGGGTCGTCTGAGGGCTCAGACTTTACTTCAGCTTGCTGGGCTTGTAGAAGCCGCTGTGAGCGTTCAGCGCTTAACCATTGCCCTAGCGGGTCATCTTCTTCTTTAAGTTCAGTGATCTGGGCCTGTCCTTCGTAGCATTCCTGTAATTCCATCATTACTCTTTCCGCTAGTGCAGGCGGCGTCCAAATAAGAAATCTGACTGTTGCTGCTTGGCCACTAATTGCTCCTGATCCTACCAGAGCAGCACTAATCACATTGTCGTTATTTGCTACTGCTTCTGGGTCATGCACCATTAATCTTTCCAAGCGGCCAAAGAAGCGCGTCATTTTGACGTTACTGCGATCAGCTTCCCGAGGTAAGCGAACATTCAAAGCTAGCCGCGCCGGCGGGTTTTCCCGCAGTCGCTGCTGATCTGATCTAAGTTTTAGCCATTGCCAAGCCATCCAAGCTACGGTGCCTAGCAATGCCAGTAAGGCAATAACAATAATGAGCCGGATCATGAAAACAGTCCTGAGTCAATTTCAGCTTGATCAATATCAAGTGAGCGTTCGCTGTAAGCAATTTCAGCGACGCCACATTCTGGCCTTAAACATTCGGTGGCCATTAATAAACGAAGTAGGAAAGGATTTTGTTCTGCTTCTGATCCAGCAGCAGGATTAGGATTACGTCTTACTTCATCATGCAAAGCCCCGGCCGGTAGCTGAGCTCTGTAAACTCCTGCTCCGCAGCTGTGCTCAACGGCTCCAGTTGATCGGTCAGTTCCTGTTTGCATGAAACGACATTGATTAATGACGCATAAGCGGGCATCTAGAACTCTTTCGACTTTACGCCGAGTGCGAATCTGAGGCAGCTCCACTTCCATTAATCAAGCTTAGCCGCCAGACGGCGGTTTGGAACCTTTTCCAGCTAAGCTTAAGAAAAGCTAACGGCAGGATCTGACGCATTCCGCGGCCTTAATAATAACTGTTGGCTTGCTATTAACGAAACTGAAATAGCAGCCACTCTCGACGCTGATCAAGACCTCTCAGTGCAAGCTGCGCTGAATCTGCTCCTCTTAGTAGAGGCGGTAGCCGCCAATCTGATCGGAGGCCGCCATTCCGTCATTGATAGTGATGACGCGTTTACGCATTAAATCAACGATTTGCGGATCATGAGTCACGCAGATAACAGTTGTTCCAATCATTGACACTCGGTTCAGTGTTCTCATTACTCCGAAAGTGGTAGCGGCATCCAGATTACCGGTCGGCTCATCGCATAATAGTAGGTCAGGGCGATGAGCAATCGCTCTTGCTACTGCTAGGCGCTGGCGCTCGCCGCCGCTTAAGGAATCATTGCTGAGCCGGTCTCGGGCATGCTCTAAATCAAATACTTGCAGTAGCTCTTCGACGCGGTGATGAATTTGCCTTGGATGCTGACGCAAAGTCTCCAAAGGATAAGAAATGTTTTCTGCCACAGTCATGCGTTCCAGCACATCAAAGTTTTGTGATACGTAACCAACTTTGCGACGGAAGCTTTTCTGGTCAATGTCAGCAATGTTAACTCCGCCCATAGTGATTGAGCCAGAGTCAGGTGTTAGCTGACCATGTAAAGCTCTCAGTAAAGTAGTTTTGCCGCAGCCAGTGATGCCAGTGATGAAGACGAATTCTCCTTTTTCAACGGTGAAAGAGACTGACTGCAAAGCGCGTTGCTCGCCGCCGGCCGTTAAGAAGCTTTTGCGCACTTCATGCAAAGCAATCATCTCGCCGGCCGCCCCGGCTGCTGTTTGCTGTTTGCGCCGTGAGCGGCGGGAAGTTTTCTTGCGCACTAAGCTA
>Ga0194055_10001852_pt1 | contig 17017 bp, 14 predicted proteins | sample SepL449m_MetaG_FD_155482 | JGI IMG/M metagenome (GOLD analysis project Ga0194055, IMG submission 155482) | Anoxic zone freshwater microbial communities from boreal shield lake in IISD Experimental Lakes Area, Ontario, Canada - Sep2016-L442-9m | ecosystem: Environmental > Aquatic > Freshwater >...
GGGATAGCTTCTACAGACATAACTCACTTATTTCAAAGGTTCTACAGACTAGACAACTCTGAGACTAGGGACAATGGCGGTACTGGACTTGGACTATTTATTGGCAAGTCATTAACAGATTTAAACAATGGTAAAATTTGGATTGAGAGCGAAGTGGGCAAGGGTACAACCGTAAGAGTGAATTTTGCCAGATCAAGAAGCTAATATAACCCTCAATCAATAATATATTAAATTATATTCCTGCTTATGTTACAATGATTTTATATAAAAAAGTCAAGAAAGGACACTAATTAAAATGGCAAAAGTTATGCTAGTCGAAGACGACAACAACCTTCGAGAAATATACCAGGCAAGGCTCAGTGCAGAAGGCTATCAATTAATATCCGCTAAAGATGGGGAAGAAGGTTTAGCCCTAGCTGTTAAAGAGCGACCTGACCTTATTATTTGTGATGTCATGATGCCAAAAGTTAGTGGCTTTGAAATGTTAGATATTCTTAGAAGTACTGAAGGAATTAAAGACACTAGAGTAATCATGATGACTGCATTATCACAAGCTGAAGATAAAGCTAAGGCTGAAAAATTAGGTGCTGATCTTTACCTAGTTAAATCTCAAGTTACCTTAGAAGATATGGCAAGATCAGTTAGAAACATTCTAGCCAAAGATGGTCATGATGTTAGTAAAAGCGAAGACCAAACTCCTCAAACTGTAGCAGCTCCTGCTCCAGTACCGGAAAATACCACCCAAGCTGAAGAACAGTCTCCAGATACTAGTGCTCAACCGCAAGAACCAACAGATACACCTGAAGAAAACAGCGAAAATCAGAATCAGTAAAAAAAGATGCGACTAAATCAGTTTTTAGCTAAGACAACTGATCTGTCTAGACGTGGTGCCGATCAAGCAATTGATGAAGGCAGGGTACTTGTTAACGATAAAAAGCCAGATAAAGGTCAGTCCGTTACTGAGACTGACATAGTCAAGCTAGACGACAAAGTCTTATCTAGCGAAGTTAAAACACAGACTATCTTACTCAATAAGCCATATGGTTATGTTGTCAGCCGGGATGGACAGGGCAGTAAGACAGTTTATGATTTAATTCCGGAAGAGTTATCTAACTTAAAGCCTGTTGGTAGGTTAGACCGTAACTCAACTGGGTTACTTCTAATGACTAACGACGGACATCTAAATCAGAAACTTAGTCATCCTTCTAATAACAAGCTGAAAGTATATAACGTTAAATTAGATCATAACCTTAGCGATGAAGATAAACACAAGATCGAAGAAGGCGTTTTTCTTGATGATGGATATAGCAGATTAAGACTGCTAGGAGGTCAAGATAAATGGCAAGTTACTATGAGTGAAGGACGTAATCGCCAAATACGTAGAACCTTTGATTTTCTAGAATATAAAGTTATAAAACTTCACCGGGTGAGCTTTGGCGATTACCGATTGGGTGATCAGAAAATTGGAGACTGGATTTTTGTTTAAAAATCTGACATAATATATATAAATGAAGAAGTTACCTATAGTTGCCATTGTTGGCCGAGCTAACGTTGGAAAGTCTAGTCTTTTCAATTCAATACTCGCCAGAAGAGAAGTCATAGTCGCCAGAGAAGCTGGAACGACTCGTGATTCTATTACTGCTATCGCGAATTGGAAGAGCCAAGACTTCAGAATCGTTGATACAGCTGGTATGAAAAATCCAGAAGATGACTTCGAGCTAACTATTCAGGATCAAATCATAGAAGCCGTTGATGGTGCAGATGTAATTATCGTGGTAGCCGAAGCAGGGACCTCTCTTATCGCTGAAGATCGTAGAGTAGCAAAGATGGCTCTAAAGAGTACAAAGCCTATCATACTGGCTATAAACAAGTCAGACAGCGTAGATAATCACCGCGTTCAAGAGTTTTCTAAGCTTGGTATCTCGGACATCATAGAAACTTCAACAACTCAGAACAAAAATATATCAACATTATTAGATAAAATCATCAGTCTAATCCCTAAGACTACTGCCGATGAACCAGATAATCTGCTAAGAGTAGCTCTACTGGGACGACCAAACGTTGGTAAGTCATATCTATTTAATAGCCTATCCAAGAAACAACAGGCTATCGTAGCTGATGTGGCTGGAACAACTAGAGACATTAACCGTTCAAACATTAGATATGAAAACCGAGATATAGAAATCCTAGATACAGCTGGTATTAGAAAGAGCAGCAAGATAGAAAAAGGCATTGAATATTTCAGCTTCCTAAGAACTCTAAGTGCAATTGATCAAGCCGACATTTGCTTACTACTAATGACAGCTGATGAACTTAATGTAGCCTTAGACCAAAAAATAGCCGGTATGATCAAAGAAGCAGGCAAGGGATTAATCCTAGTTGTTTCTAAGTGGGATGCAGTTGAAGAAAAAACTCCATACACTAGAGATCAGTTAGCTGCTCAGATAGCTCATACTTTCGACTTTGTACCTTGGGCACCTTTAATATTTACAAGTTCAGTAACTGGTCAAAATGTTACAAAACTTTTTGAATTAGTTACGGAAGTTGAAAAGACTCGTAAGTTAAGACTAGCTACTAAAGATCTCAACAAATGGCTACAAGCTACAATCTCAAAGCATCCACCAGCAGGACTAAAAAACAGAATGCCAAAATTAAACTATATGGTTCAGGAATCAGAGAACGAATGTCCAAGTTTCAAAATTTTTGGAAGTGCTACAAAATACATTCACTGGAGTTATAGAAGGTACCTAGAAAAGAATCTAAGGTATGTCTACGATTTTAGTGGTACGCCTATACAACTATGGTTTATTGAAAAACATGTCGCCCATAAGCATGGTCGAAGCCCAACCTATCAAAGCAAAAAATAAAGTTTTATTATAAATACAGTTATACTATTAATTAGCTATGGCATTATTTCAAAGAAAAAAACCTGACGTCCAATCAACAGCTCCACTTTATACTCTAGGATTAACTAAAGTATTTTTAATTGTTGGCCTTGGTAATGATGGCAATGAATACGACAATACTCGTCACAACATAGGCTTTAGAGCTATAGATCAGTTTTTCGAAGACCATGATTTCAAAACCTGGATCAATAAGAAAGATATGAAAACTCTAATCGCTGATCACAACATAGGCGATACCAGAGTATATATAATGAAGCCTACTACTATGATGAATCTGAGTGGTGATGCCGTTCAAGCAGTTAGCCATTTTTATAAGATTCCAAACAATAGAATAATAGTCGTTCATGATGAACTAGATATTAACTTTGGAAGTATAAAAATAACTATGGGTGGCTCTAGTGCAGGGCACAACGGTGTAAAATCTATCATTAAGAACATAGGTGATGACTTTGGAAGAATTAGAATTGGTGTTGGACCAAAGTCTCCAGAACAAATAGATAGTGCAGATTTTGTTTTAGGCAAATTTGCAAAACACGAAGAAGGCGAAATGAAAGCCTTACTTAACGAAACTTCTAGCCTTATCACAGAAGCCATATTTAGTAGTGGCTTCCCAAATGAAACTAGAAGATTTATTTTATAAATCCTCCTGATAAATTATAAATAAATTCTTATTATTTTTCTAAAGATAGTGCTATTTTTAGCTGATTAATATCCTTGGCTTGTTCATCGGCAGGTAAGTCCTTAAACGGAACATCAAGATCTCCACCTTTAGCCCATTCATTACGAGCCAGCCATGCTGTATGGATTTTTTCACCAACCATATTAATATGTTCTTCATCGCTTAGATCTGGTACCTCAGTAGATTCAGACAAGATGCCAACTATAACTTCTGCAGCTGCCTTATTTTCAGCCTGCCAGTCTTCTGGAAGATCAACATACTCTGTATTAGCAATATCTACTTGGTCTGTTCCATGTCCAGCAATCCACGCCTCGTCTTTGGTAGGCTTAACTCTACCTTCAAAGGTACCATCTTCCTGAAGTCTTGTTTTGCGCCAATCTTCATGAAGGGCTGATGCTAAATTATTTACTTTTTCCTGTTCTACGTTTATCTCTGGTGTATCTTCATTTTCCATAATTTTCCTTTTTTTATTTAGATTACTCTAACTAGGATTATAGCACTAGCGGTTTATTTCAAGAAACTTGAGCAATTTATGTTTTAAAAAAACTCCAGAAATGAACAAACCTCCAGAGGGGGTGGGCACCGCTGGAGGTTTGATAACACCCTTCAACCCACCGCAATGAAGCATCGAACGCTATTATAATGTCGTCGTGCCGGTCTATTGACCATCTTTTGGACTCACTGACCACTAAAGGTCCTCGAACTATAAATAGCTGAGGGAAGTTAAAGGGATTAGTTTGTCTTAGAGAGCTGTGTTTATAAAAAACACAGCCAATTCATCAGTGGAGGGTAACAACTTTTGAAGGAGGCACTCTCTAAAACAATCTAACATATTGTTAGAATAGGGGTATATAAGGTACAAAGCTTTGTATATAAAGCTTACGAATTGCAATATTATCAAATAAGTGTTCAAATGTCAATACTTTTATACATTTTCCTCGTTCTGTCAAATTGGTAATGCTAGTAGTTAAAATGTTAGTATGTATCTAATGAGTTCTAAATTTGTAATGTATTTCATGATCTTTCTAGTATCTTCCATATTTTTCTGGATTGGCAGTGTTATATTTGGCGGAGGAATATTTGGTCTTTGGAGTAACGTGCTAGGTTTTGTAGGTTGTTTAGTGGGGCTTTGGATTTGGTACAAATTCCTAAAAGACCTATAAATAGGGTTGCATTTATACTGACTCTCAAGTAACCTTACAGTTTGAATACTAACTAAACATAAGCCATAGAAATATTTAATGAAGCAACAACTAGTAATAGTAGAGAGCCCAGCCAAAGCTAAAACAATCGAGAAGTACCTTGGAAAAGATTTCAGAGTTCTCAGTAGTTTTGGCCATATTAGAGATCTTCCGAAAAAAGGTCTTAATATAGATATTGAAAATGGTTTCAAGCCAACCTACGCTGTGTCCCCAGATAAAACAAAGGTTATAAGAGAACTAAAGGCAGCTGTTGCAAAATCTTCAGAAGTTTGGCTCGCAAGTGATGAAGACCGAGAAGGAGAGGCAATTGCTTGGCACCTAGCTAAAGCTCTTGATTTAGACGTTAAAACTACTAAACGCATAGTTTTCCATGAAATTACCAAAACAGCCTTAGAGAGAGCCCTAGAACACCCTAGGACTATAGATTTGAACCTAGTTGATGCACAACAGGCCAGAAGAATCCTAGATAGACTAGTTGGATATGAATTAAGCCCAGTCCTATGGAAAAAAATTAGAACTGGTCTTAGCGCAGGAAGAGTCCAGTCAGTATCAGTCCGATTGATAGTTGAGAGAGAAAGAGAAATAAAAGCCTTTGAAGCTCAATCCTTCTATAAGCTAGTAGCTACATTTAAAGGCAAGAATGGCGAAGTAACAGCTCAACTAGATAAAACTATCGATACTATCGATAAGGTAAAGAGTTTTTTTGATGAATTAAAAGAATCTGAATTCGTAGTATCAAGTATTGATCAGAAGCCAGGCAAGCGAAGTCCTAGTGCTCCTTTCACAACAAGTACATTACAACAGGAGGCTTCTAGAAAGTTTGGCTTTAGCCCTAGACAAACCATGAGTGTCGCTCAAAGATTATACGAAAGCGGTCACATTACCTATATGCGTACCGATAGCACAACACTATCTAGTCTAGCTATTGATATGGCCAATCAGTATATCCTAAAAAACTTTGGGAAAGAGTATGCTAATTCTGTTCAATATAAGACTAAGGATCAAGCCGCTCAAGAAGCTCACGAAGCAATCCGTCCAACAGATTTTAATACAGAAGCAATTAGTGGAGAAAATCAGCAAATTAAATTATATAAGTTAATTTGGGAAAGAGCTCTTGCCAGTCAAATGGCTCCAGCTCAAATAGAAAAGACTGAACTTAAGATTAATATATCTAAGTCTAGTCGTTATTTCTCAACTAAAGGTGAAGTCTTAAAATTCCCAGGTTTCTATAAAGTCTATGGATCAGTTAAAGATGATACTATTTTGCCACCAATCGAAAAAGGTGAGAACTTAGATATAGTAGAATCAATAGCTACAGAATCATTCTCTAAGCCAGGTGCTAGATATTCCGAAGCGACACTCGTTAGAAAACTGGAAGAACTAGGAATCGGCCGACCAAGTACCTATGCACCAACCGTTTCTACAATTCAATCTCGTGGCTACATTGAAAAAGTTGACGTAGAGGGTAAAGAAAAGACTATTAATATTCTGACTCTCAAGAATAATAAGACTGAAGAAAATCAGGAAACGATTATAAGTGGTGCCGATAAGAACAAGTTAGTACCAACATCAGTCGCTGATGTAACTACAGATTTCTTAACTAAATATTTTAAAGAAGTATTAGATTATAAGTTCACCGCCAAGGTAGAAGATGATTTCGATAAAATTGCTGACGGCAAAGAAGACTGGCAAGTTATGATTGAAAAGTTTTATAAAAACTTCCATCCATTAGTTGAACAGTCAGGATCTGCAACACGCGAAGAAGTATCGAAAGCGAAACATCTAGGTGATGATCCAAAGACTAAACAACCTATTATAGCTAGGTTTGGTAGATACGGCCTTATGCTTCAGCGTGGAGAAACAGAGAGCGAAACAAAACCAGATTTTGCACCATTCCCAGAAGGCTATACGCTTGATGATATAGACCTTGCAGCTGCTTTGATAATGTTCTCTCTACCAAGAACAGTAGGCAAAACCAAAGAAGGCGAAGACATAATTGCTAATATTGGTAGATACGGGCCATATATCAAGATAAATTCAACATTTGTATCAATAAAAGAGTACGATCCTTTCAAAATAACTCTCGCAGAATCATTAGCATTATACGATGAAAAGCTGCAACAAATAGCTGACAAATATTTTGCTGAATTTAAAAGTGGAGTCAAGATTGTTAATGGGCCTTATGGACCTTATATTACAGATGGCAAGAAAAATGCTCGTATCGATAAAGATGCCGATCCTAAGAAGATTACAGAAAAGGAAGCAACAGAAATCCTCAAAAAAGCTCCAGCAAAACGAAAGTTTAAAAGAAACAAGAAAAAATAACTTGTTTATCCACAACTTGCACAGAGTGCAAGTTATTGTGAGATGATATTTCTACAACATGTTATATGTAATTCCGTCCATTTCGTGATAGAATATATATAGCAAACACTATATTTGACTTATAGATGTTAAAATGTTATAATTTTATTTATTAGCCAAAGATTAATTAGTTTAGAAATTATGAATAAAATCGACACAAACCCAATGATCGAAGCAGTACATGTCACAAGTTACATAGATGACGTACTGAAGACTATTGACCAAGAAAGAGAGAAAGAAATAATCTCTCGTCGTTTTGGACTATTTGACCGAAAAGAAACTCTAGAACAAATTGGTGAGTTACTTGGTATCACCAGAGAACGAGTTAGACAACTAGAAAAAGCAATTGTTGCCAAACTTAGATCTAAAGCTGAACTTGGTAAACTACCAAACCTAGATAAATTTGAATCTATTATTACTGAGCAATTAGACAATATGGGCAACTTAGCTCGTGTAGCTAAGATAGCTATTGCACTAGATAAAGACAGTATCAAATTAGATCAATCTAGAATTGCATTTCTTAGTGAACTATCTCCAAAATTAGTAGTTACCGAAGAAAATGATTTCTTATTTCTATCTGTCGGCAAGGGAAGTGTCTTCGATAGTAAGACTATAAAAAGTGAAGTCGATAAGATCATTAGTGCTATAACAAAAATTGCAGAACCATCAGACATTAAGAAAATAGCATCAGAAGCTAAAATAAGCGATCCTAAGCAAGCCGAAGCTGTTGCTAGCATATCTAAGCAGTTAGCTTCATTAAACGGCAAATGGGGCTTAGTAAAGTGGCCTATGGTTAATCCAAAGAACATCCGAGATAAGATCTACGTAATCTTAAAAGAAAATAACAGACATATGCATTTTAATGAAATTGCTGAATCAATTCAGAAATCTGATTTCAAAAGAAAGAATGTTACCACTCAAGCAATTCATAACGAACTTATCAAAGATAAGAGATTTGTTTTGATTGGACGAGGAATTTATGCTCTCCGTGAATGGGGGTACAAAAAGGGTACAGTTTCAGACATCATCTCAGAAGTCCTACGTAAAGAAGGAAAAGCTCTACATAGAGATGAGATCGTTAAAAAAGTACTTGAGAGTCGCTATGTTAAAGAAACGACTATTCTACTTAACCTACAGGGCAAAGAACAGTTCAAGAGAGTTGCTAAAGCTACATACGAGCTTGATGAAGCTATCTAAATAAAACAAACAAAATACGAACAGAGTATATAGCTAAAAATGGGCAAAAAGTAGTGATATATTTATTGCTATAGCTAACGATAGAGTAAAGCAGTGGAATAGATTTTTTTTTAAATTTTTTTTTATTTTAAATGGTGGTGGGGGCGGAATAGTTTTAGCAAACCAGGCTATAGACACAGTGTCGCACAATGTATATTTTACGACCCACATATTGTATATATAGATGACTATTGATACCTCCCTAACAGGGGACAAAGTCTATGTACATTACATTCAATGAATAAACCTACATTATTCTATGTTCATTATATGTACATATTAACAGTAGTCGTTTTAGGCTTCTGTATATATAGCGATACAGTTATCCACATAATTTGACTTATCCACAGTTATGTCGTGAAGTATTTGCTTTTTGTGATTTTCCGTTGCCTTATATGCATTTTTTACAATGCTTCCCTTGTCCTCCCCCTTTGCCCTTTTTTGACAAATTGCTATTTTTAATTAGAAATATGTTTTTTCTTTTATTTTATCCAAATTCACTATGTGAACAATTTACGAACAAAGGAGCAAGGGTAAGGTGGGGGGTATTTTTTTCTACTTATAATAGGCTCTACCTTCAACCCTAAGATCTATATAGGATGAAGGAGTTATATGATTAGCTAAAAGATATTTCCTTAGGGATAAGTAGCTGCCTACCTGCTCTTTAACATTGTTCTGAAGATTAAATTTAAGAAGAATGTTATTTGCTTGAGTCTTTACATCTAACTCTCTCGAATTAGCTAGTAGTGTATAGCTTATAGCTGGTACTGACTGAACATTGAGCTCTTGTTCTATGTACTGTATGAACTGAAGGTCTTGTAAGGACATGGCATGTTGGCCTAAAGATAACTTTTGAAACTTTTCGATTATATATGGGAATACTAAATTATTTTTGATATCTGGCTTAGATAAATTATCCTGAGCCATGACGTAGCCTCCAGCTTTTAAATAAAAGCGATGCGATGCACTATCTTCCATGATTGCTATAGGCTGAGCTGAGTTTATAGTTGTTCTTAGATTGGAGCCTATAAGCGGAATAGACGTAGATGAATTATTTATTTCTGGAAAAGTATGTTCTAGATAACTATCGAGTCCTAGGATGTTAACAGATATTTTCGTATGACTCGATATAGATTTAGCCAGATAGGCTTGTGAAGCTTTCTTATATACTAATGGATTCTGCAAGAAACTAATCTTTTTACCATTTAAAACCTGCACACTAGTTGTTCCATTCAACCAAATTAGATAGAGCAGGCCAAATACTATAACAAAAAATATAATTAATCTTGGTAATCTTACTAATATCCCTACCCTGTCCTGATCAATAACAACTTCTTGCTTAGGTTTACTTCTTTTAGTCTCTGGCTTAACTGAACTTCTTGAGTAATAACTAAAATTGGAAGACCTCTCCCCTGTTTTAGAAGCTACATTTCTACCTGTTAATTCTTGCTTTTTTTTGAAAATTCTCACCATACTCCCATACCCTAGCTGAGTTAGGCCTTAGATAATATTATTTTAGCTAACTCTTTTGCAGATTCTTTGTGAGCAAACTTATGTAGATTACCCCTAAGTGCATTTTTTTGTTTTTCTGATTCTAGAAGTTCAACGATGCTGGTCTTGAGTAATTCCGGTTTTTTTTGTGCTAAAGTCTCGTCAACAACTATAACTGAGCCACTATCCTCAAGAGCCTTGGCATTTTTTATCTGATGCCCACCAACTAAATGAGGTGATGGAACTATAATACAAGCTTTTGCCTGAGCTGCGAATTCAGCAAGATTAGTCGCTCCAGCCCTGGAAATAACTAAGTCCGCCGCACCACTATATTTATGTAGATCGCCTATGAAGCCTTTAATAATAAACCTGTTACGTAGATTAGACTGTAATATCTCTTCAGCTTTTTTAGTTAGTTCTTCCTGATTATTCTTTCCAGCAATGTTAATAACCACTAAATTAGAATCATGCTCGAGTAATGGTTTTATAATTTCCAGTATTATCTTATTAAGATTCATTGCGCCTAAACCGCCACCAGTAACCAGTACTAAATCGTTTTTATAGTCCAAACCTATTTCATGCTTAAACTTCATTTGTTGACCTTCATCAACATAGCTATATTCGTCAGAAATTGGCACACCTACATAATCAGTTTTTTGAGCTGGATAATCATAATATTCTTTTGGCATACCAACTGTATGATATGTAGCCCAGCGAGCTATTATACGGTTAGCTAGACCAGGAACAGTATCAGAATCGTGAGTTATATATTTAATGCCTCTGGCGGCAGCTGCGAGGCCCACGGGCACTCCAATATAACCACCTTTAATAAATATTATGCTAGGTTTAATTCTTCTTAGAATAAAATAGGCAGTTATTGTTCCTGATATAAATTTAAAGAAATCTATGAAGTTTAATAAGATTGTTGGAATATCCAATAATTGCTTCCAGCCGGCTCCATGATATCTTCTGAATTTACCGGCACTAATATAGATCGACCGATCGATAAATTCAGCTTCTTTCATTCTAGAACCAAATGTATCACCTTTTTGACCAATAAAAATAATCTTAAGATTATTATCTAAAGATTTTAATTGCTTAGCGACTGCTACTAATGGGGTAACGTGTCCGCCTGATCCGGCTCCCGTTATGACTATCGTCATGGCTGTCCCTTTCTATACCTTTACTAGGAACAGTATATAATGTATATCTTGAAATGTGAAAAACTAAACCAACTGCAGCTAGTACAAAAATCATACTGGTCCCTCCGTAGCTAATAAAGGGTAAGGTAATACCCTTCAATGGCAAAACACCAATCATAGCTCCAACGTTTATGAATGTTTGAGTTGAAAGCCAAGCCAATACTCCTGTAACAATTAATCTACTAAAATTATTAGGGCAACGATCAATGATATGTTTAAGCCTTATAAATAATGCACCAAATATAAGGAGGAAAGTCGTCGTTCCAATAAAGCCAAATTTTTCAGCGTAAATCGCAAAAATTGAATCATTAGCTGCCTCAGGCAAATATCCATAAGCCTGAACACTTCTACCAAGTCCTAATCCAAAGATTCCCCCAGAGCCAACTGCTATGAGAGCCTGACATGTCTGATATCCAGAAGATTGGCAATTACTAGATGGATGTAAAAATGTCATGACTCTTTGTTGCCTATAGCTACTACTAGCAATAGCAATAAAGACAGCTATCACTATTAATCCACCAACTAAAATAATTTTTTTCATAGGTAGTCCGGCAACTAAGACCATACAAGCTATTACAGCTATCATGACGGTCGTTGAACCTAAATCAGATTGTACGCCAGCTACGACTAACAATAGTCCGAATAAAACGAGTAGGATTGGTAGTAGTGTTTTTTTAAAGTCTGATATCGTATCATTTCTAATTCTTGCTGCTAAGAAACCAGCTAACCAAATAAGAAGTGTAAATTTTATAAGCTCACTGGACTGAAAAGATATTCCACCCATTTGAATCCAACGATATGCACCATTAACCTCTTGACCGAAGACCCTAACAGCTAATGCCGAGAGAACAGCCAGAGCAATTAAAGCCTTCTCTATTCGAAACCAAAACCTAAGAGGCATAAATGCAGTAGCTGCAAAGGCAAAAGCTCCAAAGACTACCGATATCATTTGTCTATTAATATAATAATTTTCAGGCAGTCCACTGTTAAGACTTAATCCTGGGCTAATAGAATAAATGACTATTAACCCTATTGAGATTAATATCATTACTAAAATTAGCAGTATATAGTCTGGCTTGTGTTTTCTAGGTAAGCCATTCGCATTATTGCGTTGTGGTGATATTCTTTGCCTATTAACTGATGGTCTCATATATAGTTACCGAGTAAGAAGATTATTAATCCTATTACTGCAGAAACTTGTCCAAGTATCCAAAAACGCATTGTTATTTTTGTTTCTGCCCATCCAATAGCCTCAAAATGATGATGAATTGGTGCTATTCGGAAAATTTTCTTTCCATTTCTTAGTTTCTTCGAAGCAACCTGAAGAATCGTAGATCCAGCTTCAATAACAAACATTAGTCCAATAACCGGCAATAATACTACTGTATTGGTTAACATAGCGACTACCCCGAGCGCTGTACCCAGAGCAAAAGATCCAACATCTCCCATAAAAAACCTGGCTGGGAAAATATTAAACCAAGTATAGCTAAGCAAAGAGCCGACGATTACCATACAGAAGCCAGCTACTCCAAATCTTCCTTCGAGAAGTGCAATAATGGCATATGCTGAAAATGCTATTGAAGTTAAACCACCTGCTAAACCATCTAAGCCATCACTAATATTAACGGCATTTGCTGTAGATACGACTACCAACACAAATAATGGAATAATCAGCCAGCCTATGTGCCACTGCCCTGTCATACCAGGAATATGTATGCCACTGACTCCTAGTTTGAAGTAGAAAAAATATCCACCGATTAAAGCAACTAGAGTTACTAACATGAACTTAATCTTAGAAGGTAGACCAGCTACCCCACTACCACTACCGGTAATGTTGATAATATCATCGAGCAAACCAATAAGTGCAGCGCCAGCAAATGCGGCCACCGGTAGCCAAGTCTCACCCCTGCTAAAATTAAATATTATAGTTACTAAACAGACTGATAATACAAAGATAATGCCAGCCATAGTTGGAATGTGACGTTTATGCTTTTCTGCGTGCAATTTATTAAATACTTTGGCAGCTTCTCCGGTTACAGCATTTTGTCTAGGCTTCTTCCACCACTGGCCTCTATAGGATAGGGTCGTATAGATTGGTGTAATAACCATACTAATAAGAAAGCCCAAGAAACCAAGACTTAAAATCCTGATTATAGTACTAGTTTCAACTGATATGTGTATTAATTGTGTCATTATTTTCCTTTATTATTATACATACTATTGTCCAATTGGTCTCACATAAGATTCATCAATTAACATATGAGCAATACTTCCAAAAATAGGCTGAGCTGCATAAGAACCAGCATATCCTGGAACAGTTGGTGTGGTGACAAATATTGCTATGGCATACTGTGGCTTATCTCCCCCGACAAATCCTATATATGTACCATTAAAGAGATGGTCTTGATAGCCACCATTAGGATTTGCTATTTGAGCTGTCCCAGTTTTTCCTCCTACAACATAGTTGGATGGAAAATTAAGATATTTAAATCCCATTTGATAGTGCCCTTTTACAACCTGTTGCAGCAAAGGAATAATATTACTTGTTGTACTGTTCGAAACTACGTTGTTACTAACTACAATTGGTTTCTTGTAAGTAACATTCCCAGATTTATCTATAGTACCATCTAATAAATGAGGCTTATAGTATGTGCCTCCATTAATTATGCTTGATAATGCAGAATCCATTTGTAAAGCACTGGCTGTCATAGCCTGTCCGAAAGTTGTATTGGCATAATTTAAATTTTGCTGTTCGTCTGATTGATAGGCTATATTTGGTTGAGGAAATACTCCCTTAGCTTCATAGCCCTGTTCTATGCCAGTATCCTGCCCTAGTCTGAAATGCTTAGTCTCATAGTCATACCATGCCTGTCGAGCTTGCTTATTTATCTGTCCATTACCCATTTGCATAAGTAGCCATGTGGCACCTGTATTCAATGATAGGTTAAGTAAATCCTCCATACTTCTAACACCGGCACCACCATCTTCTTCAACGTTTTTTATCCTGAATCCGTCTATAAGCCAACTTCCTGGATCATTATATTTCGTATCTTGTTTGATAACCTTTTGATCAAGGGCGGAAGTTGTTGTTAGTACCTTCATAATTGAACCCACTTCAATTGGATTCGAAACTGCAGCATTATTAAAAAGATTCGAGTCGGTAACTTTAGAGTATTCTGCAGGATTGTAACTAGGATAATTTGCCATAGCTTTTATTGCTCCAGAGTTTGGATCCATAATAACCGCACTAACCAACGGTGATTTAACATCAGTTGCTACTTTTTTGATTATATCCTGTACCTGTTTTTGCATGGCAATATCTATTGTTAGGACTGTATTTGAACCATCTACCGGAGGAACATCAATATTGCCTTTTGAAGAAGCAAGAGGAACGCCATTAACATCAGTAATTGCCTTTAGATATCCTGGAGTTCCAGATAATTCCTTATTGAGATATTGTTCAATACCATAAGTTCCCTTGCCATTTTCATTAACAAAGCCTAGTAATTGGCCCGCTAAATCACCCTGGGGGTAAGTACGATAATCTTGACCGATAGAACCAATACCAGGAAGTTTAAGTGCAATGATTTTATCTGATTGATCTTGGGTTATTTTTTTAGCTAGGATTATATATCTTGAATGTTTAGTGCTTAGAAGTTTTTCGTATGAATTACTTGGACTACCTAATATTGCGGCTATTTTTGATGAACTAGTTGAAGGATTTTTAATTAGGGACGGATCTGCATATATTGTGAAAAGTTCCTGATTGAGTACGATTGGCATTATTTGATTACCTTGATGAGCCTCAATGAGCCCCCTTGTGGCAGGAATTTTGGCTTGTTCTAATTGACCGATCAAAGCACTGTGCTTGTAGTAGCTATATTTAATAACTTGAACATAAAAAAGGCGGACTATGAATAGTCCGATAAAAACAATGACAAAGAAGAAAATTAGATTAACTTTTCCTAGTGCCTTCAAATTAAACTCATGATTCGAATTTTTCATAGGCATTCTTCAATTATATCTAATTATTTAAAGTTGTGCTGGAAGATGTTGGAACTAAGTTCTTGTTTGCATCACTAGTTTGGACACGATCTAATGATTGAAGCTGTGCTGAAGATACTTCTAAATTATTATATTGGCTCTGGAGTTGCGTCTGTTGTTTCTGCAATGAATATACTTGCTCACCGTATGCATTGGTTTTAGTTACCTGTGTTAGATATATGAGTCCCAATAAACAAGCAAGAACTATTAAAATGATAGTATTACTTACAGGTCCTAATGTTCTTTCGCGACTACGAAAGCTAACTGCATTTTGATTTTTTTTCGAATAATTTTGGCGATTTATTGCCAGTGTACTTGAGTATGTCATATTTTTATTTTTTTTCCGCTCAAGAGATACTAATTAGCATCTCTTGAGCTGCTTGCCTACAAGGCATTTTTGGTAAAAGTTAAATAACTTTTACTGTTACTTTGTAGGTGCGGGAGCGACTTTTTACCTGTATTGGCATTGTACTCCCCTTTCTTTTGTTTATTTATTTTCACTGCGGCTCGTAATTTTGCACTACGGGCTCGCGGGTTAAAAACTAATTCATCTTTTGTGGACGTTACAGGTTTTCTAGTTAATAGAGTAAGACTGGAGTCTAACCTGTTTCCACTACGTTCCGACAAAGCTTCCTTTATTATCCGGTCTTCAAGACTATGAAAACTAATAATGACGATTCGGCCATCTGGGTTGAGTAAATCTAACCAGATTGGAAATGCCTTTTTGATCAACTCTAGTTCATCATTTACGGCTATCCTAATGGCTTGAAACGTCCTAGTTGCTGGATGAGTCCTTGAGTGTCCTGGCCAAGCTTTGGATACAATTTTTGCCAGCTCTGTGGTGGTATTAATAGGTCTATTGCTTATTATTAGTCGTGCTATTCTCAAATATTTTGGCTCTTCACCATAATCTCTAAGTATTTGCACTAACTGTTTTTCGCTATAGCTATTTACTATCTTCTTAGCATCAAGAGTTTGATTTTGATCCATTCTCATATCGAGAGGACCCTCTTTATCTATAGAAAAGCCACGTTGCTGTTCGTTAAGGTGCGGTGATGATACGCCTAAATCTGCCAGAATTAAATCAAATTTCTGGCCACTATCAGATAGTTTTTTAGCTGCTGAGTAAAAATCCTGATTCATTATGTCGACATTCTTATTCTTAAAGTTTTCATTTAAGAATTCTGCTGCCAACGGATCACGATCTACTAGGCAAACTTTACTATCTTTGCCAATTATTTCCATCACTTGTTTTGCATGCCCACCATAACCAGCAGTTAAATCTAAATATTTATTGCCTGGTAAAGGTTTAAGATAAAGCAAAACCTCTGATAGAAGAACTGGTATGTGTTTATTATTTTGGTGCATATTTCTTGTTTTTGTTTTTATCAAGATCACCTAATCAGCAGTCAACTGTTTATTTTTGCAGTTGTTTTTGTTTTTGTTGATAATCACTTACCGTAACTAGTACTGTAAGCAATTAAGAAAGTTTCTTTTGAGAGACTTATGTGTGAGGTGGAGTTTTGGGAGGTGTTTTTTAGTAAATGTACGAGGGTTTTAAAATGGTTGCCCTTGATCCATTTGCTGACTGCCAATTAGCTAATCTCGATCCTTACTTATATTTTATTTTTAAAGAACTGTTGAGTCTCACAAGATTATGGCGCTTGCACTCGCCAATACTTGCCTACTCTTATGGCCATAACTTCGTGCTCTATCCCTGCATAATCAAGCAAATGCTGCTCAATTGTGATTCGACCTTGTTTTTGGTCAATCGCACTATCTTCCTTGCCCATACGGAATTGTACATTCAGATCCGCTACTTTTTCATCGAGCATATTGCCCTCTAATAACGGTTCTATCTGTTTATCCCATACAACCTTTGGATAAAGATGC
>Ga0194055_10001854_pt1 | contig 17007 bp, 9 predicted proteins | sample SepL449m_MetaG_FD_155482 | JGI IMG/M metagenome (GOLD analysis project Ga0194055, IMG submission 155482) | Anoxic zone freshwater microbial communities from boreal shield lake in IISD Experimental Lakes Area, Ontario, Canada - Sep2016-L442-9m | ecosystem: Environmental > Aquatic > Freshwater >...
GCAGTGGCAAACGGCTCGGCCACCTGCAGCGTGGTCAGTTGCGAAGCGGCCCAGGCCTGTCCGCCGACATTCGCTTGGCCGATCACATACACAGGCCAGTCGCCAGTGACGGCCTTACCGTCGGCGTTGACGGTGTAGATACCCTCGCTCTGGTCGGCCGGAATCTGGATGTTTGGGCCGGCGCCAATCCCGGGGGAGCGAAACGGAAACTCCACGGTAATCGGCTCCTTAAAGCCTTCGGCTCGCTTCACGACGACCCTCAGGTTGATCGTGCCATTGCGAACCACTGGAGCCTTGGGCGGCACGATCTCGAGCGAAAAGGGCAGCGGGTCGACCACCGCCATAGCGAGCCGGTTGACTGTGGCGCTGAAGAAGGTGTTGTTGTTGGGTCCGACGATAAAATCAGCGGCGTTTTCAAACCGACCCCGCACCTGCACTTTGTCATCGACGGGACGGGCTTCAAGATCGAACAGCCCGCCAGCGATCGGCGCATCGGCTGCAGCCTCGAACACGACCGGCATCTGGGACAAGCCGGCAGGCATGGGCCGGCAGTGCATAGCGACTCCTGCCGGCAACTTCTCCGCTGCGAGCACCAGATCGCCTGCGAAGTTGGTCCGCGTGGCATTGATGAGCACGGCGTAGCGGTTGCCGCGGGGCACCATCACCGTCTGCCGCGTCTGCGAATAGCGGTCGATGCGGGGAATCGATAGCGTCAGTGCGGGCGTCACAGGCTGGAGTTCGATGCGGTATACGAAATCGGGACGGCCGCGGCCAAGATGATCGCCGACACGGACCACGTAAGGTCCATCCTCCGGCACCTGGAATCGTAGGGAGGAGTCGGGCCCGCGGGAATCGTCGTTGGCGCTGACAGTGCCACCGTCGGCTCGGAGCACCGTGATGACCGGATCGAGACCGCTTCGAAGGCGGCGGGCATAGCACTCGATGTCAAACGTCTCTCCCTTCTTCGCGTCGAAACGGAAACAGTCGGCATCGCCATCGGTGCTGATGATGCCGTTAAACGAGGACGACGGGTCGGCAGAGTTGTTGGCGGTGGCAATGTCGTTGTTGGGCTCGGACTCAAGCAGGTTGCCCTGCGGCGAGATACGGAATGGAATCGCGGTCGGGCCGATGCCTTGGGCGTCTGTGGCGAAGAGCTTCAATAGCGATCCTGCTGCCGGCACTACAACCTCGTAAGGTAACGGCCCCGCCGCGTCGCCGAGAAACTGCGCCGCCACCTTCTCGCCCGACTTGCCCCCTGCGGGATAGACTGCCGTTGGCCTCGGAAACGTGCCCACGTGCAACCGGTACCGGCAGTTGTCGTTGCCGCCGTAGCTCGTCTCCCGCATCTGCACGTAATAGGTGCCGTCAGCCGGTGCGAGCATGCTCACCACGCAGTCCTGAAAGGCGATCGGCACATCGTCGACGGTAGCCAGTTCAAACCGCTTTTCGTCGAGGATCGCCACGGCCGGATCGAACAGAAATGTTCCCAGACGGAGCGCCTCCACGTCGACGCTGAGTCGCTGTCCCTTCGCGAGCGGAATGGCGAAGTAATCGACGTCCTCACCCGTCACGACGCCTTGAATTGTCGAGTTGAGCGGCACAGCCTGTGCTTCCGCCAGCGAGCCGTTAGGCTCCTTCTCGTCGACGACCGGCAGCGCGCCCACGAAGAACGATCTGAACTCGGAGATGCCCGATGTGCACCGCACCTGCACGAGATGCTCGCCGAGCGGACAGTCCTCCGGCACGAAGACCGTGGCCTTGAACGAATTGTCATCGACTGTTTGGATGCCACGCACAACAAACGCGGCGGCCGGGTCGGACGAGTAGAACAGCAACTCCTCGGCGTCCTTGAGCCGAACGCCTCGAAAGACGAGTTCGCGATCCCCACCCCGCTGCACCCCTCGCGGCAGGATCAGGCTCAGTTGTGGAAACGAAGCGCGGGCCTCGTCGACCACGACGCCGCACCAGCAGGCCACTGCAATCGCCATCAGCAACCAGCGACTGATCAGGCCCGTGGACATCGACACCCACCCAGTTTGTTTTTGCATCGCTCGTTCGCAGACGGGCGCTGTGCGCCTCGGCTCGCCTCCTCCGGACAATAAAACCCACGGCAGCAGGACAACGGCAACTGGCCCCGATAGCCCGCCACCAGCGGGAGTATGGGGCCTCTTCCCATCGTTACACAATCAACGCCTTGCGAACCTTGCCGCCGTCAACGATCTCGATGGGCCGTTCTCCCGGCGACATCAGTTCCTTGTCGGCCACGATCCCAAGACGGTCATAGATCGTGGTGGCCCAGTCTTGAACGGTCAGAGGATCGTCCTCGGGTTCGCTGGCCGTCGCGTTGCTCGAGCCATAGACGATCCCCTGCTTGATGCCGCCTCCGGCCATCACCACACTGAACACCTTCGGCCAGTGGTCGCGGCCCGCCAGGTTGTTGATCTTCGGCGTGCGGCCAAACTCCGACCCGATGCAGACGAGCGTCGAAGACAGCAGGCCACGACGGTCGAGATCGCGAATCAGAGTCGCGAAGCCCTGATCGAGCGCCGGCGCCTGGGTCTTCATACCGTTCTGGATGTTCTCGTGCATGTCCCACCCGCCGTAGGTGAGGGTCACGAAACGCACGCCCGCCTCTACAAGTCGTCGTGCCAAGAGCATCCGCATGCCCGCCTGGTTGCGGCCGTACTCGTCCTTGATGGCATCCGGTTCCTTGGCCATGTCGAAGGCCTCGCGGGCCTGCTGCGAACTGATCAGGCTGTAAGCACGGTCGTAAAATGTATCGAGGGCGTCGAGTGAGTCGCTTTTTTCCTTCTCACGGAAGTAGCCGTTGACGACATCGAGCATCCGCCGCCGCTTCTCAAACCGGGCGCCATCCACTCCGCCCGGAAGGCCGAGGTCTTTGACCCGGAAATTCTTGTCGGCCGGATCACTGCCGAGGCTGAAGCCGGCATACGATGAGCTGAGATAGCCCGTGCCCGCGAACTCGTTGGGCTGGTTGGGGATGCACACATACGGCGGCAGGTTGTTTCGTGGGCCGTACTCGTGGGACACGACGGAGCCCATGCTCGGATACTGGAGCGCCGGGCTGGGCCGGTAGCCGGTGAACATGTTGTGCGTGCCACGTTCGTGGGCCGCCTCGCCGTGCGTCATCGAGCGGCAGATAGCCAGCTTGTCAACGATTTTCGCCGTATGCGGCAGCATTTCGCCCAGCCGCACCCCGGGGATCGATGTCTCGATGCTGCCCAGCGGCCCGCGGTATTCGACGGGCGCGAAAGGCTTGGGGTCGAAGGTTTCCTGGTGAGGCGCCCCTCCTGGCAGATAGATATAGATGATCGACTTGGCCGTGCCTTCACGGCTGGCGTAGTTCTTGATGTCGGCCTTTGCGTGTTCCATGCGGAGCACGTCGGCCAGCGAGATACCCAACGCGCCAACGGCGCCCACCGAGAGAAATCCGCGTCGGCCCAACCGGCTGCCATCGCACGCCATGGTCATCAACCTCCAAGGGCAGGGATACGGCGACGGATCGAATAGAGTCGCACAGACCAGCTCAACTTGACCTACAAGGATACCCGATTGATCGATCCGGCGTGCGTTGCCACCGCTTGACTGTCATGACAGAATTGGCGCGTAGACCGCTGCCTTTAGGCGGCTGTAGCCGCGGAGAATACATTTTTGGGCTGTGGCATCCTGTTCTATGTGCCGCGTGGGTCAAAGCAACCTGCCCGACACTGCTCGAGTGACAGGACAATGCTGATGGCGTATTGTGCGCTCCTTTGAACGGTTGCTCATCAACCGCTCAAGCTCCACTCGGGGAGTTGCATGATCACTCCGCCCTTCATGGCACTCTGGTGCGCGAGCAATCCCGTGCAGGTCCAGTTTGCGCTTTGACGGGCATTGGGATACGGATCGCGCCCCTCCACAATCGCGGTCACAAATTCATGCACCAGATGCGGGTGGCTGCCACCGTGGCCGCCGCCTTGCGTAAATGAGAGATGTTGATGGTCGTCGGCATCGTAGACGCCACCGGTTGTAAACCGACGAAGTGACTCGGGCAAAAGGTTTGCAAAGTCGCCGACGGCAACCCTTTGTGGAATCTCTGACTCGGGTAGTTTCGCGGTATGCACAATAGGCTCTTCCCCCTCGCACAACTGCCACTCAAAACTCTTTTTTGAACCGTACACGTCGAAGCTCTCCCGATACTGTCTGGCAGTGTCGAAGAGCGATCGGATCACGCGGGCCACCACATCGCTCTCTCGCAGTGTGATGTGCGCACTTTCGATCGCAAATGGCGAGCCGTATGCGGCAATGAGTTCCTCGCGAATGCGTCCCGATCCGAAGCAACTCACCTCCTGTGCATCTTTCCGTTCGAGCGCCAAGCACGGCCCGACGCAGTGCGTGGCATAGTGCATCGGCGGTAGGCCTGGCCAGTAGTGTGGCCACCCGTCCATATCCTGCTGGTGGCTGGCCTGCAGAAACTGAATTCTTCCGAGTTCGCCCCGATCTGCCATCGCTTTTAAAAAGAGAAACTCGCGAGCATAGACAACCGTCTCGGCCATCATGTATTTGAGTCCGGTCTTTTCTGAGAGTTCGACGATTTTTCTGCAGTCTTCTATTTGTGTGGCCATTGGCACGGTGCACATCACATGCTTGCCCGCTTCAAGTGCGGCAATGGACATCGACGCATGGTCTGGGATGGGCGAATTGATATGGACCGCATCAATGCTCTTGTCTTGAAGCACCTCTGCATAATTGCTCCAGCGTCTCTCAACGCCAAAAGCCTTCCCCACCTGATCGAGTTTTTCTTTTGATCGCTGACAGATGCCGGCGAGTTCTACCAGCGGATGCCGCTGATGAATCGGAATAAACTCTGCGCCAAATCCGAGCCCTACAACCGCAAGGCGAATTTTTCGTCCACCATTTGCCACGTTGACTGACATCCAAAAATCTCCTCAATACCGAGTGCCGTTGCTTTCCCAGATCATCGATTCTGCGGCGTGCGACAAGAGTTGCAAGGTCTCGGCACAAACTGCTTTTCAAGTGACCATGCGTTGCGAGGCCCACAGTGCGAAAGGGCAGTCAGGGGGAAGGCCGGTGGAGTTGATCAAATTCAAACGATTCAAGCGTTGGCGAAAGGTTGGATTCCGTAGCTATCTTTTGTTTTTCTGGTTCCGTCGCCTGAAAAGATTGGCCAGCCTCCGATCGGCGCACGATCAACGCTCTGCCCTGCGCGCCCACCGCCTCGACGGCCACGCCCGCCTCAATTGGGCCGCTCTCGCTGACGGCATCCAGTTGCTCGCCGTCAAAGTCAACGCTGCCCCACGGCAACAGTGCGATGACCGTGTGGCCACTGCGGCCAACCATCTCGCGAGTGTGCTGCCGGCCAGAGGCGTCGGGCAGCATCTCGGCAGCGATTGGGGGAGGCGGCAACACGCGACGCCCCAGAGGCGTTTCTGGAAACCAGCGAAACGCCAGCGACAGCACCACGGGAACGGCCACCACCGCCACGGCCAGCACGGTCATCCCAGCGGTTGGACCCTGCTCTAGAAACGCCGTTGCAATTGCCGCCACGATCGCCGTGATGCTCAGGAATCCGAGGATGCCCCCAGAGGGCACGAACACCTCCAGCACCATCACGCACAGTCCCACCACCAGCAGCACGACGACCCAGAGCAGTGCATTCATTCGCCGAGGACTCCGTATCCCAATCGTTGCGACACAAGTTGGTGCCACTTGTACCCGTTGCGTTTTTCCACATCAGGTCATGGTGTCATGTTGTCATGCTGTCATGTTGTCATGCCATCATGTGGTCGTCTGGTCAGCCGATGATGCCTGCAGCACGGCCTTCACGAGCACGTGGCTGCCTCGCACGTCCACCACTCGCACCGCCGTGCCAGGCTCGATGAGGTTGCCATCGCTGGTGACATCGTGCAACCGTCCAGAAATTCTGGCCTTCCCAGCAGGCGCCAGCCGGGTGGTGGTGGTGCCCTCTAGGCCCAGAAGCTCGTCCAGATGCTCGGCGTCGAGCGACTCATCGTGGGGGGGCGGGGCCAGCAAAACAGTGCGCAGCAACGGTGTCGACGGCAACCAGCGGCGCACCAGCACGCCCAGGATTGCCACGCCCACCGCCGCGCCCAGAATGCCCAGCAACGACCACTGCAGTTGACGGATCTGATAATCGTTGGACGGCAGCACAAACGATTGGCTGGCCAGCACGAGCGACGCAATCACCAAGAGTCCGCCGCCCAATCCGAGCACGCCGATGCCCGGCAGCACGAAGATCTCGGCGGCCAGACAGAAGAGCCCTGCCAAAAAGAGCATCACCTCCAACCAGCCGCTGGTGCCGTGCAGGTACTGGCTCCAGAAGTAGACGATGAATGCCACCATCGCCACGAAGCCCCCCAGACCGACGCCGGGCGTGTGCAATTCGATGTAGAGGCCCGCGCCGCCGATCAAGAGCAGCAACCATGCCACTTGTGGGCTAGCCAATGCGTCGAGTAGCCGATCGGCCCAACCTGGCTCCGACAGGGCGACATCGCCTGAAAGACCGTAGACTCTTGCCAGCCCACCGAAGCTATCGATCACGTGTGTGGCAAGTCCGAGCGACTCCGCCTGCCGTCCGGTCAATTGGATCGGCCCAATGCCAACCTGCCCGCCCAACTGCCAACTCTCCCGATCCAGTCGCAGGAGCATTTCTTCGTCAGAAAAATAGTCGACGCGGCCGCTGGCCGCTTGCGTGGCACGGCGCACAACGAGGCCCGGATGCACCATCGCGACCGGCAACGACCACGAACGGCTCCGCTTTTTCGCAACTCCCTCCCGCCATGCCACGGCCAAGGCATCTGCCTGCCGAGTGGTAATCGTGGCCGAACCTTCTCCGCCCAGCACAGCGTCGGGTGCCATCACAAGCTCATCGCACGCCATTGCGACAAGCGATGCGTCGCCCCGTGCCTCTCGGGGCACGTAGGCCACAGTGCGCACCCTCGCTGGATCGAGTGCAGACAGCCACGTCGCCAACACAAGGCTTTGCTCGGGTGCCCCGCCCGGACTATCTAGACGCAGGCAAACAAAATTGGCACCCTCTGCAATCGCCTCGTCGATGCGGCTGCGGGTGCGAGCCACCGCATCGCTTGTGAGTGGGCCTGCGAGCACCACCTGCACCGCTTTCCAGCCGCCCTCCAGCGATGGATCGGCACGCAGGCTCTGCTCGTCAACGCCCAAGCCTCGCGCCAGTTCGGCTGGCGTTCGGGCCACGGTCCGCACAATGCCCAACTCGCGTCCCAGTCGACCGCTCAATGCCAGCGGCATGGGCCCGAGTGGCTCCACGGCCAAGACCGCCACAGCACTCCGCAGCGCGTCCAGATTTTTGGCTTCGATACACTGCTCTCCGTCGTCGGTTGACACCCGCACAACTTTTGCCGCCGGATCCAGCAGGGCCAGGGCCACCGCTGGCGGCACCGTCTTGCGGCGTTCTGCGATCTGCATGTACGCAGCCCGCAGTGAGTCGTCCACAGCCATCGCGTCGGCATTGGCTGGGCCGAGCACCGCATCGGCAGCCATCACAATCTCCTCGCAAGCAATGGCCACGAGCACCGCGTGCCCTTTGGCGCCATGTGGTAGGAACGCCACGGTCTTGATCCCAGCCAGCTTGCTGTCGGTGAGAAATCTCGCCAGTTCCAACGACCGGCCAAAGTCGCTGGTGACGCCACCCTCCTCTTCGCTGGTATCAAACTCTAAGACGAGCACGCCCCGCTCCCTTGGCCGGCTCCGCAACCGCTCGAGTTGCCGTAGGATCGCCGCCTCGACCTGCGTATCGCGCGTGCCTGTGATGGGCAGACGCAGCGGGATCGAGATCGCCTCGGGAACCCCTCGATCTTCTGCGTGCGCTGGCCCGCCGAGGAAGCCGGTTGCGATACCACTCAAAGCCAGGCAGACCATCCAAAGAGGCATCGGGATGGGGGTGATGTTTGGGCGACAACTACGCATGGCTGGCCTCAGGGCACTCAAAGGAACATGCTCTCTCAACACGCTCTATAATAGCCTGAGGCATTCGAATGTCCCGCACGCCGTGCGATCTGGGGCCGAATCGCTGCCACGGCCCTTTTCGCCCATGGGGTCACAGTTGAGCTATCATACCGCTCATGCATACCACCCCACCTGCCGCGCCCCACGCCTCGGGCAACGCTTCGCCCCTCATCGCCGAACTGATTGCCTTGGTGCATTCCAAGTCGCTCAAGCGAGGCACGTTCCGTCTGGCCTCTGGTCGCGAAGCCAGCTTTTATTTGGATGCCAAACAAGTGGTGCTCGACGCCCACGGTTCGATGCTCATCGGCCAAGCGATTCTGCAGCGACTGCAATCGCTCGGCCAGATGCCCGATGCCGTCGGCGGCCTCTCGATCGGGGCCGATCCAGTCACTAGCGCCGTGGTCACCATGGCCGGTGTGCAGGGGATTGCCATGAAGGGTTTTCTCGTGCGTAAAGAGCCCAAAGAGCACGGCACAAAGCGATTTATCGAGGGGCCTGTCTCGCCTGGCCACCGCGTGGTGATCGTTGAAGATGTGATCACCACGGGTGGATCATCGCTGGTGGCCATCGACAGGGCCCAGGAGTTTGGGCTCATTGTGGAGCGGGTGATCACGGTCATTGACCGGCTGGCAGGCGGCGGGGAAATCCTGGCGGCCCGAGGCATTCCACTGGAGTCGCTGGTAACGATCAGAGATCTGGGGATCCAGCCCGACGAATCCTGAGCGACATCCTCTCGCGCCCAAAAGCCGTATCAGTCGCATCGGTCCACTCGGGATAGAAAAGCTTGCCCGACGATCCCCCGCAGGCGTAAACTGGATTGTGGCAACGGGCCGTCTGGCTTTGTACAGCCAAGCCAAGCCCCTGCCACATGCCTTCCCAAGTCGCGTTGTGAGGAATCGTCGCATGCTGTCACCGTCGCGGTGCCTTGTATGGGCCTACGCCGTGCTCCCATCCCTCCTGCTCGCGGCAGTTTCGCCCGCATGCGCCGGCACCCAAGCGGATGCACTCGCCTCGGAAAAGCCTCTGGAAAAGGAACTGCTAGAGTCCGATGAGCCCACAGCCGAGTCGCTCTCTGCGCTCATCGCCAATTTGGGCGATAGCGATTATCACAAGCGAGAAGCGGCCGCTGCGGCCATTCAAGCGATTGGGCCGACGGCCTTAGATGCGCTCCTGACAGCGGCTGAAATGAGCGATGACCTCGAAGTGTCGATGCGGTCCCGGTCGCTTGTCAATGCGATTCCGCTGCATATGCCACACGACTCGGCCGAAGTGGCAAAGCTCCTCGACGCGTTCAAGCGGGGAAATTTTGCCGCACGCGTGCGCGTGATGCATCGACTGCTGAGGGTCGACAACAACGCAGGCATCGAGCCACTAGCCCGCCTCGTACGGCTGGATCGCTCCACCATTGGCTCTCGCGTGGCCAGCGCACTCTTGGCACGAGAATGGTCCCCCAACGATCCTTTCTGGGATCCCTTACGGGCCCCGATCCTGGCAGGCCTAGCTCGCAGCACGCGTCCAACGGCAGTGTTTCTACGATCGCTAGTCGGCTTTGCAGAGGCCAATGCGTCGCTGGCCGAGGGTCGTCAGCAAACACCATCCGAAAGGGCAGTGGCCCTGGCACAACAGGCCGAGAGTCTGGCAGAGTCAACCGCTGCTTTTGAGATTCTCTCTCGAGGAGCTGCCGATGAGCCGCCCACCGGCGAGGAAGACGTGGCCAGTGGCACAGACACAAGCGTCATGACGGGGGAAACGATTCGCATCTTCGCACGGTGCCGGATGGATATGCTGCTGGCTGCTGGCCGACGCGACGAGGCTGTTGCCATGGCCGGCGCAGCCCTCGAGGCCTGTTGCTCTGCCGATCGCCAGAGCGACACAGCCGTGGCCGAAACAGTCGCCATGCTCGTCTGGGGTGTCGATCACGGTATGCCAGAAATTGTCGACCGGTTGGCCCTGCACCCTGAATTCCTCAACAGTCACTCACTGGTTGGCTACGCCGCCGCGTTTGCCGAGCAAACCCGTCACGACAAACCCAAGGCCAAAAAACTTGCTGACGAGGCCTTTGCCCGTACCGAAGTAGCTTTTGCCGACCGCCTGCAGGCGGCGGTCTTGCTGGCCAAATGGGGCTGCACCGAATGGGCCACGCGAGCATATGGCTCGTTGGTCGACAATCCCGAAACGCCGGCGGCAGAGTTTGCGTTGACGGCGATTATGTATTCAGAATTTCTGCACGACCAATCCCGCGACGACGAAGCGACGAAGTGTCTCCAAAAATTGATCGACGGTCGTGGCGATGAGAAAGGGAACGAAGGGCCTCAAGAGCGGATACTCCAACAACTCGGCCGCGACCCCAGATCGATCCGCTCGCGGATGCACTTTTTTGATGCGTGCGACGCAGAGGCCCGCCAAGACGCAGCCGCCTGCCGAAGCGCCGTCGGACGGTCACTCGATGCATATGCCAAAGACGTGGATGCGTTAATCGCCCTCTACAAACTGCCCGACAACACGGCCAAGCAGCGTTCAGATGCTGTCCTGCGGATCAAGAAGGCACTGGTGCAGATCGATTCGGAAATCGAGGCTGTTCCCGACGACACCAACGGCTACAACGAATATGCGTGGCTGGTTGCCAACACCGAGGGGGACATTGAAAAAGCCACCCGCTATTCAAAGCTCTCGCTCATCATGGCTTTCGATAACTCTAGCTATCTCGACACGCTGGCCCACTGCCGCTTGGCCGCCGCCGACCACGCAGGGGCCATCCGCTGGCAATCGCTGGCTCAGCGGCAGGAACCGCACAACCGCACGATCCAACGGAATCTGGAACGATTTCGCCAGCTTGCCAAGTAGGCCTGATGCACACGCACTCTATCCCCCTGCCCGACACTCGCTTAGCCGTTCACACCGCCGGGGTCGGCCCGCCGATGCTCTTGCTGCATGGATTTCCGTTGGACCATTCGATGTGGGATGGACAGGGCGCGCTGGCCGATGCGGTGCGGCTGATTGTTCCCGACCAACGGGGCTTTGGGGCCAGCCGAGGCGACGGGCCTGCCAGCATCGCCCAGATGGCCGACGATGCTGTGGCCCTACTCGACTGTCTGCACATCCACGAACCGGCCATCATCTGTGGCCTCTCCATGGGAGGCTATGTTGCGCAGCATATCGCCGCACGGCATCACTCGCGGGTGCGATCGCTGATTCTGGTTGACACCAAACTGGAGGCCGACACCCCCCAGGCCCGCGCCCTGCGAGGCTCGCTGGCAGCCCAGGCTCTCAGGCTCGGCCCGGAAGTCGTGGCCAAAGCGATGATCCCGAATCTCCTGTCGCAGTCGGCCGAAGCCCTTGCCAATCCGCAACGGCTGTCTCTGGAGGCGGCGTTGCACCGCATGATCATGGCCGCGGCTGTGCAGACGATTGTGGCTGGGCTGGAAGCCCTCGGTGACCGACCCGATATGACAGAGGCAATGGCCCACGTGGCGGTGCCGACGCTGCTTGTCGTGGGTGATGACGATTCAATCACTCCACCGGAGTGCCTGGCCCGCGCAGCACAGATCATTCCCGACTCAAGGCTTTTGATCGTGCCTCACTGCGGACACATGGTGCCTATGGAAGCACCTGACGTGTTCAACGCGGCGGTTCTGGATTTTCTGGGAGTGGCGTGCCACTCGGCCTAGAGTCCTGTCCACCCGGTCGATTTTGATGAGGCCGCCCCTGGCCACCGGGTCGAAACGGCGGAGGATCTGGTCGCGGTGGTCCACCCGGGCCACCTGATCCACCTGATCCACCTGGTCCATCGTATCGCGGCGGGCGGCGCGGCTGATCCCACTCGCGAGGTGGCTGTCCGTTGGCCCGTGCGTAGTGGTCCAGCCATTCCAGTCGCTCTGCACCGTCCAGATCGATCACTGCCTTGCGCTCAGCAGGATCGCGAGACTCGACCCACTGGTGCCAGAGCCTTGCCGCCGCAAGCAGTGCCTCTGGCTGCAAGCGATCCGTCGGCCAGTCGCCAATGGCACCGGCCAGAGCAATCATGTCTCTGCGTCTGGTGAGCGAAAGCTTTTGAAATGCGTCGACCGCATCGGCAAGTGATTCACGATCTGCATCGGAAAGTGAAGCAACCGCCTCGCGGCGTTGTGCCAACGCTTGAGCGGTCGTCTTGGAACCAAATGGCTGCGAACCGAACGCCGCTCTCGCGGCATCGAGTTGACGGTAGACATTGGCATTTTTTTCGCTCGGACTGCCGTCTGGCCTGTCATCTGGCCTGTTGTGGGGAGCCAATGGAAAACGTCGAGGCGGCGGGTAGTGGCCCTTGGCTACGTCTTCCAGAAACTGGATCGACCCAGCCTCCTTGAGCAGATCGAAATGCTGGGCCAGCGGCAGATACTCTAAAGAGCGCGTGTCGGATTCGGGCATGGTCGCACGGCCAGCCACCACGCCCAACACAAGCCCTGCGATCACGATTGCTGCCGACACGATCCACTTCAATCGCCACCACTTCAAAACTGATCGCGACGCACGCGGTTCTTCCTTCACTCTGGCGGCCACCATATCGATCGTGGTGGATGTCATGCTCGACAGCCCCGCCGAACGCGGTAATGCATCCAGCAAATCCCATACGCCTGCCAGCGCATCGGCCGGTTCTCCGGTTGGTGCAGAGTCTGCTCCTGAGGCCGCAGGCCGCGTCATAGTGTGGCCTCCTGCTGGTAGCCCTCGAGCAATGTGCGGAGTTGGTCGCGAGCCCGAAAGAGGAGCGACTTCACCGCTGGCACCGAAAGCTCCATGGCCGTCGCGATCTCTTCATACGAACACTGTTCAAACTTCGCAAGCAATACGGCCATGCGCTGCTTCTCGTTGAGTTGAGAAATCGCCTGCTGCACCACCGTTTGCAGTTCGCTGCGATCGGCCTGCCTGGCCGGCCGCTGGCCGCTGGCCGCAACAGCCAGCTGATCCAAGCCGATTGTGCTGCTTGATGCCGACACGCTGGCAGGCACGCCGTGCTCGCGTCGGCGATACGCTCGCTGACGCAGATCGCTGGCCACGTGATTGGCAATCGTGTGGATCCAGGTCGAAAATTTCGCTGTGGGTTGATAGCCAACTCTGGCCCGATACACCCGCAGAAAAACCTCCTGCGCAAGATCCTCGGCGGTGGAGTAATCGCCCGTGTGATGCAGGAAGAGCGTCACAAGCCGATTCTGCCAGAGAGACAGCAGTTCCTCGAAGGCCCCGGCATCGCCGGATTGCACGCGAAGCATGAGGTCCGCCGACGGATCGACCGGAGCAGAATCGGCGAACGTCGCCATGGCATCGGTTTCCGATAGAAGCACACAGGACAAGTGGAGCGGAGGAGGATCGAACTCCCAACCTCGGCATTGCGAACGCCGCGCTCTCCCAGTTGAGCTACCGCCCCGACAAAGGAACCGCCGCCATCATCAGGAGCGACTGCGCGCCCACGCGCGATCTCCCGCCGAAACAGCGATGGTATGGCACCCGCGCGGGCCTGTCCAGTCTGCCGGAAAAAGGACCCCTTTTTTCAAATCGACTGGCTACACTACTCGTATGATCGTCCCTCCGATTGTTGTCCGCGGTGCCCGCGAGCACAACCTCCGCAATGTCACAGTTGGCCTGCCGCGAGGCAGGCTCGTCTGCCTATCGGGCGTGAGCGGCTCGGGGAAATCGAGCCTCGCATTCGACACGCTCTACGCCGAAGGCCAGCGACGCTACGTCGAGAGTTTGTCGACATTTGCCCGCCAGTTCCTCGGCCAATTGCCGAGGCCAGATGTGGACAGCGTGACGGGCCTCTCGCCGTCGATTGCGATTGCGCAGAAGTCGGCAGGCCACAACCCGCGGAGCACCGTCGCCACCATGACGGAGATCCACGATTTTCTGCGAGTGCTCTTTGCGAGGGTTGGTCAGGCCCATTGCCCACAGTGCGATTGCGAACTCGAGGCTCAGCCTCGCGATGCGATCGTGGAGCGGATCATCGCGGCTAGGACAGATGAGAAGGTGATTGTGCTGGCGCCGCTGGTGCGGGAAGCCAAAGGCGAGCACCGGGATTTATTCACCGATCTGGTGCGGCAGGGATTCACGCGGGCCCGCGTTGACGGGCAGGTGGTGCGGGTGGAAAACCCGCCACCACTTGAAAAACTCCTCAAGCATTCGATCGATGTCGTCGTGGACAGGCTTGTGCCAAACGAAGCGGGCCGCAGCCGACTGGCCGAGGCAGTGGATCTGGCGCTTCGCACCGGTGGCGGACAGGTGATCGTGGCCCGCGAGCCAGTCGAAGCGTCGTCCGACGATCTGATTCTCTCCAGCCGCTATGCCTGCGTGCGGTGCGGCCTCAGCTTTGCAACGCCAGAACCGCAACTCTTCAGTTTCAATAGCCCGCAAGGAGCCTGCCCAACGTGCGATGGGCTGGGCGACATTTACGGCATCGATCCCGCCAAACTCATCACTGCGCCAGAGCGGTCGTTGAAAAAGGGAGCGATGGGAGTCTTGGGGAGCTTCCGCGATATGCCTCGCTGGATGCGGCGGCTCTTTATCGGCGTGGCGGCGCACGCTGAGGCCAAGCGCAAGCTCCCCGTCGGCACACTCTTGGACACGCCGTGGCAGGATCTCACAACGCTCCAGAAAAATATCTGGCTCAATGGCACAGGCCTCGAAGAAATAAAAATCTCGTGGAATCGTGGACGGGCCGAGCGAGGGGCTCGCACCAAGTTTGAAGGGCTCTTGTCGATGCTCGCCAGCCGCTGGCGGAATGCAAAAAGCAGCATCCTGCGACGGCAGATGGAAAAGCTGATGTGCATTACGCCCTGCCACGATTGCCATGGGGCAAGGCTCTCGGCTCAAGCCCGCGCGGTACGAATCACCACGCGGTCAAAGACCGCACCATCCCCTCGCGCACGTCGCAAGCCACAGGCCACGAAAAAGGCCGGTGGGCCTCTGGATGCGCGGAGCCATCGAGAACTCTCGCTCGACGGGCTGTGCGCGCTGCCGATCAGCCACGCCCGCGAGTTTCTGTCTGACCTCGTGCTGGATGAAACGCAATCGCTCATCGCCGTCGAACTCATGAAAGAGATCCGCTCGCGTCTTGGATTTTTGGACCAGGTGGGCCTGGGCTATCTGTCGCTTGAGCGGAAGGCACCCACGCTCTCTGGCGGCGAAAGCCAGCGGATTCGCTTGGCGGCCCAAATCGGTTCGGGGCTGTCGGGTGTTTTGTACGTGCTGGACGAGCCGTCGATCGGGCTGCATGCCCGCGACAACATCAAACTGCTTGGGGCGCTTGAGGCCCTGCGGGACAAGGGCAACACAGTGGTTGTAGTCGAGCATGACGAGGAGACAATCCGGGCAGCCGATTGGGTCATCGACTTTGGTCCCGGCCCGGGAAAGCGCGGTGGCGAGGTGGTGGCCGCCGGCACACCGGATGATATTGCAGCGGCACAGCGGAGCATCACAGGGGCATTTCTCTCAGGCCGCGATGCGATCGTAGTGCCCGAGAAACGCCGCACTCCGGTCGCAAAAAAGCGAGGGTCCACTGCGGGCTATCTCAGGCTCAAGGGGGTGCGGCACAACAACTTGCAGGGAATCGATGTCGAGATTCCGCTGGGGCTGCTGGTCTGCGTGACGGGCGTGTCTGGGAGCGGGAAGAGTTCGCTGGTGGGCGACGTTCTCGAGCCAGAATTGCGGCGGCGACTCGGCAGCGAGATCCAGCAGCCCGGCGCGTTCGATTCCATGGCTGGCGCCGACCAACTCGATAAAGTCATCGTCATCGATCAGTCGCCGATTGGGCGTACGCCCCGCAGCAATCCAGCCACCTACGTCAAAGTCTGGGACGACATCCGCGCGCTGTTCACGATGCTGCCGGAGTCGAAGAAGCGGGGCTGGAAGGCGGGGCGGTTTAGCTTCAACGTGGCTGGCGGTCGCTGCGAGGCTTGCGAGGGCAATGGCTCCACGCGACTGGACATGGATTTTCTGGCCGATGTGTGGGTGACGTGCGAAGTCTGCGGAGGTGCCAGGTTTGCCAAAGACACGCTGGAGGTGCGATGGAAGGGGAAGAACGTCGCAGAACTCCTGAACATAGAAGTCGGTGAGGCTAGGGAGCTCTTTGCTGATGCGCCCGACATCGCTCGCAAGTTGGAAACGCTCTGCGATGTGGGCCTGGATTATCTGCATCTGGGGCAACCGTCGCCGACGCTTTCTGGCGGGGAAGCGCAGCGAGTGAAGCTCTCTCGCGAGTTGGCCAAGCGATCCACCGGCCGTACGCTCTACATTCTGGATGAACCCACAACGGGTCTCCACATGGCCGACGTCCGGCAGTTGCTTACAGTGCTTGAGCGACTCGTGGATGCGGGCAACACGGTCCTCGTGGTGGAACACAATCTGGATGTTGTGAAACGCGCCGATTGGGTGATCGACCTAGGGCCAGAGGGCGGCGGTGGCGGCGGTCTGATCGTTGCCGAGGGCACGCCCGAGCAGATTGCTCGCGTGAAGTCATCGCACACAGGCAAGGCGATCAAGCCCGTGCTGGCCGCGGCAAAGGCCCGCATGCTGTCGCTGGCCACCACCAAAGCGGCCGCTGGCAAGCCATCGCGGCGCAGCACGCGAGTGATCGATCCCGCTCTCTTAGAACAGGCTGCGCTTGAGAAAATCGGTGCCGCCTCGCGGGATCCAGGCCCGCCAAGCATCGTGGTCCGCGGCGCGGCCCAACACAATTTAAAGCGAGTCGACGCCGACATCCCTCGCGGGGCAATGACGGTCTGTTGTGGCCCGAGTGGCTCCGGCAAAACATCACTGGCGTTCGACACGCTCTACGCCGAAGGGCAGCGGCGGTATGTCGAGAGCCTGAGTCCCTACGCACGGCAGTTTGTGGGCCAGGTGCCGAAACCGATCTTCGAGCGGATTGAAGGCCTCTCGCCGGCAGTGGCTATCGAGCAGCGGGGCACGGGGAGCACGCCGCGATCCACCGTCGGTACGCTCACGGAGATGTACGACTATTTC
>Ga0194055_10001856_pt1 | contig 17005 bp, 15 predicted proteins | sample SepL449m_MetaG_FD_155482 | JGI IMG/M metagenome (GOLD analysis project Ga0194055, IMG submission 155482) | Anoxic zone freshwater microbial communities from boreal shield lake in IISD Experimental Lakes Area, Ontario, Canada - Sep2016-L442-9m | ecosystem: Environmental > Aquatic > Freshwater >...
GCTCAAACCCCCGCGGCTGGATCCCCGCAAGGGAAGGCCTTGATCGCCAGGGACGCCGACTTCCGCCCGCCCCAGCACGGCATCGACACGATCGAACTGTCGTCGCTCACCGCGGGAAACCGTATCGTGGTCTGGCTGGCGATGCCCCGACGGTCTGGCGGACGGGCCTACCGCTGCCTCGTGTTCGACGTCGTCGATCCGGCCGCAGGCGAGGCGCTCGCCTACGAGGCCGTCTCGTTCGCGACCGACGGCAGTCCTCAGGCAACTGCCGTGCCGCCCCGTCGCGTGCGACTCCAGGGCGACGGCCATGGCGGTGCGGTCGCCAAGAGCGGCCTCATCGACGTTCAGCGCCGGGGCGTTGCAGCCGACGGCGTCGGTCACGAGACGATCGGCCCGGTCGCCGCTCTCGACCTCGTCCGCTGACGTTCTGCGGCGCCCGACGCAACCGCTCCTCAGCCCGCGTCAGTAGGCGTATGCAAACCCGCTGTAGCCGCCCGACGGACTGCCCACGCCGTCGAGCGACCAGTTGTAGCTGGTGTAGACGGCGAGCCGCTGGCTGAGGTTCCACTGCACCCCCAGCCCGCTCACCAGATCAGATGGAAAGTACGGTACGCCGGCACCGTTGTAGAAGCCCTGATAGAACACCGCGATGTTTTCGGTGACCTGCTTCTGCAGAGCCCACTGCACCCCGAGATCGGGCAGGCTGAGAACATCGGGGATGCCATTGCCGCCGGTTCCGTACAGCCCGAGATTCCACTCGAGCAGCCAGTCCCCCGGCAGATTGTGGTCGACGAGCAGCACCATGCCGGGCTCCGTGCCAATGTTGAAGGGCCTCGACGCCAGCCCGGTGACCACGAATACCTCGAGGCCCACGATCGGCACGTAGAGCTGATCCTTTTCGCCCCAGAGGTGCATCTTGAGGTCGAAGGTGAGGGGCGCGAAGCCGTTGACCGCCGGGGAATCCGGCGCGGCACCGACGACCGTCGGTCCTTGGCTGATGAGGCGAAACTCGCAGTTGTCGGTGAGCCCCGTCCGGATCATGAACGGCCACGACCACGAGGCCGGCGTCCCGTCAGAACCCGCGAGCGAGTAGGTGCCCGGGATCGTCTCGATGTAGGAGCGACCCTTGGGCAAGGTCCACGGGCTGTTCGGATAGTTCGCGGTGTCGGGCCCCGGATCGCTGATGTCGCAGGGCGGGGGCCGGCCTCGGTCTCCCTCGGGGATCAACCGGTTCACGAGACGGTAGACGATGTTGTCGTCGCCGGACGTGGGTGCAGCGGCCGGCTCGTCAAACTCGGGAGCCTTGAGGAACGCAACCGGTTGCACGAACGGATCGTCCTCCGCCCGCGTTGGACGGACCACCGCGAGGGTCAGGAAGACCGCCACCACGAACTGCCGGCAGGAGTCCATGTCGATGCAGAGCCGAGACGTCGGGAGAGGGGAGACCTCCCGTTCATCGGCATTCGCGACGGCAGTCCGTGGATCCGCGCGCCGTGGAGAACGACGCCGAAATCACCCTGCTTCCGCAGGCTGTGGCGACTACCCCGACGGTCCGAGCCGGCCCTTGCCGGGCTTGCTCAGACTTCCGGCTCGCCCTCGGCTGCCTCGCGCTCCTTCGACCAGCCAACGCGCTTCTTCGAGAGGCCGATCTTCCGTTCGTCGGTGTCGACGCGGAGCACCTTCACCTCCACCGCATCGCCGACGTTCACGACCTCCTCGGCGTTCTCGACCTTGTCGTCGGAAAGTTCCGAGATGTGGAGCAGGCCCTCGAGGCCGTCCTCGAGACCCACGAACACGCCGAAGTTGGTGATCTTCGTCACGCTGCCCTTGACCACGTCACCGGCCTTGTACCGCTTGGGGATGTCGGTCGTCCACGGGTCGTCGGCCATCTGCTTGAGGCCCAGCGCGATCCGCCGCCGTTGCTGGTCAACGGAGAGCACCTTGCACTCGACCTCGTGCCCCTTTTCCAGCATCTCGCTGGGGTGGGTCACCTTCCGAGTCCACGACATGTCGGTGACGTGGAGCAGGCCGTCGATGCCGTCGTTGATCTCGATGAAGGCGCCATAGTTGGTGAGATTCCGCACCACGCCCTTGACGATCGCGCCCGGCGGGTAGTCGGCGGCCACCTTCTCCCAGGGGTTCTGCTGGGTCTGCTTCATGCCCAGCGAGATCTCCTGCTTCTCCTTGTTGATGGCAAGCACCACCACCTCGACCTCGTCGCCCGGCTTGACGAGCTCCGACGGGTGGCTGACCCGCTTCGTCCAGCTCATCTCGCTGATGTGCACGAGGCCCTCGACGCCGTCCTCGAGCTTCACGAAGGCACCGTAGCTCATCACGTTGACGACCGTGCCGTTGCAGACGGTGCCAACCGGATACTTGTCGGCCACCTTGGCCCACGGGCTGGCGGTCCGCTGCTTCATGCCGAGGGCGATCTTCTCGCGCTCGCGGTCGATGTGCAGCACCTGCACCTCGATCTCCTGGTCGATCTGCACCATCTCGCTCGGATGGCCGATCCGCGCCCAGCTCATGTCGGTGATATGGAGCAGGCCGTCGATGCCGCCGAGATCGACGAACGCACCGAAGTCGGCGATGTTCTTGACCACGCCGCGGCGGATCTGGCCCACCTCGAGCGTCTCCATGAGCTGCTTCTTCCGCTCCGCCCGTTCCTGCTCGATGAGAGCCCGGCGGGAGACCACGATGTTGCGGCGTGCTTCGTCGATCTTGAGCACGAGGCACTGGATGCAGCGGCCGCAGTAGTCGCCGATGTCGGCGGGACGGCGGATATCGACCTGACTCGCCGGCAGGAAGACGTTGACGCCCGAGATGTCGACGAGCAGGCCGCCCTTGATCTTCCGCGTGACGAAGCCGGTGACCACGTCGTTCTCGTGGACGCTCTCCATGACCCGGAGCCAGTCCTCGATCCGACGCGCCTTGCGCTTCGAGAGCGTGATCAGGCCTCGCTGTTCCTCCAGCGAACCGTCTTCGAACTCCTCGAGCAGCACCTTGACGATGTCGCCGACCTGCGGCGGGGGTTCGCTCTCATCCCACTCGTTCCGCGGGATGTGGCCTTCGCTCTTGTAGCCCACGTCAACCAGCACGAACTCGTCGTCGACGCGGAGAATCTTCCCTTCCAGCACGGAGTTGACCGCAAGCGTGGCCGACCCGACCGAGTATTCGGTCTCGGTGCCGGCCATGGCGAGTTCAAGTTCCTGATCGAGTTCGTCTCCGAGTTCCAGTTCGCGAATGAGGTTGCGGTTGACCATGCTTGGGGGTTTCGGGAAAAAACGGGGTTGGGGGAGGGAAAATGACGCGGGCCACGACGATTCGAGCCTCGCAGCATACCAGCGGCCTCCCGGCCGAACAATCGAGCATGATTCCCCCGCCGCCGCAGCCTTCCCGACCATCTCGGCCGTGGGTCCTGCTCCACCCGGCGGGCGTCCCAAGCCGATGGAACCCAAAAATGGCCGCCGGGAGCCTTGGGCGATGACAAATCGACGCACGCTGCTCGCGGGCCTCATCTCGATGGTCACCATGGGCCCCGCGGCTCGCGGCCAGTTCCTGGAGCCAGTCGGGGGAGGCGACGCCGGCATCGCGCTCGGCGACGTCCGCCTGCAGAAATACCGCGTCGGCGTGGCAGTGACGGCGGAGGGCGGCCCCTGCCGGGGGATCTATGCCACGCTCCCGGTGCCGCACGATTGGCCGGAACAGAAGGTCCGGGTGGTGAACGAAGAGACCACCCCGCATGTGAAGTCACTCCGCTACCGAATGCTGCCGGGCGACATCAAGCAGCTGGTGGTCGAGATCCCCGACCTCCCCTCGGGGCAGCAAGCAAAGGCGGTGGTCACGTTCGAACTCGCACGAGCTGCGATCCTCGCGCCCAAAGATACCGCCGGCCTCAAGCCCCCCGAGAAGCCCGACCGGGCGCTCAAGACACATCTCGGCCCCAGCCCCTACATCGAAGCCCGTGACCCGAAGATCGTGCGGCTTGCCAAGGCGACCGGCGAGGATCTCGAGGGCTGGAAAAAGGTCGAGGCGATCTACGACACCGTTCGTGACACGATCGAGTATCGCAACGGTGAACTGAAGGGCGCTCGCAGGGCGCTGGCCGACGGCTGGGGCGACTGCGAGGAACTCACGTGCCTGTTCATCGCCATGTGCCGCGCCGAAGACATCCCGGCCCGCACGGTCTGGGTCGAGGGGCACTGCTACCCGGAGTTCCACCTCGTCGATGCGGCCGGAGCGGGCCACTGGTATCCCTGCCAGGTGGCCGGCACGCGGTCGTTCGGGGCGATGCCCGACCAGCTACCGATCCTGCAGAAGGGCGATTCCTTCCGCGACCCCGATCGGCCCGGCAAGCAGCTCCGCTACGTGTCGGAGTTCATGAGAGGCGCGGCCGTCGAAGGCGGGGGCACGCCTCGCGTCACGTGGATCCGCGAAGGGGCGTAGGCCTGCCGAGCCCGTAGCCGCAGGTTGGTACCCTGCGGCGCAGAGAGGAGCGCAGGTTTTCAACCTGCACCCACTTCTCGCCTACTCGGCGCCGATGAAGCTCGCCTCTTCACCGATCGGCCGGCCAAAGTGATCGCGCTGCACCGGGGTGAACCACCGCGGCACGATCGGCAGGCCGGCCTCTTTCCAGGCGGCTTCGAGGCGGTCGCCCGCGAGCTTCACGATCTTCTCGCGACCACGACCGACGAGCGTGGCCCGGTCGGCCCACGGCGTGACGGGACCATCGAAGCCGGCCGCCTTCGCTGCGGTCAGCACCTCGGCGATGCTGATCACACCCGTGTCGCCCGGCATCAGTCGCTGGGCGTGGGTCAGTTCGGCGGGCGGCACATCGCGGGGCGCATCGGAGACGCGAACCTCGACGAGCCTGCCCTGCGGCACCTTGGCCATCAGCTCGAGCGGCTCGCCCGTCACATGGAAGGCCCAGGCGTCGGCCACGGCACCGATCCGCTCGTGCGCCACCATCACCAGGCCGAGCAGGCCCTCGAAGGTGTGGATGAACTGCGAGGACTTCCCCTGCCGGGCCTCAGCCTCGGGGCGAATCGTCAGACCGAGCATGAGATCGTGCTGGGCAAGCAGGTCGCCGATGTCGTGGAGCCGGGAGCGGTGGAGCTCGAAGAAGTCCTTGAACGAGTGCTCGTCGGATGCCGGCGCGATGCTCGTCACCGCCCGCTTGCACTCGGTAGCCGCGGCCAGTTCCAGCCGTTTCGGCAGGGCCGCGATCTGCTCCTTGAACGTGGCCTCGTCGGCATCGAGTTGCACGGGCAGGTGGAAGATGCCGCTCTTCAGACGAGCGCTCACCATCAGCCGCCGAGCGTGGGGCACGCCGAACGCGTCAGCCTGCTGCTGGAAATCGAGGATATCGATGTCCATGGCGTCAAAGCCGAAGGACAGCGCCAGTTCGATGAGCTCGCTGGGACGTCCGGAGAGGGGCAGGCCGATCGTGCTGAGGTTGCGAAACATGCGGTCTATGACTCCCCTTTGGGAGCTCCCGGTTGGAATGTCGTGGACGGGGAAGTATGACTGACGCCCGCCGCATTTGGAAGAACCCCAGCCGATGTCCATCCTCGAAGCGATCGTGCTCGGCATCGTGCAGGGACTCACGGAGTTCCTGCCGGTGTCAAGCACGGCCCACCTCAGGGTCGTGCCCGCATTTTTGGGATGGAACGACCCCGGGGCCGCCTACTCGGCGGTGATCCAGACCGGCACGCTCGTGGCGGTCTGCCTCGCCCTGCGGACCGACATCGCCGCGCTCCTCCGGGGCACGCTCGCGGCAGCCCTCGCGGGCCGTCCGCTCTCCACGCCCGAGGCCCGACTCGGCTGGCTGATCATCCTGGGCACGATCCCGATCGTGGCGGCTGGGCTCGCGTTCAAGGATCTCATCCGGGGTGAAGCACGCCGGCTCGACGTCGTCGTCGCCGCGCTCCTTGCCGCCACCGCCCTCATGGCCGTGGCCGAACTCGCCTGCCTCGCCCGGGCACGACGCCGCGGCACCGCCGGCCGCGATGGCCTCGAGCGTGTCACCGCCACCGACGGCGTCGCGATGGGGCTCGCTCAGGCGTTTGCCCTCATCCCCGGCACATCGCGGAGCGGCGTCACGATCTCTGCTGGCATGCTCGCCGGGCTCGATCGCCAGACCGCCGCGAGATTCTCGTTTCTGCTCTCGCTTCCCGCCGTGGCGGCCGCGGCACTCCTCGAGGCCTGGCAGCAACGGAGCGAGATTCTCGGCAGCGGCCCGCAGGCGGTCGCGCTCGCCGTGGGAACCATCACCGCCGGCATCGTGGGCTATGCGGCCGTTCGCTGGCTCCTGAGCATGCTCACGGGCCACACGCTCTGGCCGTTCATCGTCTACCGACTCGGATTGGCCGCCCTGCTTGCCGGTTCGCTGGCGGCCGGCTGGCTGACATCTCCCGCGATCTGACCGCGCCGGGCTACAACAGGTGGCGATGCCCGCTGCCGATCCCGCCGCCGACATGGTTGCCGCCGAGGCCGAGGCCGAGCCGCGCCGCCCCTCGAGCGGCCGCTGGCTCGATGCCGTCGCCGTCGGCGTGCTCGCCGGCAGCCTGGCCGGGTGGGCGGGGTCGTGGCACTGGCTCCTCGACCTCACCACCCACTTCCGCTGGTATTGGCTCGTGCTCTCGCTCGGCGGCCTGATCGCGTGCCTGCGCTGGCGGCGACCGACCGCCGTGGCCTGCCTGGCACTGGCCGCGTTGGCAAACACGCGCGATCTCCTCCCCTACTGGCTGCCGAAAACAGGCCCGACAACGGCCGTGGTCGATCGCAACGGCCGACGGATTTTCGTGATCTCGATGAACGTGCATCGCGTGAACGACGACACGACCGCCGCCGTGGCGTATCTCCGTGATCGGCAACCTGACGTGGTGGCGGTGCTGGAGGTCGATGCCGACTGGGCCGCCGCGCTCGACAGCCTCGCCGAGGTGTTCCCGCACCGTGTGATCCGCCCGCGGCCCGACAACTTCGGAATCGCGCTGCTCTCCCGCTGGCCGCTCGACGACGTCGAACTGGTGTCGTTCAGCGAGACCGGCTTTCCGAGCATCGTGGCGACGGTGCGGCGACCAGCTGGCGACTTTCGATTCATCGCCACGCATCCCTATCCACCATTCAACGCCCGCACCACCGCACAGCTCGTGACCCATCTCGACGGCGTGGCCGAAGCCGCGGCGGCCTCGTCGCTCCCGTGCCTGGTGGCAGGCGACTTCAACGCCACCCCTTGGTCACGCCCTTTCCGCCGGCTCGTGGCGACGAGTGGCCTCGTCGATTCGGCCCTGGGCCGCGGCGTGCAGTCCACATATCACGCGCACCTGCCGGCACCGCGAATCCCAATCGACCACGTGCTCGTGCCGCCCGAGGCGACGGTGCTCCGCCGCGAGGTCGGCCCCGACATCGGCTCCGACCACTTTCCCGTCGAGGCGGAGATCATCCTGCCCAAGTAGGTGCAGGTTGGCAACCTGCACGTGCAGCAACGCCAGACGTGGTTCACCGCAGGTTACCAACCTGCGGCTACATGAGCGGAGATCATCCTGCCCAAGTAGGTGCAGGTTGGCAACCTGCACGTGCAGCAACGCCAGACGTGGTTCACCGCAGGTTACCAACCTGCGGCTACATAGTTGCCAATCACCCTGCCCAAGTAGGTGCAGGTTGGCAACCTGCACATGCAGCAATGCCAGGCCTGGTTCACCGCAGGTTACCAACCTGCGGCTACGTAGTTGCCAATCACCCTGCCCAAGTAGGTGCAGGTTGGCGACCTGCACGTGCAGCAACGCCAGACGTGGTTCACCGCAGGTTACCAACCTGCGGCTACGTGGTTGCCAATCGTCCTGCCAACGTAGGTGCAGGTTGGCAACCTGCACATGCAGCAACGCCCCTACCGCGCGGGCTCGAGCGTGGCCAGATCCATGCCCAGTCGCTTGAGCTTCTTGTAGAGCGTGGTGCGGTTGATGCCGAGCGTCCGAGCGGCCACATCGCGCCGCCAGCCGGCCTGCTCGAGCGCTGCGACGATCAACTGCCGTTCCGGGGTCGCGAGGGCCTGCTTGAGCGGCGCCGCCTCTGGCAAAGCGCTGGCCACGAGGCCACCGCCCCCGAGCACGGCTGCAGGCAGGTCGCCACATTCCACGCGCGACCCGCGCCCCAGGAAAACGCCCCGCTCGATCGCATGCTGCAGTTCGCGGACATTTCCCGGCCAGTCGTGCGCGGCGAGCGCATCAACCGCGGCCGGCGTGAACCCGTCGACGCTGCGGCCCGCACGAGCGGCCGCGGTGCGAAGGAAGTGCGCTGCGAGCAGCGGGATGTCGGTCTTCCGGTCCCGCAGCGGCGGCATCTCGACCGCCACCACGTTGATCCGCCAGAAGAGGTCGGCCCGAAACCGGCCGGCGGCCACGAGCGTCTCGAGGCTCTCGTTGGTGGCGAGGATCACTCGGGCATCGACGCTGTGGGTCTGCGAACCGCCCACCGGCTCGAACTGCATGTCTTGGAGCACGCGAAGGAGTTTTACTTGCATCGCCGGTGAGGCCGTGGCGATTTCGTCGAGGAAGATCGTGCCGCCGTCGGCGAGCAGGAACTTCCCGTCGCGGTCGCCGGCGGCGCCGGTGAACGAGCCGGCCACGTGACCAAACAGTTCGCTCTCGAGCAGCGACTCACTGAGGCTCCCACAGGCCACCTCCACGAATCGCCCTTGGCGGCCGCTGCGGCGATGGATCTCCCGGGCGAGCAGCGACTTGCCGGTACCGCTCTCGCCGGTGATCAAGACCGTGGCGGGCGTGGCGGCGATGCGGTCCACGATGTCGAGGATCCGGGCCATCGCCGGATGGCCACCGAGGACGGCTGATCCGACGTCGGCGGTGCGGCGGCTGCCGGCCGTTGTCGCGGCGTCGATCGCCGCGAGCAGTGCCCCGTCGCTCGCCGGCATCGCCACCGACGCATCGGCCCATGCCGCCAGCGACGCGGCGCGGGTGTCGGCTGGCATCACCGCGACGAGCCCAACCGAGGGAGACGCCGCGCGAGCGGTGGCCGCGATCACCGCCGCCCCGCCAGCGGGCAGACCGGCATCGATCAGGCAGGCTCCCAGGCCGCCGCGGGCGGCGATCCGCACCGCCTCGGCCACGGAGCCGGCCGCAAGGGCGTGCCAGCCGGTCGAGCAGAGCCACTGCGCCGTCGCCGACGCCGATCGCCGGTCGTCATCGACCACGAGAATGCGGGCGGCGCGGGACGAAGGTTCCTGACGGATCGGCATGGGGGATTCCTGGGCGTCTCGGCGCGGCATATCCGCACAGGATTCTTTAGGTCGCAAAACGGCGACGGCAAAGTCGCCCCAGGGCGACTTCTTTACCCCATCGGCACCCGCGGGCCGTCACGACCGTCATGGCCGTCATGGCCCGCACGACCCGACGCGCGTTCGACCATGGAGCCGGTTCGCCGCAGGCTGCCGGCGTCGCCGCGCTGCGGCAGAACGACGACCTACGGCGCGGAATCCGCGGGCGGCGCGTCGTCGTGATTGACGTCGCCAAGGGCCACCGCGTCGGCGATCCGGTCGGCCGCCGGCCCGAGCAGGATCTCCCGCTTCTCGAAGAGCGCCTCGGGATCCTGGTCGAGCATCCGGATTCGCCGTTTGCGGAACGAGAAGAATGCGATCACCGCCAGAGCGATTGCCGCCAGGGCGATGACCGCCGCCGTGATGCCCCGCTCGGCCGATTGGATCAGGCTCGTGATCCGGTCGCCGAAGAGGTAGGCCAGCCCGAAGAAGCCGCTGATCACGACCGACGCACAGATGAAGTCGGCCAGCAGAAACCAGCGATACTTCACCCGCAGCATCCCCGCGGTGAGATAGAAGGGACTCCGCAAACCGACGAGAAACCGGGCCACGAAGAAGGCCATGATCCCGTGCTTCTTGATCAGATCCTCGATCGTCTTCTCCCGTTCGGGCGTGAGGAAGCCCGACCACCAGGGATGATCCTTGAGAATCCGGGCCCCGAAGAACCGGCCGATGGCATACATCAGGCTGTCGCCCAGCAGCGCGCCGACCAAGCAGGCCGGCAGCGCGTAGTACCACTTGAGCGCCGCCGCCTTGCTCGCCAACCCCGCGGCGACGATCGGCACCTCTTCCGGGATCGGCAGGCCGATGCCCGTGAGCGTGAGGAAGAGAATGATGCCCAGATAAGAACCCCGCTCGATCCAGTCGAACATGATGGATGCGGTGTGCGGCGGGGTGGATGGTCGGACGCAATCCGGCCGACGGGTCTGGGTACGCGCGAGCGAGTGTACCGCGCCGCGGCAGGCGAGGTCAGAGCGGATTTGGGGCGGCGGCGGCCCCGACGACGCGTTCGACCTGCAGGCCTGGCTCGGCCTCGATCTCGATCGCGCGGTCGTTGAGATTGGCGACGATCACCCGCGTGCCGCCGCCGGCCCCAGGCAGCACGAGCACTGCGGCCGTTGCTCCCCCGGGCGGGGCGATCGTATTCACCCCGGCTGGACCGAGCACGTAGAGCGCCGTCGCCAGCGCGTCGGCGTCGGCGGCCGATTCGGCGATCACCGTGGCGGAGATCACGCCCTCGGCGGGGCGGCCGCTTCGCGGGTCGAGGATGTGGCCGAGTTTGCGGCCACGGTCGATGAAAAACTGCGTGCCCGACCCGCTTGTGCCAAGCGCCTTGTCGTCGAGCGTGATCGTGGCCAGCCGGCGTCCGGGCCGCAACGGATGCCGCAGGCCTACCCGCCAGCCATGGCGGTCGCCGCCGGACGGCCCCTGCGTGCCCCGCGCCAGCACGCTGCTCTGCCCCCCGTGCACGAGGACGCTGGCCACCCCGCGCTGCGCGAGGTACGAGATCGCACGGTCGAGCGCCCAGCCCTTGCCGATGGCGCCAGGATTGATCTCGACGCCGGGCCGGAGGAACCGCACGCGGCGCCGCGCGGGGTCAAGCTCCACATGCTGCATGCCAGCGGCCGCGCGGGCGGCGGCCAGTTCCGTGTCGTCGGGCGTGCGGCCCTCTCGTCGCAGAAACCCCCAGGCACGCACGAGTGATCCCGCGGCGAGGTCGAAGGCCCCGCCCGTCAGCTCCCAGAGTTCGCGACCGCGCACGAGCAGCGGCCACACCTCGGGCGACACGTCGACCCAGCCCTCCGCCGCCGTGGCGTTGATGTGGGAGAGCTCGCTGGTGGGCCGGTAGATGCTGATCCGCTCCTCGATCTGGTCGACGAGGTCGAGCGCGTCGATGGCGAGTTCGGTGTCATCCGCCACCTCGCCGGCGTTGAAGGCCGCCTCGAAGCGGCAGGCCATCGCCTCGCGACCGACGACGAGCGTGTGGAGGTCGTCCGCCATCGGTGTGCTCACCTCACCGCGGCGCGAGGCCCCGGTCGAAGGCGTCCTGGTCGCGGCGGAAGAGGGCCAGCTCGCTCTCAAACCGCTCCGGCGAGATGGTGTAGACCGCCTGCTCGTCGGTGTGCGAGTGGCAGTGGGCCACCAGCAGACGGTAGAGAAACTTGAACAGCTGCCGAGGCACGCGGAGCGAACGCAGGCCGTCGATCAGCCGCCGCTGGTCGATCGCGGGATCGAAGAGTTGGGCGAGCGTCGCAGGGGGCGTGCCCACGCTCGCTGCCTTCACGCGGGTCGAGGCGATGTCGTAGAGGGTCTCTCCGGTCCACTGGAGCGACGGCACGAGGTTCTGTTTGTCGAGCCGGGCTCGCTGGTGAAACTCCTCGCTCTCCCGCTCGATGAAGCGGTAGAGCTCCTGCGGCAGGAGCATCTTGAAGCCGAGCCCCGGCACCTTCAGGAACTTGTTGTCGAGCATCGGCCAGATCACCTGACGCATCCGTTCGGCCGACCCGTTGATCAGGTCGGGCTCGTCGAGCCGGTCGACAATCACCACCCAGCCCGTCCAGCCGAGCGCCGCGAGCACCCCCTGCAGCTTCGCCATCAGCTCATAGCGATCGTCGCTGCGGGACCGCGCCGGCAGCGGTTGACCGGCGAGATCGACTTCCGGCATCGCGGAGAGCGCCCGGGCGAGCTGCCCGACCGTGCGGTTGCCGCTCCGCATGCTGCCGACGATCCTCCAGGCCCGCCACGTACTCCGCAGCCACCGCCAGCAGCACGGCATCCAGGCCGCGACCAGAGCCGCCCACGGCCACCACAGCGACAGCCAGCCCACCTCGCCGCGGGAGAAGCCGGCGATCACCGCGGCAACGAACGCAACCGTGGCCACGATGGCCAGCAGGCCCGGCCATCCGCCGAGCCAGGTGCCAAGCCAGGCGCGGTAGCCCACGCGGCGGCGCAGCCGCGACCACCGCGCCGGAAACGATTCGGCCGTCGACTGGTCATAGCAGGCCGCCAGGAGGGCGAGGTCGCGAGCCTGCGGATGCGTGAGCCGCGGCAGTTTGCCGGAGCCGCCGATGAGTTGCGTCACCAGCTGGGTGACGGAGAGCGTGAGGATCGCATCCATGTGATCCCAGAGCTTCCACTGGCCGAGCACCTTTTCCACCGCACGGCCCTTCCCGACGCGGCTCACGAACCGGTCGAGGAAGGGATTGAAGTCGTCGTAGAGCACGACGAACGTCCGGGCGTCGGGGTGGGCCTCGTTGTGCCGTTCGAACTGGCGGACCATCTGCAGCTTGAGGGCGGTCTTCCCTGAGCCCTTCTCGCCAAACACGATCGCCGTGCTCGGATCGGAGGGGTCGCCATAGACCTTGTCCCACGACGGATGAAACGTCGTCTCCAGGCAGGTTCGCTTGAAGACGGTGTCGTTCTGCGCGTCTTCCTCGGCAAACGGGTTGCCTGCGATCCCGTGATGCTCGAGGAACTGGTGGACCTTCATCGTGCGAAACGTCTCCGGCGGGCGGCGGGTGAGATCACTTCGCCGGCACCATACCCTCGATCATCTTCCGAAACCCGTCGGCGTGCTTTTCGACCGTCGCGGCGGGGCCGTAGAACTTGAGGAAGTAGCTGCCGTCGGGGCCCTCCACGATCGCGGCGAGCATGCGGTATTCGGGGCGGTCGATCGCCTTTCCGCCGGCGAACGGGCCGCCGGGGGAGTCTTTGTAGGTTCCGGCGATGTCGACGAGCGTCACATCGCGGCCGGCGACCTTCAGGGTCTTGGTGGACGACTTGTCCTTCGTGCTGCCGCCGTCCGGTTGGGAGAACTGGCCGTACCACCGCTCGATGTTCGCCTCGACGGAGCCGCCGGCGCCCATCACCGTCATCCGGCCCGGGGGCAGCGGCCCGCCGTCGGCGGCATTTCCCTCCGACGGAATTGCAAACTCCGTCTCGACCATGCCCGACTTGGGCTGCACCCGCTTCCAGGCGGCGGGTGCCTCGAGCGACACGCCGCCATCGGCGATCGTGAACACACTCTCGCCCGCGGCCACTGCCGGCTGGGCCATGGCGGGCCGGTCGGCCGTTTCACCACCGATAATGCCGGCGGCGACGAGCATGAAGGGAGTCAGACGGCAGTACGTGATCGACGGCATGAACGGCGCTCCTGAGATGCGATGAATGCTGGGAGAAGGGATGTGTTGGCAGGGGCTTCCGCCCCGCGAAATCTACCAGATCGAAAATCCCGGCTCACCACGCGGCCCTTGGCTGCGGAAATGCCGGCGGCACATGGTCGGGAAACACCTCTGACCGTTTGGGCAGTGACAAACGATGCCCATACCGGGGTTTCCTGCGGAGCGACGGCCGACACGCCCCGTCGATTGTCCGGCCGGATCGTGCGATGGGCAAGGGATTTCAGCCTAACCTTGTCCGCGCCCTCGATTGAACATAGTCTCCACACCTGCGTTCGCGATGGTCGGGCTGTCGCGACGCCTCAGGAGACCCTGTTTTCATGGCACGCCGCGATGCCCCCCAGCCCGAACCGGAGCAGATGGACGAGGATCGTGGTCCCGTTGAGATCGCCATGGTGGGCGATCTGACCGACAACGAAGGCGAGCTCACCAGTCAGATCCTGGGCGTCGCCCCGGGCGCCGAGTGCACGATCTATTTCGACTCGCCCGGCGGGAGTCCCTACTGCGCGATGTCGCTCGTCACGCTGCTGAGGCTGCGGGACATCAACGCCACCGCGATCGTGACCGGCGAGTGCTCGTCGGCGGCCCTCTGGCCATTCGCCACCTGCCGCCGTCGGCTGGTCACGCCCTATAGCGTGTTTCTCTTCCACCCGATGAAGTGGCAGAGCGAGGAGCACATTGGCATCCGCGAAGCCGCCGAGTGGTCCCGCCACTTCGCTGACCTGGAGCGCGACATGGACGTGCTCCTCTGCCAGCTCTTCGGCCGGTCGTCCGACCTCATCAACCAGTGGATTCGCACCCACCGCTACGTCACGGGCAAGGAGATGGCCGACGCCGGCCTCGCCGAACTCGTCGCGCTCAATCCGCTGCCCGAGTTCATCAATAGTCGCGGCTGATAGCGGCGCGGCTGATGGCAGCGCGGCCGATCAGCTTCGATAGTCGCCGTGGCAGGCGTCGCACGACTTCTTGAGATCACTGGCGGCGGCGCGGGCGGCCTCGTAGTCTTTCTTCCCGCAGGCCTCGCGGACCTTCCCTGCGGCGTCCCGCATCGCAGCCGCGTAGCCGCGGAAGCTGTCGTCGTCGTGGTATTCGAAGTCCGGCTGCTGGATCGCTTCGCCGATCATGGCCACGATCTCGGCGTCGTGCCGAATGCGATCGACGGCGCGGTCGAAGTCGCCGCGTGAGGCCATCCCGGACCCAATCACGTGCTCGGCCGTCTCGAGCCTGTTCATCAGTGCCGGCCTGGCCGCGACCTGACTCCAGCGGAAGTCCTCATCTCGGTCGGCCTTGCTCTCGGGCCGGCCCCCGTCCAGCATCGCTCCCAGGTCTTCGAGCCGCGCCTTGCTCTCGGCGTGCGACTGATCGGTGCCCACCTTGCAGTTGACGCCGACCCGGGCGAAGAGGTCGCGCGCCGTCGCGGCATCCTTCTTCCAGCGGATGTCTTGGTCGTAGGCCGCGATCACGCCGAAGGCCAACGCGATCGAACTGAAGGCCTCGCGGGCCCGGTCGTAGCCGCCCCCCTTGAAGTCCGAGGGATTGGCCACGGCAGCGGCCACGTCCGCCTTGCGATCCTTGATCTCGTCGGTGAGCGTCTCCTCGGAAACAATCTTCGACCAGATAAACCCGCCCACCGTCGGATCGCCGGTGGTGGGCTGAGCGACCGCTCCTGGAGCAGTGGGTCCACGGTCTCCTGCCGCGAAGGATGGCCGCGGTCCCTGCAGCGTCGTGAAGGCATCGTCGAAGAAGGTGGTGGTCGTCGCCTTCTCGAATCGGGCCGGCGGTGCAGCCCGCTTGCGGGGCTTGGGGGCACCGCGGTCGCCGGCCGCCCCTTGGGCGCCGGCTGGCGTGCTCGCTGGCGTACCAATCACGGCGATGACCACAGCAAGCATGAGAGCCGCACCCGGGCGGCTCCAGCTTCGCTGCCGATCTTGCCGATCTTGCCGATCTTGCCACCGCATGCGACCGGGTCTCCGCGACAACCATTCAGCCGCAGCATACCAGCGGAAGACGGTCGCCGAACACCGCAGAGCCGACCTTGACGCGGGGGTGCCACGTCGTCAGTTTCCCGCCCCACCCGATTCACGTTCCGAGGAGTTTTGCCCGCATGTGCCGCGACACCATGCCCGTCGTTACCAGCCGTTCCAGCATTCGGTCGCCGCGGCGGTCGCTGGGTTTCGCCTCGACGATCGCCGTGTGTCTGGTCGTCGTGCTGTCGGGCTGCACGGCGAGCTCGGCCGGATCTGCCGCCACCGAGCCGGCGAAGGCTGCGGTGGTCAAGTTTCTCGATGCCATGAAACGCAGCGACGAAGCCGCCGCCAGCGGAATGCTCACCGGCGTGGCCCGTGCCAAGACCGAGGAGATGGGCATCTCGGTCGCTCCGCCGGTGCCAGACACGGCCACCTACACCGTCCGGGAGTGCGAGATGGTGAGCGAGTCCAACGACCTGGCGCACGTGGCCACGACCTGGGCCGATGTGGACGAGACGGGCTCCCCGACCAGCGAGAACATCGTCTGGGCCGTCCGCCTCGACCCAGAGGGCTGGCGGGTGGTGGGCATGGCCATGAAGATCTTCGAAGACATGCCCCCGCTGCTCCTCAATTTCGAAGATCCGCAGGACATGATCGCCAAGCAGGAAATGGTGGCCCAAGAGCTGACCCGTCGGGCGGCTGCCGCCAGCGGCCAGGCCGCCCCCCGCACCGCCCGTGGGCCGGCGACCGCCCCGGCCACGAAGTAGCCTCAAAGTCTCCGAAACCGGCAGATTTTCGCTAAAGCCCCCACTTTCTTGACATACGGGGCTGGGCTGTTAGGTTTTCAGCCAAGTTTGCCTGACCGGAACGGCTTTCCTAGCCGTCACAGTCGAAGCCTTCCCAAGAGGCCCGGCCGTGCCCGTCCGCGATGGCTACCGAAAAGTCTGCTGCGGTCCGGTGGCCGTCCCGGATCGGTTGTCAGTTCGTGACGGCTTTGCTGGACGCAGTTCGCGTTCCGTGTCCTTTCCAGGAGGTTCTGATGAAGCGTTATCTCGGTTTTGCACTCGCGATGTTCTTCGCGATCGTGGCCATTGCCCTCGTCGGTGGTGACTCGGGCGCGATCGCTGGCCACGGCTGCCACGGTGGCCGGAAGTGCCACGGTGGCCTGCTCGCCAAGCACAAGGCGAAGAAGGCTGCCCGCCGCTGCCACGGCCAGCAGGAAGCTGCTGCCTGTGAGTCGGGTTGTGGCGAGGCCGCATCGTGCGGCAGCTGCGGCGAGGCCGCTCCGGCCGAAGGTTGCTCGAGCTGTGGCAGCTACGGCGGCGAGGCCGTCATGTCCGAGGGTTGCTCGAGTTGCGGCGGCGAGGCCGTCAGCGGCGGCTGCGCCGGTGGCGACTGCGGTGGCGCTGGCGTGATCTCGGAAGGCGTCCCGACTGAGGCTGCTCCGGCTGCCCCGGTCGTTGCCGAGCCGGCCAAGACCTGAATCGTTCGGGCGTAATCGCTCGAATCGATCAGTGATCGAATGAGAC
>Ga0194055_10001857_pt1 | contig 17000 bp, 20 predicted proteins | sample SepL449m_MetaG_FD_155482 | JGI IMG/M metagenome (GOLD analysis project Ga0194055, IMG submission 155482) | Anoxic zone freshwater microbial communities from boreal shield lake in IISD Experimental Lakes Area, Ontario, Canada - Sep2016-L442-9m | ecosystem: Environmental > Aquatic > Freshwater >...
GTTTTAAGACAGGGTATTCAGCAGTTTTTGATTAAATTCGACATTTAACATATGAAAAATTCTATTAAAGAAAGTCCTAAGGTTCTTGGGCTTGATGTATCGACCCGAACGATTGGATGGGCGTTATTTGACATTGGGAACCAAGAGTTACTTGAGCTTACGCACATATCACCTACACCAAAGCCAAAGGAAGATAATAAAATAAAAGAATTACTTCTTAAGAGTGAAATTTTTAAAACCAAACTTTTAGATTATAAAGGATTGGGTATTACAAAGGTTATCATTGAGGAACCTTTAATGAACAGTAATAATGTGTATACCATACAAACGTTATTAAGATTCAATACATTAGTTACCAAACAAATCTATGATGTATTAGGTATTGTACCCGACTATATCTCAACATACAACTCAAGAAAATTTGCTTTCCCTGAATTAGTTAGAGAGAATGACAAAGGTAAACATGTGTTATTCGGAGGATTACCAAAAGACATTGATAAGAAACAAATCATTTGGGATTTAGTTGCCAAAAGAGAACCACAAATTGTTTGGGGTTATACTAAAAACAATACCCTTAAGAAAGAAAATTTTGACCAATCAGATGCTTATTGTTGTGTTCTTGGTTTTATGAATCAAGAAGGTCTTTGGAGATAATATCTGTTAAATAACTGATAAATTTGAATATCGTCTTTTTAGACGATATTTTTGTTTTTATGGAGGACAAGTTCCCCACACAGGTCTAAGTAACACCCATGAAGTTGCTCCGGTATCAAAACCTGCCGGTAATGAAGGTATTAATGTAACACACCAATGACTTAAATTTTGATTGAATGATGTTGCATTTTGGAACATATAAGTCATATTAGTTACACTAGAAACATTCCAAACATATAATGATTTATTGAATGAGATTGCATTAGTGAACATAAAACTCATATTAGTTACATTAGAAACATTCCACGAAATAATGTCTTCATTGAATGATGTTGCATTTAAAAACATATAACTCATAGTAGTTACACTAGAAACGTTCCATAAATATAATTGTTGATTGAATGATGCAGCATTTAAAAACATACCGGACATATCAGTTACACTAGAAACATTCCATGAATTTAATGGTTGGTTGAATGATGTTGCACTATCGAACATAAAACTCATATTAGTTACATTACTTACGTTCCAACTTCCAATTGGTTGATTGAATGAAGTCGCCTGACTAAACATATAATTCATATAAGCCACACTAGAAACATTCCACGAATTTAATGGTTGATTGAATGATGTTGCATTATAGAACATAGTACTGATATTAGTTACACTAGAAACATTCCACGAATTTAATGGTTGATTGAATGTGTTTGCATTTAGAAACATTGCATTCATATTAGTTACGATAGAAACATTCCATGAACTGATATCTTGATTGAATAATGATGCACTACGAAACATTCCCTCCATATTAGTTACATTAGAAACATTCCACCCTCCAATTGGTTGATTGAATGATGTTGCATTATAGAACATATAACTCATATTAGTTACATTACTTACGTTCCAACTTCCAATTGGTTGATTGAATGATGTTGCATTAGTGAACATAGCCGCCATATTAGTTACGATAGAAACATTCCACGAAATAATGTCTCCATTGAATGATGTTGCACCATGGAACATTCCCTCCATATTAGTTACATTAGAAACATTCCAAGAATTTAATGGTTGATTGAATGATGTCGCATTATTGAACATATTATTCATATTAGTTACATTAGAAACACTCCAAGAATTTAATGGTTGATTGAATGATGTCGCATTATAGAACATATAACTCATATCAGTTACACCAGAAACAGTCCATGAATTTAATGGTTTATTGAATGTGTTTGCATTTAGAAACATTGCATTCATATCGGTTACATTAGAAACATTCCATGAACTGATGTCTTGATTGAATGATGTTGCGTTACGAAACATATTATTCATGTCAGTTACACCACTTACGTTCCATCCTCCAATTGGTTGATTGAATGAGGTTGCATAATAGAACATACCCCCCATATTAGTTACACTAGAAACAGTCCATGAATTTAATGGTTGATTGAATAATGTTGCATTATAGAACATACCCGTCATATTAGTTACGATAGAAACATTCCATGAACTGATGTCTTCATTGAATGAGGTCGCATTAGAGAACATACTATTCATATTAGTTACATTAGAAACATTCCATGAATTCATGTTATTTACAGTTGTCAATGACGTACATGAATCAAACATGCCATATAATAAGTTGATGCCAACCAAATTCAATGTATCCGTAACACCGGTTAAAACAAGGTTGGAGCACTGATAAAATTGGTAACCACTATTACTTATTTTTAAAGGACCCCATTGAGTCACTTCTATAATTTTAGTACTATCCGAAGGACCTGTACCAAATGAAAATTCTTGTATTGTTCCTGTTATTGTTATTGTATAATCACCAGGTGTTGTATAGGAATGAGACCTATTTGCGTATGAGTTAACTGATGAGCTACTATCACCCCAATCAATTGTTCCATTATAAGTTCCTGATACATCATAAGGTAAAGTTATAGATTCAACTGGTGTTGTTGTTCTCCAAATTGAAATAAATGGTAGTTGTGGGGTGACACTTGGGGTAACTGTTGGTGTCGGTGTTGGAGTTGGGGTAGGACAAATTCCATATACTGATACTGTCATATAATAAGTTGCATCCCCACCTGGAGTCCAAGTACCAACAGGATATGCTCCTGTTATTGAAGCGATATATCCGGAAAATAAATCTCCTAAATTTATTGTAAAATACCAAATATTATCAAAAGAACTCCACCAAACATACATTCCATTAACAATATAATAAGGTTGACCGTTATAGAATCCTGAGTATGATGCCGTTTCTGAGGTAGTATTTGGTTCAAGATAATATGTAAAACATATTTTTGGTTCCATAGTAGGTGTTACGGTAGGGGTCATTGTATTAGTAGGAGTGTTAGTGGGAGTTTCAGTATTAGTCGGAGTAATTGTATTAGTCGGAGTAATTGTATTAGTCGGAGTAATTGTATTAGTCGGAGTATTAGTCGGAGTAATTGTATTAGTCGGAGTAATTGTATTAGTCGGAGTATTAGTCGGAGTAATTGTATTAGTCGGAGTATTAGTCGGAGTATTAGTCGGAGTAATTGTATTAGTAGGTGTGATGGTATTAGTCGGAGTAATTGTATTAGTAGGTGTGATGGTATTAGTTGGTGTTATTGTTGGCGTTGGTGTTATTGTTGGCGTTGGTGTTATTGTTGGGGTAACGGTATTAATTGGCGTTGGAGATGGTAATTGACAATCAAATATCTCAAATCTTTCACACCCATCCCCCGATATTATTTTAATTCCAACCGCAGGTGCCGTATTAAATTGAATAGGTAAAAAAATCGTATTTGTTGGTGGAACAGTTGTCACAATAGTTGCGATTATTATACAGTTATTACCATACACATCACAAGCATAAATCGAATAAGGAATCGTTACACTACCTGTTATGACTGTTAATTCTATTGATGTCATTTCTTTATATTATGGGAAACATGACGCACAATCACCAACTAATGTTATTGTAATAATATTAGTTGAACTATATACGAATGGTGTTGTTAATGAACAGAATTGTGGAGTTGTTGTGTAATTATTAATTGTGATAACCTGTTGAACATTATTACAATCAGTATACCCCATATACACGTTTGAGAGGGATAATCCGCCCGGTACATTAGGACCACCATTTGATACTATATAACAATTACATGTTACTGGAGGACATACTCCGTCAACACATATCCCAAGTTTTGTAATACTATATGGGTATAAACTAGTTGTTGTAGGTGTTGTTAATGAACAAACGTATGTTGGTATTGATTTTGCACTTATTGCGATTGTTACCAACCCGTTACAGTTAATATAATCAAATGTTGTCGATTCTTCCGCAATTAATTCGTAACAAAAACAAGGTATTCCGCTTGGAGTTGGAGTCATTGTTGGGGTTGGGGTTGGTGTAGAACTAGGTATAACGTCACATAATACGCATTCACCTAAGTTTGAATATCCTGTTGGACCATCAATTAGTTCAATGGTGTTAACACCGATTATATTATTATTTATACCGACAAATGAAATACATTTAAGTACTCCATCAACATATGCTTTAAAAATCATAAACTCAGTTAATGTGTCACCTGAAGGAGTTGGAACTAATTCTGTTGTATAATACATCATACCTGTAACACAGTCTTGGAATTGTTTACTACTTGGGCAACTAATGTGACCTTCAAGAGTTGTGAAAGAAACATCGCCTAATACATTACAAGGCCTTATTATTATACCTGAAGATGTTGGTGTCATGGTAGGTGTTGGAGTAGGCGTTGGGCTATAAGTATCAATTGTTGCATCAACACTAACCATTGAACAATAATTTGTTGAACTTGGTGTTACGGTCATTGTTGGAGTTATAGATGGAGTCGGGGTTGGTGATGGAGTCGGTTCAGCCATACAATCAAATATTGCGTCAAAATCAAAATCCATACAGGCAACTGTTGTTGTTGTGGTTGTTGGACACGACCCCTCAAAGAAAAATTCTTCACATAAGTCAGGACAGGTTGAAAAACATGGTGATTTACCTGATAAAAGACAACCACCCCCTAAACTATCTGATAAACACCATTGTTTATCTATTGTGTTATAGTAGATAAAATAAGTTCCCGAACTACTAATCCAATAGGAATAACCATCGTAGTTACCGTCTAAGGTGTAGTTATCGTCATATGCGTTACCTGTATTGGTGATACAATAAGATGAATAACAAGGACCACAAGGTTCTGTAGTCGAACAAGGGCCTAAATCGGATAACGATAAAGCCTCACACATACCATATGGAACTGTTGCAGAACAAATATAATTGTTTGAACCAGTAAGACTTACCTCAACGGTAATACCTGTATCACAATCAGTATATAATACGTTACACGCAACATCGCCACCAATGTCTACTTGGTAACATTTACAACAAGGAATACATCCTACCTCCGCCACACCCCATGAGGTTAAACAATCATCACAATCAACAAACCCTACTTTATATTCTGCATAAACTTGGTTACCTAACGCGTTCCCAATGTTTTCGTCAATACTAACAAATTGATAACAACCTTTAACTAAGGTGTTGTTGATAGTACAATCGTTAGCGTTTGTTAATTCGTTTATACAAATAGTTCTACCTATTAGGTTCGGTGCAAATGTTTGTGAATCTCCTAAAATATGGAAAACGTCATTTGTACAACAACTACTAAATGAAAACGCTCGGTTAGTTCCATATGTCGTTACAGTGGTAAAGGCGGGATTTGGGATAAAAGTTGATGAATCTGCGGTTATAAAGTATCTGGTTGCTCCACTAGGAACAACTACACTACAACTACCACCGTTACAATCATCAAATGATTGAGATATCGGAGAAAATGTACCATTATATAGTTTGTAGGCGTTACAACTCATAATAAACTTAGGGTTTCAATTACAGTACAATTATTATCGTCAACAATTTTTAAATTAAAGTCGTTTTGACTTGACATTATGGACGGAATTTCGAATACATATGGTGTTGACGAAATTGTGTCAATATATATACATGTAGTAATCGGATTATCACATAAATAAATGTCAAATGGTGCCGAGCCCGTAATAGTGTTGATTGTAATGTCTGTAGGCATTTTATTCTTTTTAGATAAATATAATGAACCCACAAAACTTGTGAATATTGACTACTATTATTATATTTCTTATTTTTAGTCCATGTCTGACGATAAAGAAATACTATTAGAGATTTTACACGAAATTCTTGGGGACGAGAAACGACATTATGAATCACGTGGACAAGTAAGTTTCAACTGTTGCGAGTGTGACGAGGGTAGAAATAAAGGAAACCTTGAGGTTAATTATTTTGAACATATTTGGAGGTGTTGGTCGTGCTCAGACGAAAATGATACACACGGAACATTAGGGAAACTAATTGACCGATACGGGAATAAGAAACAAAAAAAAGTATATAATCTTTTAAGACCTGAGGAACATAAACCAAAAGAAAAACGAGTTAATAAGTTAAGACTACCTGAAGGATTTACTCTATTTAAGGACAGTAGTTTGGTATACCCTATTCGTAGACAGGCATATAATTACTTAATTAAACGTGGAATTACTGATAATATTATTGATAAATATGGTATAGGTTTTTGTGACAAGGGGTCATTCTCAGGTAGAATTATAATACCATCTTATGATAGTAAAAATAAATTAAATTATTTTATTGCTAGAAGTTGGGACCCAAACAGTCGTGCTAAATACAAAAATCCTGAATCCGCTAAAGATGAGATAATATTTTTTGAGAGTACAATTAATTGGGATGAAGACATTTATCTTTGTGAGGGTGCGTTTGATGCAATATTCCTACCAAATAGTATTGCTATGTTGGGTAAACATATGTCGGACTTATTATTGAACACTTTATATGATAAAGCGAACGGTAATATTGTTCTTTGTTTGGATAGTGATGCGTTTCAAGACGCGGTTAAACTATATCATAATTTAAATGGGGGTAGACTATATGGTAAAATTAAAATAATAAAATTAACAGGTGATTCTGATGTCTGTGACTTGAAAGGACAGATTGATGAATATTATATAACGATTAGATGAAGATAGATTTAAAAGAAGTTGCAAAAGAAATCAGAGAGATTTTAGAGAAAAGAAGATTAGAGTTAGATTTAACCTTTGTTGAAGATACTCATACTTACTACATGAAAGACTTGAATGGTAAAGTTAGGGATAACTACCCTTCAGTGAGTAAGGTGATGAAAATTTTTTATGAGGAGTTTGACAGTGAAGGTATCTCTTTAAGAAAGTCTAAAGGAGACCCCGAAGTTCAACAACAATTACTTGACGAATGGAAAGCGGCTGGAGACTACTCGACAAATATGGGTAGTAGAGTTCATTACCTGTTGGAAAAGAAAACTATTGAAATGTTTGGTTCTTATAAAGAAGTAAGACAACCCATTTTTGAATGCGATTTTACCCAAATACTTAAAAGTGACTCTATGGTTTCTGCTGGAACCGATTATTTAAACTTAATGGTAGAAAGAGGGGCGGTATTACTTGATACGGAGATTGTATTAGGTGACCCGGAATTATCTTACGTAGGTCAACCTGATAAAATGTGGTTAATTGAGAATAAAGATAAAACGGAAATTGGTTTAATCTGTACTGATTGGAAGAGTAACAAAAAAAAGAATTTTGAAGAAAGTCATTTTACAACAAGAATGAAGTACCCCTTTCAAAAACACCCAAACAATGCCTTAGGTCACTATTTTACACAATTACCGTTTTATGGGAAATTATTACTTAAAATGTTACAAGGTTCCAAATATGAAAACATCAAACTTTATGGATGTATTGTTGTTCTTGTTAAAGACACTGGTGACTATGAGGAATTCCGAGTCCCAAAAGAAGTCCAACAAACCATAATGGATATGGATATGAAAAAGTATTTGACTAAGTAAGGTCAAATGACTATACTTTAACATGGAAAGTAATATAACATTAACGTGGGTATATACCACAACTTGGGACGGTGATTTCCCAAAAGGATTAACAATAAACTATATAATCAAATAAGATGGAAGATATTTTAAAACCAAAAATTGACCTTAAAAAACAACCTACGGTTGAATGTGAGAAATGTACCTCAAAATACTTTAAAGAGGTAGTATTGATAAAAAAAGTAAGTAAAATATTAACAGGTAGTTCAGAAGATACTCTTGTCCCATTCCCCTCCTATCGATGTGATGATTGCGGACATGTTAATCCTGAATTTGAATTATTCTAAATTTTAATATGGAAATTGGTAAAATGAAAATAACTGAAGTATTACCTTACTTAAATGTAATTGCTAAGGAACATGGTTTACGATTAAATAGAGCCAAGGAGTTTAAATTTGCCCGAATGATTTTAGTAAACTTATATAATAGAGAGTTATCATGATATACAAAGAGTTTTATGTTTGGTTAGACGGATTTATGACCAATAGAGATTGGACTACAATCAAACAAGTCGATATCGAATCCATACAGAAAAAAATGAAAGAAGTTAAGGATGAAAATGAATTTGACCTTGAGAAATTCTCTAAATTTTCAAAAACCCGACAACAATATTTTAATCCTATCTCAGTACCTTTAACAACTAAGGACGATGATGATTTAGGCAAACCACCAAGAATAGTAATGTAATGATAAAAAAATTAGTACACTTTTCTGACTTACATGTCAGACTTTTTAAAGACCATGAACTTTATCGTGGGGGTCTTATTGATATGTTTAATCAGTTTAAAGAGATTGCTCCTGATAGAATTGTGTTTACGGGTGACCTTGTTCACTCTAAAAATCAAATGACGCCAGAGTTAATCGAGTTTGTTGCTTGGACGTTAACCGAATGCTCCAAGATAGCAAAAACTGTTTTGATAATTGGTAATCACGACTTCTTGGAAAATAACATGTCACGATTAGACGCATTAACACCTATTATTGATTCATTACAAGATAAGAATATTGTTTATTTAAAGAGTCGAGGAGTATACGAAGACCAAAACATTGATTGGGTTGTATATTCATTAATGGACCATAATATTCCTCCCGACATTGAAAAATCAGATAGGTTAAAGATTGGATTGTTCCATGGACCTGTTCAGGGATTAACTACGGATATTGGATATAAATTTGAGACAGGGTTTGAATCCGATAAGTTTGATGGATGTGATTTAGTTTTATGTGGAGATATTCACAAGAGACAAATCTTCAATATCCCAAGAGGTAAGAAGGCATATATGATTGGTTCAACCATTCAACAAAACTTTGGGGAAACGATTAATAAACATGGGTTTGGCATCTATGATGTAGAGAACGATAAATATGATTTTGTTGATTTAAAAAACTCAAAACCATTCCTATCTTTTAGATTAAAATCATTTGAGGATATTATAGATGGAAAAGAAAAACTCACAAATGTATAAGATTGATATTAAGAACACCAAAGAAATCTATGATTTTTGTTTATTAAATAAAATATTGGATATTGATGAGTTCATTAATAAATGTTTTAAGAACGGATTCCATATTGAAAAATATGGGTTTATCGGGGAAGACTCAGGAAAAACAGACGGGATTGGTGAAAAACAGACGGAAATCGAGGTAATCCGAGAAATACGGGTGGAAGTACCAGTTGAAGTTATCAAATATGTTGATAGAGAGGTAATCAAAGAGATAAAAGTGGAAGTTCCTGTCGAAAAAATAGTATATATTTACGACAAAAAAGAAGGGGACTCAGAACCAATTATCGTTGAAAAGATTGTCGAGGTTATTAAAGAAGTGACTGTTGAATCAAATAACGATAAGTCATTAATGTTACAGGAGACTTTAAACAAACTACGTAAAGAACTTACAGAAAAAAATAGTAAGATAACAGAACTTGAGGGAACTATCAAAAAATTAGAACAAACAAACATAAATCAAGGGGCGGCGTATATGAAAGGGTCGAACCTAACAAAAAATATATAAAATATGACAATACTAGTATGGTTATTAGTTGCTTATGGAATGAGCAACATTATGGTTTACGGGTCTATCTTTCAGGGGATGAGAGATTGGTTTAATAAATTGGGAGATGTTCGATTCTCACCGTTTAACGGTCCGTTTAAATTTATTTCGGAATTATTGTCTTGTATGATGTGTACAAGTACATGGGTTGGATTTTTCTTATCTTTGACCTTTTATTCACCAAGTCAGGTTCTTTATGGACATAATGATATTATTTCATTATTCTTTGATGGTATGTTAGCGTCAGGATTTGTATGGGCGTTTAACGGAATGGTAGAATGGTTTGAAGAAAATCGACCAACAAAATAATCAAAACAATTAATATAATTTAACATGGGTAAAGCAGCAAAAGCTCACAGAGCAAAAATCGCAAAAAGAAATGAAAGAATTAAGGTTGGAAAAAAACAAATGGAGAAAAAATATCTTCAAATGATGGAACAACAACTACAAGCGTTTCAGAATAAATTCTCAGGATTAACTGAATCTGATGAATTGAATGCTGAGAATATTATTGATGTTCTTACTAGCGAGGAACCTGAATACGATAGTTCGGGATTTTCGATTGAAGATAGAGACGGTGACGTTATTACACCAATACAAGACCAAAGTTCTGAATTAGAAAAATAAAATGGATTTGTTTAATCCTGCGATAGAATTTAATTATAAAATAATGAATAAAGAATTAGACTTTGAAACTTTAGATAATCCATATGTACAAGTCGTATGGGATGACTATGCAGAAAATTTTACTCAAGAGAAGATTAAAAGCGTTAGACATTACTTCCAAAAGAAGTACAACACGACTAATGTAAATGTTATCACTAAGACTAAGGCAAGTGATGATGTTACTCATACAGTAGACATATCTTTTAATATTTTGGACAAGAACTATCAGTCCGAATTAGTTAAAACATATTTAACATCTAAATCTTTAGAGAAGTATTTTGACGAGGTTATTCATCTTGATGGGATTGTTGACAATAAATTATTAGTTAATAATAGTGAAGTCAGTCCGTTTAAACGATGGTTCATTAAGAACATTGAGTTCTCAAATTTCCTTTCATATGGTGAGAACCAAAAATTGGATTTTGAAAAATGTGATGGAATATCTGTAGTTGAGTCTAATCCGCCTAACTTTGGTGGTAAAACAGTACTAACGGTGGATTTACTATTGTTCTTATTCTTTAATGAGACTACTAAGACATCCAAAGCCGAAGAAGTATTCAATCGATTCACTGATAAGAACAAAGTATCCGTTAAGGGGGAAATTATTATTGATGGAGATGAGTATATTATTATTAGAAACATTGAGAGAAAAAAATCTAAGGTAGGAGAATGGAATGTTAAGACTGAATTGGACTTCTTTAAAAAGTTGTCTGACGGTAGTTTACAAAACTTTACTGGAGAACAAAGACGAGAAACTGAAGCGTTTATTAAAACGTCTATTGGGTCTAAAGAAGATTTCTTAATGACAATATTAACCACCGCAACTAACTTAGAAGACTTAATTGATTCTAAACCAACGGCTCGAGGACAAGTGTTATCAAGATTTATGGGGTTAGATTTCCTTAAAAAGAAAGAAGATGCGGGAAAGGAAATCTATAGTGATTTCTCCAAATCAATGATGTCTAACATTTATAGTAGTGAGAAGTTAAAGACTGATAATGAAGATTATAATTCTAAAATAGTTGGATTTAACGAAGAGAACCAACAACTTCAAAAAGATTTAATTGATGTTCAGGACCGAATTATTAAAGGTCAGGAATACAGAGATAATTTATTGAAAAGTAAGCATACTGACATTGATAAAGAAATTAGTTTACTATCTCCTGATAAAGTAACTACGGATATAACGACTCTTAAAAGTCAAAGACAAGGTGTTGAAAAACAATTATCTGAGATAAAGGTTGTGGAACCATCCTCTTTTTATCATGAAGATGAACACGATAAAGTTAAGGAAGACTATAATGAGGAATATAAGAAAAAGGTTGATGTTGACCATAAGATAAAAACTATTGAGGATTTAAAGAGTTCTGTTGATGGTGGAATCAAATGTGAACACTGTGGAATTGATTTAATGATGGCCTCAATCACCCAATCTAAAATTGCCGAACTTGATGGTTATATCACGCAAAGAGACCAAATTTCGGGGTTAATGCAAGTTTTATCAGGCAAAGAACAAAGTTTCGTACAACTTAAAAAAGAGTTTGATGAGTATGAAAAAAACAAACTAATAAAAGAAAAATACGAACTTAGTATCGAAGGATTTGATTTAAAAATCAAAGGACTTCAAGAGAAGTTAACAAAATATAACGAGTTACAGGATAAGATAACGTCCAATGAGAAAATTGAAACTCAATTAATTAAAGCGGGGTTACGTTTAGATGACCTTGACGTTGAAAAAAATAGTACAACTAAAAAAATAAACAGTAACGATTATCAAATCCAAACGTATAAAGATAAGATTGAACAAAATCTAAAAACAATTGTTAAGATTGGTGAAGAGGCGGAACGAGAAAAAATATACAAAATTTATTTGGAGATATATGGTAAAAATGGTGTATCAAAAATGATTATGAAAACCATGATGCCGTTAATCAATTCTGAGTTACAAAGATTGTTAGAGGACAGTTCTCATTTCAGATTGGAAGTTAACATTAATGATAAGAATGAGGTTGAGTTCTTGATGATTGATAATAATACCCAAGTGGAAAAACTGATGGCGTCAGGTTCAGGTTACGAAAGAACAATCGCATCTTTAGCGTTAAGAGCGGTATTAAGTAAAATTTGTTCATTACCAAAACCAAATATAATAGTGTTTGACGAAATCTTTGGTAAAATCTCTAATGATAATTTAGATATGGTTTCGGAATTTTTTACTAAGATTAAAGACTATTTTGAGAAAATTTTTGTTATCACACATAATCCTTTGGTAACCAATTGGGCGGACAATGTTGTTAAAATTAAAAAAGAGGATAATGTTAGTTTTGTTTCTCAATAAGTTTGTAAATCAATAAAAGATTAGTATATTTGTAGAATAGAAAATAACCCTATGAAATATTTATTATTTGTTTTTGCAAAACACAACGACCAAGAAAAGTTTGTAAGAATTTTGGCGGAAGAAATAGTCGGGATAACCGACTCAACAGGAATAAAGTATTATTTTGGACCAGAATCAGTAATCCTTACTTTTAACTCAACTGATAGTATGTCTAACATAACAGATTTTTTCCAAGTTGTCTTAGGGGCATCAGGAATTGTTTACTTCTTATCCCCGTACGAACCTGACAAAATGTCATATTGGTTAGACGGAAACATAGAGAAACATCTATTTAATCCTGACAAAACAGGTATAAATGTGGAAAATACTAAGGAAGAACAGGTTGAGGTACAAAAATTGTTCTTTGGGGAACTTGAAAATGGTTTAGATTCTTTATTAAAAGAAATAAACGATGATGATGACGATGATTATATTAAACAAATTAAAGATAAGGTTACTATTAAAGTAAAAACAATAGACCAACTTTTAGATAAAATAATTGACGAGGGGTATCCCTCTTTGTCCGACTCTGAAATAAACTTACTTAACGAATACTCTAAAAAATAAATATGAAAGACAAAAACACAGGAATTCCAATTAACCAAGAAGAAATTCAACACTATCTTAAGGACATCCGTAAGATAAAAGTTATGACCCCACAACGAGAAAAAGAGTTGGCGGAGATGATGAAGTCTGGAACATTGACGGACGCTCAAAGAGACAAGGTTCATAAAGAGTTACTTGAGGGTAATTTACGATTTGTAATTACGGTTGCAAAACAATACCAAAACCAAGGATTAGATTTCCCTGATTTAATTGCAGAAGGAAATTTTGGGTTAATGAAGGCGATTAAGAATTTTGATTGGTATAAAGATTTAAGATTTATCTCATACGCGGTTTGGTGGGTCAAACAATCAATCTTACAGTCTTTAAACGATAACGCAAGAACCATTCGACTTCCTGTCAATGTTGTCCAAGACTTACATAGAGCCAAAAAGGCGATAGAATCTAATGGAGGGTCATTAGAACCTAAATTCCAAGGGTTACCATCAATGATTGACCTTGATATGAATATTAATGAAGAAGGGGATACGTTATTCGACATCATTAAAAATGAAGACGCTGATATGCCTGATGAGGTATTTAACAGTAAAGATTTATTAAAGTCTAAGTTAATGGTGTTATTAAATTCTTTAGACGACCGAGAAAAAGTTATTATTGAGGATTACTTTGGTATCTCTGGGTCACCAAGAACCTTGGAGGATATTGGTGGAGATTTCAGTCTTACGAAAGAAAGGGTGAGACAAATAAAAGAAAAGGCCTTACGAAAATTGAGGAACGATAGTTCGGTATTATTCGACTATATGTAAAAAAGTGAAAACCTTCTATTTATTATGATAGAAGGTTTTTTACTTTTATAGAAAAATATTATGAAAAAAGTTATTGAATTTGTTAAAAAGTATAAGATATACATCTTATCTTCTTTATTGGTTATTTTTTTTTTCCGTTCATGCTCCAAGTCAGGAGATGTTAGAAAATTAGAAAAAGTTAATATTAGAACTACTAAAATTGTTGATAGTTTGACCACTGTTATAAAAGGTCAGAAGGACACTATTAATAATATTTCTGAGGTTATTAGAATTGAAAAAATTAAAGTTCATACCGAATATGATAACTACATTTCTTCTAAAGATAGAGGAGAACAATTGATGGAATTACATAAAATTGTTAAACAAAACCTTAAAGACTTAGAAAAATGAAAAAAATTTGGGAATGGATTAAATTAAATCCAAATAGAGCCATGTTTTTGGTCCCGATACTTTTAGTTGCGGGAATTTCAATCTCACACGTTGTTTCTTGGTATAATCTTGCTAATCCGATAAGTTGGGCGATTTACCTATCTATAGCAATTGAGATTGGAGCGATGACTGCATTAGTTGCTGCGACTAACAAAATTAAAGGAGGAGTATGGTTTATGTTTGGGTTAGTCACGTTTATCCAAATGATTGGAAATATATTCTTTTCCTATAAAGAGATTGATGCTAATGGAGATTTATTTAAATCTTGGGTGGAACTAACCTCACCTGTCTGGGAGGCGTTTGGTACAGATATTACTGACATAATTTCTCTTAAAAGATGGTTGTCGTTTTTGGAAGGCGGATTATTACCAATCATATCGTTAACATCATTACACTTTTTTATTAAATATGAAGATAATAAACCTGACTCTACAACCGAACAAGTTACCATACATGACACCATACATGACACCATACATGACACCCCCCAAGTTGAGATAAAAACTAAAATAACTGATTTGGTGGACAATTATGAAAGTCCTGATATAAAGGAGACATTAGAATATGAATCATCACGATACTTTGACATACAAGAGAACCTAACACCAATTACCACAACTACAACAACTAAATACTTTGACATACAAGAGAACCTAACACCGATTACCACAACTACAACAACTAATGATGGGGTTAGAAGATTGACCTATAGTAAATCAAGTTAATCTAATAAACCTTTAAGTTATGCTAAATGGTAGATATAATAAAATACGGAGATTTCAAACCGTTAGGTAAACAGAAAAAGAAACATCAAATCATTCTTTCTCATACCTCAAGAAACATTGAGAATTATTTACAATCCTTAAAATTTCGGTATAACGGGAAAAACCCCAAGATTCCAAATTATGTTATTACCAAAGAAGGTAAGATATTAAACCTGCTTTCAAATACCGAACATTCAAAATTCTTATCCGAAATTAATATAAATCGAAATTCGGTGGTCATTGTATTGGAAAATTTAGGGTGGTTACAAAAAGAACCGTTAAAAGATTATTACGTTAACTGGATTGGCGATATTTATAAAGGTATTACGTTTGAAAAAAAATGGAGAGATTATTTTTTTTGGGAACCATACACAGAAAAACAAATAGATTCTACAGTTATTTTATGTAAAATGTTGTTTAATGAGTTGGGAATAAAAAATAATGTTATTGGACATAATACGAGAATAAATGGTATTGAAAAGTTTGAAGGAGTGGTAACCAAAAGTAATTTTGATTCTAATTTTACCGATGTTAGTCCGGCCTTTAATTTTGAAAAATTTTTAAAAAAAATAGAAGATGATAAACTCACATGATGAAATAAAAAACTTATTGAAAGCGTCAAGAACAATGCTTTCTAATTCTAATACATTAGAAGAATCAATAAGGATTAAAAAACAATACGGTATGTTAACTGAACAAGATGTAAATATGACATCTGGCGACACGACTAAAAAATTAAATGTTGGTGACGAGATAGAGACCGCACTTAATTATGACGAGGACGAGGAAACAAATCCCGAGAAAGATAAAACACAGGCCTATAGAATTTCAGGAGGTATTTTGGTAATACATGGGAAAACCCAAGCTGAACTAGAATTAACGACTGATGAAAAAATTGCCTTCCAAGAAACTATGGATGAGTTTGTTACTGAGGTTTCCGACTTAGTGGATTTTAATAAGTTAAACGTATATCCAAATAATGTTGAATGGTCAGGTAAAATTATCGACTTCGATGTTGAGTTTACATATTCTATTGGGGAAGAGAACGGTATTTATATTGATGGTGAAATGATGAAAATGGATGATAAGTTTATTGAGTTTGTTACAAAACTAAAGTCTTATTATGAAAAATTTAAATCAAAGTGGGCAACAATATTAGCATCAAGAAAGAAAACTAAAAGAAACGACTAATGATAGATTTTTTAAAAAAATTAGACCTAAAAACAATATTAATCTTATTGTTAATTATTGTCATTTTATTAATGAGAGCGTGTTCCTCAACAGGGAAACCTAATAAAGGAGAAATAATTAAAGTTGATGGAAAAAAATATATCGTGATTAAACATGATATTGATACAATATATAAACCTGTAACACAAGTTGTTTATAAACAAGGTAATGTTATTTTTGTTGACAAACCTGTTTATGTTCAGGTACCAACCAATGTCGACACTGCAACGATTTTACAAGATTATTATACTAAATACCCTTATAAAGACACACTTAAACTTACTGAGGGTTTAGGGTTTATTGCCGTTAATGACACAATTTTTAAAAATAGAATATTAACCAGAACATTTGATTCCCATGTAAACAAAATAACCATTAAAGAAACATTGTATTTAGAACAACCACCTAAAGTTATGGTATTTATTGGCGGAGTTGCGGGGTTCGATAAAGTTAATTTAGTGAATTT
>Ga0194055_10001858_pt1 | contig 16996 bp, 10 predicted proteins | sample SepL449m_MetaG_FD_155482 | JGI IMG/M metagenome (GOLD analysis project Ga0194055, IMG submission 155482) | Anoxic zone freshwater microbial communities from boreal shield lake in IISD Experimental Lakes Area, Ontario, Canada - Sep2016-L442-9m | ecosystem: Environmental > Aquatic > Freshwater >...
CGACTAGATAATTCCAACGTGATGCAGTTATTTGGCGACTACGACCTCATTGTGGATGGCACAGACAACTTCGCCACACGGTACATGGTCAATGATGCCTGCGTGCTTTTGAACAAGCCATACATCTGGGGTTCGATTTATCGGTTTGATGGGCAGGCGAGTGTTTTTTGGTCCGAGTACGGTCCTTGCTATCGCTGTCTCTATCCTGAGCCACCACCTCCTGGAATGGTTCCATCATGCGCAGAAGGTGGCGTGCTTGGTGTTCTGTGCGCATCTATAGGTTCCATTCAAGTCAATGAAGCTATCAAGGTACTCACTGGAATTGGCGAACCGCTTGTAGGTTCCCTCATGGTGTACGACGCATTGGAAATGACCTACCGAAAAATCAAAGTGCGCAAGGATCCTAATTGCGCAATTTGTAGTGACCACCCAACGGTTACTGCACTCATTGATTACGAATATTTTTGTGGTTCAGTATCTGAGGAAGCCAAGGACGCAATTGTTGATTCGACAATTAGTGTGCGACAACTCGATGACATGTTGAAGGCGCGGGAACGTGGCGAAACTGATTTCTTATTGGTCGATGTCCGGGAGCCAAACGAATATGACATTGTGAGTATTCCAGGTGCAGTGCTCATCCCTAAGAACGAATTCTTGATGGGTGATGCGCTCGAACGAATGCCACAAGATAAGCCAATCGTGTTGCATTGCAAAGTTGGTGGTCGTTCAGCTGAAGTTCTTGCTGTTGTCAAAGGCGCTGGTTTTAATGATGCGGTGCACGTTGGTGGCGGAGTCTTGGCCTGGGTCTCACAGATCGAACCAGATAAGCCGACCTATTAGTAGGCAGCGAGTGGTGGCTCTCAGAGTATGACTGCTACAGATCGCCACTGCGCTGCAGCCGGTTGAACGCTAACCAGCCTGGAATCGTCGGAATCCAGAATGTCCAGAGGCGGAAGAGCAACGTTGCTGACAAAGCCAGTGCGCCATCGATTCCAGTTGCAGTAAGACCAGCAGCTAATGCGGCTTCAACCGCGCCAAGCCCACCAGGAGTTGGCGCGGCCTGAGCCACAACAGAACCTGCTAGATACACCAACGAGATTGCTGCTATTGATGCGGTTGGTGTGAATGCTCGCACTGAGGCGACTAGGCATAAGCAGTAGCCCAGATTCAGAAGCAGAACTCCGAAAACTCCGGTTGCCAGTCTCGCGGGTTGATTTGCCAACGAGGTCATACGTGGCACGACTTGGGAAATAATGGGACCAATTTTTTGTGCCACAAGTTTTCGTACCGCAGGAATTGTGCTGAGCACTGCGGCAATGAGCACAATGATGACAGCAACGATGATTGCGGTGCGAGGCGGCCGGAAGGCAAAATCCTTTGATGTGCCAGCGACCACAATCATAAGGAATAGCAAGCCAATGTGGCTCAAAAATGCCAACGCTTGTGCAACGGCCACACTTGCAGCTGCGTTAGCCGAATTGAGTCCCTGGCGCGAAAGGAATCTGATATTGATTGCAACAGAACCCAAAGTCGGTGGTGCTACCAACGTTGCAAACGATGCGGCCCACTGTGCTTGGAATGTTTTCCAGAGTGAGATTCGTTCTGGAATGACTCCGATAAATGTCAGAGTTGCTGCCAGGTAAGTCAAAGCCGAAAGGCCTAGTCCAATGAACATCCATCCAACATTGGCTTGCTTGAACAAATCGACGATGCTTACTTTGGCAAATTGGCTGAGCAAAAGGTAAGCCGCAATAGTTCCCGCAGTGATCGTTAAGAGCGTTCGTGGCTTAAGTCTTTCGATTTCGATTTGCTCGACTTCACCTTCGGGCAAAAGTTCTAACAATCCAATCCGTAAGGTGCTAAGTAAGTCACGGTTAGCTTTTAGAGCTAGTCGAGTACCGCGATTGAGTGCGACAGGTTGCAATGCAGGAAGCGCTCGAGCCAATCCTGCGTCTCCTAGAACCACGCGGCCTGCAGCAATTGCGCGGTGTGGATCAGAGAGCATCGCTAATGTACACAGCGCCTCTGCAATATCGATTCGTAGCAACACATCGGAGGCTGCAATAACGCCATCTTCAACGCCTTGCACATATACCTGGCCGTTGTGGCTCAGTAAAAGATTTTCTGCCGTGAGTGCTCGGTGTGCTATTCGGGCTACTTGTAGGTCGCGCACAATTTCCCAGGTGCCAACGAGTTCCGCATCTGCGACCGTTGGAGACATAACGTTAAGTAGGCGACCTGGAATATGCTCGTAAACCAAAACTGATGAATCAGGTCCAACCTCAGCGACTGAAATCAAATGAGGAGTATTAATTCCAGCCGAAGCGATAGCCCAGCTATTGAGTGACATGCGGTCGAGTCGACGACGCATAGATGTTCCTGCTGTGCCTGGGTCATCACGCAAGCGCAGCGAACGATAGATCGCAGTGGCAAGGCCCGCACCATCCAGATCGCGGTCCAGAACAACGAGGTCAAGGTGTTCACCGTCAGAGGTTGTTGCAACGTATCTGCGTCCAGCTTCAATTTCTTCTGATGCCCGAAGCAGTGTCAATGGATGACCGATGTTGGCCATAGTGTCGGCAATTTCATATCCGGTAGGGCGCGTTGTTTCCGTTCCAAGTAAATAGCGAAACAGCAACCCCGTTGCCCAACCTAAAAGAACGGATGCTCCTAGACCTGCAGCGGTGATGCCGCCGCTAATAATGTCGGCAAGTGCGATGGAGCCTAAGACCACTAATGTTGCGGCTTGCCATCTGCCCCGTGACATCATTCGTGAAACTGTGGTGAAGGCTGCTAAGCCGGAAAGCAAAATGTTAAAGGGGTTTGCATGAGCACGTGCGACCGCGCCGGCAAAGGCACCAAGTAGACGATCACTGCCAAATGTAATGAGCGCCCACGAAGTGACGCTGAGTATAAGTACTGTCACTAAAAGTGCGCCGATGGATTCAATAAGTTGCCGAGTTCTGCGTCGCACTAAAAGATCGATGATGGAAAATAGTGGCAGCAGCAATGCACCAGTTCCGCTGACTAGGCTCGAGGCCAGTAGCAATGCCCCGGGTAAGCGGTGAGCGCCTTGCGTGATGTCTTGGCTGATTCCTGAAGTCGTCGATTGAGCTACATATGCCAAGAGCGTGACACCAGCTAACGTTGCAACCACAGCAGCAAAGCGCGCTAAGTCAGCGGGACGACGTAAGCGTCGTTCCAAGACGGCATCCTCAATGACAAGCGTTGAAGACAATGCGGGCTGCTCCACGAAACTGTTCCTTTTAAGACGAATTGCTGAATGGACAACTCTGGTAGGTCAATCTTGCCTTGTTCCTATGGGTTCAAGCCAATGTCGCCGTATTTGTCGCAAAAATATGAGGGTCTGAGTCGCAGGCTAGTGGCTCAATTGTCACAGTCTCATGGTGGAATAGTCGCAAATGACAACGCTAATTCTTGATTCCTCACCGCTTGAGACGCCACAACCGAAAACTCTTGATGACGAGCAACGTCAAGTCGTTGCACATCGTGCTGGAGCGTTACGTGTGCTGGCCGGACCCGGCACTGGAAAGACCACAACACTAGTCAAGGCAATGGCTGGCCGACTTTCTGGTTCTGATGCTTTGCTTGCCGATCAGGTTCTGGGTTTAACGTTTGGTCGGCGTGCGGCTTTGGAATGGCGCGATCAGGTCACTCAAGAATTAGGTGGCGGTGCAATTCCGTTAGTCAGTACGTTCCACTCATTTTGTTATGCACTGTTGCGCAAGTTTGCGCCAAATGAGTCGTACGAAATTGCAATTCGACTTTTGTCAGGACCAGAACAACAAGTTCGTGCACAACAACTTTTTACGGCTGCGATTGCTGATGGGCGACTGAACTGGCCCACTGACTTATTACCTGCGGTGCCCACTCGTGGGCTTGCTGAAGAAATTCGTACCGTGATGTCTCGCACCCGTTCGCATCTAATGGATCCTGACGAGCTTGTTGCTTTAGGCAAAGCGTCAGATCGACCCACATGGGACAGTGTTGGTCAGTTCATGGACGAGTATCTAGACGTCTTAGGTTTTGAGGGCGTGCTTGACTACAGCGAATTGATTTATCGCGCAGTGTTACTGGCCGCACAACCTGAAGTCACAAAATATTTACAAGAGACTTTCCGGGCAATTTATGTTGATGAATATCAAGATACTGACCCAGGACAGGTTGCTCTTCTTAAACTTATGGTCACTTCACAGTCATCTCTGGTGGTTGTGGGCGACGTGGATCAAGCTATTTACGGATTTCGTGGTGCTGACGAATCTGGCATTCGACGTTTTAAGGAACAGTTCAGCTCGATTTACGGAACGAACATCACTGATGTTGTACTGAGTAATTGTCGACGTTTCGGACCAACGATTCGCAAAGCTGCTTCCGCTGTCATCGGAGATCGAATTCCACTTGGATTTGATAAGGCGGAAATCATTCGCCATCGCGCACCGACGTGTTCAGCGGATAGCGATGGCGCGGTTCTTCTGCGCACCTATGATTCCGATGGTGCCCAAGCATCACACATCGCTGATGCAATTGCTCGCGCACATGCGCACGATGGTCGGGCCTGGTCCGACATGGCTGTAATTGTGCGTTCAGCAGCTCTGTCGCTTCCTACTATTTACCGTGCGCTTGTTACCGCGGGCATCCCCGTTGAAGTAGCGGCTGATGAAATCCCATTGGCGCAGGACCCAGCAATCGTGCCATTGATGTTGTTGCTGCATGCAGTTGATGACCCATCAACGATTACCGGAGATGTGGCATCGAGTCTGCTCACTGGTCCGTTGGCACGACTTGACCCTGTTGACTTGCGCCGTTTTGGTCGCTACCTGCGCGAACAGGATCGACACGATGACCGCCTTGCTCGCTCGTCGTCGTTCTTAGTTGCCCAGGCGCTCGCGCAACCGGGTGACATTACCGATATCGCTCCTGGTCAACACGGTGCCGTAGCAAAAAGCGTGACTGAATTAGGGCTGCTCATTCGTAAAGCTCGGGAACAAATGCGCTCTGGTGCAACGCCGCATGAAGTGTTGTGGCAGTTGTGGAGTGGTACCTCATGGCCACAGACGTTGCAACGACAAGCACTTGGTTTTGGGACGGCAAGCGCACGAGCTCATCGGGATCTCGATGCAATTTGTTCACTTTTTGATCAAGCTAATCGATTTGTTGCCAGAGGTCGCGGCAAGGACCTCACAATATTTTTGGATGAAATTGCCTCGCAAGTCATCCCAGCAGAGTCACTTGCCGATAATGACGTACGCAGTGACACTGTTCGATTGCTCACTGCACATCGCGCCAAAGGATTGCAGTGGCCCTTCGTCATAGTTGCTGGCGCTCAAGAAGACTTGTGGCCCAATCTGAAAGTGGCCAACACGTTACTTCAAGCTAATCGCATTGGACGCCGTGAAGTTCTTATGCCAGAAACCTCACAAGAAATTCTGGCGTCCGAACGAAGACTATTTTATGTCGCTGTGACACGAGCTCAAGAGGAACTTCTCATCACCGCTGTCACTGACGATTTGAGTGACACGGGTGAATCCATGTCACGATTCGTCACAGATATTTCGCTCGCCTTAGGTGATGTGTTACCTGAGCATGTAGCTGGCCGCCCAAAGGCACCGTTAAGTGTCGATGGAGTTATCGCACGGTTGCGTAGAGTGCTCGATGACCAGACCTCCAGTGACTCACTCAAGAAAGCTGCAGCACACCGCCTGGCGCAATTAGCAGACAGCGGTTTACCGGCGTTTGCTTCTGCTGATCCTCAACATTGGTGGGGGACCAGGGCAGTCACGGAAAATCTGAAGGCTATCGCAGAGCCAATTCACTTATCGGGAACGATGGTCACATCCATTGAAACCTGCCCTGCGCAGTGGTTCCTAGAAAACAAAGTGAAAGCCAAAGCTGAAAGCCAAACGCGAATGCTCTTTGGTACTGCGCTGCACGCAATTGCAGAGGGTCTGGAAACTGGACAAATTGAGACCACGATTGAAGACATTGACCGTCGACTTGATCGACTATGGCCAGGTCTGGGATTTGATACAAAGTGGGAGTCTGTTTATTAGCGCTCGCAAGCCCATGCGGCATCGGTTCGCCTGCTGTCGTGGTTCATAGATCATTGCGATACCCGCAGTGTTGCTGAATCCGATTTATCGTTGCAGACACAGTTAGCTACTCCGCAGGGCGACACTATTGCCGTCTCGTTAACTGGACGCGCAGATCGCATTGAATTCCAAGTCAATGGTGTTGTTATTTATGATTTCAAGACAGGTAAGAACGCGGTCAAAAGTTCTGATCTTCCCCGAAATCTGCAACTCGCTCTGTATGCCTTCATGTTGGAAAATGGGCACTACTCCGATAAGGGTGAACTGAAAACTCTTGAATCTGACGAGTCCGTCTCGGGCGCAGCGCTCATTCATTTACGCTTGCCCGAATCTGGTAATGAAGAATTTCCACAAGTACAACAGGTTGCCAAGGGATCACACGACGAAAAATCTAATGTGTCGCTTAACGATCGACTCGTGGCTGCAGCGCAAATCGTTCTTGATGAACGCTACGAAGCTCGATACGAAGTTAATCGGTGTTCCCGCTGTGCTGTGCGCTTCCTTTGCCCGCAGTCTCCTGAAGGTAAGCAGGTGCTCTGATGCGCGACGTATCAACGGAAACCCTGGTCAAAGTGCTTGGTTTTACTCCAAGCGCTGAACAACTCACGGCAATCACATCGCCAGCTCACCCAGCCTTAGTGCTTGCAGGTGCGGGTACCGGTAAGACCACAGTTATGGCAGGACGCATTGCCTACTTGGTGCTCTCGGGACAAATGCGTCCTGATCAAGTGATTGGCCTGACATTCACAACAAAAGCGTGCAATGAGTTGCTCGTCCGAGTTCGAGAAATTATGAAGCGGGTAACTGCTCACCTTCCTGAAACTGCGCTAGGCGAAGACCTCGGCGAGCCAACAATTTCTACTTACAATGCTTTTGGTTCGCGACTTCTCAAAGAGCACGCACTTCGACTTGGGCTTGAGCCTGATGCCCGCATCATGGTCGATGCTTTGCGTTATCAACTTGCATTTAAGGTCGTCGCTAATACCAAAGTGAATTTAGGGGAACTTGGTTATGAAGTGAGCGGCGCCGTGACGGATTTACTTGCGTTCGATCAAAACTTAACAAACTACATGGTGATATCAAGTTCCGTTGTTGAGCAAGAACGTGAGCTCGTAGCCAAGTACGAACAGGATTCTTACGCCGAAGAAATTCACGAGCGCATGATTAGTGCTTCACGTAAGCGCATCGCGCTGTGTGGGCTTGTTGACGAATTCCGTGCTGCCAAAATTGCCCACGACGTCATCGACTATTCCGATCAAATTCGCCTCGCTGCTACCGCTGCCGCGCAGTCTCCAGAGATGTGTGCACTTCTGCAAGAGGAATTCAAAGCGGTACTTCTCGACGAGTACCAAGACACTTCAATCTCACAACGTAATCTTCTTACATCCCTATTTGCGGGTATGCCGCATGTGATGGCTGTAGGTGATCCGCTACAAGCCATTTACCGTTGGCGTGGTGCTGAAGTGACCAACATGGCAACATTTGAAAATGACTTTGCGCTAGTCAGTGATTCCGGCACTGTAAAAGCAACAACTTTTCCACTAACACAGAGTCGCCGCTCGGGAGTAAATATCCTTGCTGTTGCCAATGATTTGAGTTCTACCTTGCGAACTCTTCATCCAGAGATACAAGAGCTTGTTCCTGGTAACCCAGATGTACCAGCGGGTGAAGTTACTGTCGCACTGCATCACACTTTTGCTGACGAAGTGAAATGGGTTGTGCAGAAAATCCAGCAGCTTGATCCGGCGATAGACCGTGGAGATGTGGCTGTCCTCATGCGCGAGCGCAAGACTATTGGGCATTTTGTTTCGGCACTTGAAGCTGCGGGAATTCAGGTTCAAGTATCGGATGCCGCTGCACTATTTAGTGTGCCCGAAGTAAGAGAGGTCATTTCGTATCTGCAAGTCATTGCAGATCCAACTGCGAATGCTGCGCTTGCCCGAATCTTGATGAGCCCACGTTGGAGTATTGGCGCACGTGATCTGGCGATTTTAGGTACACATGCAGCTCACTTGGGTGGCGATCGAGTTGAGACCAAAGGAATGCATGTTGATCTTCAACTCGAACATTTGGCTGCCGGTGTTGATCGTTCAGAACGTTTGAGTTTGCTTGATGCTTTGGAGTTAGTTAGCGACTCCAAATATGCCTACTCGAGCGATGCTCGGGAACGCATGCAGTTGGCAGCGCAAGAATTGCGCGAATTACGACGTCATGCCGGCGAAAGCGCAGTCGACCTGATTGCTCGAGTAATTCGTGTTACCGGGCTTGGTGTTGAGTCGATGATTCGTGACCTACCGTCTGCAGGAACACACTTTGATCGCCTTGCCATGTTGTTAGACCTCGCTGGCGCATTTCGTAATCTCGATGGTGATTCAACGTTGTATGCATTCCTGGCCTATGTCGCTGATAGCGACCGGTATCACCAGTCAGTGTCGATGGAGTTGCCAGTTATTAAGGGAGCTGTCTGCATCATGACGATGCATAAAGCGAAGGGCTTGGAATTTCCTGTGGTCATTATTCCAAATGTGACTAAAGCAATTTTCCCATCTACGACCACTGATGACTATTGGCCGCATACTCAAAGTCTGGTACCGCCGCAGTACGTCGATGCTCCTCAAGATGAACTCCTCGTGGCATTCCCTGCCAGCATCGACACGATTGCCACAGATTTTGATGCGCATAAGGCTCGAGTACGAGCGCTGCAAGCGCTTGACGAAAGTCGCCTCGGTTATGTGGCTGTGACGCGCGCTGAACATTCCATTTACGCCAGTTCGTCGTGGTGGGGCCCAACACAATCTCGCAAACGCGGGCCGAGTGAGTTTCTCAGAGCAATGAAAGACCATGCCACAACAATTGATGTCTGGGTTGACGAGCCTGCTCAAGGTGCCAAGAATCCCGTTCTCGTTGATCCACGACCAGCTTTATGGCCAGCGGCAGTTGCGTCACACATTCTGGCATCACGCGCAGAGCAAGCCGCGCTTGTCGAGAGCATGCGTGGCCAATCACCATATGACATTGACCAAAATATTGCTGACGAGGTCGCCGCCTGGGATAAAGACATTGCTGTGCTCCTTGCTCAAGGTCATGCAGCGCGTTTGGATTCTCGAACTGTTCGACTTCCTTCCTCACTCTCGGCAAGTCAGGTTCTTGCACTGCGTAAAGATCCCGAACTGTTCTTAAAGAATCTGTTGCGACCTATGCCGCGGCAGCCTTCGGCATCCGCTGATCGAGGGACAGTGTTCCATGCTTGGGTAGAAAACTTCTATGGAGATCGTGGACTCTTTGACCCCGAAAATTTGCCGGGCTCAGTTGACCACGACATTTATAGCGATGAATTTCTTGAAAGCCTCAAGACTGCATTTACAGATGGACCGTTTGCAACTCGCACGCCATCGGGTTTGGAAACACCATTTGCACTTGTGGTTGCTGGTCGCACCTGGCGTGGCCGAATCGACGCAATATTTAAGGGTTCACTGACCGACCCAACTCAGCCAGATCGCTGGCTCGTTGTTGACTGGAAAACAGGTCGCGCCGGAAGTGCTGATGAATTGCAACTTCATATTTATCGGCTTGCTTGGGCGCAGGTAAATAACGTACCCGTCGAATCGATTGATGCTGCGTTTTATTACGTTGGTGATGGTGTTGTCGAGCCATTAACAACCACGATGACTCTTGAAGATCTTGCTGCCTTGCTTTAACTATTCGTCTCTGATGTCTACTGTCAGAGCGCGATGATCGCTGATGTCCAGTGCAAGGCTTCGAGCTGATGCGAATGCTTCAGTTGCAACTTTCTGCGAAAGTCCTTGAGCCAGAATGTGATCGAATTGGATCTTTGGGTTTGGTGTGGGGTAAGTCGCCAACTGGGCAAGTGAAGTCATTCCTACAATGCGCGCAGGAATTTTACCGGGCAAGTTAAAGTCACCCAACAAGTAAGCAGGAGATCCGCCAGCTCGTTCTTTGAGCCGCCGCGATGTTTCCTTCAATTGGCGCACATTCGTTCCTGGTACAAAACTTAAATGTGTTGTTGCAACGTGAATGTCGCCGCTTGGGGTTTCAATAGTTGCAAATATTGCAACGCGGGGCTCATCTGCAATTTTCATAATTCGCGGCCGGGGATTTCCAGGAATCAATAGCGGCATCGAGAATCGAGATGGTGCAAAGCGGACTACATCGATGTCACGCATGGGAAAACGTGACAGCAATCCGTTTCCATAGCGCGCTGTGGAGTCAATTTCGGAATCGAAATGTCGATGGATGTGTTCATCAGTTGCGTCATTCCAGGACTCACCTGGGGTACCGATTAGTGCAGGTGCGTAGCACCAGTGCTCTAAACCAGTTGCCAGTGCGATGGTTTGAGTTTGATGAGAGTTGTTGCTTCGACTTTGATTGCAGTCCACTTCTTGGATTGCCAAAATGTCGCACTCAAGTAGGGCCGCCTGCGCTAACCCTTCATTTGATACCTGTCCCGGTGCTTGACCTGTGATCGCCATCGCATGGAGTAGGTTCCAGGTGCCAATTCTCATACCCGTGACGATACGCCCCTCTGCCGTTTTTGGCGCTTCCACATAGGCTGTGGAAGTGGAGTTACTCAAGGACCTAGCGTTATCCAGATTTGCTGTGGATCGAGCTGCCCCGTTGCGCGCTGACGCAGACTGGCTGAATCGTGCTTGGGCGCAAGAGTCCACGAGGGTTTTAGTGTTGAAAGACAATGCGTTACCAGTTACCGATGAACTTTCGCTGATCTGGGTTAAACCCGAAGCTACTCACTTAACACTTGAGCAAGTTGCGCCACATGCCGTACTGCTGGGTGTTGACAATGGACATACCTATGTAGGAATCATGGATGACATTGTCACGATTGATGCTGTGGCATGGGTGGCACTGCGCGCTGTGGGAGCGCAATTAAGTGCACATGATGTGGGCTTGGCGACAACTGCGATTGCTATGTCGCAGTGGCATGCCACGCACAAGTTTTGTACCCGATGCGGAAGCGCCACGATGGTCACTCAAGGCGGTTGGGCGCGCCAATGTTCAACTGATGGCTCTGACCATTACCCACGAACAGAGCCGGCGATGATTGTTGCGGTTAACGATAAAGATGATCGCATTTTGCTCGGACGTCGCATCGATTGGCCCGAGGGTTGGTTCTCGACACTGGCCGGATTTGTGGAAGCAGGTGAGTCCGCTGAGGCTTGTGTCATCCGCGAAGTATTTGAAGAGTCTGGCATCCGCCTTGATTTGGAAAGTCTGCAGTATTTAGGAAGTCAACCGTGGCCCTATCCTGCGTCGCTCATGTTGGGATATCGGGCTACTGCTACAAGTATCGATATCTCGGTTGAGGTTGCCGAGATGGCTCAAGTTAAATGGTTTAGTCGGGAAGAGTTTGTTGCCGAGTGCAAAGCGGAAACATTGCGTCTGCCTAATCCCGTTGCAATAGCATTTCGATTAATTCAAGATTGGTATGGCAGTGAAATACCGCAAGAGTGGACAAGGAAGTAATTATGACTGCGCAGTTAACGATGTACAGCACACCATGGTGCGGCTATTGCCAGCGCCTTAAGGGTCAACTAGATCGTGAAGGCATCACGTACATGGAAATCAACATTGAGCAGGACTCTGCAGCTGCTGATTTCGTTATGGATGTGAATGGCGGCAATCAAACGGTCCCTACGGTGGTCTTTCCAGATGGCAGTGCCAAGACCAACCCAAGTATTGGTCAAGTCAAAGAGATTCTTGGGCTTGCCTAACTCTGTGTCGGTGGACTTGGGACAATAGATAGATGTCCTCCTTCTTGACCGGTCTTGACGAGCAACAGCGTGCAGCTGCTGAATGTGTTCAAGGACCTGTGGTCATTCATGCAGGAGCTGGTACTGGCAAGACTCGTGCAATCACACACCGCATTGCGCATGCTGTGGAGTCTGGAGTTTTCGAACCCGTTCAGACGCTGGCGGTAACGTTTACAACTCGGGCTGCGGGTGAATTACGTGGCCGATTAGCAACTATGGGCGTTTCTGGTGTGCAGGTGCGCACTTTCCATAGCGCAGCACTTCGACAACTTAGGTACTTTTATCCAACGGTCTTTGATAAACCCATTCCGCGACTCGTTGCCAGCAAGTCGCAGTTCGTTGCGCAAGCTGCCGATCTGGTGCGCATTCCTGTATCACGCGATGCAACCCGCGACTTGGCGAGCGAGATTGAGTGGGCCAAGGTCAACATCTTGTCGCCGGATCATTACTTGGTGGCGGCCAAAGAGCAAAACCGAATGGTTTCCTCCGACATTCCGATTGAGTCTGTTGCAAAAGTGTACGAGGCCTATCTTCGTCGTTTAGATGATGAAAACGCGATGGACTTTGAAGATGTTTTGTTACTGACGAGTGCAATCCTGAATAACTTTCCCGATGTTGCCAGTCAAGTGCGGCGGCAGTATCGACATTTCACAGTCGATGAATTCCAGGATGTAAGCCCAGTCCAGTTCGAGTTACTCAATTTGTGGCTTGGCGATCGAAACGATGTGTGCGTTGTGGGCGACCCAGCGCAGACTATCTATTCCTTTACTGGTTCTACTTCGCAGTATCTGCGCGACTTTGAACAACATTTCCCCGGAGCCCAACGATTCGAATTAAGCACCAACTACCGCAGCACACCCGAGATTGTTGCACTTGCCAATGGCGTTATGGCTAGCCAAAAATCTGCTCGAGTTGAGTTGCGTGCGAATCGACCCAGCGGTGTACCGGTGGGTCGCGGTGTCTATGACACGGATGAAAAGGCGGCATCTTCCATTGCTCGCGAAGTCGCTTCCCATATTGGCTCAGGTGTGTCACCTCGCGACATTGCCATTCTGATTAGAACTAATGCCCAGTCGGAATTGTTCGAGGCAGCATTGGGTTTTGAAGGCGTTGCTTACACTTTGCGCGATGGCGAAAAATTCTTTGAGCGCTCTGAAGTCAAGCAAGCAGTGTTACGTTTGCGGGCTGGCGGCCAAGTAAGTAGTGATAAACCACTTGCTCATGTGGTGAGCGACATCCTGACTCCTCTTGGGTGGCAAGCCCAAGAACCGCAAGCTGGACCAACTGTGCGTAACGCGTGGGAATCATTAAACGCACTTGTTGATCTCGCGATTGATTTTGCTAAGAAGGACTCAAAGGCTAACTTGACGGATTTTGTGGCCATGCTAGATGCTCGCCATGAACTCGAACATGGCCCTACCGCAAATGCGGTGACAATCGCCTCAATTCACTCAGCGAAAGGTTTGGAGTGGGAGAACGTGTTTGTCGTGGGCTTAAGTGAAGGTCTGCTTCCAATTTCGCATGCCAAGACACCGGATCAAGTCGCAGAAGAACAACGACTGCTCTATGTAGCGGTCACTCGGGCTCGTCAGTACTTACACTTGTCGTGGTCGCGGGCGCGACATTCAGATGCCGTGGGCAAGCGCGAAGCATCTCGCTTCTTGAGTTCCTTAGGCAACTAGTTCGCGATTCCATTGGCAGCCACAGCCAGGATGGAACCCCCACGATGTGACACGTCGCTCTAACGTGGGCCATAACCGATATGTCCAAGTGCTCTCTGCTTGCCACGACTGGCTTCGCCATCTCTCGACTTGAGATACCACTTCAATTGCTGTGAGCAGAAGTAGTGGCATAGCGGCCAAATCTTGTTGTGGCCGGGTGCTCAGTTGAAGTGAGATTTGTGGCCATTGACTATCACGGTCGGTCAACGCGTGGTATTCGCACCGAATACAACTTGTCAGGTCTGGTGTGATGACTGAACTAATTGCTGCCGTATGCGCAGTTGCTCCAACAAGCATGTGAGGAGTTCCATTAGCGATAAATGCATCCGTACTTGAGGGATTAAACCAGGGCCAGTCTGCTGGCTGATCAGGACACACAATTGCGAGCCTCTGAACAGATTCATGTGAACTGTGCAGTGATCTTAGACTTGTGCCCGGATGCATGCGACTCAGAAGTGTTGCAACCACCTGATCACGGCGCAGTCCTACATCAATACGTGATGCGCCCCAGGGAGATACGTCGGCTAGGGTGACTAGTTTTGAGTCGAATACTTTTACGCGAGCAAATCCAGAGGAGCTCAGTAACAACGCAACTACTGTGCCAAGGCGTCCAGCGCCATAGATGGAAATCTCAGTTGTGATTCGGTGTTCGACAGATTGCGCATCTATGTGTGAAGCGCGCACGCTGTTGATGCGATGTTGTTCGCTTAATGTGTCTCTTAGTGAGCTGGGACCGATTTCGACAATCAAGTTGTTGCGTAGTAACAGGTCGAGCAGTGCACTTACTTCAACGGCGTTGCAGTCAAGTGCGACTGCTTTGTCAACGATTTCAGTTCGAGTGTGCCGTCCACTAAGAAGTGTCAGCACGCACTGTGCACTCGTGGGAATGAGCACTGCGGTTTCTGGGTGGATGCCCAGTTGAATAAAGCCATCGTTGCGATGCAGGATGTGAATTGCTGAATGCAGGGTTAACGTCGTCATTGAGTAAGCGTGAATGACTCACATTGTGGGCTGTGTAGACGATCCACATTCACATTGTGATACGGCGCAGCCTTGGGATAACCAACTATTTTGTGCACACAGTTAGTGGACAGTGTCATGCCTGATGAATGGCATGATTTATGGAACTCATGCACTTTTATCCCCAAGTTGTTCACCATTAATCCCCAGTATTTCTGGGACTTTCCCCAAGTAATCCCCAGCTTTGTCCACAGGTGGAAAGGGAAATGTGTCGATAACTTTGCGAACCTGTTGGCTTTCGCTCTAAGTTCATTTCCGTTGGAGCTCTCGAGATAACGAGCCGACGTTCGCAAGGGGAAGGCGAACGCGCGAGCACGCGGCTCGAGAGCTCCATCATCTAGTGCCAAGCCAGTCAGTAACGATTTCATCGAACTGCCAGAGCGTGTGTCTTACTCAAATCCTGATTTCTGCCGTTGAACACCTTGTATGCATTCATTGCCGGAAGATGTCCGCGTTATCACCTAATCTAAATAACATGCCAAGCGAATCACAACCGACATTGTGGGATGAGCCTGACAATGATGCGGATGATGTTTTGTTCGATCACGATGTTGACACCCTGGACGAGTATTCGCCACAACACGAGTTCGTATTTCAAGCAACTGATCTTGACGCTGTAGAAGTGCGACGAAGTGCGCGTCGCAAACGATCAGTGTCAGCCTTTCGCGAAAATGGCAAGACAGTTGTTGTTGTGCCACATCGAATGAGCCAAAAAGATATTAAAGAGTATGTTCAGGAACTTGTGGGACGCCTTGACCTGCGCGAACAACGCGCAGCGTCAACTGCTGACTTATTAAGCAGAGCAGTCAGGCTCTCGAAGATTTATCTTGATCGAGATGTAATCTCTGCGCATCGTGTTCCAGTCACAATTAAGTGGGTAACAAATCAAAATACTCGCTGGGGTTCGTGCACCCCAAGCGACGGAAATATTCGAATCTCACATCGGGTAAAAGATATGCCCGATTATGTGATTGATTGCATTGTGTTGCACGAAATCATTCACTTGATTGTGTTGCATCACAACGAACAGTTTCATTCCTACATGGATCGGTATCCCGAACTAGAACGTGCCAAGGCGTATCTTGCTGGTTATACCCAAGCAACAAGAGTTGAGAATTAGTCTTCTTGCTCGTCATGTGACCCGGCTTCTATTGCTTTTGACAGTTCAGTCATCAAGTCATAATTACTTTCCATAAGAAACGTTTCAGCGTTATCCAAGTCCTCGGCACGCGGTAGCAGGTCGGGATGTGACCACAAGTTGTCGCGCTTATCGATACTGGAAATTTCGCCAATCCGGTTCCACAACGCTGTTGCTTCTCGAATTCGCCGTGGATGAATTTCTAGCCCGACGAGACCAGCAAACAGTCGCTCAGTTGGCCCGCCTGCCGCGCGCCTTCGACGAAACGTTTCTTCAAGCGCATCAGCAGCGGGTAATCGACCGCCGGTAGCCTGCGTAACGACAGTAGTGATCCAGCCTTCAATTAATGCCAGCAGAACTTCAAGTCGATTCAGGGCAGCATTTTGTTCTGGGGTTTGAGCGGATTCAAACAGATTGCCACCAAGTGCGTCATTGAGAGCATTCGGATCGCTGGGATCAATCTGACTGATTGCTTCCTGAATGCGTTCGTTATCCACTCGCACGCCGCGGGCATAGTCACCAATCGCTGAGAGTACTTGCGAGGTGAGCCAAGGTGCGTGAGAGAAAAGACGTTGGTGGGCGAGTTCACGCAAAGCGACATAAACATAAACATCATTAGGGTCGATAGTCAGGCCGCGAGCAAACTCGTCGACGTTTGCTGCGATCAGCATGGGACGTGAATCGCTGCCCAGGGGAATACCGATGTCTGTTGCGCTTAATACTTCAGTAGCCATCGTGCCCAGAGCTTGACCAAACTGCATTCCAAACATCGTTGCGCCCATCGATTGCGCCATCGCCATCACAGGACCAGTGAGAGCGGCAATATCGGGGTTCTCAAGCATCTCGCGCATGTTTGCAGCCATCTCAGGAGGCAAGCTATTGAGTAGCTCGTCTGGAATCTGCATCGAGCCAATCTGTTCGCTCGAGGGCATCATGCTTGTCATTGCAGCTGCGACTCCTTCGGCAACGGGTTCCACAATTGCTTTCCATGAGTCAAATGTTGATTCGAGCCATTGCGCACGAGAAAGTGCGGTGCACTCGTGGCCACTGCTCGGAAAGATCGTGACGTCATTGAGCCATAAGTCCGCCATATGGGTTGCGTTCAGCGCACTGGGTGCATTGAGTGAAGGGGAGTCCCCTGCGGCTTTGAGGGTTTCAGCACTAGCGGTTCGGGCAGACTCCCAATCAACAGCGCCAGTTGTGGGTCCATGACGAAGCATT
>Ga0194055_10001859_pt1 | contig 16995 bp, 3 predicted proteins | sample SepL449m_MetaG_FD_155482 | JGI IMG/M metagenome (GOLD analysis project Ga0194055, IMG submission 155482) | Anoxic zone freshwater microbial communities from boreal shield lake in IISD Experimental Lakes Area, Ontario, Canada - Sep2016-L442-9m | ecosystem: Environmental > Aquatic > Freshwater >...
GCTCGGGTGTGGCCACGATCTATGTGAACGGTGCTCAAGTCGCCACCGGCACGAGCCAAGGATTTGTTCCAAACGTGGCCAACCGCGCGAATTGCTACCTCGGCAAGAGCAACAACCCCGTTGATGCACTGTTCCAGGGCCAGATGAGCAACTTCAGCTTCTGGAACAGGCCGCTCACACCTGCCGAGGTCCAAGCGACGTCCTACACCACCTATATTGGCAGCGAAGCGAACCTCGTCTCTGTGAGCCCGATGGGCTTTAGTCCGCTGCCAGCCACCTCGGCGGCACAGGTCATCGCCAGCGCGAATAGTTCGATCAGCATACCGGGCAACAACCTGACCGACTTTTCGCAGGGCTTCAGCGCGGGTGTGTGGGCGTACACATCGTCGGTTGCCACCTGGGGACGGTACTTCGATTTCGGAAATGGTCCTGTCAGCGACAATATCCTTCTTACAAGGGCCGGAACATCGAACGACTTGTCCTTCACCGTCTTCCGGGGCGGTTCACCCCAGAGCGTCACCGCAACGAACGTGATCCAGCTCAACACGTGGCAGTATCTCAGCGTCTCGGTCACGACCGCCGGCGTCGCCACGCTCTATGTGAACGGTGCTCCGGTCGCAACGAACACGAATCCCGGGCTTGTTCCAAACGTCGTCGCTCGTGCAAATGACTACGTCGGCAAGAGTAACTGGCCCGCCGATTCGCTCTTCCAAGGCAAGATGATGGGGTTGAGTGTGTGGAATAAGGCGCTCACGCCCGCCCAGATGTCCTCCAATGCGAATCTGGCCACACCGCAACCTACCGGCAACGAGCCCAGTCTGGTGGTTTTTGTCCCCATGGATGGCAGTCCAGCCGCCAGGGTGCTCGATCGCAGCCCCCGCCAACTCAACGGAATCCCACAGGGCGGCATTGCCTATGCGCCGACAGGCTCGGGCTACAACACGCCCTACGCCGGCTCGCTCACGCTCAACGGCACGAGCACCTTCGTCACGCTGCCCGGCACCGGCTTCCGCGACTTCTCGCAGGGCTTCAGCGCGGGCATGTGGGCGTACACGACCTCTGTGGCGGATAGCTCACAGTATTTCAGCTTCGGTAACGGGCCGAATAGTGACAACATCGTGTTGAGAAGGGATGCAACATCGAACAACTTAAGATTCGCTGTCCTTCGGGGCAGTTCATCCCAGGGAATCACCGCATCGAATGTGATCCAGCTCAATACATGGCAGTATTTGAGTGTCACAGTCACCCCGGCCGGCGTGGCAACCATTTATGTGAACGGCGTTGCGGTCGCAACCGACACGAACCCCGGCTTCGTGCCGAATGTTGTTGATCGAACCACGAACTACCTTGCCAAGAGCCCATGGGGCAATGCACTCTTCCAAGGCCAGATGAGCAGCGTGAGCGTCTGGAACACGCCGCTCTCGCAGGCACAGATTCAGGCAGGCATGAGCAGGGCGTATTCAGGAACGGAGCCCGGGCTGGTCTGCTTCCTGCCCATGAACGAGACCAACGGCAGCACCGTTGATGATCGCTCACCCAATCGGAACGACGGCACGGTGAATGGCGGAATCATCAGCCAGACCACCTATACCGGCAACAATCAGGACAACCTCGATTTCCAGGCGGCCACCATTGCCCCGGGAACGACTGTTGCGGCCCCTGCCAATACTGCCTGGACCTACACCGGTTCCGCCGGCATCACCTCCAACACGGGCAATCTCCCCGCACCGGTAGGCACTCAGGTTACCACCCTCCCGGGCAACAGTTCGATGTCGACGACGCTCACCGGCTTCGCCCCCAACCAGACGTATTCCGTCTCGTTCCAGGGTGCGCAGCCGGCGGGCTCCAACCAGTCGGTCGAGGTATTGCTCGATGGCCAGTCTCTCGGCACCTACACACCACCCGCTGCAACCAATACCAGCGGCACACCGCTGCAAAGCGCAATGTCTTTCGATGGCCGCACGAGCTACGTCTCGCTGCCCAGTTCGGGGATGAACGATTTCAAAAACGGCTTCACGGCCAGCGTCTGGGCATACACCACCTCCACCGCCAACAATTACAGTTACTTTGATTTTGGCAACGGTGGCGGAAGCGATAACATCGTTCTGCAACGGGACGGGACTTCGAATCAGCTCAACCTGCAGGTCAATCGTGGCGGTTCGAAAGTCGAACTCACCACGACCAGCAATCCGATCGTTCTGAATACGTGGCAGTATTTCAGCGTCACGATCGATCCTTCCGGCGGGGCCAAGATTTTCCTGAACGGCAACATTATCAGGGAGGCCCAGAACAGTGACTTCGTCCCGAACAATGTGGTCCGCACCCAGAATTTTGTCGGCAAGAGCAGATGGCCTGACTTCCCGCTGTTTCAGGGGCAGATGGGAGACCTGAGCGTCTGGAAAGTCGCTCTGTGGCCCAGCGAGGTGATGACCGGCTACACGACCGGGTACACGGGCACTGAACCCAACCTCGTTGGCCTCTGGCACCTGGGCGACGCCAACACCACCTCTCAGGGCCTCGGCGCCCTCAGCGGCGCGAGGGCCTATGGCAACTTTGTCCCGGGCTCTGCGATCGCAAGCACGGCTGGGTTGCCCTTTCCGAGCCCGATGAGTTTCGACGGCAACTCGAATTATGTCTCGCTCCCAAGCACGGGCCTGAGCAACTTCAGTAATGGCTTCAGTGCCGGCGTCTGGGTGTGCCCGTCGAACACCGCCTACAACACCAACTTCTTCGACTTCGGCAATGGCAACCCGAGCAACAATATCGAACTGCAGCGAGGTAATGAAACCGATGACCTGATTTTGTATGTCTACAGAGGCGGAAGTTCAAAGAGCCTGAAAGCGATTCACGCGATCACGCAGAACACATGGCAATACTTCAGCGTCACCATCACGCCATCCGGTGTTGCCACCATCTACAAGAATGGGATTCAGATCGCTCAGGACTCCAGTTCGAGCTATGTACCCAACAATGTCGATCGTTACACGAACTATGTTGGAGGAAGCCACTGGTCGCAGGATAAATTGTTCCAGGGGCAGATGGCTGATTTGAGTGTCTGGAACCGGGCGATCTCAGCGGACGATGTTCGGTCCGCCTACACATCGGGCCTCCAGGGGAACGAAAACGGCCTGGTGCAACTGTATCGTCTTGGCAATCTGCAAAGCGGCGGCAACAACCCCAAGGGCGAGAATGTGACTGGCGAGGTCAGGCCGGTCATTTCCACCACTGACGCGTTGCCGATGCAGCGGCCGATGAACTTCGACGGAAGGACGAATTATGTCATCCTCCCTAGCACGGGCCTCGACAATTTCACCGGCGGCTTCAGCGCCGGGGCGTGGGTGAATCCCACGGGCGCCCGCAGCCACGTCTTCGATTTTGGTCAAAAGAATAGCGACAGCATCAACCTGGAAATCGCCCCCTCCACGGACAAAAACTTTCAGTACGACCTGTCGCTGAATGTCTTCAAGGGCACCTCGAAGACGAATCTCTATCTCTCGAACGCGGTCACCCTCAACACCTGGCAGTACTTCAGCGTGACCATATCACCTGGCGGAGAGGCCAGGATTTACAGGAACGGCGTTGAGATCGGCCGGGCAACGAACGGGGGCTTCGTCCCCAATACTGTCACCCGCGATTATGCATACGCCGGCCTCAGCAGCGTTTCGGGCGACCTGCTCTATCAGGGCCAGATGGGCGACCTGACGGTCTGGAACAAGACGCTGTCGGCGGACGAGGTCCGGACCGGCTACACGACGGGCTATCAGGGCACCGAGCGCAGCCTGGTGGGCCTCTGGCATCTCGGTGACCTTGGCTCCACAGTGCCGGATTCCGGCCCCAACGGCTATGACGGTGGCGTGACCGGCAATACCAACGCCCTGCAGTTCACCACCGGCTATCAGCTCTTCACGCTTCCTGTTGTTACACCAGGGGCAGGCCCCCACACCCTGACTCTCAGGGGCACGAACTCGAATGGAGGCTCAAACGCCTTCATCAGCAACGTGGCATTCACGACGAGCCCGCTCCTCGTGCCAAGCTCGGCAATCACCTACGCACCGCCAGCCCTCACCAACACGAGCTTTGAAACCGATTGGACGGGCTGGAGCTCGCGGGGAAATAACTACGCCTACAACCCCACCGGGCCGGGTATCGGCTGGAGCTTCGTCGGTAATGCGGGCATCACCAAGCATGGCTATGGGCTCGACACGAGCTACAGCGTAAACGGGCAGAGTCAGGGGAGCGGCGATGATCCGCCGGAGGGCAACTGGGAGGCGTTCCTGCAGAGTGGCTACGGCCCCAATGGCAGCATGTCACAGACGGTCAGCGGCTTTGTGGCCGGCCAGAGCTATGACATTGCCCTGTTCACGAAGGCACGGAATGACGGCTGGAGGAGTAGCCCTGCCAATGACCTGAACTATCGATACGGCTTCCGGTCGAGCATCACGGTTTCCATGGACGGCGTTGCCCTGGGCACCTATCAGGTCGCATCGAGCATCAATTGGCAGCAGATCACCATTCCGGGCATCGTCCCCGGGCCGGGCAATCACACATTCACCATCAACACCAACGGGGCCCTGCCGCTCAACAAGAACGGAACCTGGGTCACCACAAACCCGGATGGTTCGATCCCCGACCTCACGGCGCTGATCGATCAGGTTCAGTTCTTGAATAGCGGAGTCGATACGGTGGCTGCCATCCAGTCGCCCAGTACTCCCGCGCCCAGCAACGGCGTGCGCAATAGTTACTCGGCCTTCACCGTGAGCGTTAGCGGCGTCGACATCGGCATGCAGGTCTTCTTCGACGGCAAGGTCAACCTGATTTTCGGCGATGTGTTTGGGCTGAACTTCCAGCGACTCGCCCAGGATCTGACGCAGTCCTACAAGGCCACCGCAGCGGCGCTCGCCGGGGCGTACAACCAGTCCGCGGCCGGCCTCCAGAACGGCGCCAAGGTGGTGGCACGCGATCTCGAGACGGCTCAAAACGAGGTCAGCGCGGCGGCCGAACGTGCTGCTTCGCAGGCTAAGGCGGCCGCCCGCAAGCTCGTCAAAGACTTGAATCGAATCGGCAATGCCCTCAAGAAGTTGTTTAACTACTCCGTATCGGATGCCACGATCTATTACGATCCCATGGGCACCTTCAACCAGACGCCTGCCTACACGGCGAAGTCCGATGCCGCCGGTGGGTTCGCGCAGTTGGAGCTACCGGAGCAACTCACCGGCCAGCTGGTCGGCTATGGCGGCATCGACACGGCCACCGGCCTCCCCAATGACGCCATCTTCACGGCGGTGGCGACATCGGACGTGGTCAGCCCGCTGACCACCCTGGTGAACCGGTTGGTCGTGCAGGGCTACTCCGAGACAGAAGCGATCGCGATCATCAACTCGGGCTTCGGCATCCCTGCGACACCGGGCGATCCGAAAGCGTCGGATGGTGGCGTGGCCACGCCGTATGACATCAACGCCGCCGGCACGCTGGTCGATGCACTGGCGGGTGATCGCGCCTCGAGCCTGGCGTTCGCCGCCGAGGTGAAGACCTATCTCGTGGCCCATGAGGCGGCCGCCCTGCTCATGGGTCTCCCGGGGAAGCCCGCAGGCCTTGCCATGGCGGGCCTGATGACCAAATGCTTCGGTGCGCTCACCGACCTGTTCCGGACGACAACGGGAACTGTCAACCTGAGCAACCCCGAAGTGATCGGCAGCCTGATCCAGGCCACGGCGACCGCCTCCGGTTTGACGATCGACGCCTCGCTCAGCACGCCTGCAGCGGGAATCATCGCCAGGGTCGTGGGCGGGATCGTGGCCCTGGAGACCCAGGATCCGACGGCCAGTTCGGCGCCCGGCACGCAGTCGTTCTTGCAGCGCGTGGCTGCCTTCCAGACGCTGGCCGACGGCACGATCGCCCAGAAGCTCACCCAGGCCGCTGGCCTGGCCGCGGATGCCCCGAACGGCATCATCAGCCTGGCGGCGAACTACTCATCCGAGCAGCTGGTCTCCGATGCCGCTCAAACGGTCATCGGCAACCTGCTGGCCCCCGAGCTTTCCGTGGTCAACCCCACGGGATCCACAGGTGCGGGCCAGAGTAACTTCCTCACCTTCGAGGTCCATGTTGCCGGCGAGGCCTCTCCGCTGCTGCCCGTGAGCGTGAACTACACCACGGCAGACGGCACGGCCACCGCGGCCGACGGCGACTACACGCCGGTCTCCGGCACCCTCACCTGGGCCCCGGGTGATACCGCGCCGAAGTTCATCCAGGTGCCGATCGGCCCGGGCACCGCGATCCAGGCAGCCAAGCAGTTCACGATGCAGCTCTCGAGCCCGACCAACGCGATCCTGCGGTTCGCCGCCGGCGTGGGCACGATTGAGAACACCGTGTTTGGCACCACGACCACGCTGACGATCAACCCCACGAGTGCCACGGCGTTCACCCCGGTCGAGGCAACGGTGACCGTCACCAACCAGGACGGCACCAACTCCCCCGCGGCCGGCACGGTCAGCTTCTATGAAGGCGACACGTTGCTCGGCATGCGTACGCTCGATGCTACGGGTACGGTCACCGTCGCCACCGCGCAGCCCCTCGTGGGCAACCACTTCATCCATGTCGTCTACAACGGCAACACGATCCCCGGAGCCAAGTACACGCCCAGCAACTCGAACACGGTGAATATCAACGTCACCAAGGCCAGTCAGTCGATCTCTTTCGCCCCGATCGGCGACACGACCTATGGTGTGAGCCCCATCCCCTTGGCTGCCACGAGCAGCTTCGGCCTGCCGGTGAGCTTCGCGGTGATCTCCGGTCCGGCCACCATCACCGATGGCAACCTCGTCGTCACCGGTGCCGGCACGGTTGTCGTGCGGGCCAGGCAGCCTGGCGATGGCAACATCAACGCGGCAGTTCCGGTTGATGTCACCTTCAGCGTGGCCAAGGCCACGCTGACGGTCACCGCTAACGATCAGCGAATGGTCTATGGTGCCGCCCTGCCGACGCTCACCTACGCGATCAGCGGATTTGTCGGCAACGAGTCCGCGAGCGGCCTGGCCACCTCGCCAACGCTCAGCACCGTCGCGGCTCGCACCGCGGTGGGCACCTACGCCATCACCGCCGCCGGCCTGGCTGACCCCAACTACACGGCCGTCTACGTTCCAGCGCACCTCACGATCGCGCCAGCCACGCTCACCGTGACGGTCGCTCCCAAGACGATGGTCTACGGTGGCGCGATGCCGACCCTGACCTATTCGATGGCTGGGCTGGTCGGCCCCGACACGGCCAGCACCTTGGCTGAGCCGGCTGTTCTGGCGACCACCACGGCCACGAGCAGCGTCGGCACGTATCCCATCAGCATCACCGTGAGCGACCCCAACTACTCCATCGTCGTGGTGCCCGCGGAACTCACGATCACTCCGGCGGCACTGAAGATCACCGCCGACAGCTTCACGGTCGCCCGCAGTCAGGCGCTGCCGACCTTCACCGCGAAATACCAGGGGCTTGTCAATGGAGACACCACGGCCAGTCTGCCGCAGCAGGCACTCGTGACCCGGAATTCCTCGAGCAACGACGCCGGCACCTACACGTTGGTGCCATCCGATGCCGTGGCCCCCAACTACGCGATCACCTACGAGGCGGGCATGCTGACGATCAACAAGACGCAGCTGACTCTCTCCTTGAGCAACACCAACTGGTATCCCGGTCTGGGTGCCGCTCAGTTCTCCGGCACCTACACGGGCTTTCTCGACGGCGAAGACGCAGGTTCGCTGGTCAGCCAGCCAACGTTCGCGGTCACCGGTCCAGATGCCTCACTGATCAACGCGCTGATTTCTGCCGGCCCGGCCGAGGCTCTCCAGCTCATCAAGGCAAATCCGGCATTTGGTGGCGCAGCCTTTCCTCTTGCGGTGACGTTCGGAGCGACGAACGTGACCTCGAAGAACTACGACATCACGATCCTGCCGGGAACGTTGGCTATCCCAGCGGCCAAGTCCGTCACCTTCCTCACGGCATCCAACACCGGTGCCGTGCGCGGCGACAGCGTCACGTTCACCGCAGCGACTCAGATTTACGTCGACGTGCAGGATGCCGGCACGCAGCAGACGCGGGCCTTTGGTTTCATCCCGGCCTCGACGGTGGGCACCGTTCAGTTCAAGGTTGATGGAGTGGACGCGGGCACGCCGAAGGCTGTGAACGCCGCCGGCGAGGCGAACTTCACGAGTTCGTCGCTCTCCACGGGCACCCATACGATCACGGCGGTGTTCAGCAGTGGCCTGGGCAAGGCCATCGGGGGCAACACCCAGACACTCCAGATCGACACGCTCAACGCCACACCGACGGCGACGAATCTCAGCACGCCAGAGACCTATACGGAAGAGACGCCGCTCAACCTGACTGATATCGTGGTCAGCGATGTGGATAGCGCCACCGTGACGGCCAGGCTGACGCTGTCGATTCCCGCTGCCGGTAGCCTGAATACGGGCACGTCCGGTGCGGTCACCTCGACCTACGACGCTGTCACCGGAGTCTGGTCTGCCAGCGGCGCCATTGTGAACGTCAACACGCTCCTGGCGGCGCTGACCTTCACGCCCGCCCCGAACTTCAATGGCACGTTCACGATCGGTACGAGCGTCACCGACGGCAACCTGCGGGTCAGCGGTTCGAAGACCATGACCGGGGTAGCGGTCAACGACGAGCCGACAGACATCACACTCTCGCTGAATGCCGTGCCCGAAAACGCCGCGGCAGGCACGGCGGTGGGCACTCTCTTTACCACCGACGTCGACACCGTCGACACGTTCACCTACACGCTCGTGTCCGGCACAGGTAGCACCGACAACGCCTTGTTCACGATCTCCGGCGACAAGCTCAAGACAGCCGCCAGTTTCGATTTCGAGACAAAGAACAGCTACTCCATCTGCATCCGCTCCACGGACGCGGCCGGGCTCTTCACCGAGAAGGCGCTCACGGTCACCGTCGTTGATGTCTTCGAAGACTGGAGCGTTGTGATCCCGGACGGAACGGAGCATGTCGATAACTCCATTCGCAATGGCTCATCACGACTGGTGAAGAGCGGCAACGGATCGCTCATTCTCGATCGGGTCAACTCTCATACCGGCGGCGTCGTCGTGCAAGCTGGGCAACTGATCGTCCGCAACACCCGGGCGCTAGGAACCGGCGGGCTCTGGGTCATGCCTGGCGCATCGGTCGTCTTCGATGTTGGATCTGAAACTGTGATCGTGAACTCACTAACGCTTGAGGCCGGAGGCACCGTTGACCTCGGCTACGGGCAAATCACCATCGGAGCCCTCGGATACGTGTACGCCGACGTACAGGAATCGCTAGCCGCCGGACACGGGAATGGTTTTGGCGGTGGATCCGCTGGCATCTGCTCCAGATACGCCTCCCTGCCGTTGGGATGGACGGTCGGTTACACCCTCAACTGGGACGGCAGCATGACGGTGGGCTACGCTGCGATAGGCGACACGAACCTGAGCGGCGAGGTCGATATTATCGACGCGACAAACTTACTCAGCAGCGTAAAGTTTGGCACAGTCGAGGCAGCAACGTGGTCGGAAGGTGATTTCAACTACGACGGCCTGTTTGACGTGCTTGACTTGGCTGACTTCATCACCGCCAGCCTTTTCAACAGTGGCTCCTCTAGGCTCGCCGCAGGTAACTCAGCGGGTTCCGTCCAGCAGTCGACAACAGCGGAGCCTACGGAACTCACCGCGACCGACGCTGCCTTCATCACATTTGCCGTCGAGTCCTCGTCAACTTCGACCACCACCGTTAAAAAGTCACGAGTTGTAGTCGGCTGATTTCCGTCGGGGTCCAGGTGTTGACGGCGGTTGAAAACGGCGGCGAAGTAGCGGGCAAACCGCGCCGCGGCGGAGTTGGTGAGCCACTGGTGGCGCCGAGCGTAAGGCGAACAGGGAGGGCACACAGGTTGAAAACCTGCGCTACGAGAGCCCCGAGCCACACGAACGCCCTCGGTTCACGTCAGACCCGATGCGAGTGAAAGGTCACTCGCTGATCGCTTCCTTGACGAGCTGCACGAAGTGGTGGACTCGCGACGAGCCGACCAGTTCCTGCACCTTCTTCTCGGCCGCCTTCTTGTCGGCGTATTCGAAGAGGGCGAGCCGCTTCATGCCGGAGTTGAAGACGCCCCAGTAGGCCTTCATCCGGGCTTCCTTGGCCACCTTCTTGCGGGCCGGCTTCTTCGCGGCGACCTTCTTCGGCTCCTTCGCCTTCTTTTCCTTGGCTACCTTCGGAGCCTTCTCCTTCGAAGCCGACTTGGTCTTGCCCCGAGCCTCGGCCGCGTCGGCCTGGGCGCGAAGTTCCTTGCGATTCACGACTTTCCGTGCCATGTCTCGGTCGCCGTCCTTCCGTCAGTGGGGAAATGCCTCTACGAGGCCGGAAGTATACCGTTTCGGGAAGCCTCTGCAGGGTCCGTCTATACTTTGCCGTCATCATGTCGATCGCCGCCCCGGACATGCCGCTCGCCTCGCCGTTTGCCGCCTACCGCGGCCTCGACGATGCCCTGCTCGCGGAGCGGATCGAGGGCGTCCGACGCCGGATGGGATCTCGTCTGGTGATCCTCGGCCACCACTACCAGCAGGACGGCGTGATCGCCCACGCCGACTATCAAGGCGACAGCTACCAGCTCTCGAAATCGGCGGCCGAGCGGGCCGACTGCGAGGCGATCGCCTTCTGCGGCGTCCACTTCATGGCCGAGACGGCCGACATCCTGGCCAACCGGCCCGAGAAGGTCGCGGCGCGCGGCGGCCGGCGGGTGACGGTCGTGCTCCCCGACATGGCCGCCGGCTGCTCGATGGCCGACATGGCCGCGATCGAGCAGGTGGAGGACGCCTGGGCCGACCTCGGCAGGGTGATCGACACCGCCGACATCACGCCCGTCACCTACATCAACTCAGCCGCGAGCCTCAAGGCCTTCTGCGGTCGCCATGGCGGCATCGTCTGCACATCGAGCAACGCCCGGGCCGTGCTCGACTGGGCGTTTACCCGCACCAAGCGAGTGCTCTTCTTTCCCGACCAGCACCTCGGCCGCAACACGGCCCGCGCGATGGGCATCCCGCTCAACGAGATGGCTCTCTGGAACCCGCACGATTCCGCCCTCGGCGGCAATCCCCGCGAGCAGATTGAAAAGAGCCGCGTGATCCTCTGGCAGGGCCACTGCAGCGTGCACGCGATGTTCAAGCCCGAGCACGTCGATGCGATGCGGGCGAACCTGCCGGGCGTGAAGATCCTTGTGCACCCCGAGTGCTCGATGGAGGTGGTCGACAAGGCCGACCTCACGGGCTCGACGAGCTACATCCTCGGGCAGGTCGAGAAGGCCCCGCCGGGCACGACCTGGGCGATCGGCACGGAACTGCATCTCGTGAGACGGCTCGAGCAGAACCACCCGGAGCAGACGATCCGGTTTCTCTCGCCGGTGGTTTGCATGTGCGCCACGATGTATCGCATCGATCTCGCCCATCTCTGCTGGAGTCTCGAGCACCTCGAGCGGGGCAAGCCCGTCAACGTGATCCGCGTGGACGACGAGACGGCGAAGTGGGCCGTGACGGCCCTGGAGCGGATGCTCGCGGTCAAGTAGGGTCAGGCCGTCGCTCGTCGGCTCGGGGCTGCCCATGCCCCGTCGCCGGACGCACACTGCGGCCCTCCAGGCCTCCGCTCGCTCGATGCTGACTGCGCTTCGCCATCCTGGCTGCGCTGGTCAGCAACGCCAGCTCCTGGGGCATGGGCAACCCCTCGCTTCGTCGTCTTTCCGTAGCACAGGTTTTCAACCTGTGTTCTTCGTCGTGCAGGTTTTTAACCTCTCTCGCAGCAGGCTCAGGTTGACAACCTGAGCTACGACAAAGCGTGGCGTTCCACGGGCCTTCCATGGCCGTTCGTCCAAGCCCAACGCCGTGAGGCGTGGGGCCACCGCCACCAGACGCCGCTTCTAGCGGGGGACGCCCGCGGCCTTATGGCCGGTCGGCTTCCACGGCGACCGTCAGCCTTCCGCGGCGTATTCGTCGAGGAGGCTCTCGACCCGGGCGAAGACGTCGGCCATCTGGTCGGCGTCGGGAAGCAGTGTGACCCGGAAGTGATCACGGTAGGGGACGTTGAAGCTCGAGCCCGGCGCCACGAGCACGTGCTTCCGTTCGAGGAGATCCAGCGCAAATTTCTGGTCGTCGAAGGCGGCAAGGCCGCCAGGTAGTCGCTCGGCGTGCACGCGGATGAAGGCATACATCGCCCCCTGCGGGGCCATGACCGAGAGCCAGCGGCTCCCTGCCACGGCGCCGAGCATCGCCGCCCGGGTGGCGTGGAGCCGGCCGCCGGGTCGCGTGAGGTCGAAGATCGACTGGTGGCCGCCAAGCGCCGTCTGCACCGCAAACTGGCCCGGCACGTTCGAGCAGAGCCTGAGGCTCGCCAGCAGTTCCACGGCCTGAATGTAGTCGCGGGCATGCTCCCGCTCGCCGGAGAACACGAGCCAGCCCACTCGCAGGCCGCAGGCGCGGTAGACCTTGCTGAGCCCCGAGAACGTCAGGCAGAGCGTCTTCTTCACCAGCGCCGCGAGCGGCACGAACTCGGCCCCGTCGTAGAGCATCTCGTCGTAGATCTCGTCGGCGCAGAGCACGAGATGCCGCCGCTCCGCGAGTTCGGCGAGAGCCTCGAGCACCTCCCGCGGGTAGACCGCACCAGTGGGGTTGTTGGGGTTGATCAGCACCAGCGCCCGCGTGCGGTCGGTGATCAGCGCCTCGATCTCCACCGGGTCGGGCACGAAGCCCCGCTCCGGCCGGCACGGGTAGTGCACCGCCTTCGCACCGTGGATCACGACCGAGGCCGTCCAGAGCGGGTAGTCGGGGCTCGGCACGAGCACCTCGTCGCCCGGATTGAGCAGTGCCCGCATCGCCAGCATGATCAGTTCCGACACGCCGTTGCCGATGAACACATCGTCGGCGGTGACGTCCATCACGCCGCGGTTCTGCTGCTGCATCACCACGGCCTCGCGGGCCGGGAAGATCCCCTTTTGGTGCGAGTAGGGATCGGCCTGGTGGAGGTTCTCCACGACGGCGACCCGCATCGATCCCGGCATCCGGAAGCCGAAGGCTCCAGGGTTGCCGATGTTGAGCTTCACGATCTCGTGCCCCTCGCGCTCGAGCTGCTCGGCGCGGCGGGCGAGGGCCCCGCGGATCTCGTATTTGACGTCGTGGAGGTGTTCGGACGCGCGGAGCGGGCGGAGCGTCATGGATGGGCCGTCCGGTGCGGGAGCAGAGGGCGAAAGCCGTCATCCTACACTCGCGCCGCAAGAGTCCCCACGCCTCTCGCCGCCGTGCGTAGAGGCGGCTGGTTCACCCGGCGAGCGCCGCCTTCAGCACGTCCCACGGCAGCTTCACCCAGGGGATGCTCTCCGGCAGGCCGGCGACGGGCTGCGGTCCGGCAGCGCCACGCGGCGAGGCATCGGCCCGCTCGATGGCGCGGTCGACGGCCGACGAGAGCCTCTCGAGCCACTCGGGCACCTCCACCCCCGAGCCGCTGGCCACGCCGAGAAACGTGGCCGCCTTCGCTTCGAACGCGGCGCCGGCGCCTTCGGGCCGCCCGGTGATGAGCTCGGCCACGGCCGGCGTGACCAGCGCCTCGAGGTCGTCTTGCTCGAGCATGGTGGTGAAGGGGCGGCGGACGCGGTCGGAGATGCTTGCCAGCCGCACGCTCCAGTGCCCCTCGAGCTGGTCGAGCCGCTGGACGAGCACGGCGGCGGTGTCGCGGGTCTCGTCGCGGAGCCGCGCCCGCCAGGCCTCCGCCGCGGCGGTCGCGCCCCGGCGGGCGAGCACGCGATGGGCCATGCCGACGGGCCGGAGCGTCCAGGCAATCCGGTCGTGCTCCGCCTTCACGCGGAGGTAGTCGAGGAGGATGTGGAGGCACTCGCCGCGATCCGACTGCGTGGTGGTCGAGTTCCAGTCGCGGTACTCGGCGTGGTTTTCGGCGATGCTTTCGAGCACGAGCCGTAGCCGCGTGGCGGCCTGCTTCATCGGCAGCGCCCCGGAGGCGAGGTCTTCGATCAGCCGCCGTGGATAGCGGGCGGCGGGCCGTGCCGGCTCGCCGGAGTCGATGTCGCGGTCAACGAGCTGCTCGAGCCAGTTCCGCACGCCGCCGCGGAGGATGCCCCGCAGTGACGACGGGGAGAGGAGGTGCTGCGTGAACAGCCCCTGGCCGTACTGCTCCACAAACTCGCGAGTGGCAATGAAGGCCTTGTCGTCGCGGACTCGCTCGAGCACCGAGAGCCGCAGCTGGCGGGCGTGCGTCATCCAGGTCTCGAGCAGCTTGGGCACCAAGAGCGAAAGCCCGTCGAGGATCCGCGACGTCCTCGTCTCCTCGTCCGGATCGCCCTCGCCGCTGCTCTCGACGATCCGCTCGACGAGCGCCGTCGTGGCCGCCTCGAAGACGCGGTCAAACTCGCTGACGCTCGCTCCGCCCGGCGGTCGCCGGCTCTCCAGCGCCTTGGCGAGCTGCACCACCGTAATCGACTGCTGCACGAGCCCGAGCCGGGGCAGGCTGGCCGCCATCCGCTCGAAGAGCCGCTCGCGAGTGCGGGCCTTCACGATCCGGTCGGCGCGGCCGCCGCGGGAGAGCGGCACGTAGAGCACAGGCCTGCCGACGAGCCGCTCGCAGACCGCGTCGGCCCGCACGGCCGCGTCGGCCGGATCGCTGCGCAGGAAGGCCGCGATCATGCCACCGATCGAGCCCGGGGCGGCGACCTCCGTGCCTGGCGTGCCGAGGCGGAGCCGGGCCGAGAGAATCCAGAGCGTCTCGCCCGCCTGCACGGCCGCATCGACGAGCCGCTCCGCCGCCGCGTCGCGCTGCCAGCGGAGCCGGTCGAACTCGGTGGGCGACATGCCCGGCGGCGGTTCCTGATCGCGAAGCGCGACGAGCGTGGCCGCGCGGACGAGCGTTCGCCTCAGCCGGCGGACGGTTTGGCCCCAGCCGGCGACGGCGTCGAGTTCCTCGCGATCGGCGGCGGTGCCGTCCGCCGCGTCGCCCGTGCACCACGCGATGACGGCCTCGCGATAGAGCCGGAGCACGCCGCGGAGGAGTTCGGCGGAGTCTTCAACGGTGGCCAGGGCATCGAGTGATCCGCCCCCGGGTCCGTCGACGTCGATCATGCCCCCGTCGACACCGTCGTCGGCGGAGTCGCGCCAGACCATCGATTCGTAGGCGGCGGCGACCCGCTCCTCGCCGTCGGCCTGATCGTCGTCGTTGTCATCGCCGTCGGCGTCGGACCGCTGGCCCATGATCGGGGCCACGGCGATGGCGACGATCACGTCAACGACCGTCGACGTGTTTGCCTCCACGAGTTCGAGGAAGCGGCGGACCCGGCCGCGGGCCGGCGGCGAACGGTCGGCGGTGGCCTGGCCCACCCAGCGGCCCGCGGCGGCGAGCCACGCCTGCCCGCTCCGCTCGATGGCCGGTCCTTCCAGGAGCGAGGCCCAGTGCACGAGCAACCCCGCAGCGCCGTCGAGATCGCCCTCGTCGAGGAGGGCGTCGGCCGCCTGCGCGTGGCTGCGCGGCGACGAGAAGGCGGCGACCTCGCCCTTCCAGAATCCGGGAGGCGGCGGCGCCGGTGCCGTCTCGTGGCGGCGACCGAGCGCGGCGATCACGTCGCGGGCCGAGTCGACGCATTCGCGGCCGGAGAGATGCGGCACGCCAGAGACGGTGGTGGTGGCGAAGGTGTCCCACCAGGTCGCGAGCCGTTCGAGCCGCGCGGCGGCTCGTGCGGCCGCCTGCGTGGCACCCGCGAGACTCGCCTGTCGCCAGGCGGCAGCATAGCCCTCGAGGATCGACCCGGTGGCGCTCACGAGATCGTCCACCCTGGGGTCGGGCAGGCCCTCGCCCCCGGGTTCGTGCAGCGGAAACTGCCCCGAGAGGCCGAGGATGTTCCAGGGATCAACCATCGCGCCGCACGCCACGGCCCGCGCGAGCAGATCGGCGGCCTCGTCGAGCCGTTCGACCGCTTCATCGGCCGCAGCCCGCCGCCACAGCGCCTGCTGTGCCGCGACCACCTGGCTGGTGATCCTCGCGAGCATCCGCGCGCTGGCGGCCGGCACCGCGCCGGCGAGTCGCTCGGCCGCGGTTCCCCGTCCGAGGCGGGCCATCACGGTGGCGAGCGCCACGTTTTCCACCTGCCGCGCGCGCCGACCCGCAAGCATGGCGTTGATGTGCCGGCGGACTCCACCGAAAGGTTGGCGGACCCGGCGCGATTCCTCCTCGAGCCGCTGACGATGGCGGGCCGGCAGCGAGCCGAGCAGCCTGCGGTAGAACTCGTCTCGATACGAGGCAATGCGGGGGAGGAGTTCGGAAAGCGGGAGCGACGCCTGCAGGGCGCCCGGTCCGTGGCCCGAGAGGCCGCTGGCCATCAGCATCACGCCCGCCAGCACGGCCGACGATTCCCAGCGAAACTCCGCCTCATCGACATCGGCGGGCGCGGCCTGCCGAGCCGTGTCGGGCCACGAGAGAATGCCGTCGAGCGTGGCCTGCTGCACGACCATGCGGCGATACATGCCGCGCTCGTCGATCCGTGTCGGATCCCAGAGGCCGAAGAGGTAGTTGGGCCTGCTTGCGGCGGGATGCAGGAAGTCGAAGGCCCGGGGATCGATGGCGAGTTCTTCGAGCGCATCGAGGTCGAAGTCGGCCTGCCGCAGGAGTTCCACCGGGACCTCGCTGAGGATCGCGATCGCCCCGGCCACCAGCTGGCGATAACGGCCATGAGCCGCGCCGGCGCCGGCGACGTAGAGCGGGATCGGCCGCACCCGCTCGTGCGGATACGGGGCCGATAGGCGGCCGTTCTCCAGCACCGCCAGCGGCCGCCAGCCGACGTAGTCGTTGAGCCGGTCGATCACGCGGGCGACGGCGTCAGGCCGGTCGTCGTCGGGGGCGGCCTCCGCCAGCAGCCCGCGGATCGCCGCCATCACGAAGAACGGACGTTCGATGGCACCCGGGGGCTGGTTCTCGAGGAGG